>Ga0172373_10000794_pt1 | contig 52192 bp, 51 predicted proteins | sample Lak10m_2_FD_114546 | JGI IMG/M metagenome (GOLD analysis project Ga0172373, IMG submission 114546) | Freshwater microbial communities from Kabuno Bay, South-Kivu, Congo - kab_092012_10m | ecosystem: Environmental > Aquatic > Freshwater > Lake | place: Democratic Republic of the Congo... | reverse complement strand
GTTCGAGCCGCGCACCCCGGCGATGGCACTCAACCTTACCGACCACCGCTGGTCAGTTCGGGAGATTCTCCTCACTCCGGTGTTCTTGTCGGGAGGTGCGAGATAATCTCATCTCACTACCGGATGCCCGATCCAACGCCGAAAAACAAGACCTTTACCGGCAAGCATATAACTCGGCGATTGCAGCGTTGAACGCCTTCAAGGAAGTTTATGCACGCATTGATGAAGTGTTCCTGATTGACCATGATGGCCTCATCGTGGTTTCCACCAACAACGATCTCGTCAAAGAAGGCACGTCCGTCCGCCAAATTGAGAACATTGATTTTGAGGCTGGTTTGAAGGGAACATTGATTGGCGACATCACCCTGAGCGTGGACGGTGTGACGCGCATCTTTGTGGTGGTTACGCCGGTGGTTGCGCCGGATGGTTCGGTCATCGGCGTGATCGCCACGCGCAACAATCTGGATACGATCAATAGTATCATGACCGACTATACCGGTCTGGGCGAAACCGGCGAAACCTATCTGGTGGACGAAACCGACCACCTGATGCGGACAGTGACCCGCCAAACCGGCGCGGCCTTCGACCGACCGGTTGAAACCTACGCGATACAGCAGTTTGAAACAGGTGCTATAGTCGGCACTGGCGAATATGCCGATTACAACGGCATCGGCGTGCTGGGAAGCTGGTCGGGAATCGAAGGGTCAAGATGGGTGCTGATCGCCGAACTGGACAGCGTCGAAGCGTTTACCCCGGTTTCCAACCTGATGACGGCTATCATTATTCTGATCGTGATCGCGCTGGTCGTCATCCTCGCCATCAGCGCGTGGGTGGCGCGAACCTTCTCGCGCCCGATCACCAGCATCACCGATGCCGCTGTGCATGTGGCGGACGGTGCGCTGGATATGCAGGTAGACGTGAAAAGTTCGAACGAGTTGGGGACGCTGGGAACAGCCTTCAATCGCATGACCGAAAACCTGCGCCGCATGGTTCAGTCCGAACGCGATACCAAGAACCATCTCGAAACCACGCTTTCGCACTATGCCGCCTTCATCGAGTCGGTCGCGCATGGCAACCTGAAGGACAAGCTGCATCTAAACGGCAGCACCGCCAACGGAGAAGCGGATGATCTGATCCGGCTCGGTCACAACCTGAATACGATGGTCGAGAACTTGCGCCAGATGACCTCGCAGATTCAGGAAACGGTCGCGGTGCTGTCGTCTACGGTGATGGAAATTCAAGCCTCCACCACTCAGCAAACCGCCGCCGCCACCGAACAGGACGCGGCTGTGACGCAGACGGTAGCCACCGTCGAGGAAGTGCGCGTGACGGTGCAGCAAACCTCGGAACGCGCCAAGTCGGTTGCACAGGCTTCGCAGCAGTCGGTGAGCGTGTCACGCAGCGGACAGGATACTGTCACCGACACCGTGCGCCGCATGGATACGCTGCGTAAGCAGGTGGACAATATCGCCGAGAACATCCTCATGCTCTCGGAGCGCACGCAGCAAATCGGCGAGATTATTGATACGGTGAACGGGCTGGCAGAACAATCGAAACTACTGGCGCTGAATGCCAGCATCGAAGCGGCCCGCGCTGGTGAGGAAGGCAAGGGGTTCGCGGTGGTGGCGATGGAAGTGCGCCAACTGGCGGAGCAATCCCGTGAGGCAACCAGCCGTGTGCGGCAAATCCTGAGCGAAATCCAGCAGGCAACCAACAGCGCCGTGATGGTAACGGAAGAAGGCAGCAAGGAAGCCGAAAGCGGCATGAAGATGGCGGAAAATGCCGGGCAGGTGATCCGCAACCTCACTTCGACCATCGAAGAAGCGGCGCAGGCGGCTTCGCAGATTGCCGCCAGCACCAGCCAGCAGAGCAACGGCATGAACCAGTTGGCGGCCGCTATGAGCCAGATCAAGCAGGCGGCCACACAAACCGCGTCCAGCACCCGCCAGACCGAAGTGAGCATCCGCGAACTGAACGAGATGGCGAAACGGCTGGAGCATGTGGTGAAAGGCTACACCATTTAGCCCGTCCTGCGCTCAACGTCACAACGTCACAACCTCACCCCGCAGTCCGCTAAGGGCTGGCGGGGTGAGTTGTTTAGAACGGTTGCCGTTAGGGGGGTTGCTCCACGCGCACGCCGCGCCGCAGGCCATAGGCCGCCACCCAGTCGGCAATCGTGATGCGTTCGACGGCGCTGAAGTCGGCGGAGACAGAGACGATCAGCGCCGTTCCGGCGGGGAGCGCGGCGGCTTGCTGCGCGATGCGGTCAGCTTCCCACAGGCCGGGGCGGGTGTTCGCCAGCCCTTCGCGGCTGTGCTGCACGCTGACGATCACCCCTTGCAGCAGCATCAGGCCGATGAATAGCGGTGCGCTCCGGCGCAGTCCTCCGGCAGACAGCGGGCGCGTGATGAGCAGCACAATCGCCGGTAGCGCGGTCAGATAGCGGATATACAGCGGGGCGGCTGCCCAGATGACCCCACCGGCAAGGGTGGTCAGCAGCAACATGAGGAGCAGCAGCACAGAATCCGGCTGTCGCCAGCGGCGCAGGCACAGGAAACACCCTGCGAGAAAGGGCACGAGGAAGGCCAGCGGCAGCAGCGGTTGGCTACTCAACCAGAAGGGCGAAATGTCCGGCTGACCGATCCATGCCAGCAGCGAACGCAGCGCGTTCTGCCAGACATTCGGCGGCAGGCGCACCCCTTCCAGATTGCCCGTCAGGGGCAGGCCGCCCGTGAGCAGCGGAGCGAAACGCGGCAGGCTGATGAGGACGAACGGCGCGGCTAGATCGAAGGCGGCACGCACAACGATTCGCCAGTTCCAGCGGCGGGACAGGGCGGTGTGCAGCAGGTAGAGGCCGAACAGAAGGATCAGCAGGCGCGACCCGTGATAGAACCCCTGCGCCACTCCCGCCAGCAGTCCCGCCAGCAGCAGCGAATCGCGGCGGGGAACAGGCGGCGCGAGGGCGATTTTGAGCGCGGTCAGCGCCAGCAGCGCCAGCAGCGGATCGCAGATGTTGTACAGCGCCAACTGGCTGAAATGGACATGCGCCGGATACACCGCGACCACAGCGGCAGCCATCCAGCCGGTTTTGCGCCCCCACCACACATCCCCCAACCGAGCCGCAGCGGGGATGGTCAGCACGCCCGCCGCCAGCGCGATCAGGCGCATGGCGAAACGGGTTTGCCCCCACAACGCCATGCTGCCCGCCATCAACCACGAAAAAGCGGCGGGGTTGCCGTTGTGCGCCGGGGCGAAGATCGGGATGGGGGTGAAGTGCAGCAGGTCAGAGGCGCGGGCGGCAAAGCCGATTTCGTCAATCACCAGCGGAAGCTGTGCGAGATGATGCAGCCGCAGGCCGAAACCGAGCAGCGTGAAGGCCACGACGACTCCGGCGCGGCGGGAAAACGGGCGGCGAGCGCGGGGAGTCCATCGGGCGAGGCTGAGGACAGACAGCAGAATGCCCAACCACAGCGCGATCTGAAGGCCGTAAGCAGGCCATGCGTAGCGCGTAACGGTGGGGGTGTAAATGCCGTCGGCGTTTAGACGCGCCCAATCGCCGGGGAGAATGGGCGGCAGCACCGTGAGCAGCGTCAGGCCGAGACTGCACACCAGCGCGAGTCCCAAGCGCAGCGGGCGGGACTCCAGCGCGAGACTCATATCCGGTCGCGAGGGCCAAAAATCGGCGGCGGCGGCGCGGGCTGCGTGAGGCTGGCGATCAACGGCGCGAGTGTATACGCGAGGAAGGCCAGCAGCGTGATAATCAGCACCAGCATGTAAAAGAGGCGGGCGAACGTCCAGTAAGGCGCGGGCGCGTCCCGGTTTTCTGTAACCGGTTCCGGGTCGTCATCCTGCGCATAGCCGTCCGGCGGCGGGACATCATCCCATGCGGCGTTCTGCTGTCGCAGGCGAATCAGCGGCAGCACCCGCAGGGGCGGCGGGTCGGGCGGGGGGGGAAGGGGCGGTTGGTCATCCATGTGCAGATGATCTCATACGCCTGCCCGCATCAGGAGGATGGTTTGCAGGGTGAAATACGCACCGAGCGCAACCGAGCCAACGCCTGCGCCCAGCCACATCAGGCCGGCGACGAGGAAGCGCCCGCCTTCGCTGATGGCGCGGCGGCGTTCAGCACTCTGGCGAAAGGCGGGGTCGGCGGTGCTGGTCTGGATCGCCAGCCAACCGCTGCGGGCGAACGGCCACCCCCGGCGCAGGGCGCTAAAGGCGAACGCGAGGAATCCCGCGCCGAACGCACCGTTGAGCATAATCGCAATCATGAAGCCCCCGCCCCGCTTTCGAGCATAATCGTCACCGGCCCGTCATTGTGGATGGCGACCTGCATCATCGCGCCGAACACGCCCATTTGTACGGCGGAAACGCCCTCGTCGCGCAGCGTTTGAGCGAAGCGCTCCACCAGCGGCGCGGCTAGTTCGGGACGGGCGGCCTCGGTGAAGGCCGGGCGGCGTCCCCGGCGCGTGTCGGCGTAGAGCGTGAACTGCGACACGACCAGCACCCCGCCGCCACAGTCCAGCAGCGAACGGTTCATCTTGCCGGCCTCATCCTCAAACACGCGCAAATGGACGGTTTTACGCGCCAGCGCATCGGCATCGGCGGGGGTGTCGGCGTGGGTGACGCCCACCAGCGCGACATAGCCGCGCCCGACTTCGCCCACGATTTGCCCGTCAACGGTGACGCTGCCGCTGGAAACCCGCTGTAACAGGACGCGCATACTGGCTTACACCCGGTTCGGCGTGGGCGGTTCGACAAAACGTTGTTCTTCCGCCCCGCGCAGGTTGTCGAAATGGTCGCGCCAGTGATACAGGAAAAACTCCTGTACCGCCTGTTCGACGGTCAAATACTGACCGACGGCGGGATCATAGACCCGCTGGCTGTAGCGCCCTATCGGCAGGCGCTGGATATAGTCGGTGACGGTGTGTTCGCCTTTTTCCAGCCCTTTGAGCGTGGTTTCCAGCACGCGCTGTTTCAAAATGCGGCTCATGACATCGTTGAACTGGTTGAACAGGGCTTCGGGCAGCGGCAGGCTGATGCCCAACGCGCCTAACTGCACCTGCCACAGCGATAATTTGTCCATTATCTGCAAATGACCGAGCATCGCCGCCAGCGTCCAGCCGTTGTAGCGCGGGACGTACCACTGATCGGCGGGGACAGCGCGGGCGAAGGCGATCACCGCCTGCCGGACGCTGCGAATGTCGGCGATCACGGCTTGACGATCCGTGTCGCTGTCGAGATAGCGGTATTCACGTTTGAGTGGAATGACCATGTGTACGGTCTCCTGTTAGTTAGGTTGAAGTGTAGCGGGGATACCCGCGCAGGACAATACAAGATGCCCTGCTGTCCGGTGCGATCGTCGGTTGGGGAATGGAAAAATCCCCCTCAACCGGACGGTGGTTGAGGGGAGTGGTTGTCTTAGGACGGCGAAAAAGCCGTTAGCGGTTGAACCATTTGCGGAATCGCAAATCCTGCCACGTTTTGCCTTCGGTGTAACGTTCGGGATGGAGTACCTTCGGGCGCGGGTCTTCGGCTTCGTCCAGCTGAAGCACCATCCACTTCGGGTAGGGCGTTCCGGGGTTGGAAGCCGTATCCAATTCCTGCATGTCCTCGTCGGTCAGTTTTAGGTCGGCGGCTTTCAGGTTATCCAGCAGATGTTCGTTGGTACGGCCTGCCACTATCACGCTGCTCACCGGACGCTGCGCCAGCGCCCACCCAATCGCCACCGTCACCGGGCTGACATTGTGACGCGCTGCAATCGCCTTCACCGCGTCAATCACGCGGTAGCCGAAATCATCATCAAACGGGACAAAACGGTTGGCATCGCCGAAGCGCGTGCCTTTGGGGGGCGGGTTGCTGCGGTCATATTTGCCACTCAGGAAGCCGCCCGACAGCGCACTCCAGACGAGAATACCCATGCCGGTGTATTCGCTGAAGGCGAACCAGTCATGTTCCAGATCGCGCCCGACGAGGCTGTAATACATCTGTGCCGAAACATACGGCTCCAGCCCCATCTGCTTTTGCGTCCCCAGCGCGGTAGCCGCCTGCCACGCCATGTAGTTGCTCAGGCCGATGTAGCGCACTTTCCCCTGCCGCACCAGATCGTCCAGCGTGCGCAGGGTTTCTTCCAACGGGGTGTTGCTGTCCCAACCGTGAATCTGATACAGGTCAATATAATCGGTTTGCAGGCGCTTCAGGCTGCTTTCCACGCCGCGCAGGATGTTCACGCGCTGCGCCCCGCTGCGGTTGAAGTTATCGCTCATCGGCAAGCGGCATTTGGTGGCGATGACCAGTTCTTCGCGCATCCCTTTGATAGCGTTGCCCACCAGCGTTTCGCTTTCGCCCCGGCTGTACACATCGGCGGTGTCAATGAAGTTCACGCCATGATCGAGCGCGAATTTCACCATGCTGTTCGTGGCGTCCTGCTCCAGCCGGCCAATATTCGCCGCCTGCCCGAACTGCATTGTCCCCAACGATAGGGCGCTGACGATCAGACCTGTATTGCCTAAACGACGGTATATCATGAGAATCTTCCTCCACGCGGTCTTGAACACATCTCTCCATTAAGCGTACCGCTGCTAGAGTGATGGAGCAACCACGCCGGCTTCCGTCAGGTTGATTCGCTGCGCATCGAGCCGTGCCAGGGCATCGCCCAACGTTCGATCAGGCTGATGAGCAGGTAGAACCCGATCCCGATCAGGCAGGCCACCAGAATCCCTGCCCACGCCGACGGGAAGCGGAACAGGATGACCTCGTTCAGAATCCACACGCCGAGCGCGGCACGTTGCCCGCCGAAATAGCCCGCGACCACCGTCCCGATCACCGAGAGAGTCGCGCCGGTTTTGAGCGCGTTGAAAAAGTAGGGCAGCATATTGGGCAGGCGCAGTTTATGAAAGATCGTCCACTCGCCCGCGCCGTAAGAATGCACCAGTTCCAGCGCCGAAGCATCCACCAGCGTCAGGCCGCGCACCACATTGATGATGACCGGATAGTACACCAGCGTGACCACGATCATCATTTTGGAGAGGGGGTTGATCGAGCCGAACCAGTTGTTCATGATGGGCGCGAAAACCAGCGTCGGCACCGCGTTCAGGCCGATGGCGAAGGGAATGAGCGCCCGCCCGACGATGTTCCAGCGCGCCGCCAGAAATCCGGCAGTGGTGGCGAGGAGCGTGCCGAGGATCAGCCCTCCGGCGGCCTCGAACACCGCCATGCGGGTCGAAATCGCCAGCGCGTCCGCGTTAGCGAGAAAGGCTTTCCAGATGGTACTGGGCGCAGGCAGCAAAAACTGCTGGATGTTGAACAGGCGCGTGAACCCTTCCCATGATGCCAGCAGCAGGATGATAACCACCAGCGGCGGGAGAATGTTCTGTAGCCGGCTTTTGAATTGCAACCGCCCGCTAGTGGCGGGTTTCAGGGCTTGAACTTGTTCCGTCATGCGCGTTCCTTTGACTTTTCAGGACGGCGCTGGTAATTCCGCAGCGCCAGCACCTCGGCTAACTGAGCCAGCAAAAACGTGATGATGCCGAGCGCGGCGACAATGAAAATACATGCCCACAACTTGGCCGGGCCGGTGCTGTAATACTGAGCGAAGGTGAGCACCAGACTGCCCAACCCCTCGGTGATGCCGGACGGCAGTTCCCCGACAATCGCGCCGATGATGCTGGCGGTGGCAGCGATTTTGAACCCTACGAACAGATAGGGCAGCGAAGCCGGCAACCGCAGTTTGAACATAATCTCGGTGGACGATGCGCCATACGAGCGCATCAGTTCCAGCATTTCCGGGCGAAAGCCTTTTAACCCGCGCAGCGCCGAAATCGTGACCGGAAAGAAGCTCAGGTAGGCCGAAATGATGGCTATCGAGAACCAGCCCGCCCGCAACCAGATCACCACCATCGGCGCGATCACCAGAATCGGGATGGTCTGCGAGGCGACGATAAATGGCACGAAAGCGCGGTTTAACAGGCGCGAATAAGTCAGCACCACCGCGATCAGCAGCCCCAGACTGCACCCCAGTGCGAAACCCACCAGCGCCACCCGGAAGGTGAACAAGGCGCGTTCGACCAGCACTTGAACCAGCGGCGGGCCGTTGCGCTGTGCCGGACGCCCCAACGCGCCGATAATGTCCCACAGGTGCGGCATGTTCAGGTCATTGGCGAACTGGAATTTCAGCGGCGGCTTCCATGTGGTCTGGACAGTTTGCCCCAGAATCACGGTGTCAATTTTGAGTACCTGCCCGCCGATCAGTTTAGTGGCTTCCCAACCCACCATAATCATCACCATAAAGACGATTAGTGGCATCCAGTGCTGGATGAACTGGCGCGGGCCGAAACGCGGCAGTGTGGCGGCTTTGGAGGGTGCGGCATAAGTAGTCAAAAGTTATTCCCTGATTTCTTGGCGCTGAAGCAGGCGCGAATACTGGGCGGACAGCCGCCGCTGAAGGCTGGGCTTGGTACGCAGCGCGGACTGCGGTTGCATCTGGGCGGTGATGAGCGCGGCAGCGGACGCGCATTCGCTGGCGTTCGCTGGAACTTGCGCCTCGTGCTGCGGGGCGGCGAGCAGGCTGGGGCCGAAAAAGACGCCGCTGGTTCCGGTCTGCTGCGGCTGTCGCCAGTTCGCAAAGGCCAGATACACATCATTTTCGCCAGCGCGGGTGCGTGCCAGATGCCAGTGAATCTCGTCGGAAGCAGTCCCCGTGAAAGATTGCCGGTAGACGGGGCGCGGTTCGGTCAGCGCCGCGCTGACGCACACCATATCGCACCCTAGAATCGCCAGACAACGAGCCGGTTCCGCGAACAGCAAGTCGGTTCCGGTCAGCAGCCCGATTCGCCCGATGGGTACATCCACCCACACCAGCCGATCTCCAGCAGTCGCCCATATCCGATCACGTTCGCTCAGGTGCGTTTTGCGGTAATGAGCGCATACGCCCTGCGGCCCCACCAGCACCAGCGAGTTATACAGCGATTGCCGATCCGATTCGATCAGGCCGGCCACCAGATAGCACCCGCGCTGTTCGCACCAGCGGGTGAGCGCGGCGACACTGGAGCCTTCCAGCGATTCGGCATTCTCCCGCGCCTGTTCTTCCGTTTGTGGCGAACCGCAGAAGCTGAGTTCCGGCAGCACGAACAGCGCGGGCGCGTCTATCGGCAGCAGGGCATCCAGCGCCGCCAGCCGTTCGAGGACGGGCAGCGGGCGCTCATACTCAACGGTTATGGCCTGAAACGGCAACCCTTCCGGCAGCGGGTGCGCGAACTGCGCCTGCATCTGCCGCACATCCCACAAATAACGGTTGAGCGACAGCGGCGCGTATAATTCCGGTCGGCGCTGCTGGACGGCGGCCTCGTCAACGCCTAGACGGTGGCGACGGGGATCGTCCAAATCAATCGTCCCCATCACAATTTCGTCGTGGTTCTGTTTGCCCGCGCAGGCTTGAATCGTGCCGTTCGGGTTCAGCACCGCCGAACCGCCCGAAAAATTGCCGCTGCCTTCGCTGCCCCAACGGTTGGCGCACACGGCGGGCAGGCCGTTGTCGAACGCCCGCATCATCCACAGCGGCGCAGGGCAGACTTCCTCCACCCAACCGACGGGCATGAGCAGCACGTCCGCACCGCTGCCAGCCAGCAAGCCGCCCGATTCGGGGTAGTTGGCATCCATACAAATGAGGATACCCAACCGCCCTAACGGGGTCGCCCATGTCTGAAAGCCGAGATCACCATCGGCAGCCCACAGCGGATCGGACAGGTAAGCGTGGACTTTGCGGTGAACGCCTAGCACGCCATCCGGCCCCACCAGCGCGGCGCTGTTGTAATACAGGCGGGTATCGGGGTCGGCTTCGCCCATGCCAACCACCAGATATACATCCAGTTCACGGGCGAGGCGGGTGAAAAAGTCGGTGGTGTCGCCGGGGATGGTTTCGACATACGGGGCAATGTGTTCGCGGTCACGCCAGAACAGGCCGATGGTCGCCATCTCCGGCATGACGATCAGCCGCGCACCCTGCGCCGCTGCCTGCCGCACCAACTGTTCCAGTCGCGCACCATTCCGGTCTTTTTCGCCATGTTCCGGCTCAAACTGGATTGCCGCCGCCCGGTACTGCCGTTGTGGGTTCATCACTGCCCTGTCACCATTGGTTTCGCACACGCGGAATGCCCCATTCGGGGGTAGAAATTTACGAAGGGCGACCCGACGGATCGCCCCCAAGTGAACTATTGCTCAATCACACCTCACACCCCGAAAGACTCGCGCCCTTCAGGGTGAGCAGCGTCTGATGCGGTTTATTCGCCGCCCGGATTCAGGGTGACTTCCATCTTCTTGAAGTCCAAGCCCTTCACATCCAGCCCTTCGGCTTCCAGATTGGCGACGGCCTGTTCCACTATGTCGGTACGGAACACGGCGGGATCGGGATCAGCCGTAATCAGGCTGTAGGTCTTGGCGATTTCGACGGTTTGATCGTATTCGGTACCCGTGTTCAGGATGCCGATGCCGTTCGGAGCCGGCCACAGCAGGTTGTTGATTTCGTTCATCATCCACATCTGATGGCTTTCGCCCAGCGCGGTACCGGCATTCAGCACGATGTCCACGCAATCTTCGGCGTTGTCACGGCAGTAAATCCAGCCCTTCAGGGTGGCCTGCACGAAGGCCAGCGCGGTGGCTTCGTTGCCGTCTTCCGCCAGCCACGATTCGCGGGCGAAGATGTTGTCCTGAAGCGTGTTGATGCCGTAGTCGCGCACCGAAATCACGTTCAAATCGTCAATCGTGTACAGTTCGCCGGTGTCCGGGTTGACGGTTTCCAGCAGCTGGGCAAATTCGTTGTAAATGGTGGCCTGTGCGACTTCGACTTCGCCGTTAATCAACTGCGACATATCGAAACCCTGCTTGACGATGGTCACGTCTTTGTCGGGGTCAATGTTGAACTGGCGCAGCAGGGCGAACTCTTCCATTTCGTTGCCACCCAGCCACGACCCGACGTTACGACCGCGCAGGTCTTCCGGCGAGGTGATGCCAGCCGACTTGAACGACACCAGCAGCGTAGGCGGAACCTGATTGACGCGAGCGATGCTCACGAAGTCCGCGCCACCTTCACGGGCAGCCAGCGTGGTGACGAACGGGCGCACGCCGAATTCGGCTTCGCCAGCGGCCACGATCTGATCGGCAGAGATGTCCGGGCCGCCGGGGGTGATTTCCACTTCCAGACCGGCATCGGCATAGTAGCCCATCGCGTCCGCCGCGTAGTAACCGGCGAACTGCGCCTGCGCCACCCACTGCAAAACGACGCGCACTTTGGTCAGGTCTTGCGCCTGTGCCACTGGCGCAGCCACCACCAGCACCATCAGCATAAGCAGAGCAAAAGCCAAAGACACTTTCCTATTCATCGTATTCTCCCTTGATCTCCACATCCGTTGCATATTTTTGCACAAACAGGAGCATTGGCAGCCCCTGCTCATCCACCTCTGAAAACTGCCCGATTTCACATATCTAGAAACATGAAATCTTCTGTGCTGGCCTTGCTGGACACTTCCTGCCCGACGCTTTTCAGGAAGGCCGCCGCCGCACGACAGGCTTCCGGCGTGAAGCGATAGGCGGGGCCAGCCACCCCTAACGCCGCGATCACTGGCGCGTCGTTGTTCGCCAGCCGTTTGACCGGCACCGCGATGGCGTTGATGTTTTCGTCCAGTTCGCCGATGCTCATGGCGTAGCCCTGCGCTTTAATCTCAGCAAGGTGCTGCTTGAACGCGCTGGCGTCGGCAATGGTGTTGGTGGTGTAATGGGTGAGCGGGTACTTCTCGATGAGCTTGTCCTGCTCATCCGGGGGGAGATAGGCGGCCAGCGCCTTCCCTGCCGAGGAACAGAAATAGGGCGTTCTACGTCCCTGCCAGCCGGCATACTGAATGAGATGTGGCCCGCAGACCTGTTCCAGATTCAACAAATCACCACCAATCAACACGCCCAGATAAGCCGTCTCGCGGATGTTCTCCGCGATATGGTAGAGATATGGCTGGATGGAGCGTGCCAGACTGCGGCTTTGCAGCAGCGTACCGCCCAATTCCACCAGCCGGATGCCCAACCGGTACTTGCGCGATGCGGGGTCTTGTTCCAGCACCCCCCACTTTTTGAGCGAAGCGGCAAGGTGGTGGGTGGTGCTGGTGTTCAGCCCCAACCGTTCGCTCAATTCACTGACGCCGAACATGCGGTCATCAATGGAAAAGGCGAACAGGATTTGCATGGCGCGGTCTATTGATTTGATGTCCATATACAGTCGCTCATCCCCACACAAACTACTCGATGTGTGAAGGGGATTGTACCGTATATTGCTGCTGAGTACTGTAACCCAGAAATAGTGTATATCGCTATTGAAAATCGTACAAATATTCCCATAGTTCATTTGTTGAAAAGCATCATACGCTTATCAAAAAACGTCAAAGGCTTTTAAGATAGTGAAAAGTGTTTGACAAGTCATTCTAAAGGTTATAGACTTCGACTAATGCTCTGAAATCATGTGAATGAGGCGGAACCATGTCAGATTCGCAACCCAAAAATACCTTTGAACGCCTTGTGCTGGCTACGTTGCAGGAACCCGAATTGTACGTTCCCGGCCTGTCGGTCGAGGAGGCTTCGCAGCGGTATCACGTCTCGCCCGAAAAAATTGTCAAGCTGTCCTCCAATGAAAACCCGCTGGGACCGTCGCCGGACGCCATGAAAGTTGTGGAGAGTATGCTGACCGAACTCCACCGCTACCCGGACTCGAAGGCGTTGGCGCTGCGGGCGGTCATCGGCGAGAAAGAGGGCTTGACCCGCGACAATGTGATTTTCGGCGCGGGTTCCAGCGAAATTATGTCGTTCATCATCCGGGCGTTTTCCAACCCCGGCGATGAAATCGTCTGCATGGATCCGTCGTTCTCGGTGTATACCGAACTGACGAAGGCCGACAACCGCGTTTCGGTGCAAATCCCGTTGCAACCGCCCTATCAGCTCACGAAAGAAGCGGTTCAGGCCGTGCTGACCGAACGCACCCGCGTGATCTTCCTCACCCGCCCGAACAACCCCACCAGCTGCCTGATCCCGCTGGCGCTGTTTGAAGAAATCGCGCTGATGGCGAAAGACGCGGTGGTGGTTTCGGACGAAGCCTATATTGAGTTTGCCGATGATTATCGCCAGCAGACCGCCGCCAGTCTGGTGAATAAGCTGCCGAACGTCATGGTGACGCGCACCTTCTCGAAAGCCTATGGCATCCCGAACCTGCGCATCGGCTACGCGCTGGGGCCGGCCAACGCCATTCAATACCTGTTCCGCGTGAAGCCCAAGTGGAACGTGGGCAACGTGGCGCAGAAGGCCGCGATTGCCGCGCTGAACGACGCGGCACATCTGGAAAAAACGCTGAAAACCGTGAGCGAAGGCCGCGATTACTTGAACCAAGCCTTCAACGCCATTCCCGGACTCGAAGTGCTGCCGGGTGCGCAGGGCAACTTCATTATGGTGAAGGTCAGCGGCGCGGGGATGACGGCGGAACAGTTCACCGATGCGCTCGGTTCGGAAGGCTACATCATTCGTGGCGACTTCCTGCCGGATTACGTGCGTATCTCCATCGGCACGATGAACGAGAATCAGGGCTTGATCGCTGCAACCCAGCGGATACTGGAACAGGCTTCGTAGGCAAGCGAACTTATATTTTTCGCAGGCTTCGCCCGCCGGAGCCTGCACGCCCTTATCTTTGCGCTCTAGGAAAGAGGCACACTATGGCCACACTGACCGAGCAGCTGGTTGATTTCATACTCAGTACGAATTTCGAGGCGCTCCCCGCCGGTTTGCCGGAGCGCATGGAAGCCTATGTGCTTGATTTTATCGGGGTGACGCTGGTCGGCATGGAGCAGACCTCCAGCCAGATTATGCAGCGTACCGTGTTGGCAGAAGGCGGACACGCACAGGCAACCGTGATGGGAACGGGGCGCGTGGCCTCCATGAGCGCCGCCGCCTTGATTAACGGTACTGCGGCTCATGCGATTGAGATGGACGACGATCACCGGTTGGGTACGGTACATGTGGGGGCGGTGGTCATTCCAGCGGCGCTGGCAGTCGCCGAAGCCACCGGATGCAGCGGTCAGACGTTCATCCGGGCGATCACGATGGGCTACGAGGTGATGTGCCGCGTGGGTGAAGCCTTGCTAGGGCGGCAATTCTATGCCGGCTTTCATCCCACCTCGTCGTGCGGCGTGTTTGGCGCAGCAGTCGCCGCCGGGGTGATACTGGGGCTGGATCGCGCTCAGTTTGTGAACGCGCTAGGGATCGCTGGCACGCAGTCGTTCGGGTTGGGCGAGTGGCGTGCAGATGGTTCGTGGATTAAACGCTTCCATCCGGGGCGTGCCGCGCAAAGCGGGGTGCTGGCGGCGCGGTTAGCCAAAGAAGGGTTCACCGGCCCGGCGACGATTCTGGAAGGCAAGAACGGCTATTTGCAGGCGTTCTCCTTTGAAAAAACATGGGACGAAAGCCTGATTGTGCGTGATCTGGGCAAGCACTATACGGCTCTGCTCACCGCTTTCAAACCCTACCCCGGCTGTCGTTTCGCTCATACCGCCCTCGATCTGGGCTACGACTTCCACCACAAGGGGCAGATCAGCCCTGACCAGATTGAACAGATCAACGTGCGAATCTACAAAACCGATATTCTGAACTATGCGCATCGTCCGGCCAGCGCGGTAATCGCGCAGTTCTGCGTGCCGTACCTGCTGGCAACCATGCTGTTGAAGGGCAAAGTGACGCTGCAAGACTTGACGCCGGAAGGCATTACCGACCCCGCCATTCTGAAACTGTCGGACAAGATTCAGGTGGAGGAAGACCCGGAGTTCACAGCGGCCTACCCGGAACGCTATATCACCGATGTCGCTATCCGGTTGCAAACCGGCACGGTGGTCAGCCACCAGAGCGATATTCCACGCGGCGACCCGGACGCGACGGAATATCAGCAGCATCCAGAATGGTTTGAAATTCAAATCGAAGAAAAGTTCCGCGCTTTGATGGGCGATAGCGCCTTTGCAGACCGCGCCGATGCGCTGATTCAGGCCACGAAAGGGCTGTCGGCACAACCTAACCTTGAACAACTGGCCGATTTAATCGGCGCTAATGGGAACCACTAGAGGCAATATGACGATTAAAGTAGGTTTGTATCTGGCGACGGCCTTCCCCGAAACCGACAACATGCCGTTGCAGGTCAATAACATGATCGAGCAAACACGGCTGGCGCGGGCGAACGGGTTTGTGTCCCTGTGGGCAGCGCAGCATTTCATGACCAAGCCGCTGCAAATGTTGCAACCGCTGCAACTGCTGGCGCGTTTGCTGCCCGAAGCCGAAGGGATGCAGATCGGGCCGAACATTCTGGTGATGCCGGTGTTGAATCCGGTGGCGGTGGCGGAAGAAGCCCTGACGATGGATTTACTCAGCGGCGGCAATTACGTACTGGGAATCGGCCTCGGCTACCGCGACGAGGAATACACGGCCTTCAACGTCAAGAAGAACGAACGCGCAGGCCGCATGGAAGAAGCCATCCACATTATCCGGCGCTTGTTCACCGAACCCACCGTCGAGCATCAGGGCAAATACTACACCGTCCCCAATATGGGGCTGGGGCTGCGCCCGATTCACCCCGGCGGCCCACCGATCTGGGTGGCGGCCAGCACCGACCCCGCCATCGAACGGGTGGCGCGTATGGGCGATGCGTGGCTCATTACCTTCTACCCGTCGCTGTCGCTGCTCAAGGAACAAATGAAGTTCTACCGCGACAGTCTGGCGAAAGCGGGCAAATCCGAACCCGCCGACATGCCCATCCTGAAGGAATGCTATGTGGGTTCCAGCTATAAGACCGCGCTGGACGAATGCCGGGGGCCGCTGCAAGTGAAGTACAACGCTTATGCTTCGTGGGGACAGGACAAGTTCCTGCCCGAAAACGAACGCTTCAACCAGCCGTTCGAGGAGTTCGTCAAAGACCGCTTCTTGATCGGGGACGCGGCCTTTGTGAAGGACGAAATTCAGCGGTACAACGAAGAACTGGGCGTGAATCACTTCATGCTGCGGATGCACTGGCCGGGGCTGGAACAGAGCAAAGTGCTAGGCAGCATCGAGCGCATCGGTCAGCATATCGTGCCGCATCTGGCGTAAACCGTGATGTTCGACCTTCTTATCCAGAACTGCCAGATTGTGAACGGGGATCGCCAGCCGATCCCCGGCAGCGTGGGGATTGTGGGCGGCAAAATCGCCGCGATTCTAGCGCCACAGGTCGAAGGAACGGCGGCGCGGGTGATTGATGGGCAGGGGAAAGTTCTCTTTCCCGGTGGCATTGATACCCATACCCATTTCCGTTATGACCGGGGCTACGATAACGGCGACGGCGATTACCTGACCGAAACGCGCTCGGCGCTGCTGGGCGGCCTGACCACCGCATTCAGAATGCACCGCGAGTTGGGCGCGTATGCCGACCATTTGCCGGTGGAACTGAAGAAACTGGCGGCAAGCAGCCACATGGACATGGCCTTCCATCTGGCGATCATGACCGAAGACCAGCTCACCACCTTCGCGCAGGCGGCGCGGGACTACGCCATCTCGTCGTTCAAGCTGTATATCGCCTATAAGGGCAAGGCCGGTCAGCTTCAGGGCTTGCAGGGCGCGGACGACGGTTTCCTGTACGAGGCCATGCGCCGCATCGGGCGCGTTCCGAACGGGATTGCCTGTGTTCACTGCGAAAATTCGGAAGTGGCTGAACGCTTGGGCGCACAGTTGGAACAGGCCGGACGTACTGATCTGGCGGCATGGACGGAAGCGCGTCCCGGTTGGTCGGAAGGCGAGGCCATTCACCGCGCTGGTTATATCGCCCATCATGCCGAATGCCCGTTGTATGTCGTGCATATCAGTTCGGCGGAAGGCGTGGAGGCGGTGGAAGCCCTGCGTGCCAGAGGCATCATGGTGAAGGCCGAAGTGTGCATCCACCATCTGACGCTGACGGTGGAGGACGCCGAACCGCAGGCAGGGCTGGCGAAGGTCAACCCGCCACTGCGTTCGGCGCGGGATGTCGAATCCCTGTGGGATGCCATCCGGCGCGGGGTGATTGATACCATCGGCAGCGACCATGTGCCGCACAGCCGCGCCAAGCTCAAGCCGTCCCTGTGGCAGATTATGCCGGGGTTTGCCGGTTCGGGAACGATTCTGCCTGCCATGCTGGAATATGGCTATCACCAGCGCCATATCCCGCTGGAGCGCATCGCGGCGCTGGTTTCGCGCAACGCGGCGCAGATTTTCAACCTGAACGGCAAAGGTGAAATTGCGGTGGGCGCGGATGCTGATTTGACGCTGATTGATCTGGACGCCGAACGCGAGGTGCAAGCCGCAGGGCTGCTCTCGGCGGCGGATTACAGCGTCCTCGAAGGGCGCACCCTGCGCGGGTGGCCGCAAATGACGATCCTGCGCGGGCAGGTCGTGATGGCGGACGGGCAGATTCACGCGCAACCCGGCTACGGACAGTTCCTACGCCGTCCTATTCCTTCTGTGTGAGCGATTCGCCGGGGCGGGTGTTTTACCGCCTGCCCCGGTCATCCCCCGAACCCGTTCCCCCTCATCTGCTGCGCCCATTCAATCTGTGATTTTTATCTCAAATTACATTTTGTTTTCCCCGACACGAATAGCTTGACAGCATTTGAAAAACGCTATAAAGTGTGTCAACTGTCAATTGTTAACAATTTTAGTATTTTTTAGAAATAGGCTGTTTTGCATGACATTTTTTGCGCTTGGATGGGGTATTGGCGCGGGTTCCACAAATGAAAGGAAACGATTATCTGCGGCAAACGTGGAAAATCTTCTTTTTGCATTTGAGGAATTTCAAAATCCGTATATTCTCTTTCCCATAACCGGTTAGTCCAATAATGGGAAAACTACGGATGAAAGCCAGAAGCAGTGACAAACATCTTTCTAAGCAGAGCGATATGAATACCGCGCTCAAAATCGCGGAGGACAGCGATGGGTTGTTCTCTGACGACGATGGCATACTGCCCTCGCTAAAGGTATCGCTGGCGGATAAGGTGGCCGACTACCTGCGCGAAGCCATTTTTCGCGGGAAGATCGCGCCGGGTGAACAGTTGCGCGAAGTGCCGCTGTCGAAGGTGATGGGGATCAGCCGGGGGCCAATCCGCGATGCGATGAACCGTCTGGAACGCGAAGGGTTAGTCACCATCCCGCGCAACGGGCGCACGATTGTGGCACGGTTGACGCAGGAAGATTTCGACGAGGTATACAGTTTGCGGTTGGGGCTGGAACGGGTTGCCATGCAGTATGCCATTCGCAACGCCACCCCCGCCGATCTGGGCGAAATGCAGCAGATTGTGAATGTGATGGTCGAGGCAGTGAACCGGGGAATCAGTGAAAAAGATGCTGCTGATCTCGACCTTCACTTTCATGATGTCCTGTATCAGGCCAGCTGCCACAAGCGGTTGCAGTCGGTGTGGGCGGATTTACGCCCGCAGATTTACATCTTTTTGTTGAGTCGTAACGTGGCGGATTCGGACTTTCGCATTCAGATGACGCGCCATCAAGAAATTGTGGATGTCATCCGGGCGAAAGACGAGGCGCAGGCGCTGCAAGTGATCGAGACGCACTTGCAGGTGGCTTACAACCGGATCAGCAAGACCTATAAGTAGCCCTTCCCGCTGTGTCTGTGTGAAGCGGCGGGAACATCAAAGCAGAGGTTGATTGTGGTGCAAACTCTTTCCGGTGTGGTTGTTCCCGTCATCACGCCGCTCGACTCAGAAGATCGGGTGGATGAACCCGCGTTTCGCAAGCTGCTGCGCCGCCTGATCGAGTCCGGCGTACATGCGTTGTTCGTGGGCGGGTCGGCGGGCGAAGGGCCGCTGCTCACGCTGACGGAATGGACGCGCATGATGGAAATCGCTCACAGCGAAGTGGGCGACGCGCTGCCGCTGCTGGGCGGCGTGATGGAAACCTCGTCGCGGCGCATCGCGGAAAAGCTGCACCTGATCCGGCAAATCGGCTACGCGCATTATGTGGTGACGCCGGCCTTTTACTTCCCGTTCAAAACGGAAGCCGAGCATCTGCGCCTGTTTGAAGATTGCAAAGCGGCAGATGGGGGCATGAACCTCATCCCGTATAACCTGCCCTCTATCGTCAAAACCGAAATCCCGTTGAACGTCCTGCTGGAACTGGCGCGGCGCGGGTGGGTGACGTGCTGCAAGGAAAGCTCCGGCAATCCGGCCTTCTTCCGTCCGCTGATCGCGGCGGGGCGCGAGGTCGGGTTGCGGGTGCTGGTGGGTGACGAACTGACGATGGTCGAAGGGCTGCGGGCGGGCGCGGTGGGTGTTGTCCCGTCCAGCGCCAATGTGGAAGCACAGCCGTTCATTGCCGCCTGTCGTGCGGCGATAGACGGTGACGAGGCCGCGCTGAACAGCGCCAACGAGCGCATTCAGGTGCTACGTGACGCACTGCCGCTGGCAGGCGCGTACTGGGTGACGGGCGTGAAATATGCGCTGGCCTGTTTGGGAATCGGGACGGGCAAGACCATCGCCCCTTACGCGCCCCTGACCGCCGAGCAGCAGCACAAGATTGAGGCGTTTGTCAAAACCCTCACCCTTTATCCCTCTCCCTCAGGGTGAGGGAAGAACCCTCATCCCTCTTATCCCCTCTCCATTGCAATGGAGAGGGGAAGCTAATCGCAGCGCAGCGGGGTGAGGTAAAAGACGGGGGATGAGGGTTTTTGGGATTTTTTACAAAGAAAGATTTTTATGGGTAGCGCAAAGACATTTCCACAGGAATTAGAACTGTTTGCAATCGAGGCCATGCGCCGTTACGGGCTGCGCGAAGACGATGCGCGGCTTTCGGCGCACATCCTTGTGCTGACCGACACATGGGGCGTACATACACACGGCACGCGCCAACTGCGCCCCCTGCTGAAGAACTTCCCCATCGGGCGGTTGAGCGCAGAAGCGAATGCCGAAGTGGTGCGCGAAGGCGGCGCATGGGCGCTGATGGACGGTCATCACAGCGTCCCGTTTGTCACAGCGCACCGCGCAATGGAACTCGCCATCCAGAAGGCTAAGACCGTCGGCCTCGGCTATGTGGGCGTAATCCACACCAGCCATTTCGGAGCCGCCGGCTACTACGCGACGATGGCGGCAGAACAGGGCATGATCGGGCTGGCAATGTGCAACGCCGACCCGAATATGGTCGTCCCCGGCGGGCGCGGCAAGGTACTCGGCACCAACCCGATTGCCTATGCCGTTCCCAACGGGAAGAACAAGCCGGTTTTTCTGGATATTGCCACCAGCGCGGCAGCGGCTAACAAGATCATCCGCGCCAAACTGCTAGGGCAATCCATCCCCGAAGGCTGGCTGGTGGATGCCGAAGGCAAGCCCACCACCGACCCCAGCGGCTTCCCCGAAAGTGGCGCACTGATGCCGATGGCGGCACACAAAGGCTATGGCTTCGCGCTGCTGGTGGAAGTGCTGTCGGGCGTGATAAGCGGCGCGGCGCTCACCCGCGAACAACCGAGCTGGATACCGAACATGCCGAACAACCCGCCGGGGCCGGCCAATCAGGGGCAGGCGTTTATCGCCATTGACGCCGGTATGATGCTCTCGCCGGAGGAATTTGCGGGGCGCATGGAATGGCTGTCGGATTACATCCACGCCACGCCTACCGCCGCTGGCACCGACCGCATTTACCTCCCCGGCGAAATCGAATGGGACAAGCGCGAAAAGGCGCTTCAAGAAGGCATGATTTTGCCGCCGGATGTGGTGGACAGCCTGACCGGACTGGCGCAGGACGTGGGAATTGACAAGCTGCCATTTGTAGCGATTGACGGGTAAGGACAGGTGAAATGATGCAGATGCACCCTTTATTTGATCTCAGCGGGCGTGTGGCGCTGGTTACAGGTGCGGCACAGGGGATGGGGCGCTCAACCGCGCTGGTCTATGCCGAGGCGGGCGCTGACCTGCTGATCTGCGATATGAACCACGACGGCGTGGAGGCGACTGCCGCACAGATTCGCGCTCTGGGGCGGCGGGTGCTGCCCGTCACCGCCGACATCACCAGCATCGAGCAAATCCGCGCTATGTTCGCGCAGTTGGATGCTGAGTTCGGGCGGATAGATGTGCTGGCGAATATTGCTGGCCCGTCCAAGCTCTCGATGCCGGAAGATGTGGATTTGAAGGATATGGAATACGTTCTGCACGGCCTTCTGGTGGCGCGGTTCTGCGCCTGTCAGGAGGCGGGACGGCGGATGCTGGCGGCGGGCAAGGGCAGCATCATCAACGTTTCGTCCATCGGCGGGGTGACGGCGCTGGGGCGCGGCAACTTCATGTACAGCGTGGGCATGGGCGGCGTGGCGCAGATGACCCGCGAGTTGAGTACCGAGTGGAGTGGGCGCGGCGTGCGCGTGAACGCCATTTTGCCCGCGCAGGTGGTCAACCCCGGCCTTGAGCAGCGCATGAGCGAAGACCCCACGCTGGAAGCCATGTTCTTGCGCGGCATCCCGCGTGGCCGTTTGGGGCGGCCTGACGATATTCAGGGGTTGGCGCTGTTCCTCGGTTCGGATGCGTCCGACTGGATTACGGGCGCGATCATCCCGATGGACGGCGGCAATTTGGCGCAAAACGCGGGCGGTACGGCTGGCCCGCGCAAAGTGTAGCAGAGAGGCCTGAAGAACCTCACCCCTCAGTCCCCTCTCCATCACGCGGAGTACCGCTATAGAGAGGGGAAGGAATACGTTTTACTTCCTTTGCCATAAGGGAGAATGGGGCGGGGCGTGAGAGGGTTCAAGGTGCAGCGGTGGGTGGGGATATTTATCCGGGGATTTATACAGAAAGGGGAGGGTGAGGCGGGCGTTTTGGGGCGCTTCACCTGTCGAAAAATGGCAAAGTACAAAGTTGTTATTACCGATTTTGGTTCACCTGAAAATGAATTGGAGTCCGCTGAATTTCAGCAGTCCGGGCTGGATGTGGAAGTGGTGCGGTTGAACGCCAAAACTCCGCAGGAACTTCTGCCGCATGTGCTGGACGCGGACGGGCTGATCGTGCAGTGGTGTCAGGTTCCGCGTGATATTCTCCAGCAGTTGAAACAGTGCAAAGTCATCTCGCGCTATGGCATCGGCGTGGACATGATTGACCTCGCCGCCGCTGGCGAACTCGGCATTCCGGTGTGCAACACGCCCGACTACTGCATTGAGGAAGTGAGTACGCATACGCTGAGTTTCATCCTCATGCTCAACCGGCAGATCGCGGCGCAGGATGCACACGTTCGCGCTGGCAAATGGGGGTTGCCGCAGCCCACGCCGCCAGCACGCCTCTCCACGCAAACGCTGGGCGTGGTGGGCATGGGCAACATCGGGCGGGTGGTGGTGCAGAAAGCGCAGGCGTTCGGCCTGAAGGTGCTGATTTACGATCCGTACTTGAGCGCCGACAAAGCCGCTGCCGCCGGCGTGGAACAGGTTGACCTGAACACGCTGTTGCAGCGTGCCGATTATGTCACCCTGCACTGCCCGCTGACCGACGAAACCCGCCACCTCATCAGCGCGGCACAGTTCAAGCTGATGAAACCGACGGCCTGCCTGATTAACATGGCGCGTGGGCCAGTGGTGGATCAACCGGCGCTGGTCGAGGCGCTGGTGAATAAGACCATTGCGGGCGCGGCGCTGGATGTGTTCGAGAAAGAACCGCCACCTGCCGACGAGCCGATCCTGAAACTGGATAACGTGATTTTCACGCCGCATCTGTCGAGCTTGTCTGCCGACTCGTTCATCCAACTGCGGCGCGAAGTGGTGCTAAACGTGGTGTTGGTGCTGGGCGGGAAGCCGCCGCGTGCGGTGGTCAACCGCAAGCACCTCGTCACCTAAGCCTAAAGCGGTTACAGTCTCGCTTATGCGGGTGTGTACCTGCTTTACCGGTTTTGAATGTGTGAGGATCAATCATGAGTGACGAACGGTTTTTGGTGACAGGTGCGTTGGGTTGCATCGGCGCATGGACGGTCAAGCGGTTGGTGGATGCGGGAACGCCGGTCTGGACGTATGACCTCGGCAGCAGCAACCACCGCTTGAAGCTCATCATGAGCGACGAGGCGTTGGCGAGTGTGCATTTCGTGTCGGGCGACATCACTGATTTCGATGCGTTTGATCGCGTGGTGGCGGAGAACGGCATCACGCATATCGTCCATCTGGCGGCGTTTCAGGTTCCGTTTGTCCGCGCCGAGCCGGTGCTGGGGGCAAAGGTGAATCTGGTGGGCATGTCGGTGGTGCTGGAATCGGCCAAGCGCCACATGGATCAGATTCGCGGCGTGTCGTATGCCAGTTCTGCGGCAGTCTATGGCCCACCGGGAATGGGCTTTCAGACCACCTCGCTCTACGGCATTCACAAGCAGGCCAAAGAGGGCATGGCACGCATCTACTCGCAGGATTACGGCCTGCACTGCGTCGGCCTGCGTCCGCACACGGTCTACGGGCCGGGGCGCGATCAGGGCATGACCTCCACGCCCACCAAAGCCATGCTCTCCGCTGCGATGGGTCGCCCGTATCAGATCAGTTTCGGCGGCACGATTGTGATGGAACACGTCGAGGACATGGCGCAGGTCTTTATAGACGCAGCGCGGGTGCGCCCGGAAAAAGCTGGCGCGTATGACGTGGGTGGGAACACCGTCGCCGTCGAAACCATCGTGGAAGCCATCAACAAGGCCGTGCCGGAGATGGCGGGGCAGATCACCTATAACCCGCCGCCGCTGGCGGTAAGCGCCGCGCAGGACATGGAACCGCTGAAGGCGTTGTTGGGTACGCTTTCGTGGCGGCCTCTGGATGTCGGCGTGCAGCAAACGGTGGAGCATTTCCGGCAGGCAGTACGCGACGGGCGTATTGATGTCGAACGGGCGATTGCGTAAGCCGCATCGCTAAACAGGTTTGTTTGTCGGGCCTCCCGCAGTGGGATGCGGGGGGACTCATCTCTCGGTAATGGGGTTGGATGGGGATTGGGTGTCGTGTCGCTGATTGCCATTGATCTAGGGACATCCTTCATTAAAGCTGGCGTGCTGAATCTGGACACGCTCCAGTTGGAGCAGGTACAGCGCGTTCCGTTCCCCGCGCCGCTGACCGGACGGCCTGCGCTGTACCGCGAGTACGACCCGGCGGCGATCATGGTGGCTGTGCGGCAGGTGCTGCGCGAGATTGCGCCCGCTTCGCTGGACTGCGAAGGCATCGTGATGTGTACGCAGATGCACGGCGTGGTGTGGACGACCGAACAGGGCGAAGCGCGTTCGATGCTGACCACATGGCAGGATCAGCGCGTGCTAGAAGCCCATCCCTCCGGCGCAGGCACCTACTTCGAGGTGATGAAGGCGCGGCTGACGGCGGACGAAATCCGGCAGACGGGCAACGAACTGCGCCCCGGTTTGCCCATCGGCCTGTTGTTCTGGCTGGCGGAACAGGGGCAACTGCCTGCGGGCGATCTCATCCCCGCTGCGCTCTCGGATTTTGTGGTCGCCAACCTGTGCGGGGCAGCGCCCGTCACCGAAAGCACGAACGGGATGGCGGTGGGGCTGCTCAATCTGGAAACGCTCAACTGGCATGACGACATGCTCTACAAGCTGGGGCTGACAAAACTGCACTTGCCCGAAGTGCTACCACATGGTGCGCCTGCCGGTTGGCTGAACTGGGAAGGGCGCAAAATCCCGTGCTATACGCCCATTGGCGATTACCAGTGCGCGATTCTGGGGGCGCTGCTCCAACCGGACGAACTTTCGCTGAATATCTCCACCGGTTCACAGGTCAGCCTGCTGCGCCCGCAGACGGTGTTCGGGGCTTTTCAGACGCGCCCCTTCTTCGATGGTCGCTGCGCCATCACTGTAACCACCATCCCCGCCGGACGGGCGCTGAATGCCCTCGTGACCCTGTTCTCCGAACTGGCGATGGCGCAGGGTGTGACGCTGGCGGACTCGTGGGGCTATATCGCGCAGGCCGCCGCTGCGGTGCCGCTGCCCCGGTTGCATGCCAACCTCGCCTTCTACGCCAGTGCTGCCGGCGATCGGGGCGCATTCACCGGCTTGCAAGAGGACGAACTGACAATAGGGCATGTGTTCCGGGCGGCCTTCCAGAACATGACCGACAACTACCACACCTTCGCCTGTCGTCTGTCGCCCGAACAGGCGTGGAGCAAGATCGTGTTTTCGGGCGGGCTGGTGCAGAAGATGGACGTGCTTCGCCAGATGATTTGTGATCGTTTCGCCGTCCCCCACCGCCTATCCCCCGCGCAGGAGGATACGCTGCTCGGCCTGATGGCGCTGGGGCTGACGTTCACCGGACGCACGGCCTCCATGAATGAGGCGACGACGGTACTCACCCATGCTTACTCGGTGGAGACAGCCACAGGCTGACCCACATAACCCTGTACGAATACCGGCGGCCATGAAGGGCTGTGCGCCGCCACAGCAATCGCTAAGAAGGAGGTGCTGTTCCGCAAAATCTCGTTCGTGATTTAAGCAACAAACCATTTCGTTGATGAATATTTTGACTATGGAGAAGATTGAAATGACTAAGCCTACCGACACCAAGAAGACCAACAAGGCTCTGAATCGCCGCGATTTCCTGAAGATGGGCGCTGCCGCCACCGTCGGTGCTGCTTCGGTAGCCATGCCCAAGATTCACTTCCCCGTGTTTCTGCGCCAGTCGAAGATGGAATTGAACATGCTGACGTGGTTCTGGACGGAACCCGGTCGTGGCGATGCGTGGCGTGCCATGATCCAGAAGTTCCACGAAGCCCAGTCGGACATCCACATCAACGAAGCGGGCTACGGCGAAAACGACTACTTCCAGCAGATTCTGATTCAGGCCAAGTCGGGCCGCATTGATGGCGACCTGTTCACCGAAACGCCGGATGGCTTCCTGCGCCTGATGAACGCTGGTCACACCGTCTCGCTGGAAGATGTCGTGTCGAAGGCCGGCGTGACCCTGAGCAAAGCGCAGGACATGCTGCGTAAAGACGGCGAAGTGAACGGTCTGGACATCGTGACCGTGCGTTTCGGCCTGGTCTACAACAAGGCCATGTTCGAGAAGGCCGGCGTGACCGAACCCACCGACCTCGACAACTGGCTGGAAATCGCCACCTCGCTGACCGATCGCCCGAACCAGTTCGGCATGTACTCGCCGCATCTGGCCTCCGAACCCTTCTCGCTGTGGTTCATGCTCCAGCAGTGGGCGGTTCTGTACGATGGCATCTGGGCGGAAGGCAAGAAGCCGCTGCTCAACTCGGATGCGGTCATCAACGGCATCAAGCTGTACAAGGCCATGTACGACAACGCCATGCCGCAGGGTACGGATGTGGGTACGGCGAACTCGATGTTCGGCGCTTCCAAGATCGCGCAGAACATGGTGGTTTCGGCGGCGGTCAACATCTGGAAGACCGGCGCGGAAGACCCCGAAGTGTACGGCAACCTGCGCAGCGCCGCGCCCTTCTGGCCGGGCGGCAAGGGTATCACCCGCATTCACCCGATCTGCGTCAACGCCAACACCGAGCCGGAAAAGCAGGCCGCCGCGAAGGAATTCCTCTCGTGGCTGTACCAGAAGGAAAACTATCAGCAACTACTGGAAGGTTGCTTGGACGTGATCCCGGCTATCGAGGGCGGCATCCGTCCCGAATACCGCGAAACGCTGACGTGGGCGGACGGCTACGATGCCACCACCGCCATCACCGTGCCGGAAGTGCTAGGCGATTTTGTCCTGTTCAATGACGAACTCGGTCAGGTTGTGACCCCGCACATCGAAGAAATTCTGGCCGGCGCGAAGTCGGTGGAAGATGCGATGGGCGAAGCGCAGGCTGAAGCCGAGGCGCTGGCGGAGCGCGTGTTCGCCTAAGCCCGTTTGAGGATACACGTCACCCTCCCTGCAAGCCTCCTCGCCCGTTTCTCCCTTTGGGATTGAGGGGCTTGCAGATGGGCGACGGCTTTTTGTACCCGCCGCAAGGACACGGCCTCCGTGTCCTGATCTGTATTTGAAGAAGGAACACGTTATGGCTGCTCAAGCCGCGATCAATAAGTCGGCGTCAGGTCGTCGGCGCGATTACCTGCCTTATATGCTGGCTTTGCCCATCATTCTTTACGAAACGATTTTTATTCTCATCCCGATTGTTCAACAGCTCGTCTCCAGTTTCACCAGCGATATGTTCGGCATTAGCGCGGTCAAATGGGTGGGGCTGGCGAACTATGACCGGATGCTGTCGGACAAGTATTTCTGGAACTCGATGCGCGTCACCTTGAGCTTCATGGGCGGGACGGTCATCGTGGCGGTGGGCGCGGGGTTGATTGCCGCGCTGCTGATGAACCAGAACTTTCGCGGGCGTTCGGTGGCGCGGGCCATCATGACGCTGCCGTGGGCTTTCCCCGATTTGCCCACCGTATTGATCTTCATGTGGATTTTTAACCCCAGTTTCGGAGTGATGAACCTGTTCGTGCGCTGGATTTTGCCGATTGAGCAGAACCCGAAATGGATGATGGACATCAATCTGGCGCTGCCGCTGGTCATCATGATCGCCGCGTGGAAAGCCTTCCCGTTTTACGGATTGGTGACGCTCTCGGTCTTGCAATCCATCCCTTCCGAACTGTATGAAGCCGCCAAAGTGGACGGTGCGACGCGCTTGCAGTCTTTCCGCTATGTCACGCTGCCCGAAATCATCCCCACGCTGATGCTGATGGGCGTGCTGGCGTGCATCTTCGCCTTCCGTCAGTTCGCGCTGATCTTCCTCTTTACCGGCGGCGGGCCAGCCCGAACCACCGAAACGCTGGTGGTTGCGGTGTATAAGGCCGCCTTCAATTCCTTCGACTTTTCCTACGGCGCGACCATCGGCATGGCCGGTTTCGTCGCGGTGTTTGCCATCACCCTGTTATTCGCCTACCTGCAACGGCGGCAGGAAGCGGAGGCCGCTTCATGACCACACTCACCACACCCGTCCCTGCCCGTACCCTTGCCAGTCCGTTCCATTGGGTACGCCGCATCCCGATGTACATTCTGGTGCTGCTGTTCTGCATCGCCACGGCCTTCCCGGTCTACTGGATGACGCTCAGCGTGTTCCAGCCCATCGAGTACAGCTTGACCTATCCGCCGCCGCTGTTCCCGCAGGCCATCAGCTTCGACGTGTTTCAGGAGATTTTCAGCGGGCAGGATACCGCCCAGCGCGTGGACGTGTGGATTTTCAACTCCATCATCCTCGCCAGCATGACCACCGTGATCTGCTTGGGGCTGTCCATCCTCGGCGCGTTCGCCCTTTCCGGCAAACGCTGGCGCGGACAGGGGATGTTCGGCCTGCTGCTGCTCATGACGCAAATGCTGCCGGAGGCGCTGATCGTCATCCCGTTGTACGCCACGATAGACAAACTGAAGATGAAAGACAGCCTGCTGACGCTGGCGCTGGTGGATACGGCCTTCGTGCTGCCCATCTGCATCTGGATTCTCAAGAACGTGTTCGACACCATCCCCAACGAAATCCGCGATGCGGCGCTGGTGGATGGTTGCAACCGCATGAAGATGCTGTGGAAGATCATGCTGCCCATTTCCGCGCCCGGTCTGGTGGCGGTGGGCGTGGTGGCCTTCTTCCATGCGTGGAACGAGTACCTGTTCGCCGCCAGTCTGATCGGCAATCGCCATCTGTACACCGCGTCCGTCGGGCTGGGGTCTATGATCTCGATGATTGATACGCCGATTGACAAACTGATGGCGGGCGGCCTGATGTTCTCCATCTTCCCGGTCATTTTCTACCTGATGGTGCAGCGGTACATCGTCGCCGGCCTGAGCGCAGGTGCGGTGAAGGGCTAGAGCGAGTTTTCGCGGAAAGCGTGCATGATGAGCAATTTGGAACTGGACAAAGCACGGGCAGAGTTGAAGGCCATCGGCGCGGATTTTGCGCTGCTGTCGTCCTCCGAAAATGTGACCTATGTCAGCCATTTTGAAGTGCCGGTGGATTTCGGCGCGAATGCCACTTTTGCCGCCGCGCCTGTTATGGCGCTGATCGGCAGCCATGACTCGACGGCGGCGCTGCTGTTGACCAACTCGTATGAGGGCGGGGCGAAGCGGCAGAATACCGGCTTCGATGTCCGCAGCTATGAGCCGGTCAGCTGGGATGCGCCGGTGGATAACCGCCTGAACTACCTGAACCTGCTGCGCGATGCGCTCCAGCAGGCCAGCCTATCGGGAACGGTCAAACTGGCGATTGAAGAACGGACGCTGCCCGCTTCGGCGCTGCGCCTGCTGATGAACGAGTTCCCGCAGGTGCAACTGATCGAGGCAGGCGCGGCGCTTTCGGCGGCGCGGCTCATCAAGACCGAACGCGAGTTGGGGCTGTTGCGCTTCGCTGCGGCGGTCAACAAGGCCGGTCACACCGAATTGCGCCGTCAGACGCGGGAGGCGGGCAAGAATGAGTTTGCAATGTGGGCGGCAGTCATCAACGCGATGGAGCAGATGACCGGACACCCGCTGATGGTGTTCGGGGAACTGGTCACGGGGACGCGCTGCAAAATGGTGAACTACCCCGGCGGCCCGAAGGATGTCATCACCCAACCCGGCGATCTGGCGCTGATGGACATGAGTCCCCGCGTGAACGGCTACTGGTCGGATACCACGAACACAATGGTGTGCGGCGGCGTAGAACCCACCGCCAAGCAAAAGCTGTACGGCGTGGCGGCGCGGGAAGCGTTCCATGCTGCTGCCGAGCAACTACGCCCCGGACGGCACGCCCGTGATGCCTATCATGCGGCGGCGACCACTTTCCAGAAGCACGGCCTGACCATCGGGCATTACGCGGGGCATCAGATCGGCGCGGCAGTCAACGAGAACCCGCGCCTCGTCTCGTATGACGACACACCGATACAGGCGGGCATGGTGTTCTCGATTGAACCCGGCGCGTATGAAGGACCGAACGGCGAGGCCGGTGCGCGTATGGAAAAATCGGTCATCGTGCATGACTCCGGGCCGGAAATTATTTGCGATTTCGAGTGGGGATTTTAGAGTACCCTCACCCCTCAGTCCCCTCTCCATCACGCGGCGTACCGCTGGAGAGGGGCAAGGCATAGGCATCAAGTATGGGCTATTGAGCGCAGAATCTCCTCCCCTTATTTCCCTCCCCATGCATGGGGAGGGGTTGGGGAGGGGATTCTCTCAGCTAAAAGGACATTTTTATCATGAAGATTACCGGCATTGAGACTGTGACCGTCAGCGCGGGCTGGAAGAACTGGCTGTTTGTGATCGTGCAGACTGATGCCGGAATCAGCGGTCTCGGCGAAGCCACCATCAACGGTTTCATCCGTGCTACCGAAGCCTGCGTCCACGAACTGAAGCACTTCGCCATCGGGCGCGACCCGCGTGATGTGACCGCCATCGCGCAGAAGATCATCACCACCATTCAGGACGCGGGGCATATTCACCGGCTGGTGATGGCGGCGGTGGAAGTGGCCTGCTGGGACATTCTGGGCAAGCACCTCGGCGCACCCATCTATCAACTGCTAGGCGGGAAGGTGCGCGATAGCATCGAAGCCTATGCCAACGGCTGGTATCGCGCCGAGCGCACGCCGGAGCATTTCGTGGCGGCGGCGGAAGAAGTGGCGAAGAAGGGCTTCAAGGCGCTCAAGATTGACCCGTTCGGCACCGCCCGCAACTTCATCGGTGAAGCCGATCTGAAGATGTCCTACGACATTCTACAGGCCATCCGGCAACGCTTCCCGGACTTCAAGATCATGATTGATGTCCACTGCCGCTTCACACCTGCCGAAGCGATTCGCGTGGCGCACCGCATGGCGGATTTGAACCTGTACTGGTGGGAAGAACCGACCATTGCCGAACAGGAGCGCCTGACAAACGAGGTGGCGGCGCAAAGCCCGATCCGCGTGGCGACGGGCGAACAGTTTGACCACATCGGGCGCTTCTTCGCGCTGGCGGAGGGCGGTGGCGTGACCATCTGGCAACCGGAGCCGATGTCATTAGGCGGCATCCGCAACACACTGGCGGTAGCGCATATCGCGGAGGCCAACGGCGCGTGGATTGCCCCGCACCAGAGTGGCGGGCCAGTGGCGACGGCCACCTGTCTGCAACTGGCGGCCTGCGTGCCGAACTTCCTGATTCAAGAGTATTTCGATGCATTCAACGAACCCTGGACGGCGGATTTGCTGACGTGGAATCCCACCATCAATCCCGACAACGGTCATCTGTCGTTCCCGGATAAGCCGGGGCTGGGCGTGGAATTGAACATGGATGTGGCACGGGCGCATCCCTATGACCCCGAAGCCTACCTGAACATCTATCAGGAAGGGTGGGAGAAACGCTTGGGACAACCGAAGGGCAAGGGGTAAACACACAGAATCCTCTCCCCTTATTCCCCTCCCCATACATGGGGCGGGGTAGGCGGGCGTTTTATCGAGGAAGGGAACGCAGCGGGAGATACACCACCTTTCGTAGGGACAACACCTGTGTTGTCCGTCTGTGTACGGCGGACACGGCAGGCCGCCCCCTACGAAGATTGTGGGGGGCTTCCTCCCCTTTCTCCATGTATGGGGAAAGGGGGTGGGGGATAGGGGACTCCGGGGCAAAAATTCGCATTTTGGGAACTATGAGAAAGAGCCGATGATGAAAATTACACGCCTTGAAACCATCTGGATTGATGACCAACCGAATACCACATGGGTACGCATTCACACCGATGACGGGCTGATCGGGTTGGGCGAAACCTTCTACGTCCCCCGCGCCATCGCCGCGATGGTGCATGATGTGTTCGCGGCGATCCTGCTGGGGCGCAACCCGCTGGACATCGAGAACCACTGGATGAACATGATGGGGACGGTGAACTTCTTCGGCTTCGCTGGCAGCGAAATGCGGGCGATCAGCGCGGTGGATGTGGCGCTGTGGGACATCATGGGGCAGCACACCGGCCAGCCGATCTACAACCTGCTGGGCGGGCGCAACCGTGACCGCATCATGATCTACAACACCTGCGTCAGTCATGGGCCGCATCAGGATTTCCACCGCTGGCGCGAACAGGAACAGACCGGCGAACTGGCGGCGGAACTGCTCAAGTCCGGCATCAAAGCCATGAAAATCTGGCCGTTCGACCAGTTCGGCGTGTCGCTGGGCGGCCCTGTCGGGCGGCGGGCGGGTGCGGAGGCCGTCGGGCCGGTGACGCATTTCATCTCCAAAGAGCAGATCAAGAAGGGGCTGTCGTATGTGCAGGACATCCGGCGCACGGTGGGCGACCAGATGGAAATCGCCATCGAAGGCCACGCCCGCTGGAACCTGACCGAATCGGTCAAAATTGCGCGGGCGCTGGAGCCGTATGACATTATGTGGCTGGAAGAAATCATGCCGCCGGATAACCCCGAATCGTATGCGCGGCTGAAGCAGGACACCACCATTCCGCTGTGCGTGAGCGAACGCCTATTCACGCGCTATGGCTTCCGCGCAGTGGTGGAGCAGAACGCCGCCGACATCATCATGCCGGATATGGCGTGGACGGGCGGCCTGAGCGAGACGCGCAAAATCTGCTCGATGGCTGACACCTACTACTTGCCCATCACCAGCCACGACACGATTGGGCCGGTGGCGCTGTGGTCAGCCGCCCACCTGATGCTGCACATCCCGAACGCGATGATTATGGAAACCGTCCGCGCTTACTACGAGGGCTGGTACAACGAAGTGATGACTGAGCGCATCCCCATCAGCGACGGTATGCTCACGCTGCCGGAACGTCCCGGACTGGGGACGGCGCTGCGCGAGGAAGTCCTGCGCCGCCCGGATATGCATATCGAAGTGTCGGACATCAGCCAAAAACGTGATATGTCGAAGGGGTAGTTTCATGCCAATGTTTCGCCTCGCTATCACGGGTGATTTTTTGAACGAACACGGGCAGAGCGCCTATGGTGACATCGGCTTCGGCGCGATTGAAACCTGCCCGTACATTGACCATCACTACATCACCGATCACGCGCCCCGCGCCAACGACCCGTCCTACTGGGACGACCTGTACTCGATGGAGGTCAAACCGGCGCATCTGCGCGGGATTGACGGGCTGATCGTGCTGCGCCCGTATATCCGCGCCAGCGCCTTCGCGGAAGGCGTGGGCGATTTGACGGTGATCGGGCGATCTGGCGCGGGCTACGACAAGATTGACGTGCAGGCTTGCACCGATAACGATGTGATGCTGTTCAACCTGCCCAACACGCTCAACCACTCCACCGCCTCCACCGCGCTCATGTTCATACTGGCGCTGGCGAAGAAGCTGATGGCCTCCGATAAGCTCACCCGCGCCGGACGCTGGGATTTGCAACCGCAGGTGATGGGCATGGAGATCGAGTATAAGACGCTGGGCATCATCGGCTTGGGAGCCAGCGGGCGCGAATTGGTGCGGTTGGTCGCGCCATTCGGGATGCGCGTGATCGCCTATTCGCCCCATGCTGACCCCGCGCAGGCCGCCGCGCTGGGCGTGGAATTGACCACGCTGGAACGGGTGATGCGCGACTCGGATGTGGTCAGCGTACATGCCAGCCTCACGCCGGACAAATACCACATGATTAGCGCCGCCCATCTGGGGATGATGAAGCCAAGCGCGTATTTCGTGAATGTGGCGCGGGGGGCGCTGGTAGATCAGGCGGCGCTGGTGGAGGCGCTGCGCGAACGCCGGATTGCCGGGGCGGGGCTGGATGTGTTCGAGGTTGAACCGCTGCCCGTTAGCGACCCGCTGGTGACGCTGGACAATGTGTTGCTCACGCCGCATTTCGCGCCGGCCACCGCTGACATCTGGAAGGCCGGCGGGGAGCAGATGTCGCAGTACATTTTGCAGGCGGCACGGGGCGAAGTGCCGCAGACTGTCATTAACAAAGCTGTGCTGGAACGCCCCGCATTCAAGGCGAAACTGGCGCGGTTTGTGGAGAATCAAGCGTAGGATTTGCAGCGATTTCTGTGTGTGTCGTGTCATTCAGAAAGTTTGGAGTGCTGTACGATGGCTGATTTGAGCAAAGAACAGTATTTAGCCCTGTATCGCCAGATGTTTGAAATCCGCCGGACGGAAGAACAACTGGCGAAGGCGCATCAGGCCGGACTCGTTCATGGAGCCTGCCATACCTATGTGGGTGAGGAGGCGGTTGCCACTGGCGTGTGCGCCCACCTGACCGCAAAAGACTCGGTGTTCAGCACCCATCGCGGGCACGGTCACGCCCTCGCCAAAGGGGTGCCGCCGCGAGAAGTGATGGCGGAACTGTTCGGGCGCGTGACCGGATGCTCACGCGGGCGCGGCGGTAGTATGCACCTGTTCTCGCCGGAAGTGGGCATGATGGGGACGAGTGGCATCGTCGGGCCGTGCATCTTGCAGGCGACGGGCGCAGGCTACAGTGCCAAGCTGATGAACACGGGTGCGGTGGGCGTGGCCTTCTTCGGGGATGGCGCGAGCAACAATGGCGCGTTCCATGAAGGGCTGAATCTGGCGACCATCTGGGATTTGCCCGTGATTTTCGTGTGCGAGAACAATATGTACGCCACCGAAATTGCCTTCTCGTATGCCACGCGCAACACCAATATGGCGGAACGCGCCCGTTCCTACGGCATGAGCGCCGTCGCAGTGGATGGCAACGATGTGCTGGCGGTGTATCAGGCCGCTGACGAAGCGGTGCGACGCGCCCGTGCGGGCAACGGCCCCACCTTGATCGAAGGCAAGACCTACCGCACCCGCGCCCATTCCGAAGGGATGCCCAGCCTCGGCACCTACCGCACGCAGGAAGAATTGGATGCGTGGAAAGCGCGTGACCCGATCAGCACCTACAAGGCCAAACTGCTGCAAAGCGGTGCGGCGGCGGAGAGCGATTTCGAGCAGATCGAAACGGCAGTACAACGGTTGGTGGACGAGAGCTTCGAGTTCGCCAAGAACAGCCCGTATCCTGACCCCTCAACGGTCAGTAACCATATTTTCAGCGCCAGTTAAAGCGGGGAATGACCATGCGTGAACTGACTTATACCGCCGCCGCCCGTGAGGCGCTGGCGGAGGAAATGGCTCGTGATCCTTCGATTTTCGTGGTGGGCGAGGGCATCGGCCAACGCGGAGGCAACTTCAACACCACCACCGGCCTGTATGATCTTTACGGGCCGATGCGCCTGCGCGACACCCCGATTGTCGAGCGCGGCTTCATCGGTATGTGTACCGGTGCTGCCATGACCGGCACGCGCCCGGTGGTGGATTTCATGTTTGTGGATTTCATTCTGGACGGCATGGGCGAACTCATCAATCAGGTCGCCAAAATCCAGTATATGAGCAGCGGGCGGCTGAAGATGCCGATGGTGTTGCGCGGCAGCATCGGTATCAGCGGCGCTTCCGCCACACACCATTCCGGCAGCTACTACCCGTTGTTCGTGAACATCCCCGGCTTCCGCGTGGTCGTACCGAGCAACGCTTACGATGCCAAAGGGCTGCTCAAGACCGCCCTGCGCGGTGACGATCCGGTGATGTTCCTCGAACACAAGGCGCTGTTCAACCAGAAAGCGTCCGTGCCGGAGGAGGAGTATTTCATCCCGTTCGGCAAGGCCGCGATTGTGCGCGAAGGTACAGCCGCGACGGTGGTTGCCCTGGCCTCGATGATCCGCAAGGTGAACGAGGCGGCGGATACGCTGGCGAAGGAAGGCGTGAACATCGAGATCATTGACCCGCGCACCGTCGCCCCGCTGGACATCGAAACCATCCTGCAATCGGTGCATAAGACCGGGCGCTTGCTGATCGTGGACGAGAACTTCGGCCCGTGCGGGATTGGCGCGGAAATCGCGGCGCAGGTCACAGCACGTGGCTTCGATGATCTGGACGCGCCGATTCAGCGGTTGAACGGCGTTCACACGCCCACGCCCTACAGCCCGCCGCTGGAAGCCGCTGTGGTGCCGAACAGCGCACAGGTGCTACAGGCCATCCGTGACCTGCTGGCAGAATAGGAGGCCGCTATGGCAGTCGAAATTCTGATGCCGCGCCTCGGCTGGACGATGGAAGAAGGCATGCTGGTGGACTGGATCAAGCACGACGGTGATCCGGTGCAGCCCGGTGATGTGATGTTCACCATCGAGAGCGATAAGGCGCTGAACGAGGTTGAGTGCTTCGAGACGGGCATTTTCCGCATCCCGCCCGGTTCAGATGTGCGTGGCAAAATGCTGCCGGTCGGGACGCTGCTGGCCTACATCCTGCAACCCGGCGAAGCCTTCCCCGGCGAATCTGCCGCCGCGCCTGTGCAGGCTGCACCCGCGCCGACGGTATCCGCTGCGCCCACAGTGGCGGCTGTGCCTGTCGCTGCCTCTGCGGGTCACATGCCGACCATCAGCCCGCGTGCTAGGCGGGTGGCGGTTGAACTGGGCGTGGACTGGACGGCGCTACAGGGCAGCGGGCGCACCGGACGCATCGTGGAGCGCGATGTGCGTGCCGCCGCAGCCGCCGCGCCTGCGGTGCAAATCTCGCCTGTCGCCCGCCGTGCTGCCGGTGAGCTGGGCGTGGATGTGGTCGCGCTGGCGGCGCAGATGCCCGGTCAGCGCATCACCCGTGAGCATGTCGAACGGGCGGCGCACCCCGCGCCTACGCCCGTTAGCGCTCCCGCCGCAGGTGATACGCGCACACCGATTCCGCGCTTGCGGCAGGTGATCGCGGAGCGCATGGCGGCCAGCGCCCACACCGTCGCCCCCGTCACGCTGACCACCGAAGTGGACGCGACGGAACTGGTCAAACTGCGGCAGGGGTTGAAAGCGGTTGGACTGAAGGATGGTCGCCCCGTCCCCGGTTATAATGACCTGCTGGCGAAACTGGTGGCGGAAGCCCTACGCGAACACCCGCAGTTGAATGCGCGTTTCGAGGGCGATTCGATTGTGACTTCTGCCGCCGTTCACATGGGCTTCGCAGTGGATACCGAACGCGGCCTGTTCGTGCCAGTGGTGAGCGAGGTGAGCAGCAAAAGCGTGCGCCAGATCGCGGCGGAGAGCGCGGCGCTCATCGAGCAGGTGCGGAACGGCACGGTGCGCCCGGATGATCTGGGCGGCGGGACATTCACCATCACCAACCTCGGCATGTACGAGATTGATGCCTTCACGCCCATCATCGCCCTGCCGCAGTGCGCGATTCTGGGGGTGGGGCGCATCGTCGCCAAGCAGGTGGTGGTGGATGCCGAAGCCGAGCGCGTCGCCATCCGTCAGATGATGTTCCTCAGTCTGACGTTCGATCACCGGTTGGTGGACGGCGCTCCGGCGGCGCGGTTCTTACAGCGGGTTAAGCAGTTTGTCGAGCAGCCTTATCTGTGGTTGATGAATTAGAACGGAGTTCTCTCATGAAACTGGTCACATTTGTTCACAACGGTTCGACGCGGATTGGCGCACTGGTGGGCGCAGATCGCGTCGTGGATTTCAGTCAGGCCGACCCGTCGCTGCCGGGGGATATGATCGGGTTGCTGCGCGGCGGCGAAGCGGCGCTGGCGGCGGCACGTCAGGCGGCGGGTTCGTCGCAGACCCTTGCACTGGCCGATGTCAAACTGCTCGCGCCCGTGCCGCATCCCGATAAGATCATCTGCATCGGCCTGAACTACAGCGACCATGCCGCTGAAACCGGACAGCCGATTCCCAAGTTCCCGATTGTGTTCTCCAAGTATTCCAACACGGTCATCGCTACCGGTGAGAATATCGTGCTGCCCCGCGTGAGCAACGAAGTGGACTACGAGGCCGAACTGGGTTTCGTCATCGGCAAGACCGCCCGCCACGTCTCCGCCGCAAATGCGCTGGAGTACATCGCTGGCTATATGCCCATCAACGATGTGAGCGCCCGCGATTATCAGACGCGCATCAGCCAGTGGACGATGGGCAAGACCTTCGACACTTTCGCCCCGATGGGGCCGGCGCTGGTGACGAGCGACGAAGTGGGCGACCCCGGCAATCTGGCGATCAACCTGACGATCAACGGCAAAACGCTGCAAAACTCGAACACCAATAAGCTGATTTTCGGTGTGCCGCAACTGGTGGAGGCGCTGACCGAGGTCATGACGCTGCAACCCGGCGATGTGGTTTCCACCGGAACGCCCCCCGGCGTGGGCATGGCACGCAACCCCAAACGCTACATGCGCCCCGGCGATGTGGTGAACATCACCATCGAGAAGCTCGGCACACTCAGCAACCCGGCGGTAGCGGAGTAGTCCTCGCCCCTGCGCTTTTCAAGGGACGAAAACGAAAACAGAGATGGGACGGCACACAGGCCGTCCCCTACAACCCTAAATTTTCGCCTTCGTAGGGGCTGGCCGGCGTGCCAGCCCGCTTTCCGACATGGCGAATGAGACTTCGTTGCTGTTGCCCTAACCGCCTACATCGGCACGATTTTCGTGCCGGTGAGGTCGAGATAGAATGGGATGGTGGAATCCATGCCCTGTTCTTCAGGGGTAGAGGATTGCCAGTCGTTCGTAGGCCAGTAGATAAGGTTCGCTGGCTGTGCGGCGGCGGGCATCCCTGATACGGTGAACACCAGCACAATGCCCAACCATAACGATAGGCGACGAATCGTATTCATTTACGACTCCCCTTAGACTACAAATCGAAACGGTTGTTTTATCCTAAGCTAACAATGACCGTGATAACAAGTCGGCGGCGATAAGACGATAATATGAGATGTTACACTACTTGAAATGATGCTAAATTTTAATTTCAATATAAATTACGTTATTTTTATTAATTCGTGAAATTCGCCGCCTGTTGAGGGAAAGGGACTGGCGCAATTTTTAGGGGTGTTTATTTCCCATTAGCGTTCCGTGCTATAGTGACAGAGGAACAGGCTCACACACAAGCCCCTGTTCATAGGCATTCGCGTGAACAGGAAACCTACCAGCGAAGGGAGGCGAACAGTGGCTGGAAAGTATTACGACGAACTGGAGCCGGGAATGATTTTTAAGCACGATCTCGGTCGCACCCTGACCGAGATGGATAACACGCTGTTCAGCGCCCTCACCATGAACACGCAGCCCCTGCACATCAACGAAGATTTCGCCAGTCATACGCAATTCGGTCATCGCATCATCAACGGCATTTTCACGCTAGGGGTGGTGGTGGGAATCAGCGTGGCTGATCTCACACAGGGAACAATCGTCGCCAATCTAGGCTACGAGAACGTCACCCACCCGCACCCGCTGTTTCACGGCGACACGCTCTATGTGGAAACCGAAGTGTTGAGCAAGCGTTCGAGCGTTTCGCAGCCGGATCGCGGCGTGATTCGCTTAAAACACATCGGGCGCAACCAGTCCGGCGTGGTGTGCATCGAAGTCATTCGCGCCGCCCTGTTTCTCAAACAGCCCGCGTAAGCGCCGTTCTCGCGTCCAGTTCTCATTGGAACGTGCCACCCTGTCCGGCGTGTTTCAGGCGTAGCGAAGAAAGAGCATCGAATGCCCACCTCGATTCACGATCTCCCCGATGGTTACAAACAGGTGCGCCATGTCGTGCTGTTGTCGCCGGACAATTTGCTGCGCATCAATCTGGCGGCACTGCTGCCGTTGGTCGGTAGCTTCCTGTTGATGGCGGGATGGATGGCGCTGGTGTTGCGGCTGCGCGGCGTGCGTCCCGGCGGGTTCGGCGCGGATTGGGCGTGGTGGGTGTGGCTGCTGCTGATTTTCGTGGGGAGCATCATCATTCACGAAGGGCTGCACGGCGCGGCCATTCGCTGGACAGGCCACCGCCCACGCTTTGGCATGATTTTGAGCAAAGCGGCCTTTTTCGCCACAGCAGATCAGGCGTTATTCCGGCGCAGCGAGTTCATCGTCATCGCGCTGGCGCCCATCGTGGGAATCACCTGCGGCGCGATGGCGCTCATGCTGTTCGTGCCGGATACCGCCGCCTACTACATCGGGCTAGGGGCGGTGCTGAACGCGGGCAACTCGATAGGCGATTTGTGGATGACGGCGGCGGTGCTGCGGTATTCCCCCGCCGCCCTCATCCGGGACGAAGCCGATAGTATCCGTATCTACGAACGGTAGCGGCGGTTACTGCGCGATCAGCGTCGGCACGCCGTCCGCAAAATCCACCACCCAGCCTTCCTGCGCGTTGGGCAGGCGGATGCGCCACCAGTTGAAGCCATCCGCTGTGACCGAACCTTCGAGAATGGTGACAATCGCCCCGTTGCCCACCGTCCCGAGTCGCTGGAAATTGCGCCCCGGCCCGGTACGCACGTTCAGCATGTCGCCTTCGGTAGTGTAAACCCGCGCCTGCCCGCCGACCATCAGCGTTCCCGCCGCCAGCGGTGCGCTTTCGGCAGACACCGGAGCCACCATCACTGCCCCGTTCACCCGCCCCCAGCCGTTAAAGGCGGGGATCGCGGCGGGGCGCAGGTCGCTTGTCCACACGATTCGCAGGTCAGCGCCCATGCCGCTGTTCCAGATGTTCGCCACATAAGGCGGCACGTTAAAGCGCGTTTCGACAAACGTCAACGTTGTGCCGCCGCCGCCGCCCATGCTGTCGCTGGTGGTGAACACGAAGCCGTTCAGCGTCCCCGCCATGCTGGTGATCGGGCCGCTATAGCTGCCCATCACCGACGCGCTGATTGCGCCAGAACGCTCCATGATGTTGAAAACGTAGTTATAAGATGAATTGCTGGTTACAGCGGCCACCCGTTCCCCGTCCTGAATGAAACGCGCCAGAATCAGGTCAGTCAGCGTGGTCACGGTGAACAATTCGTTGGTGGCCGGCGTGAAGGCTTTGATGGTGTTCTGCAAATAGCCCATGCCTTCCGGGTTTTCCGCGCCGGGGAAAGAGAGATCGGCCAGCGCCATCACCACTTCGCCCGTATTGGCATAGGTATCGGCGTTCATCTGAATGTAGGAATTGCAGAAGCCGAGGTAGCCGGTAGAAATGCGCCATTCCACACACGGGTACTGCGACGCGCCGCCCGTGCCATACGGCACAGCGGTGAACTGCACCAGATCGGCGGTGTGATTTTGCACCACCGGAATCATCACCAGCGAGTTCAATGAGCCGCCCAACCCGGCCTGAATATTATCGTCAATCAGCGTGGGCGCTTCGCCGGAGAGCATGTCAATCACCACGATGCTGTAGAAGTCGTAATCCTTCACATAGCCGAAGGCAAAACTGGTGTTCCCCGGACTGAAATTCAACGACGAGGCGGCATAATCCAGACTGGTGACGCTGTTCGGCGGCAGCCCGTAGGTGTGGATCACCGCGCCCGTCCCCAGATCATAAATCCGCACCGAGGGCAGCCCACCGCTGGTCACGCTGTAACCCACGTAGCGCCCATCGGAGGACATCGCCACCGAGCGCGAAAAGGTTGAACCGGGGTCGGCAGGCAGGAAAAATTGCTGAAGCAACTGCCCGCTGCTGTCCACCTGCGCCATCACGCCGCTGTCGGTATACAACCATACCCACCACGGCGCACCAGCCGCCTGCACAGGCAGGCCACCCACCAAAACCAGCAGCATCCCGATCAATAACCCGATTTTTTTCAACATCATAGCCTCTTTCAACTTTCAAAAAATTAACCACACAGCTCAACCCGCGTCTTCCAGCAAATACACGAAAGCCGCCGCGAACAGCGAAGGCCATACCCCCTTCAAGCCGGGTGTGCCTTCATAGGGGAACTCCCGCGCCACGCGGAAGTGGATCTGCCGCGCCCACCAGTGGAAATCCGCCCGCGTCCAGAAGCGCAGGTGTTCCCCCGGCGTGACTACCCATTGCAGCGGGAAGCGCCCCATCAGCAGGCGCAGGCGGTGCTGGTGGTAGCCGGTGTTGGGGATGGAAACCAGAATGCCCTTGCGGACGAACGGACGCAGGCTGTTCAGCAGGCTTTCGGGGTCGGGCAGATGCTCGATGATTTCCGACAGGATGATATAGTCGAACGGCGCATCCAACGTTTCGCTGATCGGGCGGTTGATGTCCGCAAGGCGCACATCCAGCCCGTGTGCGCGGCAGTATTCGACGGCTTTGGGCGAGACATCCAGCCCGACGGCTTCGATGCGCTTGTGCTGCAAAATATAGAGCAGCAGCGCCCCATCGCCCACGCCCAGATCGAGAACGCGGTCGCCATCCTTCAGCACATCCGTAAAGACCTGTGCCCGCCGCTGCCGCCATGGGGAGAGGATGCCCAGCCCGGACTGTGCCTTGTTATCCCAGTAGGTGTCGTAATCCACCACACCCACCCGCGCCGTTTCGGGGTAGGCGAACAGGCGGCGCAACTGCCGATAGCGGTTGGCGATCCACAGGTACGGGGCACGCAGCGGGCTTTTGAGGAAACCGTCTTTGAGGGCACGCATCAGTCGTTCACCGCCGTGACTAAAATCGGCTTGCCGCGTGTGATGATGACGGTATGCTCGAATTGCGCCGCCGGACTGCCGTCGGTGGTGCGCAGCGTCCAACCGTCTTTTTCAGTATAGATGTGATTGGCTTTCACCGAGACAAACGGCTCGATAGTCAGCACCAGCCCTTCGGTCAGCGGTTGGTTGGCGCGGCGCGTGTAAAAGCCGGGGACTGACGGCGGTTCGTGCAGTTTGCGCCCCACGCCATGACCGGGCAGGTCTTTGATGACGCGGAAGTTGTACTGCGCGACGACGGATTCCATCGCCCGCCCGATGTCGCTGATCGGGCGGTTCGCCACCGCCGCCGCGATACCTTTGTCGAGGGCTTCCTGTGCGCAGCGCATCAGGCGTTCTTTGACGGCGCTCACCGGCGCAACCGCCACCGTGCCGCCCGTATCCGCGAAATAGCCATCCAGTTCTGCCGACACATCCACATTGACCAGATCGCCCACCTGCACCACCCGCTTGCCGGGGATGCCGTGCGCGGCTTCGTCGTTGATGCTGATACAGGTGGTGCCGGGGAATTTGTAGGTGACGATGGGGGCAGAATGCGCACCTTCCTGCGCCAGAAATTCCGCGCCAATCGCGTCCAGTTCGCCCGTTGTGATGCCGGGACGCACGGCGGCCTGCATCAGCTTGAGCGCCCGCCCGACCACGCGGCCTATCCGCAGCAGTCCCTTCATATCGGCTTCGGATTCAATCGTCATGGTGTCGCATCCTCCGTTGGTATAGGTGGCCTGTGTGGCGTGGGGTTCCGTGTTTACTCGAATTGCATGTCTGCCGTGCAACGCATGGCGGTGTGAATCTGCCCGTCCGCCGTCAGCCACGCAATCGGCATGGCCTGTGTGGTATGCGCCGCGCCCACGCGCCCGTCCGCGCCGATCAAGATCAGGCCAGCTTCCGGGTCAGGGATTTGCGCGTTCAGGTAAGTCACGGCTGAACGGGCAGCGGTAGCCGCATCCAGCCCCACCCCGCAGGCGTCTACCGCCCGCTTGCACAGGAAATAGCGCATGATGTTCTCGCCCACGCCCGTCGCGCTGGCTGCACCTGCCGGATCAGCATAGCCGCCAGAACCGAACAGCGGCGAGTCGCCCACGCGCCCTTTGGGTTTGTCATGCGTGCCGCCCGTCGAGGTGGCGGCGGCCACGCGGCCTGTCGCATCGTAGGCACACGCGCCCACTGTGCCCGTGCCGTGCGCGGACGGCTTGCTGTCGGGGTTGTGCCGCTGCCGGAAATCCGCCAGTTCGCCATCCGAAACCAGTTCGACATTGGCAATGATCGGCATCCCCAGTTTGGTAGCCAGATGATCCGCGCCTTCCCCCACGAAAAAGCAATGGTCGGTGCGCTCCAGTACGCCCCGCGCCAGCGTAATCGCATGGCGCACGCGGCGCACGCCGGCCACCGCACCAAAGCGTGTGTGTTCGCCATCGGCAATGATGGCGTCCATCTCCACTTCGCCCCATTCGTTCATATAGCTGCCGTAGCCCGCGTCGAACAAGGGGTGATCTTCCAGAATACGGGTGGCCGCCTCCACCGCGTCGAGGGCGGAACCCCCTGCACGCAGGATAGCCGCGCCAGCTTCGGCAGCGTCGTGTACCCCGCGCAGCACCGTGTCCTCATCGAAACCCGTCCAGTCACCCGCGCCACCGTGTACAATCAGGCGGGGAATAAGCGTTTCGCCCATGCTATCGTCCTGTCTGTGCTGTGCAGCCCGCCGCGCCGAAAATGGGGCAGAGCAAATGCAGATTGTATCAAACACGCCGCCCGGCGCGTAAGGCCAGAGCAAGGGCGGGTGGTTTTCACTTCTAAAGGGGGATGGTGGGTGCATCTTGCCCCATCGCCACACAGGAAATACGGCTTTGAGAGAAGGAACCGTCATGATGGATGTTTCAATCATCATCGTCAACTGGAATACCCGCGAGCTGCTGGCGAAGTGCCTGCGCTGCGTGCAGGACACCGTTCACAAGGCTCGCTACGAGGTGTATGTGGTGGATAACGCCTCGTCGGATGGCAGCCCGGACATGGTGCGAACGGACTTTCCGGTGGTGAAGCTGATCGCCAACACCGAGAACGTCGGCTTCGCCCGCGCCAACAATCAGGCGATGAAGGTATGCGAAGGGCGCTACGTGCTGCTGTTGAACAGCGACGCCTTTGTGAAACCGGACGCGATTGATTACATGGTGGTCTTCATGGACTCACATCCTGATGCGGGCATGGCGGGCTGCAAACTGCTGTACGAGGATGGGCGCTTGCAGTCGTCGTGCGCCCGCTTCCCCACGCTGGGGAGCGAAATCACGATTGCGCTGGGGCTGGATAAGCTGTTCCCGCGCAGCGCCTTCTTTGGGCGCTACCTGATGACCGACTGGGACTATGGCGACACGCGCCCGGTGGAGGTCATCATGGGCGCGTTCATGCTGGCGCGGGCAGCGGTCATTCAGCAGGTGGGGATGCTGGACGAGTCGTTCTTCATGTATTCGGAAGAAGTGGACTGGTGCTACCGGTTTCAGGCGGCGGGCTGGAAAGTGTACTTCACGCCGGATGTAGAAACCGTCCATCTGTGGGGCGGCAGCAGCAAAGCGGTGAAGGTGGAAACGCTGATCCGGTTGTACCGGGCGCGCACGCAGTTTTTCCGCAAGCACTACGGGACGCTCAACGCCCGATTGTATAAGGGTGTGCTGGTGTTCAACGCCTTGCTGCGCGTGGGGCCGGGGGCGCTGTACTACCTCACACGCGGCACACCGGAGGCGCGGCAAAAGCACGATGCGTTCCGTCAGCTTCTCCGCGCCATACCGGGGTTTTAGGCTTATGCCTTGCGGATTTCGTGCGTGGCGGTGATCTGAATCCCGCCGCGCCGCCGCTGTTGCAGCGCCACCCGGCACAGTTTGGGCTGGCAGGCTGCGAATAAATCCTCGCAAATTTTCACCGCAAGGTCTTCGCAGAAAATAGCCTGATCGCGGTACGTTTCCAGATACAGCTTGAGGGTCTTGGTTTCGATGGCGGTTCCATCGGCTTCAATATCCGCTGTGACTTCGTAGAAATCCGGCTGTCCGGTGACGGGGCAGGCCGAGGTAAGCTGGTCGCTGTGATACTGCACGAACGCGCAGCGGGTGGGGAACGGGTCGAGCTTTTCAAAATGGGTGGTGGGTTTGCCCAGCGCACTATAGGATGTGGTCATGAAGCCTCCATAGCGGGATGACAGACTCTTGATGATAGGGAATAGGCGGGCATTCTAGCAAATGTGGGGCAGGAGAGAACATCCCCTTTCCGGCGGGAAAGGGGACAGCGGGCAACGGCGCGGTTAGTCGGCTTGCAGGGAAAACACGCCCTCGGCGATGGTGGGGTTTTCCTGCGCCAGAATCGGCTCGATTTCAAACGAAGGCGCATCGTCCCAGAAGGCGCTGATCTGCGTGGGCAGGATCAAATCATTTACCGCCGCCTGTTCTTCCGACAGATGCAGCGAGAAACGTTGTTCGCGCTCACTGTCGGGGTTGAGGCAGGTCACTTCCACCGATTCGAGGGTTTTGTTGGGGCGAACGGTCAACCGAACGGTGCTGTTGGTCTGGGTGTTGGTGGCATCCAACTGCAAATCGCCCACTGCACGCAGCTTGACGAAATGATCGCCCAACGGCGTGAGGAACACCGCCGCAATCGCCCACAAACGGCGATGGAGCGATTCAACCGCCGCCGGATCGCTGATGACGACAGGCGCTTTGCTGCCGCGTGTGGTGCGCGAGGTCGTGCCGTCGAAGGCTTCGCTGCCGCTGCCCAAGCGCACGCCTGCCGCCGTCACCTTGAAATCCCAGCGCATCGCACGCGGGAACAGGAATTGGGCGCTGGTTTCCACCGGAACCCAGCTGCTGATCGGCCCGATTTTGGCGCGACTGCGGCCTTTGAAATCAATCCGCAAACTTTCCAGTACCGGCGGACGCAGAGCGTAACGCGCCTCGATTGCCTTTTTTAACAGTTCTCTAGCGGGCGGATCGCCCTGTGCAAGTAGTAAAACAGGCACCAGCTTTATACTCCTGAATGTGAACGTACTGCGTAGTACGTTTTTGAGGTCATTGTGTGTTGCACAACCTGCAAAATCCTAACAGAAGTCAGGATAGGCGTTCCAATAGGCCAATCGTCCTAATGCCCGCCATCTACCGCCAACACCTGCCCGGTGACCCACCCCGCGTAATCCGAGGCGAAAAACAGCACGGCATGGGCAATATCGTCAGGATCGCCCAACCGTTTGAGTGCGATGCCCTCCACCAGTTCCCGCTGACGGGTTTCACCGTAGGATTGCCACTGGCGTTCGGTGTTGGGGTTGGAGCGCACGAAACCGGGGGCGATGCAGTTTACGGTGATTCCCCACGAACCGAGTTCATGCCCCAACTGGCGGGTGAGGCTGATAAGGGCGGCTTTGGCGGCGGCGTAGGCTTGAATACCGGTCAGGCTGATGGTCAGCCCCGCGCCGCTGGAGATATTCACGATTCGCCCGCTGCCCGCCGCTTTCATCCCCGGCGCAACCGCCTGCGACAGGTAAAACGCGCCGCTGACATTCACGGCGAAAATGGCATTCCAATCGGCAGGGGACACTTCTTCCAGAGGCCGCCCCACCTGTCCCAATACCCCGCCCGCGTTGTTCACCAGCACATCCACCCGTCCGCTGGCGGCAACCGCATCAGCCACCAACCGTTGACAGGCAGTCGCATCGGTAATATCCACTGTACGCGCTGTGCATTGACCACCCGCTTCTTGACACAGGCGTGCCGTTTCGGACACTTCACCCGCCAGCACATCGCACGCCCAGACAACCGCGCCCCGTCGAGCGAAGGCGAGGCTGATCGCCCGCCCGAAACCATGCGCCGCGCCGGTGACGATTACCGTCTTGTCAGTAAACGGAATATTCATAGACCATACTCCACGCGAAACGTAAAAAACTATGTGTTATTGTAACCTGAGATGCACGGCATGACTATAGGGCAGCGTTTGGGGGGATGGGGACGCGCAGCAAAAATCCTTTACCGGTTCTTAAACGGTCATAACGGTTGCATAGAGACACCCATGACCTTTTGCGATGGTTGGGGATGCTGAAGAATTAAGGCACGTAAGTGACTTGTCCCTGCCAATCTGACTCGTCACTGGCGAGGATGATGAGTTCAAGCGCGTCAATCACTTCGCCAATGGGCGTTTGCTTATGGACGAGAAACAACCCCGGCGCAGGTTGTTCCGCTATGATGCGATCATAGAAATAGCCGCGCAGGGTGTTGACATCGTGCGAGAGAACGATATAGCCCTGTTCAGCGGCATATTCCAGCACACGGGGATCATCTGCACCAGCGATCTCGGTATCCTGTACACGGGTAAACCGGACATCCGGGATGCGCCGCCAGATACCGCGCAGAATATCGTTGTTGAAGTTTTCGTCCGCAAGGAATTTCATCCGGCGCTGTCTCGCTTGGCTTGCAGGCGTGCCAGCATCTCGGCTTTTGTGACCTTTGGCGGATGTTCGGCTTCCCATTCGCGCCGCAGTCGCTCGCCTTCTGTGTCCATGCGAAGGATGTAATCATCAACGGATTCACGGTGACGTAGGTAATAGCCGATGGCGAGATAGACCTGATCCAGCGTGAGCGTTGTGTACATTTGCACGATCTGTTCGGGTGTTTCGTCGCGCTGGTAAGCGTGGATGATTAAATCCAGTAGCACTCGCGTGCCGCTGACGCGCATTCTGCCGTCTTTATCCGTGTAAATCGGGATGACTTCTGTGATCGTCGCATCCACCATAGCAAGGCCCTTTTTCTCTACGCACGGACGACTGGAATAAAACGATTGTATCACGGGTGAAACCCGCATCAAATCCTTCACCGGTTCTTAAACGGTCATAACGGTTGCATAGAGACACCCATGACCTTTTGCGATCTTGCGGCAGATCGGTCACGCAAAAACGGGGGATCACTGTCCCCCGTTTGTATTCGCAAGCGTATCGGTACTTACAACGGCTTGAAGCGACACTGGAAGAAGCGTAGATACTGCGGCTCGTAGATCATCTCCAAGCCCCGGCTGCGTTCGCGCTGGTCATAGACCGCCTTCACCGACTCGGCCACCACATCCATGTGCGCCTGCGTGTACACGCGGCGCGGGATGGTCAGGCGCGTCAATTCGAGGCGCGGGTAGCGGTGGTCGCCCGTCTGCGGGTCGCGTCCGGCGCTGACCACGCCGCGCTCCATCGCCCGCACGCCGCTGTCCAGATACAACTCGGCGGCCAGCGTTTGACCGGGGAAGGCGCTCTGCGGCAGATGCGCGTAGAAGCGGCTGGCGTCGAGGAAAATGGCGTGTCCGCCTACGGGCTGCACAATCGGGATGTTCCACTGAGTCAGCAGATCGCCCAGATAGCGCACCTGACCGATGCGGGCGTGCATGTGGTCGTCCTGTACCGACTCGGTGATGCCAATCGCCATCGCTTCCATATCGCGCCCCGCCATGCCGCCGTAGGTGTGCAGCCCTTCGTACACGACGACTAGATTGCGGGCGGACTCGAACACATCTTCATGATTCAGCGCCAGCCAACCGCCGATGTTGACCAGATTATCCTTCTTGGCGCTCATCCATGCGCCATCGGTATAGCTGCAAAACTCCTTCAGGATGGCGGCGATGGGCTTGTCGGCATAGCCTTCCTCGCGCTCCTGAATGAAAAAGGAATTCTCCGCCATGCGGGTCGCATCCAGATAGATACGGATGCCGTGCTGGTCGCACAGGGCACGCAACTCGCGCACGTTCGCCATGCTCACAGGCTGCCCGCCTGCCATGTTGACCGTCCCCGCAAGGCTGATGTAGGCGATCTGCGCCGCGCCCACTTTAGCGATCAGCGCCCGCAACTTGTCGAGGTCAACGTTGCCCTTGAAGGGGTGCAGGCTTTGCGAGTCGTGGGCTTCGTCAATGATGATGTCGGTGAAGATGCCGCCCGCCAGTTCTTGATGCAAGCGGGTGGTGGTGAAATACATATTGCCGGGGACGTACTGCCCCTTCTTGATGGCGGCCTGACTAATCAGGTTTTCCGCTCCGCGTCCCTGATGGGTGGGGACGATAAAGCGGTAGCCGTAGTATTCCTGTATGGCGGCTTCGAGGTGGTAGAAGTTGCGGCTGCCGGCGTAGGCTTCGTCGCCCAGCATCATGCCCGCCCACTGACGATCGCTCATGGCGCTGGTGCCGCTGTCGGTCAGCAGGTCAATATACACGTCGTCCGATTTGAGCAGGAAGGTGTTGTAGCCGGATTCCTGCATGGCACGCAGTCGTTCTTCGGCGGTGGTCATGTGGATCGGCTCGACCATCTTGATCTTCCATGGTTCTGCCCACGATCTGCGCCCCAACTGCTGCCCCATTGTTTTAATGTCAGTCATTTTGGCCTCCGTATAACGTCAAAAGTCTATTCCAATTCACCCTCATCCCCCGCCCCGTTCTCCCTCAGAGAAGGCAAACAGATGCGTCTTGCTTCCCCTCTCCAGTGGTATTCCGCGTTACGGAGAGGGTGATTGGTCGGGGGAATTTACGCTTGCACGCCGCAGGCGTTCCCCCGGCCAATTAGAGGGGTGAGGTTCTTATCTATTCCAGCGGGATGGCTGTGGTGGCTTTCACCTCGCTCAACACCACGCTGGTCTGGATGCGCCCCACGCCGGGGATCACCGAGAGCTTTTCCACCAGCAGCCGTTCCAGCCCCTTGCGGTTGGACGAAATCACCTTCAGCAGAAAATCATGCTCGCCGGTGACATGGTGGCACTCCAACACTTCCGGCAAGTCGCGCACCGCCGCGCTGAATACGTCCAACCGATCCCGATGGTGCGCCAGCATGTTGATGTGGACGAAGCACATCAGGTCATGCCCTAGCAGCGTGTGATCGAGCAGCGCCACCGTCTGCCGGACGTAACCACGCCGCTTCAAGCGGCGCACCCGCTGATGCGTGGCCGGCGGCGACAGGTTCAAGCTCCGTGCCAGTTCCGCGACGCTGGTATCCGCGTCCGCTTGTAGGACGCGCAAAATCGCCAGATCGAGGTCATCCAGTCCGTGTGTGGTCGTGTCATCGCTCATCGTTACTTCCAGTCTATAGAAAATGAGGCGCATATCCCAAAATGCCGTATAAACTGCGGTGTACCGCCCTGCTTACTTCATTTTATTCTACAGTGGGCGTGAACGGACGAAGGCTGCACTGCCGAATCGCTTGTGAAGCGTATGCCAGTCGTGGTGCGGAATCCGCTGCGGGCGGGTGTAGAATGCACTATCCGCAGGTTGGTAGGAGAACAAGAACCTGAACCGACGACAATTTCTCAAAATCAGTCTCGTTTCCGCGATGGGGACGGCTCTTGCGGGGATTACCAGCTTCGGCTATGCCCACGACATCGAACCGCAGTGGGTTGAAGTTGTGCGCCGCACCTATACGCTGCCGCGCCTGCACCCCGCTTTCGACGGCTTCCGCATCGCGCAGATCAGCGATTTGCACGTCGGCACGGGCATGACCGCCGACCGGTTGGCGCGAATCGCCGCGCTGGTGAACGATCAGCAGGTGGATGCTGTGGTCATCACGGGCGATTTCATCACGAAGGGCAAAATCAGCGCCGACCATGCCCGCACCCTGCGCGAAGGATTGGGTGCGCTGCACGCGCCGGAACGCGCCGCGATTCTGGGCAATCATGACCACTGGGCAGACCCCGAAGGCGTTCGCTCGATTCTGCGCGACATGGGAATCCGCGACCTGAGCAACGCGGTGTACACCTTCCGCCGGGGGGATGCGCAGTTTCACCTGTGCGGCGTGGATGACTACTGGGAAAAATTAGACCGCATGGATGTGGTGCTGGCGGCTTTGCCGGAGGATGGCGCGGCGGTGCTGCTGGCGCATGAGCCGGATTATGCCGACCTCAGCGCCGCCACAGGCCGCTTCGATTTGCAGTTGTCCGGTCACAGTCATGGTGGGCAGGTCATCATTCCGCTGCTCAACCGCCCGCTGGTGCTGCCGCGCCTCGGCAAGAAATACCCGTTGGGCGAGTACCGCGTGAACGGGATGATTCAGTACACCAATCGCGGCCTCGGCACGATCCAGCCTGCGGTGCGTTTCAACTGCCGGCCGGAAATCACGGTGTTCACGCTCCGCGCAGGAACCACAGCGGCTGCTGTCCCCAACGGCGCGTAATCACGAACGCCGCCAGAATCAATCCTGCCGCGCCGCCCACCCCGACAGCAGTCAGCGGCAGGATAAAAGATGAAAAACGTCGTTGTTTCAAGGTGTCATCCCTCATCTGTATTTTGCGTTATCCCCTGTATCCTATACACTATATACAGGCACGGCTAAAATCCTCCTTTCTTTCCACCTAAACTTCTTTCCGTTCGCTTACTACGCACTTTTCATTGTTGAGGAACGGACATGCGTGAACAGGATACGCGAAGCCGCTATCACAAGCTGCCGTTGGAACGCGAGGCGCTGCGCGATGTGATTGATCTCGCGCTGTGGGCGGGCCAACTGTTGCTTCAGCACGGCGCAGAATCGGCGCGGGTGGAGGAGAGCGTTCACCGCCTCGGCACGGCCCTCGGCGCGGACTGGATTGACGTGCTGGTGTCGCCCAACGTGATCGCTATCACCACCAACAGCGGCGAAGAATTTCGCACCAAGATTCGCCGTGTGATCTCCATCGGCGTGAACATGCGCATCATTGACGAGGTGAACGACATCAGCCGCAGTGTGACCGAGGACAAGATGGATCGCTTCGATGTGCGGCAACGGTTCAAATCGTTAGACAGCCTGCCGCCGCAGTAGAGCCGCTTGCAAATCGTCATCATGGTCGGGCTGGCCTGTGGTTCGTTCAGCCGCTTGTTCGGCGGCGATTGGCCG
>Ga0172373_10000792_pt1 | contig 52242 bp, 52 predicted proteins | sample Lak10m_2_FD_114546 | JGI IMG/M metagenome (GOLD analysis project Ga0172373, IMG submission 114546) | Freshwater microbial communities from Kabuno Bay, South-Kivu, Congo - kab_092012_10m | ecosystem: Environmental > Aquatic > Freshwater > Lake | place: Democratic Republic of the Congo... | reverse complement strand
GCAGGAATCAGTAAAAAAAATTTCCTTATTTTAAGCTATATAAATTAAAAGGTATTTTACATTTTAATAGATTCCTGCCTTCGCAGGAATGACAATATGTTAATCTTAAACAAGTCTAATATTAGATGAGAACTTACAAAAATGCCAAAAATATTTTTTATAGATAATTGAATAAGAAATTTTATAGATAATAATTATGAAATAGCTTGAAATAGCTTTGAAAACAGCTTTTTTAACTATATAAACAACTCTTACAAAGCAGAAAAAATTAATTTTTATAGAACCCAAGATAAAAAAGAAATTGATTTTATTTTAGATTGATTCCCTTTTGAATTAAAGCTATCTTATAATTGAAAATCAATTACTGCATTGAATTATTTTGAGGAACACTATAGAAAAAAATGAAGTTTAATAACATTAGAAAAAAAAGAAAATAAAAAATACATAGTCTTATATCCTTGGGAAAGTTTTTAAAATTAATATATTCTATTAAAAACTATTCTCAAAAATAAATTTGCATAAAATACAATAATTATATAATAAATTTATATTTTATTTTTTTAATGAGCAAAAATGATATCAAAAGTTCACTCAATAACTGTAAATTGACTTGAATCAACTATAATTGATGTTGAAGTAGATATTAACAACTGAATGCCAGCTTTTACAATTGTTTGACTTCCTGATCAATGAGTTCAAGAAAGCAAAGAAAGACTCAGATCAGCAATGAAATCAAGTTGAAGTAGGCTTCCAGCAAGTAGAATTACAGTGAATTTAGCACCAGCAGATATAAGAAAGACTTGACCAAGTTTTGATTTACCTATGGCAGTTTGAATACTTTTTAATGATTGATATATCAAGAAAGACGATTTAATCAAAGATAGTATTTTTATTTGAGAACTTGCACTTGATTGAAGATTAAGAAAAATATCAAGTGTACTTCCAGCAACTATTTGAGCTGTTGAGAGATGATTCAAAAGAATTTTTGTTCCAAAAAGTAATGCAAAAGAAGCATCAATAATTCCAAATATAGATGTAATCTCAATTGAAAATTTGGAGGAATTAGTGAATATGTTAAATTGAAAAATTCCTTTAAATAAGCAAAATTACATAGATTTTAATAATGATGAAGATTCAGGTAATATTTTAGAAAATAAATATGATTTTAAATATGTTGTAGGTCAAGAACATGCAAAAAGAGCTTTAGAAATAGCTTGATCTGGATGACATAATATCATAATGTCTTGACCTCCTTGAAGTGGTAAAACTATGCTTGCAAAAGCTTTTTCTACAATTTTACCAAATTTAACAATAGAAGAATCAATAGAAATTTCAAAAATATATAGTGTTTCTTGATTGTTATGAGAAGATACTCCAATAATAAAGAAAAGACCTTTCAGAACAGTTCATCATACGGCAAGTTGAATTAGTATAATAGGTTGATGAAGAAATGCAAAACCAGGAGAAATAAGTCTTGCTCACAAATGAGTTTTGTTTTTAGATGAAATTTTGGAATTCCAAAAAACAGTTTTGGAAGTTTTAAGACAACCTTTAGAAGATTGAAATATTGTTGTTACAAGAGTAAATGCTAGTTATATTTATCCTGCAAAGTTTACTTTGGTTTGAGCAATGAATCCTTGTCCTTGTGGTTTTTTAACTGATCCTGACAAAGATTGTATTTGTAACCCAAATCAAGTAAAAAATTATTCTTCTAGATTATCTTGACCTTTAATAGATAGAATAGATATATTTATAGAAGTACCTAAAGTAAAGACTGAAAAGTTTAGTGTTTGAGAAGATTATTCTCTAGTTGAATCTTCTGAGACTATCAGAAAAAGAGTAGAAAAAGCAAGAAAAATTCAACTAGAGAGATTTGTCTGAACAAAATTAACAAGCAATAGTGAAATGTGAACAAAAGAAATAAATAAATATTGTCATCTTGATAATGATTGAGAAAATATATTGAAACAAGCAGTTGCAAATATGAATTTATCAGCAAGAGCATATTATAGAGTATTGAAATTAGCTCGTACTATAGCTGATTTATCTTGAAATGAAAATATTTCTAAAGAAAATATTTTAGAAGCTCTGAGTTTTAGAAAGAGAGATTAAAACAAAAATAACGGTTAATAACCGTTATTTTTGTTTTGGTATTTCCAAATACAACATCCTTGGTTCTTCAACTCATTCAACTGTTTTTTTATTTTCTCAGTATCAAAAGAATTTGTATCAAGCAGTTTCATACGATTTTTGAGAAGCTATGTTTTGCTTATCTATATCTACACAAATATGTGATTTAGGGAAAATCTTTCTTAAAAATAATGCACTTCTAAGAATTAATTTTGCCAATCATTTTCATCTAAATTTTGGATAAATCCTTATTCAACTTGTAAAAATATTATTTTTATTTTCATTTAGTAATTTAAATATTTCTTCGTCGACTATTTCTTTAATTTCTGGCATTTCGCAAGGTCTAGCCCACCATAATCAAGCTAATTCTCAAGTTTTTGTAAGCAAAGAAAAAACATATCTGTCAGCATCATTATACCATTTATTAAAGTTCTCTCTTGTAGAAAATCTTTTTAAATCTGATGTATTTTCTTGCAAAGATATATCATTTTTATCTGTTGAATAAGATATTAATTCTGATATATTTTTTTTATTTAATCACAAATTTAATTCAAATTCTCCAAAGTCTTCTAAAAATAAAGAATCTCAGAATTCTAAATTTTTCATTAGATCTATTTCAGCCTTTTCTATATCTTCAGGAATTGTAATATCTATAAATTTTGCTTCTATTTTTTCAAGTCTAAATTTATTATTTTCAAGAAATATATTTATAGCATCTGTAAGCTCATATTCTCACCTACTTGATAAAGTTATTTTACTCACTAAGTCAAGTATTTCACTACTAAATTTATAAACTCATAAGTTAGCTAAATTTCAAACAAAATTGCTAGGTTTTTCAATAATTTTAAGAGCAAATCAATTTTCATCTTGTTTAAAAATTCAATATTTTTCTGGATTTTCTACTTCTTTTACAAGACTTCAATAACCTTTTAAATTAAGTATTTTTTCTAAATCTATTTTATCTAAAATTGCATCTCAATAAATAAGAAAGATATCTTCATTTTTTGGAATATTTATTCAAATTATAGCAGATCAAGTTCACTTTTTATCTTCTACTTGATGATGATAAGTTATTTTAACTCATTTATAATTATCTAAAAAATAGTTTTTTATTGCTTCTGGTTTGTATCAAACAACTATTATTAGTTCATCAACTTTATCATAAATACTATCTATTATATATTCAAGTATTGGTTTATTTAGGACTCTAACCATAGGTTTTGGTATTTCATCTGTTATTGGTCTAAGTCTAGTTCCCTGTCAAGCAGATAATATTATTGCTTTCATAAAAAATAATTAATTAGTAAATTTGAGAATGAGTTCATATACTTATAAATTCAACAAATTCATAAGTTCAGTTTGAAAGTTCTCTAAAAATTGCTCTGAAATCTCAAGTAATATTAATACTCCTAAAGTCTTTTAATTTTCAACTCAAAGAATGATTATTTAATTCTTTCAAAAATGGATCTTTTTTGAATAACTCAATCCTAATTATTGCTTTACTTTTTATATTACTATCAAGTTTTGAAAAAGATTTTTTATAGTTTTTTGTATATTTTATGTCCATAATTACCATTTTTTCATTTCAGAAATAAAGTCATCTATACTCATAGGTCAATAACTTGTATTTTTTGGATTATTAATACTTCTTAAAAGTTCATCTTCAAACTCATTAGTAAATCAATTTTCAGTAATTCTATTTTTAGAAATATTAACAATTTCATCTTCATACTCAAAAGTAACATATATTTTTTTTGGTTTTCTTTCGGAGTTTCTAACTCAACTTAGTAGTTTTATATTTCAATTTGAATAAGTTGCAGGAATAGTTTCTGTTATCATAATTTCAAAATTAAGTTTTATTTTAAGTATAATTTAGTATTATTTTAATGTTTTTATAATTTTTGCAAAATTATTTTGGTTTTTCTTGATATAAAGATTAAAATTTAATATAATTACACTAAATTTTATATTAATTACACTAAATTTTATATTAATTACACTAAATTTTATGAAAAAAGAATTAAATGCTTATCAATTATCAAAAAGATGAGGCTTTATGAATTTAAAAATAATAAATAACAACGAATTAGAAGTAAAAAGTAATGCTAAAATTATGTTTGAATGATATATAGAAATCTAGGAATTTTAAGCTAATCTTTCTCCATTTTTAACAGGAATATTTGGTTCTACAAGAACTGTTCCAGATTTTTGGCATACTACAGCTAAAACTAAAACTTGGGATTTTACTCCAGCAACTTTTTTTTCAGGAAAATTCATAACAGCTAAAATTTGTTTTCCTATAAGTTCATTTTCAGAATAATTTTTAGTTATTTGAGCTGAACTTTTTTTTACACCAAAAGTTTCACCAAAATCTATTTCCAAAACATAAGCTGGATTTATAGCTTTAGGGTTTAAACAAGCAGATAATATTGTCCCTGCTCTAATATCAACTTTTAAAAAATCTTCAAATTCTATTTGCATACAAAAAATTTTTATTAACTAAAAATAAAAATACATATATTAAATATATTTAAGAAATAACTATAATTGAAACTATGGCCCACCACAACATTGATGTCAAAAACTAAATATATGAAAGCCAAATAATTCAAAACGACCAAAAGGACTATTAAAAGCATCAATTAAGCTAATTAAAAAATAGATCAAGAAAGGAATAAATATAAAAAACATTATAAATTTTATTATTTTTGTTTGTTTATTCATTAATTACCTTAATATTAAAATAAGTCTTATTTTAATATTTTTCTAGTTTTTGCAAAATTATTTAAAATAATTTTTTCTCCTTGAAAAATATTATTTTTTATTTATATTATATTCACTATCTTGGAAATAGTTTATACTTTAATTTAAATTTTATGTGCTGTAAAACAAATGCCCTTGTGGTAAATAAAAAATTAGAACTCTTGCTTCCTGCTTGAGATATGGAAAAGCTTAAATTTGCTTTTGCTTACGGTGCTGATGCTGTTTATGTTTGAATTCCTATGTTTTCTCTTAGAGCAAGAACAAATAAATTTACAATGGCAGATTTAAAAGAAGCCGTAGAATATACAAAATCTCTTCCTTGAAATAAAAAAATATATTTCACAGCAAATATTTATGCACATAATATTAAAATAAAGCCATTTATGGCACAGTTTCAGAAAATGATAGACTGCAAACCAGATGCTTTTATAATGGCTGATCCTTGACTTATAAATCTTGTTAGAAAACAGTTTCCAAATGTAGAAATACATTTATCAGTTCAAGCTAATAATACAAATTGGGCTCAAGCTGAATTTTGGAGAGATTTATGAATAAAAAGAATTATATTAAGTAGAGAAATTTCAATAAAAGAAATGAAAGAAATTCACGAAAAAGTACCTGATATAGAACTTGAAGCATTTGTACATTGAGCTATATGTATGGCTTATAGTTGAAGATGTTTAATATCAAATTATCTTTCAAATAGAGATCCAAATCAATGAACTTGTAGTCATAGTTGCAGATGGGAATACAAAGTTTTTAAAGATGAAAGAACAGAAGAAGAGTTAGAAACTGTAACTTGAAGACCTGAAGAATATCAAGAATTAACTTGAAATTTTTATTTAGAAGAACATGATAGACCTTGAGAACTTATGGAGTTTGACGAAGATCAATATGGAACTTATCTTATGAATAGCAGAGATTTATGTGCTATTGATTATATTCCTGAATTAGTTGATGCTTGAATTATTAGCTTCAAAGTAGAATGAAGAAACAAAACTGTTAATTATTTAGCTTCAGTTTGACTTGCTTATAGAGAAGCACTTGATAAGGTTTCAAAATGAGAAAAATATGACAGTAGAAAATTAGCAGATGAATTATTTTCTATTGCAAATAGATGATATATTCCTGGTTTCCTTGCTTGAAATCCAAATGCAAATGCACAATTCTACGAACAAAATTGAGGTTTTCAAACAAAAATATTTTTGTGAATACTAAGAGAATATGACGAAGTAGAAAAATTGGTTAGAGTTGAAGTGAAAAATAAGTTTGAGTTATGAGATGAAATAGAATTAGTAACACCAAATTGAACATCTACAATAAAAGTAAAAAAGATTTACAAGACAAAAATAAATCATGGTAACAAAACAGCTTGAACAACTTTTGTAGAAAAACATAATTTTGACAAATCTTCAGCCGAAGAAGTACAATCTGCTCATGGTTGAGGTTATGAAGTTTGGATAAATATGGAAAAAAATCCTTGAGAATTTAGTTTGATTAGAAGAGTTTGAAAAGAAGGTGAGGTTTGAGAAGAGTAAAATTATAAAAAACAGTATTTTAAAGCCATGGCTTTAAAATACTGTTTTTTATGAATAAATATTTTATTAAAATTAATATTTAACATAATATCAATTTTTTACAAAATATATTTGACATTATATATATATATAATTTATAATACATTTAACTCTTGATAAGAGAGGAAAAAATCAAAAACCAAAACTACCGGAAAAAAATGAAAAATAAAAGTGGCCAGAAAATGGCCACTTATTTTTTTAGCTCTTTTATTTTATTAAAATACTCAACCAAAGTCTCATAAAAAGATAATAAAAATCTTCAAAATAAAGTAACTATAAACCTCCAAAATAAAACAAAAATCATAAAATAAAAAACATATTTTGTATTATCTTTGAAAAAACTAAATATTGATGATTTATCAAAAATAGACATTATGGAAACCAAAAAATCAAGCTTAATAGATGAATTGACTAAAATATAAGAAAAAGTAGATAATAAAAATATAGGAATAAATAAGCCAAAAGCAAAAGATAGAACTGGTTTATTAGAAGCTTCATTATCACTAAATGCTGAAAACAATCAAAAAACAGGTATCATTAAAGAAGAAAAACCAAGAACAAAGTCTTTGTTTTTGGTTAAAAATCAAGGATCCAAAATCTCTTTTCATATAGAAGATAATTCTAATACTTTGATTTGAAGATTAAAAACTAAAAATATTAAAAAACCAAAAATTATTCACAGATAAAATTTATAAACTCTATTAGTTGAAAACAAAATAAAAAGTGCTCAAATTGCAAAACAAAGCAAAATTATTACATAATCTGAAACAGTCATTTTTATTTATTTTTATTAAAATATTTTATTTGTTTGTTCGCTACTAAAATAAATTATATTATTTCTAAGACATAATCCCTCAACTCCCTTGTATCAAGGGATGAAGCTACAAAAGTTTAGCTATTTCCCCCTTGATACAAGGGGACTAGGGGGATTATTTTACTAATCTCGAACAAGTATATTTTTTAAACTCATAATTCCTTTTTTAAAAATTCCCTAAACTCATCTTTTAATTCTTCATTTTTAAGAGCAAATCAAACCGTAGCTTTTAAAAATCAGATTTTACTTCAGGTATCATATCTTATACCTTTTATATCAAGTCAATAAATATCTTTTTCTTGTCTCATAAGCTCAAAAGCATCTGCAAGCCTTAATTCTCAATCTTTTCATTGAGGAGCTTTTTCTAAATATTCAAAAATATCTGGAGTTAAAACATATTTTCAAATAACTCAAGCTCTTGATTTAGTTTCTGTATGTTTTGGTTTTTCTAAGAATTTACTAACAGCAAAAACATCTCATTCCCTATTTTTGGGTTCTATTATTCAATAGCTACTTACTTCTTCATCTCAAACAGAAGTAGTTGCTATTACTGGATTGTTTTTCCTATAAAAAGCCTCTACTAATTGACTTGCTCCACTAATTTCATTATCAATTATATCATCTCAAAAAAGTACTAAAAATGGTTCATCTCAAATTAAATTTTTTGTTCTAAGAATAGCATCTCAATCTCACTTTGGATATGGTTGTCTAACATAGACTATATTTGCCATATCGTTTAATCATTTTACAGTTTTTAAATAATCAAATTTTCAAGCTTTATTTAATCTTTCTTCAAGTTCAGGATTAGAATCAAAATGATCTTCTATAGCTCTTTTACTTCTTCAAGTAACAATTATTATATCAGTACATCAAGCTGAAATTGCTTCTTCAACAAGAAGTTGCATAACAGGTTTATCTATAATAGGAAACATTTCTTTTGGTAAGGCTTTAGTTGCTGGTAAAAATCTAGTACCAAATCAAGCTGCAGGAATAACACATTTAGTTATTTTTTTCATAAATTATTTATTAGAATTAAAAAAATCTTTGTATTTAAAAATTGAAACAATATAAACAACTTCTTTATCTACTTTATAAACTACTCTATACTTATGCTTTGCGACTATTTCTCTAAATCAACTTTTAATTTCTTTTCATAAAAAAGGAAATAAGATTAAATAATCTATACTTGAATGAATATCTTCAATTACCTTTTTAGCTTGAAGAGGATTATCAAAAGAAATATAGATTAATATTTCTTTTAAATCCTCTATTGCTGTAGACAATAATTTTATTTTAGGCATTTATTTTGTATTTAGAAAATACTTTATTATTTACCATTTCAAAAGCTTCTTCCATACTATATGAAATTCAAGTTTCTTCAAAATTTTTCAAACTCTCTATTATTCTTTGAATTTCTTCAAAACTATATCAAGCTTTTTTAAATGCTTCTATTTCTTCTTGTGTTAGCATATTTTACATATTTTAGAAAATAAAACTAAATTAATAATAATAAAATTTAACTTAATTCAAAATTTTTATAATAAATTTAAATTCTAAACTTCATCATCTTCAAATTCATCTCATAATCAAAGAGCTAACTTTTCTCATCCTGGTAAATTTTGTCATATCATTCATTCAAAATCTCAATACATCATAGAAGTTGACATAATTACCCTTTCAAGCTCTTTTTCTCTTCTTTTCCAAATTCTCTCCATTGCTCTTTTCTCTACATCTAAATCATCTTTTAACTTACTAAAAGCATCAACTATAGAATTTATTTTACTTCAAAATTCCTCACTTGTAAGATATTTGTACAATATTTCCATTTTAGCATCTTTTCAGACAAGAGATTTTTCTACTTTTGAAATTGATAATATTTTATCTCTCATAATATTGGCTATTTGGAGAGAGTATTCAGGAAGTGTTACAAATATTTCATCTACCATACCAAAATTTTTTATTTCTTTTGGAAGAACAGTTGTTATAATTATTGCTATATTTGCTTTTGCTCTGATTTTGTCATCTTTTAACTTAGAAATCCAGCTATCACTCCAAGCTTTTGTATTCTTTGACTCCCAAATTATAGTTCAAGATTCTTGTCAAACACTATTTCTAACAACTTGCATAATATCAGCTCATTTAATTCAAGTTGCTACATCTTCAATCTTATCTATAGGAAAAGCCATCTGAAGAGTTTGTTTTAAATCATCTTCTTGAATATCTCACTGTATTTGTTGGCTTCACTGCTCTGCTTTTCTTTTAGCATCATCAAGGGATTTTTTAAGTTGTTCTTGTTGTTTTTGATATTCTAATTCTTTTTTTCTAAAATCTTCTTGAATTGAAGCTAATCTTTCATCCATTTCTTTTTTTGATGATTCTTTTAGTTTTTCCTCTAAAGAAGTTTCTATTTTTTTCCTTTCTTCAAAAAGCTTTTTTTCTATTTCAAAATCCATATTTTTTTCCTTGTCTTCAAGTTCCCTTTGTTTTTTCATAAATTCTAATTCTCTTTTTTTTGCTTCTTGCTTTTCTTCTTCTGCTTTTTTTAATCTTTCATCCTTATCTCTCATTTCTAGTTCTATTTTTTTTCTCTCTTCTTCTGCTTTTTTATCTGCCCATTCTTGAGCCTTTTTCCTCATGTCATTGGTTTTATCTTCTAATTCTTTTTCAAAAAGTTCTCTTTGTCTTTCTTGTTCTTTTTCAAGAAGCAATTTTTGTTCATCAAGTTTGTATTTGAATTTTTCCTCAGCAATTTTATCCAAGTCTATTTTATTTTTACAATCAGGACAAATTATAGTTTGGGACATATTTTTAATTTAATTTTAGTATATTAAGAAAAACTCAAATAGGTATTTAATAATCAAATCAATCTACTCAATTAATAGTGGCAAAATAATCATTTAATGTTTCAGCTCTACGAATAAGTTTTACATCTCAATTCTTTTGTAAAAGCAATTCTGCTGGTCTAAGTTTAGCATTATAATTAAATCACATAGGAGCTCAATGAGCTCAGGAATCATGTATAACTAAATAATCTCACTCTTGAATTTTTGGTAATTTTCTATCAATAGCAAATTTATCATTATTTTCACATAAAGACCCAGTTACATCATAAATATTAGTTGCTTCTTCTAATTCTTTTCATAATACTGTTATATGATGATAAGAACCATACATGGCTGGTCTCATATTACATTGCATACTTGCATCGACTCATACAAATTCTTTATACTTATTAGTAATATGTTCTACTTTTGTTACAAGTTCTCAATATGGTCAAGTAACCATACGACCACATTCCATAACTATTCTCAATGCTTTTTCTCTTGTTGTTCAAATTATTTCTTCATATTCTTTCCTTATACCTTCTGATACTTTTTCTAAATCAACTTCATCTTGTTCTGGTTTATATGGGATACCTATTCAGCCTCATAAATTTACAAATTCAAATTCTATTCACAACTCTTTTTCTAATTCTACAATTAATTCAAATAGTATTCTTGCAGTCTCAATAAAATAATCAGGATTTAATTCATTTGAGGCAACCATAGTATGAAGTCAAAAACGATTAACTCAATACTCTTTCAATTGCCTATATGCTTCTATAATTTGATCCTTTCTCATACCATATTTTGCTTCTTCTGGTTTTCATATAAGTGCATTTCATTCTTTTAATGGACCTGGATTATATCTACAACAAGCAATTCTAGGCATTTCTCATACATTTTCTTGATAAAATGGAATATGAGTAATATCATCAAAGTTTATTATTGCTCACATTGAATGTGCTTTGACAAACTCTTCAGCTTTTGTATTATTTGATGTAAACATTATATTTTCTCAAGTCAAACCACAAATCTCACTCATAACTAGCTCTCACATAGAACTACAATCAGCTCAACTTCACATTTCCTTTAATATTCTCAAAATAGTAGGATTAGGACAAGCTTTTACAGCAAAATAATTTTGAAAATTTAGAATCCAATCAAAAGCTTTATTGAACCTTCTCATATTTTCTTCTATTCACTTTTCATCATATATTATGAAAGGGGTAGGATGAGTTTTTGTTATTTCTTTTAAATGTTCAAGAGTAACAAATGGTTGTTTTTTTAACATAATTATTTAATTAAGTATAAAATAAGAACACATATTTTATATAGAAGTATTCTAGATTATCAAGTTTTTATTATAAATGAATATTTTTTATAATTTTTTTTAACTTTATTTATTTATAGTTATATATCATAATTTTAAAAAATAAATTACTCCTTTACAAAATAAACTCATTCAAAAGTAGTTTCAGCTTTTCATTTCATAATTGCACCATGATTTTTATCTCAATCCCATTTTATTTCTAATATTCATCAAGATAAATTAACTTTTATAAATTCATCTTTTTTTAAATATCAAGCTAGTATTCAGGCAACGACTGAAGCACAAGTTCAGGTTCAACAAGCTAGAGTTTCTCAAGCTCATCTTTCCCAAACTCTCATATTTATTTCTATGCTTGAAAGTATTTCTACAAATTCCACATTTGTTCTCTTTGGAAAAATCTCAATATTATTTTCTATTAATTTTCAATACTTTTCAAGTTCAAAATTAGCTAATTCATTATTTTTCAAAAATATTACAGCATGAGGATTTCACATACTAATAGGAGTAAACTTAAAATATTTATCATCAGCTTTTAACATAAAAACATCTCAAATTTGTTTTGTTTTATAAGTTAATTCTTTGATAACTTTTGGGCTTCACATATTAACAGTGACAATATCATCTTCTATTTGTAAATTTAAAACATCTACTAAAGTCTCAACTTTTAGATCTTTTTTATCTGTAAAAGATTTATCAACGATATACTTCATATAACATCTTATACCATTTCAACACATTTCAGCCTCAGATCAATCTGGATTATATATACTGAATTTAAATTTTTCTTTTTTTCATTTTCAAACTATAATAAGTCAATCTGAGCCAATTCAAAAATGCCTATCACATATTTTTCTTATAAATTCGGTTGTTAATTCTATTTTATTTTCATCTAAATCTATTTTACTAACCATTATAAAGTCATTTCAAATTCAATGCATTTTAGTGAAATTTAATTTTATCATAATAATTTAAATTAAATAATAAATATACTATTATTTATAATCTAAATTAATAAAATAGCAAAATATTTTACTAAAAAATAAAAAAACGATTAAATCGTTTTTATTCTTGAGAAAATCTATCAATTAAAAATTCACCATATTCTTCAACAAAGATTCTTAATTCAGGAAATAATTCAGTTTCTAAAAGTTCATCCCTACTTTTATTTAAACTAGACATAACATTTTCAATAAAATTTTTATCTAAATTTTTATCAGTCAAATGTGGTAAATCAATCATTGTAAAAATATCTTTGTTAGATAAACCTTTTTTTAGTGATTCTAACATATATATTTTCATAATATAAAAAGTTTCTACTAATCTAAATTTAGTAATAGTATCTAAATCTCTTCATTTTCAAATTACATCTCTGTTTAAAATTCTACAAAAAGCTCAAAAAATATTTTCTTCAGTTGGAGATAACATTAATAATCTTTCAACAATTTCTTTTGTGTCATAAACTTGTCAATATAAATTCATAACATTTGAAGCATTAACTCAATCAAGAATTATTAAATTTCAAGCATTTTTATTCTTTTCTTGAATTGTTAACTCAGAAAGTCATTGTTTCAACTCCCTTTCTTTAATTGTTTTTTGATAAATTCAATCAATTAAATATTTATCAGTTCTAGTTAAAAAATCATTCATAACTTGAACTACTTTTTCATCATTAGAGTACAATTCAATAAAATTATCCTCATTTTCTAACATTCTTGTGTATCTATCTATCAATTTAAAAAATCAATCAAGTTCAGCTAAAAATATAGATTTATTAAATTCTGGAAAAGTATATCAAGAATTAAGTAAATATCATCAATTATCATTAGTAAGTTTAATACTTTTTCAACTTTTATCTCTACTTTTTTTTCAATTTCTATCTCTAACTTTTTCAGACCTTAACACTTTTTCTCAACCTAATATTTGTTGTAAAATATGTAGTAGTGTTCATTTTCCAGCTCAAGATAAACCTGTAACTCAAGTTATAATATTTTTATCTTCTAATTGTAAAATACTAATAATTTCTTCTCTAACTTGATCTATATGAGTTAAAGTTTTTCAATCATAAGTATTAATTAAATATGGAAGTTGTTTAAGAACAGAGAGATTTTCTAAGTCTCATATTTTAGTTTTTAAATCTATAATATCACTTGTTAATGGTCATAAACAATCATTTCAATCACCTAATTTCATAAAAATAATTAATTTAATAAAAATATTTTCGTATTCTAATATAAAATTTACTTTTTGCAAATATATTTTATAAATTAGTTAATAAAAATAATCTTATACTTAAAACTATAAAATTTTGACAAAGATATTAATAACAATAAAATAACAAAATATTAATCCTTAATTAAAAAATTTTATGTTTAAAAGAATATTTTTGTTTTTAGCTATGAACTTAGCAGTAATATTAGTCATAAATATAGTTATATTTGTATTAGAAACATTTTTTCATATAAATATAACAAGTCATGGTTGAGATTATATTGCAATATTTATATATGCTTTAATAGTTTGATTTATTTGAAGTTTTACAAGCTTGTACTTGTCTAAATGGATGGCAAAAAGAAGTTATAATATAGAGATTATTACTAAAGAAAATGTAAATAACTTATCTGGGAAAGAATTAACCGTTTACTGAGTTGTTGAAGATTTAGCTATGAGAAATCATATTAAAATGCCTGAAGTCTGAATATATGAATCAGAAGAGCCAAATGCATTTGCAACTTGACCATCAAAAAATAATTCTTTAGTTGCTGTTTCAACTTGATTACTTAACAAAATGTCAAAAGACGAAATAGAATGAGTTATATGACATGAAATGGCTCATGTGCTTAACGGAGATATGGTTACTATGACTCTGCTTCAATGAGTTTTAAATACTTTTGTAATATTTTTTGCTAAAATTATAGCTTGAATAGCTGATAAATTCCTTTCATCTGATGATGAAGAAAGTAATTGAACAAGTTGGACTTATTTCGCTATAGATATGATTATGCAAATAGTATTATGAATATTAGCATCATTAATTGCTATGTGGTTTAGTAGACATAGAGAGTTTAGAGCTGATGAGTGAAGTGCAAGATTTTTATGAAAAGAAAAAATGATTTCAGCATTAAAAGTATTAAAAAATATGCAAGAAATAACAAGTTGAGATAATTCAAAATTAGCTACAATGAAGATATCAACAAAACACAGATGATGAATTATGGAATTATTTGCAAGTCATCCAGATTTAGACAAAAGGATAGAAAATCTAAGAAATTTATCTATGTAAAAACAAAAACTAACTTTTAGAAAGTTAGTTTTTTATGTTAAATAATAATAAAATTTATACTACTTTTCATATTTCCCACATCAATTCAAAATAATTCATATAACTTTCAACCAATGATTTATTTTTTATTTCAATTATTTTTGGAATGTGGTCAAATATTTGAATAACAAGAATATCTCACCAAATATTAAAATTTGCTAGTGGCTTTGTTTCCTTAGATATAATTTTCATTTCAAATAGATCTTTCATATTATTCTTCGCTCTTTGTTCTTTAATAGTAAAATCATATCATATCATTTTCCATTTCATTTTTTTTTGAATCATAATTTGTTCATGTTTTTCATAATATTCTCACATTATTTCAAACCATTTATTTCAAACAGCTCAAAGAACATATCAAGTAGTTCATATTGGTAACATATTTAGTTTTCAAAGCCAAAATGATTGAAACTCTTCAATTCATTCATAAATATTTATATCTTTTATTTTTGAATTCATAGAAGCCAGAAACTGTTTAATTCTTCAATTTTGACTATTTTCAAAAAATTCGTAAGGATTTGTTTCTTCAATTAACCTTCATTCATCTACAAAAATTATTTTATCTGAAACTTGTCTTGCAAATTCCATATGATGAGTAATTATAAGCATAGTAACTCAATCTTTTGCTAATATTTTTATTAAGTTTAATATTCAATGTGTAAGTTCTGGATCAAGAGCTGAAGTAATTTCATCAAATAACAATATTTTAGGATTTATAGCCAAGGCTCTTGCAATAGCAACTCTTTGTTTTTGTCATCAAGATAAAGATTTTGGATATGCATTTATTTTGTTTTCAAGTTTAACTTTTTTTAACCATAAAATTGCCACTTCTTTTGCTTTTTCTTCACTCATATTTTTTGTCAAAATCAAAGGCTTCATAACATTTTCCAAAACTGTCATATGAGACCAAATATTATATTCTTGAAAAACAATTCAAATATAATTTCTAGCTTCTTTTGCCTTTTCATGCTCACTATTTGCAAAAATAATTTTATCACAAATTTTTATTTCTCACTCATCAAAACTCTCAAGTCATCAAATAGCTCTTATTATTGAAGTTTTTCATCATCAACTTGGTCATATAAAAGATATAATTTCTCACTGTTTTATAGAAAGATTTATTTTTTCTAAAATTATTTTTCAATCTATCTTTTTTGATAATCAAGTAATTTTTAGTATTTCAGACATTATAATATTTTATAAGGTAAATTTTTTTTCAATATATTTAAGCAAAAGTATTATCGGAACAATAATTATCAGATATAGTATAGCAATCATTGTATATATTTCAATAGGTTTATAAGTTAAACTAATAATATTTTGTCAAACATGTAATAATTCATTTACTGAAATTATTGAAGCTAAAGAGGTTAGTTTAATAGTTTCTACATATCTTCAAGAAATAGGTCAAATAACAGTTTTTATAATTTGTGGTAATACGATTTCTTTTAATATTTGAAACTTTGAAAAATTAAAAACAATTCAAGCTTGAATTTCAGATTTTGGGATTCAATTATATGAAGAAACAAAAATATCTGATGAAAAACAGGCTAAATTTAGACTTAATGTAATAATAGTTGTAATATAAGCTGATATAGTAAATCAAGTAAATATTGGTAAAGCATAATAAACCCAAAAAAGTATTACTAAAACTGGCAAACTTATAAATAAATTTATGATAAAATTAATAAAAAAATTTAAAAATAAATTTTTTGAAAATTTTAAAATACTAAAAACTACTCAAAAAATAGTTCATAATACCAGTATAATTATAGTAATTTCTAGACTAACAAACAATCATTTTAATAAAGCTGGTAAATATTTAAATACGGATCAAAAATCTAGTATATACATCATTATTTACTTAATGGAATATAATCAGTTTTTTTGACAAACCAATAAGAATTATACTTTTTAGCTAATAATTCAAAATCTCAATTTGCTTCAAGCATATCAATTGCTGTATTTAAAAATAGTAATAAATTTTTATCAACTGTTCTTACTCAAAAACTGTTCGGAGTAGTGCTATAAGGCTTTTCATTTAATTTTTTCAATGTACTATTGTTTTTTATAAATTCTGATATTGTATCATCCATTATCATTCAAGCATCAGCTTGTCAAGCAAGAACTGCAAGAATAGGAGCTGTATTATCCGAACTTGCATCTAAAACTACAAGATTAGTATTAGAAAGATACTTTTTAGCATATAAGTGTCAAAATTCTCATTGAATTACGGCTATTTTTATATTTTTATCATTTAGCTCACTTAAACTTTTATAGTTTGAACTAGATTTTACAACAACATTGTTTCAAATATAATAGAATGGTTTTGAAAAAGAAATTGTTTTTGCTCTATTTAATAATGGATAAAAATCTAATCACATATCACATTTTTTTGAATTAAGATCTGCAGAAAATCATCACCAAGTTGTTTCTATATATTCAGCTTTTAATTCAGAATCTTTTGCTATAGATTCCATTATATCTATTCAAAATCAAGATAATTTTCAAGAATTTGGATCTTTTGTTATAGAAGGAGGCCAAGGAACATAACAAACTTTAATAACTCAACTCTTCACTATATTACTGAAACTATCTTGTTCAAAGTTATTTAAAGGTAAATTAGAAGAATTGCTTAATCTAAAAGAATTTAAGCAATAAAAAAATGCAACTAATAAAATTGCAAAAAACGAAAAATACAAAGATTTTTTCATAATACAAAAAATTATAATATAAATATGGTAAATGTGTGCAATTAAGCAAAAACAAATACAGGTATGATTATATTATAATTCTTTAAAAAATCAAAAAGATTTATTTTATAAATAAACAAAGTAAAATTAAAATCTTCTTAATCATTCCCCTATAAATAAACCTCAATTTTTCTTAATGATATCAAGAAAAGATAGATAAAGATTATTGTCTATATTTTTAGATAATTCTTTTAATCTATTAAAGCTCATAGCAAATTTATATTTTCATATTTCATAAAAAGTTTCTTTATTGAACACTTTACTATATTTTTTTATAGTTTTATTAAGTAAAGATATATTTAATCAAAAATTATTATCACTTATCAAAGCTGTTTCAACTAAAGAAAGTTCTAAATTAGAAACTTTAAAATCTATTCAGTCTATGTTTTTTATTTCTGTGAAAATAGAAAGTTTAGAATAAAGATTTAAAGTTTTTTTATTTTTTAAATTATCTCTGTAAGAAATTGTTTTGAAGATTATTTCATAACTTCATATCTTTATTTTTTTATTTAAAGCTCTATTTGTTATAAAAACTTTATCTGGGATTGATAAATCTTTCATGTGAAATTCAAGAGATTTATTTCATGAAATAAAATAATTATTACTTACAAAACTTGTTATATATTTTTTAAGTAATTTTAAATAATATTTATCAATCAAATCTATATTATTTAATTTTAAATCTTCACTTGATGGTATTATATAAACTCATGCCTTGATAGAAATTATTATATTTTCTGCTTTTAATTTATAAATTGTCTTATCCAAATATAGCTTATATTTAGGATTTTTTTCTGGATCAATTATTTCAAAAATATCTTCTTTAAAAAGTATTTTTCATCAATTGTTTAACATTTTTTTAACAATTTTGTTAAAACTAATCATATTATTTTATTGCTTTTATTAAAGTAAAATTTACCTATAAATATTATAGAATTTTTACTATAAAAATCAAATTTTTTTTACCATAAAAATTAAAAAATTTATATTATTATAAAATGAAAATTGTATAGAACGATTGCAATCGTTCCAAGTAAAAAAGTAGTGAATGCAGATCTGCATTCACTACTATAAAACATACATTTTAAAACTAATTTCCTAAGTTAAATACATCTACTACTTTTCAATTAACCATAACATCATCATCTTTAGACAAAACTATTGGTTTATGATAATCTTCTCTAGACTTAGGAGTTAAATATAAGCAATTTCATTCCATTTTTTTTACTTTTATTGTAGCAGCTCAGTTAACAATAAACAAAAAAGTATCTTTATCATTTGCAACAATATCACTTTTATCTATCAAAACATAACTTCAGTTTTCTATAAATTTTCAGTTTACTTTGCAATCATTCATACTAGTTCACTCAACTCTTAAAACAAAATAGTTTTTATCATCTCAAGAAACTAAATTTCTAGAAATAGGAAGAACTCAATAATTACTTTCTTTTGCTTCTACTAAAGGAGTTCAAGCATTTGCATAACCAAGAATAGGAACATAAAGCATAGTTTGAATTCATATATTATTTCAAAGAACTATAGATCTATAACCTCTTCATCTAGTAATAAATCATTTTTTTTCTAAAGATTCTAAGTATTGAACTACTCATCTCTTTGATTTTTGTTCCATCAAAGCAGTAAGTTCATCTATTGTTGGAGACTTACCATTTCTAGCAATATATTCCGTAATAATGTCTAAAGCCTTTTGTTGTTTATCTGTAAGCATTTTTTATAGTTAAAATATAATATATCTTTAATATATTATATTTATCCTTAAAGTCAAAACTTTTTGTAAAAATTAATTTTTTAAGGATTTTTCTAAAAAGTTTTGACTTAAACTACAAAAAAGTTAAATTAAACACATATTAATTATACTTACTATTATTATAATTTTTAAGATTTAATAAAAGTAATATTTTATAAAAAAGATAAAATGAATTTATTACAAATATTTTTTATAGTTTCTTGATTAATTATATTAGCTTTAGCAGTAGATATAGCGAAGAAAGAAAAATTTAATGCTCTACACTTTTTAGTTTTTATAAGTGTCTGACTCTGACTACTATTATTTACATTTTACCCTAATATACTACAATTTGTATGAGGTGTTTTTTGAATTCCAAGATGAGCTGATGTTTTAGTTTATACATCTATAATATTTTTAATATATTTTGTTCTACTTTTGCTTAGCAAAATTGAACAAGGTAATGAAGATATAACAAAAATAGTAAGGGAAATAGCAATTTTAAAAAATAAGTTAAATAAGAATGAAAAAAATAAATAAAGATGATATATATTTTTTGATTCGTTCTTACAATGAGATGAAGGAACTACCGAATGTTTTAAAGTCTATTAAAAATGAATGATTTAATAATATTATAATAGTTGATGATTGATCAAAAGACTGAACTTGAGATTTTGTAGAAAAAAGATATCCAGATATTATTTACCTAAAACATTTTTTTAATTTAGGATGATGAGCCGCTTTAGAAACTTGATTTGAGTACATAAGAAGAAATAAAGTAGAAAAAAATATAAAATTTGTCATAACTTTTGATGCTGATTGACAACACGATATAAAAGATGTGTATAATTTTATATTAGAATTTGAAAGGAACAATGATTTAGATATAGTATTATGATCAAGATTTATAAAAAAAACAAATAGTAATGTTCCTTTGTTTAGAAAACTAATCCTAAATCTAGGAAAAATCTTCACTTCTATTATCAGCTGAATAAAATTAACAGATAGTCACAATGGCTATAGAATGATAAAATCTGAAGTTATAGATAAAATCCAACTAACTATGAATTGAATGGAATATGCATCTGAAATGATAGATATAATGTCTTTTGAAAATTTTATATTTAAAGAGGTTCCTGTTAATATTAAATATACACAGTATAGTCTATCTAAATGACAAAAATCTTCAAATGCAATAAATATTGCTCTTAAAGTAATTTGGAATAAATTTTTTAAATAATCCCCCTATCCCAACCTTTCCCCCAAAGGAGAAAGGAGTAGTAAATAAAATTATAAAGTATGCAAAAAGAATATATAATATCAGAAGCAACAGAAAAAGAATTTAAAGAAATTTTAAGAATTAAGAATGCTTCAAAATCAAATACTTATGAGTTTGAACAAAAACAATTTTTTGTTTCTAGAGATAATTGAAAAATGGTATGATTTGCAAGATTAAGAGTAGACAAAAAAACTTGAAAAGTAGATTTAGGTTGATTATATGTTGATCCTAATTATAGATGAAGTAAAATCGGTTATGATTTATTTGATTATATTTTAGATAATTCTGACTTTGAAGAATATTTTCTTGATTGCATAAAGCCTTTAGAAAATTATTACCTCAAATTTTGATTTACAACAATTGAAAAACCAGAAGATTTTCAAATAGAAAAGATAAAGTGAATCTACAAAATGTATAATCTTGAATATGATGAAAAAGAAGTTTTGGAGAAAACTTTATTTATGAAGTATGAGAAAAAAATTGGATTAAATTAAAAAATATAAAATAAACTTATTAAAAACATTATTAAATAACTAAAAAACTATGTACAACCACAAAGAGATAGAAAAAAAATGGCAAGATTTTTGGGAAAAAAATAAAACCTTTAAAACAGATAATATTTCTGAAAAACCGAAATTTTATGTTCTTGATATGTTCCCATACCCAAGCTGAGCAGGTCTTCATGTAGGACATCCTGAATGATATACTGCAAATGACATTGTAGCAAGATACAAAAATGCTCTTTGATATAATGTGCTTCACCCTATGGGTTGGGATGCTTTTTGACTTCCTGCTGAAAATTATGCTATAAAAACTTGAACTCATCCAAAAATAACAACACAAAATAATATAGAAACTTTTAAAAGACAAATAAAAGCACTAGGTTTTAGTTATGATTGGGATAGAGAAATAGATACAACAGACCCAAAATATTACAAATGGACTCAATGGATATTTTTAAAAATGTTTGAAGCAGGTTTAGCTTATGAACAGGATTTACCGATAAATTACTGTCCTTCTTGTAAAACATGACTTGCAAATGAAGAAGTATTGTCAGATAATACTTGTGATAGATGTTGAAACAGTGTAGAAAAGAAAAAAATCAGACAATGGGTACTAGCAATAACAAAATATGCTGATAGATTGGAAAAAGATGTAGATAAACTTGATTGGCCAAAGTGAATAAAAGATATGCAAAAAAATTGGATATGAAGAAGCGAAGGTTGTGAATTTGAGATGAAAAAATGGTATCCCCCTATCCCTAACCCTTTCCCCCCAAGGGAGAAAGGGGAAAGTGAAAATCTTCAAAAAAAATCTTTCTCCCTTGGGGGGAAAGATTTAGATAGGGGGATTAGTGTTTATACAACTAGAATAGACACAGTTTTTAGTATGGCTTTTGTTGTAATTGCTCCAGACCATGCAAAAGTTATGGATTTTATAACTGAAGAACAAAAAGAATCTTGTTTAGACTATATAAATAAATCAAAAAATGAATCAGAACAAGAAAGAACAAACGAATGAAAAGAAAAAACTTGAGTTTTTACGGGTAGTTATGTAATAAATCCTTATAATAACGAAAAAGTTCCACTTTGGATTTGAGATTTTGTTTTATGACATTATGGTACTTGAGCTGTTTTTTGAGATATTCATGATGAAAGAGATTATATTTTTGCTCAAAAATATTGAATTCCTTTGAAACAAAGTATTGCTCCAGTTTTTGAATGATGGAGCAATTGAGAATGAAAACCAAAAAAAGATGTTGAAACAATAATTAGCAAATGAATTGGTGCAGTTTTGTTAAATCAAAAATGAGACAAAGTTTTAATACTTAATTGGAATCATTCTTGAAAATGGAAAAGTTTTGTAACTTGAAGAACTGAAGAATGAGAAAATATTTTTGAATCAGCAATAAGAGAATTAAAAGAAGAAACTTGATATGTGAATTTTAAATATTTATGAAAAGAACTAATTAGAAAAACTAATAATTATCACCCTTGAAAAAATATAAACTATTCAAGTTTAGCACATTGATACTTATTTCAATTAGAATCTGATGAACAAATTGAGGTTTCAGAGGAAGAATTATCAAAACATACTTTTGAATGGATAGATATTAAGGATGTAAAAAATGTACTATCTTTTGATGATCATAAAATTTTAGTTGAACATTTTTTTGAAGGTAAAGTAATAACGGGGGATTGAATTTTAGTAAATTCATGAGAATTTGATTGATTAACTTCTTCTGAAGCAAGAAAAGTTTTAACAGAATATGCTGAGAAAAACTGATTTTGAGAAAAAAGAGTAAATTACAAATTAAGAGATTGGTTATTTAGTCGTCAAAGATATTGGTGAGAACCTATTCCATTGATTCATTTAGAAAAAGATGATTTTGAAAATTTAGAAATGATTGAAAATTTAGAACAAGTTAAAGAGAATAATAAGGCTTATGTTCTTGCAAAAAATCCCCCTATCCCTAACCCTTTCCCCCCAAGGGAGAAAGGGGATAGCTCATTTATGGAAAATACACCTGATTATATAACAAATTTAAGTCAAGAATTAAGGAAAAAACAAACAAATACAGAAAATGTTATGTGGGAAATTCTGAGAAGAAAACAAATAAATTGAATAAAATTTAGAAGACAACATCCTTTTTGAAGATATATTGCTGATTTTTATAGTGATGAAATAAAATTAGTTATTGAAATAGATTGAGAAATACATGAAAATGAAAAACAAAAAGAATATGATAAAATAAGAGATGAAGTAATATCAAAATATTGAGTTAAAATTTTAAGAATAAAAAATAGTGAAATAGAAAACGATTTAGAACAAGTCATAGAAAAAATTGTATCCTATTGTTCTACTCCTTTCTCCCTTGGGGGGAAAGGTTGGGATAGGGGGATTTCTTTAGATAAATATTTAGTAATTTGATGAAAGGTTGTTAGTAAAATCTATGACTGAATTTATACAAAAATAATTTGTGATTACAAATTACCACTTGAACTTCCAGAAGTAGAAAAATATGAACCAGCTTGAGATTGACAATCCCCTCTTGCAAATGTAGAAAATTTCGTAAATATAAAATTAGCTGATAATTTAACTTGAAAAAGAGAAACAAATACAATGCCTCAATGGTGAGGTTCTTGCTGGTATTATCTTAGGTTTATGGATAATCAAAATTCTATAGAAATAGTAAATAGTGAAGTAGAAAAATATTGGTGACAAGTTGATAGTTATGTATGATGAGCAGAACATGCAGTTTTACATCTACTTTATGCTAGATTTTGGCATAAATTCTTGTTTGATATTTGAGTAGTTAGTAATGATGAACCATTTTATAGACTTAGAAATCAGTGACTAATTCTTGCTTATGCATACCAAAGAGCAAATTGATGATTGGTTGCTAATGATGAAGTAGAAGAAGTGAATTGAAAATATTTTGAAAAAGCTACAAAAGAAGAATTGAAACAAATCGTTTCTAAGATGAGTAAATCATTAAAAAATGTAGTAAATCCAGACGAAATAATAAATGAATATTGAGCTGATGCTCTTAGACTTTACGAAATGTATATGTCTGATTTCAAAGATTCTGCTCCTTGGGATACAAAAAATATTGTTTGAGTTTCAAGATTTTTAGATAAAGTTTGGAATATTTTTGAGGAAAAAAGAATTTCAAAAGAAAATGATAATTTTACAATGAAACTTTTAAATAAAACTATTAAAAAAGTCTGAGAAGATATTGAAGAATATAAATTCAATACTGCAATTGCACAAATGATGATTCTTGTAAATAATTGATTGCCAAAAGATGAAAAGTTACAAGCTGAGTGGAAAGAAAAGCTTTTAATTATTTTAAATCCTTTTGCTCCTCATATTACAGAAGAATTATGGAAAAAATTATGAAATGATAATTCAATTTTCTTATCTAATTGGCCAAAGTATGATGAAAATCTTGTAAAAGATGATGTAATTATAATTTGAGTACAAGTTCTTTGAAAACTTAGATGAGAAATAGAAATATGAGTAGATGAAGAACAAAATTCTGTTTTAGCAAAAGCAAATGAAAATGTAGCAAAATGGATAGAATGAAAAGAAATTTTGAAAGAGATTTATGTAAAATGAAAAATAGTTAATTTAGTAGTTAAGTAGAAAAAATACTCAAATTATTGAGTATTTTTTCTGTTTTTTTATTATTAAAAAAGAATTTTTTACTCATTTAGAAATATAAGTTATGAAAAAACTAATTAGATTTTTTGAATTAATGTATTTATCAGTTTTTTTTAGCTGAAAGGCTCCTTTTTGACCATGAACTTTTTGAAGTATCTTATCTTTTTTTATTGCTATATTTTTAGTAAATTACCTAAAACTAGATTATAAAACAATATTATTTTTACCTGTTTTGATAACTATTATTTCAATACCAATAATAAATAATTATGAAAAAGTAAAGAAAAAACATGATTTATGAGAAATAGTAATAGATGAATTAGTATGAGTTTTTATTGCATTTTGAATGATTTTAGCATTTTCTCAAAGTTTATATTTTCTTATTTTATCATTATTACTTTTTAGGTTATTTGACATATTTAAACCATGAATAATATGAAAAGTTGATAAAAACATGAAATGATGAATGTGAGTTATGATGGACGATATAGTTGCCTGAATTTTTGCTTGAATTTCTACAATAATACTTTATTTAGTATATTCATATTTCTGAGTAGTTATATTTTATCAAGTTTTAATTTGTATATTTATAGTTTGATTTACTATTTTTATTACTAATTTTTTGGTTAGTAATGAAAAAACTAAAAAAATCATTATAAAAAATATATTTTTTCATCCAAATTCAATAAGCTATTATAGAATATTTTTATCAGTTATGTGAATTATTCTATATATTTTTTCTTACGAAACCTTATGAATATCAATTATAGCATTAGCTTGCATAACAGATTATAGCGATTGAGTAATTGCTAGAAAATGTAACTTAGAAACTCAGTTATGAAAATCTCTAGATCCACTATCAGACAAAATAAATTACTTTGTGCCTTTATTTTATTTTACTATAATTTGAAAAATAAGCCTAATATTAACTATAATGTTTTTTATTATTGACTTTTTATGACAATTTTCAAGAATAATATTAAAAAAATTAAACAAAGAAACAAAAGCAAACTATTTTTGAAAACTAAAAACTTCAGTTACATTTATATTAATGTTTTACATTATGATTTTTGATAAAAGTAATATTTTAGAAAAACCATATTTATACTACAATATAATTCTTTCAATTGTATTATTTTTGGCTATTTTATCAATAGTATTTAAGTTTTATGATTATAAAAATTTTATAAGAATTTTGAACAAAAAGTTTTGAAGATAATAGAAAAAGTAAGATAAAAATCTAAAAATAATTATTGGAGATTTTTTGTTTAATAATCAAAAATCAAATATAAATATTTTGTCATCATCTATAATTAAATTATGTATTGAATGAGTTTTAAAAAGTACATCTGTTCAAAAAATATCTAAAAATAATCATTCCTCTTTCCAAAAATCATTATTTATTTTCATAATTTCTACCATTTTATGTTTTGTTTTTTTATGTTTTAGATCTTTAAATTTAAGTATATTTCAGTTTACTTTTTTTTGCTTTATAATATAGAAAAAGTCTTTATCTTTAATAATCTCAGTTTCAGCAATTTCACAAATATTTCAGAAATATTTCTCTATTAATTCTAGATTTTCTACAACACTTTTATACTTATTTTCTCAATGGTGCATAAGTTTTCACATTCTATTCAAAGTTTTGTAAAAAAAGTCACCTTTTTGAATAACTATATTTTCTCAAAAAAATCTCTTATGCTTTTCTTTTAATAAACATTCTTTTACTTTTTCTATATTTTTCATATTATAAAAATGTTATTTTATAAAAGTATTTATAAGTAAACTAATAGTTTTTAATATATTTTCAACATTATTTTTTATTTAACAAATATGTCTGAAGTAAATATAAAAGTAAATAATACTCCTATTGCTGAAATAAGTGATAAATTTTTGTCTTTGGCAATAGATTTATCACTTATACAATGAGAAGATTGGTGGTCTCCAGATACTAAAAAAAACTTTTGAATGATTTGAAAATTCAAACCAAAAGAATTTAATTTCAAAAGAGAAAAGTTAATAAATCTTTCGAAACTATTATCACCTGCATATATTAGAATATCTTGAACAAAAAGCGATGAATTAGTGTATTTTAAAAATTTCAAGAAAAAAAGATTTGATGAAATAAATGAATTTGCAATTAAGTGTGGTTTCAAAATTATTTTTTGATTAAATGCAGGTTCAAAAGTAAGAGATAAAAAAAAGAATTGGTTAAGGCAAAATGCTGAAAAGTTAGTTTCATATACACATAAAAAAAATTACCCGGTAGAAGTTTGGGAATTAGGAAATGAAGTAAATGCATTTGTTTTAAAATGATTAAAATGAAGAGTAAACGGAAAACAATATGCAAAAGATATGCAAATTGCAAATGATATGATTAAAAGTTTTTCAAAAGAATACAAAGTTGCATGACCATCATCAGCATTTTTACCATTAATATGAGAGCCTTTTCCAATAATGAAATCTTTTTTAAAAAATATTGATACAGATTTAGATATAATTTCATGGCATTATTATCCACAACAATCAAAAAGAAGCTTAATAGCTACTAGAAGAGCAAAAATTGGTAAAATGCTAAAAATCAAAAATTTAGATGAAATTGGTAAATGGTCAGAAAAAATAGAAAAATTAAAAAATAAATTTTCTCCTAAAAGTGAAATTTGGTTAACAGAAACCTGAAATGCTTTATGTTGATGAGAACCATGAATTTCTGATCGTTTTGTTTGAAGTCTTTGGTGGCTTGATCAGTTATGAAAATTAGCTAAGAGAAATTATCAAGTCGTAGTTAGACAAACTTTATCATGATCAAATTACGGCTTAATTAATGATGAAACTCTAAAACCAACTCCAGATTATTTTGCTTCAATACTATGGAAAAAATTAATGTGAAATGTTGTATATCAAAGTATTTCAAATAAAAAATTTATTAGAATTTATACACATAATTATAAAGAAAATAAGAATAAATTAGCCTCATTAATTATAAATACACATAAACAAGATGAAGAAATTATTTTAGAAAAAATAGTAAGTGATTTATATTTAATAACTGCTGAAAGACTAGATTCAGAAGAAGTATTTTTAAACTGAACAATAATGAAAGAAAAGGATTTAATTTTAAAAAAAGAAATAAAGTCAAGAACTATAAACAAAAATGAATTTAAACTCCCAGCCTATTCTTATGCTTTTTTTATTACAGAAAATGAATAATTAATAAAAAATATTTAAATAAAATATATTTTTATTTTTAGTTTGAATTTTATCAAAAATTATTAGAATAAAAGTAACAATTTAGAATACTAAAATATAATATTTTTTAAAAATTAAGTGTTATGAATTACCTAAATGAATTTTTATTTTTGATTGTATTATATTTGCCAACATTTATTGCTAACTGAGTTCCAGTTGTAATAAAAAATATACCCCCATTTAACATTTACAACAAAGCAATAAGTGAAAAATATTTATGAAAAAATAAGACTTATAGATGATTTATTTCATGAATAGTATTTGCAATAATAACTTCTATAATTTTATATAAGGTTTTAAATAATTTTGATGGTCAAATAATAATAAATTATTATAATATAGTTCTTAATTTAAAAATAGCTATCATTACATGATTTTTACAATGATTTTGAGCATTATTTTGAGATAGTTTTAAAAGTTTTTTTAAAAGAAAATTATGAAAAAAACCTTGAAGTTCATGGCCAATAGTTGATGGAATTGATTATATAATTTGAAGTATATTATTTTTTAGCTTTATATTTACACCAAGTAGTGTGTTTTGATACTTATTCTTAATATTTTTTGCACCAATTATAAGCTCTGTATCAAATATACTATCCTACTTATTAAGATGGAAAAGTGTATGGTATTAAACTTATAATAAATTATTTACTTACTTAAAAACTATGTTTGATTCACAAAAAGTACTTTCAATTATTATTGTTATTATATTATCTGTATTATTAACTTATATTTCTTATTTTCCATATAAATGAACTGATTTATGAAATGGTATTGCTATAAATAAAAATTTATGATTCAAAAATATATCCTTATCAAAAACCTGAAGTATAGAAGAATCTAGTTTATCTTGAATGGATAAAATAACTTGAAGCTGAGTTTTTTTAGAAAAGATTAGCACATTAGATGAAATATATTTTAACTATAAAGATTCATATAAAAAAATTATAAATTGAAATGATATAAAAATAGAATTAAAAGATGGTATTTTTGCAATTAATATAAATGATTTAAGCAAAAATTATAGTATATATTATGATTGATTTCTTGTTAAACCTGTATCTTTATGAAAAGTTTTTATAAATACTAAAGAAAAGAAAAAACCTCTAATTTTTTCTTTAGATTCAGTTTTTCAATTAAATCTAATAAATGATAAATCTGAGATTTTAACAAAAACTTACTTATATCCCCACCAATACATAAAGCTTGATTTTACTAAAAATCTATGAATAAGGAATATTGATTCTCTTAGGATTTTAACATCTTTTATAAACTGATATGTAAAAGACCCTTTATTTAAAGATAATAAAATTATAGAACAATTATCTGCAATATTCCCGTCATGAGATAAGGAAAATATGATTTTTTTAAATACTTTATATAAAAATATTTCTATAAATATAAATAATTCAAATTTAGAATATGAAAAGTATTCAAGTGATATGAAAGATTTTAACTATATTATAGAAGAAAATAAATCAAATGATTTTTCTAAAAATCTTTCTATTAATAATAAAAAAGAATCTGTAAATTATAAAAATATAATATTACTAAAATTAAAACCTCTATTTGACGATAAAAAAGTAAATGAAAATGAAATTAATTATTTGTTAGAAGAACTAAACAATCTAAAAAATATAGATTTAAATGAATATGAAAATACTTTAAATATAATTTATAATTATAATAAATCAGTAATTTTATCAAATAATTCATCAATAGAGTCAAAAGATAATTTCAATAAATTATTACTAAAAATATGATGAAAAAGTGAAAATTATAATAAATCTTACCTTACCATTAAAGATTTATATAGTAACTATGATTATTGAAATATAAGTAATTTTGATGATTCTTTTTCTATTTTCTTAGATGAATACATTTGAGAATATAATTTAAGCACTTTGAATAATCCAAGTATATGAAACAATTTAGATTATATTGATTCATTTTTACTATTTTTTAGTAAAGTTATAAAATCAAAACTTCTTTCAAATTATGATAACATAAGTATAGATTGAGCTATAAACATGTTAAACAAATATTTTTTAATTAGCAATAATTACTACTTTAATACATACTCTAAATTACCAAAGCATATAGCAAACACTTGACTTTATCAAAATGTACAAATAATTTATATGGTTGACTGATTTATATCAAAAAACTTTTTTGAAGAAAAACAAAATGACAATGGTTTAGTTTTCTCTAAAAACATAAAGTTTAATTCAGAATATGTAAGTAAATTAAGTACAAATATAAAAAATATACTAAGCTCTATTTATGATAAAAAAACAGATTTTTTATTAGAAGAAGATTATAATAAATTAAATGAAAAGTTTGATAAATATTTTCAAGCAATTGTAAATTAAGATAAATTATAAATTTTCATTATTTAAAAACAAATTTTTGAAATATCTTTTGCTAAAAATTTAAAAAAAATATAATAAAATGGACTTTAAAAGGTCTATTTTATTTTTTTACTTACTAAATTAATTTATGAATAAATTTATTGTAAGTTTAGTATTTTTTTTCTTTTTACAAAGCATAAGTTTAAATACTTTTGCAGAAGATAAAAAGCTAAATATTTCTCCAATTGTGCAAGTTATTTCTTATTTTGATGTTTATGGTAAACATCCAAAAATGATGTGATGGGGATCAGCCTCTATTATTAATGATAAATGAGTTATTATTTCCAATGATCATGTGGTTGATGATTGAAAATGAGCTTTAGCAAGTGCTTTCTCAATTTGTATTACAAAAGATATAAACCAAAAACCAACTTGTGATTATACTGCTAGCTTAATTGCCCGTGATGACAAACTTGATGTTTCTATTTTAAAAATAGATCCTATTGATATTTATTGAAAATCTGTTGATTATAAAAACTTCAAAACTATAGATATTGATTTTGACTATACTCCTAAGAATCAAGATGAAACTATAGCAATTGGCTATCCATGGATTTGAGCAGATACAATTTCTGAAACTAAATGAATAGTTAGCTGATTAACTGACTATAACGGTTATAAATATATAAAAACTGATACATTAATAGCAGGCTGAAATAGCGGTTGAGCTTTTGTAAAAGATTGAAAACTTATTTGAATTCCTACTTTTTGAATTTGAGGTTGGTGAGATAATACTATGTGATATGCCCTTTCTATAAAGGAAGCTAAAAATTTTATAGAATCAAATATTGATAAATCTTCTACTAAAAATAAAGTAACTGAAATTATAGATTTCAATTGATATAGAAGTATAATTGAATGAATAAATTCTAATTTTGGTTTAAAAGATGATATTTTTGATATTAAATTCCCTTCTGACTATGAAGTTTTAAATTATGAAGAAAATAAAATAGTAGAAATGTGATTAAAAAAACAAAAAGATACATGAATAACTTCTCTTAGTTTATATGTAGAAAAAATACCTAAATTAGATAGTCAAAGAAAAATATTTTATTATTTAGAATCAATTTGATTTTACTCAAAAGACTGGCAAAAATTACTGAAAAAAAATATTTGATGAATAGATTTTTATTACCCTGTTGATAAAACTGACTTATCAAATTGAGATTCCTATTGGGGAAATTCATACAAAGCAATTTTAGATTGATATACAATTACTTTGAACTTACAAGCTCCTTTATACGATGAGAAAAGAAATAAAGAAGTTAAACTAGAAATAGAAAAAGTTCTTTCAGGTATAAAACTAAACAAAGATAATCTTTCTAAATCAAGTAATTCTTTTTCTACAAATATACCAAAAATAGAAATAAGTAGCATTACATGATCTATTGCTGATACTTGAAGATATAAATTTTACTTATCAAGCAATTTATATGAGTATGTTGATATAAATCTAAATGAACTAATAGAGTACAATGGTAAATGAAAAACTGTTGATGAGATATATAATGTTCAATTAAAAGATTTAGATAGTAGTGAAAAAGCAAAAATAAAATTTAAATGATTAGATTGATATATAACTTGTTCTGATAAAGTACAAAATTATAATTTTTATAACTATTACTCTTATTATGGTTATTATTATGGATGAATGTATTTAAATACTGATGAGTTTGGTAATTCAATAGATACTAAATCTTGTCAAATAAATATATTTTTCCCTCTTGATAAAGAATTAAATAGACAAAATTATCTTTCTATAGATGTAAAATCTCAAACATCTAATATTGCTGAAAACTTAGATAAAGCAATAAGTTTTTTAACTAAAAATCTAAATGTTGAATCAAAAGATAATGAAGTAAAAATTCCAAATTTATTTAAAGAACAAATCAAATTAAACTTTACAGATATAAATAAACAATCAACAACTTATAAAAATTTCTTAAAATTATTAGTTAGATATAAAGCAGTAGAAAATACTACAAAATTTGAATGATCAAAGGCTATAACTTGGTGAGAGTATCTTGATTTATATACAAAATGGGTTTATAATTTTGATTTACCAATGGTTAAATGTAGTGAAAATGATAATTCTTGTAAACATAGTAAGTATAAAATTTATACAGTAGAAATAAATTGAAAAAAAGTTAGTTTAGATAGTATTTTTAAAGATTTATGAATTGATTATAATGAATATGTAAATATAAATGATGTTTGATCTTTTTACTATTCAAGTAATAAAAGTCCTGAATGATATTGAAATTGAGTTCCTGCAACAAATACAACTATGCAATCTCCAAATTGATTTGAAAAATTATTTATGTATAAACTAGCTTGAATTAATATATGAGAAATGAATGAAGAAAACACATATTTATTTGAAAATCTTTATAATGAAAAGCAATATATTTGAGAGCAAAAAAAGATAAATGATTTTAATAATAAGATTTATTGAATAAAAAAGATATTAATATCAGATTTTTATTCTAATTACTCAACAACTTTTAATTCTAGCAAAGAAAATAGATACTATTTTTTAACTAATGAACTTAAACAAGTTGATAAATTTAAAAAAGAAAAAATATCTCTTTGAAACAAAAAAAATGATTTAATTAACTTACAAAAAGAATTAAGTAATTTAGAAAAAGACTATGTTTGTAGTAAAAAACCAAACTATACTGAATTTGCAAAATGTTATAGTAATATGATTGAGAAAATTAAATCTATTCAAGAAAAATACAGAAATGTTTCAGATTCTAATTATTATGTAGTTTTGACTAAAGCACAAGCTCTAGAACAAATATTTACACAAGTTGATTTTTGACTTTTTGACAAAGAATTAGCTAAGAAGAAAGATACTCAAATAGAAGAGTAAAAAAATAAAAACTTATTGACAATTTTATGTAAATATTTAATATAGAATTATATTATTATTTTAATAACTTTTATGAATAAGACAGCTTGAATAGATTTTTGAACAACAAATACTGCTATATGATACTCTGATAGAAAAAATGAGGCAAAAATGACTTCATTAACTGAAACTTGATCAGAAACTGATAGAACTTGTATATTTTATGATTTTGAAAATGATTGAAAACCAATAATTTGACAAAATTGATTTGATGAATGTGTAGAATGAGTTAGATGAAGGTTAATAACATCACCTAAGAAATTTTTAAAAAATGAGAAATTACCAGAAATTCAAATTATGAAAGATAAGTTTGATTTATTAGATATTATATCTCATATAGTCTCAGATTTTAAAAAGAAACTTGAAAAAGAAGCTTGAAAAGAAATAGATTCTATATTAGTTGGTAGACCCGTAAGATTCCACGACACAGACGATAATATAGACAAAATAGCAGAAGATAGATTAAAAGAAGTATTTAAAAGAGCTTGATTTAAAAATATAGAATTTCAATTTGAGCCAATAGGAGCTTTTAATGCATATTCTAAAGAACACCCTAGTTTAAAAAATTGAAATCATAAGACATTAGTAGTTGATTTATGATGATGAACCTCAGATTTTTCTTTAATAGATATAAACAAGTCTAAAATACAAGTTTTATGAAATACTTGAGTTTATGTTTGATGAGATAATCTTGATGAGAAAATGGTATTTTTACATTTTAGCGAATACTTATGAAAGTGAGCAAGACAAAAATTAGTTAATGGTTGAAATAGTGAAATTCCTATAAGTGTATTTAAAGATTTTTCTGATAAAGCAAATTTATTATTTTTAAAAGATTATTCTGACTTTGCAAAAAGATTAATGCCCTTACTATTAAGTGAAGAAGATAAAATATCATTATGAAGACTAAATGAGATTTTATGAAATATTTCTATATGATATGATTTTCATTCTCAAGTAGAAAAAACAAAAATAGAATTAACAAATAAAGAACTAGTACAAACTGATTTTAATATGTTTAGAGATAAATTTTCATCTATTTTAACTAGAAGTGAATTTGATGAAATAATAAAAGATGAGGTAGAAAAGATAAAATTATCCTTACTTGAGTTACTTAATATTACTTGAATTAAAGCAGAAAATATTGATAGTATAATAATGAATTGATGAACAGCATTTATTCCAAGTATAAATTCTATGGTTGAAGAAATAATTTGAAAGTGAAAAATTTTAAAGTGAAATAGTTTATCTTCAGTTTGATATTGATTAACATTAGAAAGTTATGAAAAGTTTAGATAATATTTTTTTAATTTTGGAAAATTATGAATAAATACTACGATTTTATTTTACCATTTATTATTAAAACATGAGACATTATAGAAAAATATCAAAATAATTATAATATTACAAGTAAAGAAGATAGCTCTCCTGTTACTGAGGCAGACATTGAAGCTAGTAATTATTTAAAAAATAATATATTAAAAAAATTTCCTAGTGATATTGTATTTACAGAAGAAGATTATGTTGATTTAGATTTTAACAAAAGAACTTGGTTGATAGATCCATTAGATTGAACAAAATTTTTTATAGAATGAAAAGACACCTACTCAATAATTATATCTTGTATAGAAAACTCAGAAGTCGTTTTTTGAATAATATACTATCCTAAAAAGAAAACTTATTATTATGCTGAAAAGTGATTATGATGTTATTTTGTTAATGATTTAGGGTATAAAAAAGAAATTAAATTAAACGATTCTATAATAAATGAAGTTTTAAATTCTACTTATAAGCCAAGTGCTTTAAATTTTAATGAAACAATAAATTTAATTGAAAAAATGAAAAATTTTTGAAATGTATCAGAAGTGAGACCGAGTTGATATATATGTACTGAAGTTTTAGATAAAAAATATGATTTATTTATTTTATGATGATGAAAAATATTTGAAATTTGATCAATGGATATACTTTTTAATGAAGCATGATGATTTTTTTGAGATATGAAATGAAATAGATTAATTTATACTAATGATGTCATAAGATTTAATTTTTGATGTATTTGATTAATAAATAAAAATTTAATAAATAATATTATATAATATGGTAGAAATATTAGCTTGAGCTTTTTCAATAAATAATATACCTAAAAGTATTTCTATAACTATTGAGCGATTTAAAATTTTAACACTTTGAATATCAAATACACATTGATTTTTTGAAGTAGCTGGTAATAAAGTAGAATCTTTTGATAGATGAAAACCTAACAATCCTGATATAATAATTAATCAAGAAGTTTCGAATAGAGATACCCCTCAAGCATGGAGTAGAATTTTAAATATATGATGAATTAATAATGTAATTTGGTACTATAATTATCCTTGAGCAATTGCTGAAGCAGAATATTTGTGAAAAAGAATTTTAACAATAAAAGAATGGATGGATATATTTAAGATAATACCTTGAGATGCAGACAAAAAAGCAAAAATTTTAAATATGGATTTATCTTGATACAGAAGTGCAAGTAATAATACTTTTACTTGAGAAGATGATTGTTCTAGTTATTGGGCAATTGATGAAAAAAGTAAGTTTAGCTCTCAATGAGTTTACTTATGGAAGTGAGCAGACTGAGCAAGTAGAGGATATTTTAATAAATGAAGGTGAGTAACTCTTCGCTTAGCATATAAATAATAATTAATTTTTTAAATATGAATATAAATTCTTATAATTATAGCTTTAATAAAAGTATTAAATGTTTTATCTGAACTAAAACAATGAATATTTTGAACGACGAATTAAAAAAATTAAATTTTGATAAAATATTTATTATTTCAGATGATTTAGTTTTTTCTGTTTGGGAAAAAACTATTACAAATCAATTGAAATCATTTGAGTATGATATAATTTTATTTAAAAACTGAGAAAAATCTAAAAATATCGATACTTATATAAAAATTTGTTCAGAATTATTTTCAAAATGAGCAACAAGTAAATCATTGATAATTGCTTTTTGATGATGAGTTGTATGAAATTTGGCTTGATTTATATCTTCCACATTATATAGATGAATAAAATTCATACATATTCCTACAACTGTTTTATCTCAAGCAGATAGTGTTTACTGATGAAAACAAGCAATAAATTTTGAATGAAGAAAAAATATAATATGAAGTATTTATGAACCTGAATTTATACTAGTTGATTATAATTTTTTAAGCACTTTACCAGAAAGAGAAATAAAATGTGGTATAGCAGAATCAATTAAACATGCTTTATGTGAAGATATTTATTTTTTAGATGAATTTGAAAAAGTATCTTTTGATTCAGAAAACATAATTAGGATTATTGAAAATACTATAAATATAAAATTGAGATTACTTGATATGCATTCAAAAGATAAAAAATCTTGAAAAATTATGAAATATTGACATACATTATGACATGCCTTAGAGAGTATTCTTGATTGAGAAATAACACATTGAGAGTGAGTAAGTATAGGAATGTGCTTTATAGCATATCTTATGAATAAAAAATGACTAATTTCAGAAAAAGATAAAAATATTCATTTAAATATATTAAAAAAATGGTGATTACCAACTAAAATCCCGAGTAATTTAGATTCAAGTTTAATAATAAAACAAATTGAAAAAGATAACTCTTTTAAAAATAATAAAATATCATTAATAGTTTTAACAAAAATATGAGATATATTTTCTCAAAATAGCTTTATCTTAGAAGTTGAGAAAAATGAATTTGAAAAAATATTAAATGATTTTATATCTAATTTATAAATATGCATAAAGTAAAAGTTAATACAAAATTATTTAAACAAGAAATATTTATTGGAAATAATATAGTTAAAGAAATTTTGATGGATAATAATTCTTGTAATTATGATAAAATAATTTTTATAATTGATGAAAATGTAAATAATTCTTATAAAGATTACTTATATAAAATTGTAAAAGATATCCAAAATCATGAAATATTTATTTTAAGTAATAATACTAAAAAAGATTATAAATCTTGTTGAGAGTTAATTATTGAATTATCAGAAAAATATAATATTTCTAGAAATACTTGTATTTGCTGAATTGGTTGAGGAAAAATATGAGACTTATTATGATTTATTTCATCAATTTATATGAGATGAATTGATTTTATTTTTATTCCTACTACTTTAATGTCTCAAGTTGATTCTATAATTTGAAAAATTGCAGTTGATTGTTGAAATAAAAAAAATCTTGTTTGAATATTTTGATCTCCTAAAATAAATATATGCGATACTTATTTTATAAATAATTTACCGAAGTACAATATTTTACAATGATTAATTGAAGTTTGGAAACATTGATTAATTGAAAATGATGAAAATATCATAAAATATATAAATAATAGCTTACAAAAATCTAAATTTAATAAAATTGAAAATATAATATATAGATCTTTAAAAATAAAGAAAAAATACATTGTAAAAGACTTGTATGATAAAAATTGATTACATAAAGCTCTTAGCCTATGACATACATTTTCAAATTTTTTAGAAAAATCAGATAAATTAAATATTCAACATTGAGAGTGAGTTCTATTCTGAATAATATTTGAGGCATTTTTATCACTTAAATTAAAATATATTTTAGATGAGAATTTTGAAAATATAATATTTACATCAAATCTTTTTATGAATTTATTTAAAGATTTTATTGATATAAAAAATATGATTACTATACTAGATTTTGAAGAGTTAATCAAAAGTTTAAAATCAGATAAAATAAGTAATTGAAATATAAAATTACTTGTTATAACAAATAATTGATATGAAATAGTTGATAATATTAAAGAAGAAATAATAAAAGAAATATTATTAAAATTTATAAAATATTTAAATAATTTTATAAAATAAATGTCAATAGATTATCCTTTAGGTTGAGAGTGAAATATATCTTCTAGTACATTATGAATTTTAGATAGTGTAGATATTTTTCCAAAAAGAACAATATCTATATTAGAATTAACAGATAAAAACACAACATGATGATTTTATCCTAATTTAATGATACAAAAAATTTGAGAATTTATAAGTGAATATATAAGAAATATTTGAGTTTCTGATTATGAAATTTTATCTGTTTGAAAAACTTGAAAAAGTATTTACTGAAAAATAATGATAAGATGAAAAAGTTTTTTTTATAAAATATCTTCTCCTATATCAATTAAAAGAGAATTAGAGTGATATGAATTATGTAAAAATTGGCAACATAATAAAGTACTAGATTGTTATATTTCAACAAATTTTTGAATATACATACAAGATTTTTTTGATAATCCTAATTTTTGAGCTTCATTGTTAGAAGATACTTCAAATATTATAACAGGTTTAAATAAGGATTTAGAGTGATTTTTATGAAATGTAAAATCTCTTTTTAGAAGTATTTGATTTAATTATAGTAATTCTCTGCAAAAATTTAGTGTAGAATGAGAAAATGATATATTTTTTAATCAAAGATTAGTATGAGATGAATCTTATTTAAAACAATATTTATGAATTAGCTTAATAGATGATTTAGGTCAAGTAAAAACTTTTAGAGAATTATTATGAAAAAGAATAGTTTTAAATTGAATAGATGTTTGATTAACATTATGATGATTAATATTTTTTACTAGTAAAACATTGGGAAAATCAGGAAATAGATTATCTGTGCTTTCTCAATGAGATTTAACAGAAAATAATATGACAACTAATTGAATATTTTTTGATTTTGAAACAGCTTGATTAAATTCATTATCACAAGATATGGCAATAACTTTATATGCTTTATTTATATGATCACATCATATAACTTTTAAATATTCTTCTTCTATAAAAAGTTTAAATATTGATTTCTGATTATTAAGAAAGGAAATTTGAGAACCTAATACTAAATGTAAATTTTCAAATGATGAAGTTTTAATTGATATATCATATTTACCACATAAAGTAAAAGATTTAATGCTATGAATATATTTATCGGAAGTAGTTATTCCTATTGAAGCTAAAATTAATGAATTATTAGATATTGATAAAAGTAGATTATTAGAAGAGTTAAAAGCTGCTTTAATATGCAGAACTTTATTTTCAAAGAAATTAACTGAAGTTACTTCTAATAGCGATATAATTTTACTTTTATGAATATCTGCTTATTTTTTTCAATATGATTGAGAATTAACATTAAATTATTATATTAAAGATAAATTTTTTTCTAATTATGATTAAAAAAACAATAAGAACTTGAGTCTATGGATTATTAAGATATCAAAATAAAATAATTGTTATTAAAAAAGGAAGAGGCCCTTTTAAAGGTCTTTATGATTTACCTTGATGAAAAATAGAACATTGAGAAACTAATATAGAATCTCTAAAAAGAGAAATATTAGAAGAAGTTTGACTAAAAGAAGATGATTTTAAAATAAAAAAATTATTAACTGTTGAAGAAGATTTTATTAAACATACTTGGGAATGAGAAGAAAAAGATGAACATATAATTGCTATTGTGTATATAGTAGATATTTTAGTAAATGATTTCAATTTGAATCATATTGAGAACTGATGAGATTGAAATTGAATTAAATTAATTTGAATAGATGATGAAAACATAAAAAAAACGAATATTTTAACAAAAGTTATAAAAAGTTCTTTCAGGTATAAAACTAAACAAAGATAATCTTTCTAAATCAAGTAATTCTTTTTCTACAAATACTATAGCATTCATTTATTTTTTTACTCTATCAAACCATGATTTTCTAAAGTTTCTATTTGAGTTTTATTCAAAATCAGACTTAATTCTTCCCTTTTTATGCTAGAAATGTTTTCTATATTTCAATATTTTGTTAATAATTTTTTCCTAGTTTTAGGTCAAAATCAAGGTAAACTTTCTAATATATTTTTTTTCATTGATTTTATTCTACTATCTCTATTAAATGTAATAGCAAATCTATGAGCTTCATCTCTTATTTTTTGTACTAATCTAAGTTCTAATGAATCTTTTTCAAGAATTATTGATTGTTTTTCTCAAGGCAAAAATAATTCTTCTTCCCTTTTTGCTATGGAAACTAATTGTAATTTATCAAATAATTCCGAATCTTCTTTATCTAAATAATTAGCTTTAAAATCTTCTATAATTTTCATAACTGATGATAGTTGTCATTTTCATCAGTCAATTATAATTAAATCTGGTAAATTTTTTAATTTAACTAACTCTTTTAATCTTCTTTGCATAACTTCTTTCATAGATCAAAAATCGTCAATTTTTCATTCTATCAAAGTTTTTATTTTTAGTTTCCTATATTTTGAATTTTCAGTTTTTCAGTTTTGGATAACACTTCTACTTGCAACAGTATAATTTCAAGAAAAATGAGAAATATCATTACACTCAAATAAAATATCTTTATTTATTTCATTATATCAAAGTAAATTCAGCAAGTTTTTCATTGTTTGTTTTGAAAAACTCCTTGTACTGAGTGAATCCATATGGCTTTTTACTGCAAATTCATATAGATTTTTGTATGTAAGTTTCAAAAGCTCTACTTTTGGTCAAATTTTTGGAACTTCAATCCCACACCCCAACCCTCCACCCAAGGGAGAGGGAACTAGAATATTTTTTTTAATTAAGGACTGGGATAGGAGGACTTCAAAAGGAATTAAAAAAGTTATATCTTTTATAATAATATGCTCTTCTCTTGTTATTTCAGAAATTCTTCTTTCTATAAAGAAACTTATTATATCTTCTTTTTCTTCTTCTAACTTATTCTCTATTTCAAAATTATAATATCAAGTAATTTTACTATCTCTTATGGTAGTTAATCAAATATATATTTTATCAAACTTTTCTAAATAATTTATAACATCATAATTTCAAATTACATATTCTCTTACTATTTGATGATTATCTAAAGACTTTATTGATTCTAAATCTTTTCTTATACTTTCTGCTTCCTCAAATTTTAGCTCTTTTGCTAAAAATTTCATCTTTTCTTCAAGACTTTTAAATATTTCTTTATAATCTCATTTTAAAAAGTTTTTTATATTTTCTATATTTTTATAATATTCTTTTATTTTAGAAATATCTAGTAAACAAGGTCAACTACACCTTTTTATATAGTAGTCTAAACAAGGAATTTTAACTCAATTAGAAATTTTTATTTTTATAGTATTTAATTTTTCGTAAGAAATAGTTTGAAACAATTCCTTACTACTACGAATATTGTTTATATCTTCAAAAATTATATTACAACTTCTATATCAAAAGACTTTTTTTATTATTTTTAATATATTATTTACATAATTTGTGCTTATATAAGGTCAAAAATAGTCTCAAGTTTTGCTTTTTATTCTTGTTTTAAGTATTCTTGGAATTATTTCATTTGTTATCTTTATATAAATATGATTTTTACCATCCTTCATTAATATATTATACTTTGGTTGATGCTTTTTTATTAAAGTAGTTTCTAGAATCAAACTTTCTGTTTCATTATTTGTAAGAATTGTTTCTATTTTCTCAATTTGGTCAACCATTTTTTGTTTAGCAAAATTTAGTTTAGATTTTCAGTTAAAATAGCTATTAACACGATTAAAAAGATTTATAGATTTTCATATATAAATTATTTTTCAATTTTTATCAAAATATTGATAAATTCAAGGATTTTTAGGAATTTTTTTTAAATCTTCTTCTAATGTACTCATCTAAATTTTAATAAATTACATAATATGTTATTATTATATAGTTTTTTAGATAAAATAAAAAGATTTTTTGACATAATTAAACAAGTATATTATTATATGTATAATTTATTTAGTTAATTTATTTTTATGAAAAATATAAGAAAAAATTTAAGTATATTATTATTTTGTTTTTTTAGTCTGGTTTTTATTAATCAAGCAAATGCTATTTCTAATACAATAATTCAAAAAATAGCTGATAAATGATATATACTTTCAGATGCATTTGCTAGTCAAAGTATTTGTACATCAACAAGAAACCAGTATAATGTAGATTACCCTAATTTTAACAGAACAGAATGTTTTACAAATGATAATGATAGCAAAAATTATTATTTTATATGTAACAAGGATGTATCTTGTGATTTAAATAATTTAATATCTTTAACGGATTGATGAAATTCTAAAAAAGACATACCAAAAGATGACCCAAAAAATGACATAAAAAATGATGTTAAAGATATACCAAGTCAAGTAAAAATTGATCTAACTTTGACTTGATCTAATTGGACTTTATCAGGAACTTTAGATAGGTATTATGAACAAAAAAATGATTTTACAGGAAGTATAACTCCAAATACTTTACCAAAACTAAATATAATAGCTAATAATTTTAAAACAAATAGATTAAGTTTGAGTATAACATGATCTACTTATTTTTCAAATTATAACTCAAAACAAGATAAATATATATCAAAATTGATTTCACTTAAAAATGCAAATAGAAATAACAAAGAAGTAGTTGCTATAATGAATTATTTATTAATTGAACTTAATTATGTAAAAAATAATATATGAAATATAGATTTATTTTTAGATGATTTAAATGATGTTCTAAATAGTAGTACAATATGAAAATACAAAATATTTAATCAAAGTGATTTTGATTTAATTACTGATGAAGTTGTGTTTTCTTGAACTGGTAGATATGTTTGAACTACTTATGAAACTCTAAATTCAAGATTATTATGACTTAAAAAATTTGAATGAGAACAAAGTTTGACTGACGAACAAATAAAAAAAATTAAAAAATTACTACTTATAATTGAAATTAAAGCAAAAGATAATAATATAAAAGATAACTATTTATTTAATCCAATTGTAATAAAATTAAATTCTTTAAAAAATGATTTGAATTTTTACAAAAATAATAATCAAATGGTTCCTTTAATAAATCGCTTACTTGCTGAAATTATTGCTATAAAAACAGATAGGCCTATAAACTCTATTGACTGTCAATTAGATGATCAAGTAGATACAAAAAATGATTGTTCTATAAACCCATTAAAGTAAATAAAAAGAAGTAAAACTTAAATTTTACTTCTTTTTATTTTAAATTCAAAATAACTATTTCAGGTTTATTTCAAGTTCTTAAAGGTGGTCACCAAGTTCAAATTCAATTTGTAGTGTATAAATTATAATCATTCTTTTTATAAAGACCGTAATCTTTTCATTTATAAATTATTTTTGTGATATATCCAAATGGCCAAATCTGTCATTTATGTGTATGTCAAGATAATTGTAAATTTATACCAAACTTTCTAAATTCTTTCAAAAAAACAGGTGCATGATAAAGTAGTATTGATGGTATGTCTTTATTAAATCAAGATAGTTTTGATAGTTTTCCCCTTATGCCTTTTTTTCAAAATCTATCATCAACAAAACTTAATCAAATTATTTGAACTCAATCAATATTAACGATTTCATCTTCTAATATTTTTACCTGTGTTTTTGATAAAAGTTGTTTTGATAACTCTTTTCAAAGGTATGTTTCATGATTTCAATTAACATAGTAAACTCACTGTCTTGCTGTTATTAAATCTATATAAGGTCACATATGATCTAACTCTCAATCTGTTCAATCAAATAAATCACCTGTTATAAAGACTAAATCTGGATCCTGAGATTTTATTTTTAAAGCTATTTTTTTAAGAAACTTTTCCCTTATTATAGCTCAAATATGAATATCTGATATAAAAACTATTTTTTTACTTTTCCAAGAATCTGGTAAATTCTTTATATTTATATTTACATTTTTTATAATTGGGTTATTTGCATTATAAATTCAATATAATGTTATAATTATAGAAAAAAATATTATAAAAATAAAGCTCAATTTTAAATTAATATTAATGCTTACTAATGTTGAAAAATTAAAAATAATAATTAAAAATAATAGTAAAAAAAATAAATTTGATAGTATTCATAGCCAAATAGAAGCAATATAATAAAAAACTCTAGTTAAATAATTATTAAAATAATGAACTAAAATAGACGATAAAACAAAAGTAAATGATAAAAACAGGAACATAATAAAAAATAATAATTTATACTTGGTTATTCAAAAAATTATTATAACAAAATAATATATAAATAAATGTGTTCAAAGTAGGATTGAAAGAACAGTTAATATCAAAATAAGCATTTAAGAAAAAATTAAAAATATAATTGTAAATTAGTTTGAATAATATATTCATTTTTATCAAAAAATAAAGAGAATATATTATTTTAGAAATAACAATAAATTATTAGTTGCTAAATATTAATTTATAATTATTCTTATAAAAATATTTTTTAGTTATGTTTATAAAATGAAGAAAACTATAAAAATAGTAATATATATAATATTATGAATAATAATATTGATTTTTTGTATTAATTTTTATGTTAATTCATTTTCAGAAAAAAAAATATTTTTATGAACTAAAGACTTAGAAAATGAAAAAATTTGAATTGTACTCTGAGCGAGTGTAAATTGAAGGAAATGACCATCTGATATATTAAAAGATAGGCTTTTAGTAGCTATTGAAGCTTATAAAAAGTGAAAAGTGAAAAAAATTATAGCATCTTGAGATAATTCAAAAGAAAACTATAATGAACCCATAGTTATGAATGATTTTTTAGTAAAAAATTGAGTAAAAAAAGAAGATATTTATATGGATTTTGCTTGATTTGACACTTATGATTCTATATATAGAGCAAAATATATTTTTTGAGTTGATAAACTAGTTATATTTACACAAAATTTTCACTTAAAAAGATCTATTTATATTGCTTCTAGACTTTGAATTGAATCAGTTTGAGTTGCTACAGATTTACATGTTTACATTTGATCAGGATATTATAATTTCAGAGAATTTTTAGCTACATTAAAAGCTTTTTTAGATACAGAAGTTTTTCATTCTAAACCAAAATTTCTTTGAGAAAAAATAACTATTAATTAACAAAATAAATGTTATCGTCAATTCTTTTAATTAAATTTTTATTTTTTTCTGATATTGAAGAAAATAAAAATTATATAAATTTAATACTTAATAAGCAAAGTATTTACAATACTAATGAAGAAAAAAATTTACTTAGTATAAAAAAAATAATATTAGAAAAATATTTGATAAAAAATATAGATTTTTTATCAGATTCATGAATTAATAAATTTGTTAATAACAAAGTTCATTTTAATAATTTAAGTTATGAACCGAATGATTTAGAAAATATAAATTGAAATTATTTACTAGATTCTAAATGAGATTCTAAAATAAGAAAAGAAGCAGGTATAGAACTAAAAAATATGTCTAAAGATTTTTATGATAATTTTGAAGAAAAAATATCAGTTGTTAGTGCTTATAGAAGCTATTTTTACCAAGTTTGAATAAAAAATTGATGATGTCCCGATAATTTTTGTGCAAAAGCTTGATATAGCGAACATCAAACTTGATTAGCAATTGACTTATTTGAAGCTTCAAATAAAGAATCTTGGAAAAATTCAAAAAAATTACAAAAATATTATAATTGGTTGGATGAAAATGCTCATAAGTATTGATTCATAAATACTTATAAAAAATGAATAGAAATTGATTGATATGAGGTAGAACCTTGGCATTGGAGGTATATTTGAATAAAATTAGCAACATATCTAAAAGAAAATAATATGACTTTTGCAGAGTTATTCCACAAGTAATTAGTAAAAACTAACAATACTAAATTTTTATGAAAAAACTATATTCAATAATCTTTACTTTGCTTTTTATAGCTATTTTTTCTTATTTTTACTCATGAGAATTTATAGATTTTCAGAAAAATAAAGAAGAGGTAAAAACAAATATTTCTCTTATAGAAGAGAAAAAACAAAATTTTTCTTTGGATAAAATAAGAGAAATAAAAGAAACTGAATTTTCATATTCTCCAAGCAAAGAATTACTTGAAAATATAGTTTCTAAAATGAATAATTCTAAAAAAAGAATTTATCTTGAAGTTTATATGTTAACTGAAAATAAACTAAAAGATGCTTTAAAAAAAGCAAAAGATAAATGAATTGATGTAAAAGTTGTTTTGGAAAAAAATCCATATATGGCTTTTAATATAAACAATAAAACTTATGATTTTTTATCTAAAAATAATATTAATGTAGTTTGGTCAAATCTTGAAAACTATGCTTTAAATCACTCAAAGTTTATAATAATTGACAATGAATTAGTATTAGCTAGCTGAAACTTTACATATTCAACTTTTAGCAAAAATAGAGATATTTTCCTATTTATAAAAGATAGTGAAATTTTAACTTTATTTGAAAAAATTTTTGAACTAGATTTTAAATGAGAAAAATCGTCTCCTTATAATGACTCTTTAGTCATTAGTCCTGATTACTCAAGAAATAAAATAGAAAATCTATTTAAGTGAGCCATAAAAAATATAGATATGTACTTTCCTTATTTAGCTGATGAAAATTTAAAAAAAATACTTTTTGAAAAAGTAAAATCATGAGTAAAAGTTAGATTAATAGTAGATAAAGTAGCTTTAAAAGATGATTCAGAACAAATAGATGAATTTAAAAAAGCTTGAATAGAGATAAAAGATTTAAAGAAAAATAAAGTTCATGCAAAAGCAGTTTTAATTGACCAAAAATATTTATATGTATGAAGTGAAAATTTCTCTACAAATAGCCTTGATAAAAATAGAGAAACCTGAATATTGCTAAAAAATGAAGATATAATAGCTAAGTTTCAAGAACTATTTAATAATGATTTTGAGTGATAAAAATAATTTTAAAAATCTAAATATGATAAATATAGAAAATTTTTTAGAAAAATATATAAAATTAGATGAAAAAGTAATAATAGCTTGTTCTTCTTGACCAGATAGTATGTTTTTGCTTCATAAAATACTTGAAACAAAATACAAAAAAAACTTAATAGTTTGCTATTTTAACCATAAAACAAGATATTGAACTGAAATAGAAGAAAGTTTTATAAAAGATATATGAAAAAAACTTTGATTTATAGTTGAAACAGATTTTGCAAATATTAAAGAAATAAATAAATATTGAAACAGCAAATCATTTGAAGAATTAGCAAGGGAAAAAAGATATGAATTTTTAAACAAAATAAAGAAGAAATACAAAGCTAATTTAATACTTACAGCCCATCACCTTGATGATAAAATAGAGACCTTTTTGTTTAATTTATCTAGATGAAGTAAATTATCTTGACTTATTAATATGTCTGAAAAATCTGGTTTCATACTTAGACCATTGATAAATATTAAAAAATCTGAAATATTAAATTACTTAAAAGAAAATAATTTAGAATATAAAATAGATGAAACAAATTTTGATACTGAAATTACAAGAAATTACTTAAGATATGAAATAATCCCAAAATTTGAAAAATTAAACAAGAATTATAAAGAAAATATATCTAAAACTCTTGATTATTTTAAAGAATTAAAAGATTTTATAGATGAAGAGGTTATGAAATTTTTAGATAAAAATAATAATTTTTTTTACATAGAAGAATTTAATAATTTATCAGATTTTTTACAAAAAGAAGTTATAAGATATATTTATCATATTTCAAATTGAAAATCAACTATATGACTTAGTGAAGCTAATATTAAAGAAATAATTAGATTTATAAACTGAAAAAACAACAAAACTATCAAAGAAATAAATAAATTGAAAATGAAAAAAGAAAATAAAATTATAGTTTATTAAAAAACTATTAAAAATTATTTTTGACTTTTATTTATTTTATTATATATTCAGTTTTTACAATTTATAATTTAAAATGCAAGAAATTTCTCCATATCAATTATGAGCGACAATTTATATGCCTTCAACTAGATATGATTTAATAGAATTTGTGTGTAATAAAAAAATTCCAGAACTAAAATCAATGGTAATTTGTCTTGAAGATGCAATTTTAGAAAGTGAAATTGATATTTGATTAAAAAATATAGAGAATTTGTTAGTTAATTTAGAAAATCAAACTAAAAATCCTATTGTTTTTATAAGACCTCGTAATCCTAAAATGGCTTTAGAATTATATAAAATAAATAATATAGAAAAAATAAATGGTTTTGTATTACCTAAATTTGATAATATTTCTTTTTTAGATTGGTTAGAAGTAATAAATAAATCTCCTAAGAATTTTATTTTTATGCCAACACTTGAAACAAGTGATGTTTTAAATCCTTACTCAACTAATAATTTATGTGAAAAATTAATAAATAATAATTTAAAAGATAGAATATTGGCTTTAAGAATAGGTTGAAATGATTTACTATCTTGTTTAAGATTAAGAAGAAATAAAGAAAATACTATTTATGATTCTCCATTAAATTATACAATATGAATGCTTATAAATATATTTGCTTCAAAATGATTTTACTTAACAGCTCCTGTATGCGAGAACTTTAAAAACAATGAGCTATTAGAAAAAGAGTTTAAACTAGATTTACAACATGGGTTAATTTGAAAAACAGTAATTCATCCAAATCAAATAAAATGTATTCATGAACTTTTAAAAGTAAATAATTGAGATTATGAATCAGCAAAAATGATTATAGATAAAAATTCTAAAGCTGTTTTTCAAATTAATTGAACAATGTGTGAGCCAGCAACTCATTATAATTGGGCTTTAGAAATTATGGAAAGATTTAAATATTTTGGTTTAGAAGGAAAACAACAAAAAAAGTAGAGCATTTTTTTATTTCACTCTACTTTTTAGGAGACAGTTCACATTTTACTATTGTTTTTTTTATAACTATTTAAATATTGAAATATATTCTTTTTTTTCCATATTAATTATTTCTTCTTGAATATTCTCTAAATCTTTAAAAACTTTATTTAATATTCAGTTTACTATTTTTTTAGAAGATTCATCTCAATAAGTTTTAGCCAATTCTACAGCTTCATTAATAGAAACTTTAGCAGGAATATCTTCCTTTAAATAAAGCATTTCAGCAAGGCTAATGTAAACTGGAATTATATAGGTTAAATTCATATTTTCTATGTTAAATTTTGGAGCATATTTTTTTATAATTTCTAACATAAAGAATTCATTTTTTAAAATAATACCCTTTATTTCATCTAAATAATCTTTGTCTTTAACAAAGTTAAAAATTCAGTCAAAAAAAGACTCTAAAAACAGCTCTTCTTTAAAATCAGAGAAACATGAAGAATATAATTCTTGAAAAAGAAATCTTCTAGTCTTTTTACGATTAGTTCTTGAATCAGACATTAATAAATAATTTAAAGTAATAAAAATTTTATTTAGATAAAAATAATAACATATAGTAAAATTATATGTTATTATTTTTATCTATGTATTATATTCTAGTAATACTTTTTTTCTTAACTTTTATCTTCAAAACTTGTCTTCATTTATATGTTCCATTCTCAGCTATAAAATGTGATAAACCATTTTTTTCTGAATTTAAAGAAACTCTATTTTCTAACTTCTTAGATGTAAGTTTTATCCAATTTGTTGTTCTTTTTCTAGATCTAGATTTAGATGTTTTTTTCTTAGGACCAAACATATTTTATTTGTTAAATAATAATCTGAAATAAATTCACAAAAGATTATATGATATATCTAAAAAAAATCAAATTTATTTAAAAAATTAAAGATTCATAAAAATAATACCTAATATTCAACAAGAAATTGATATCAAAAAACTAAACATTACACTTTTTCAAAATATTTTTTCTCATCATTTAAATGCAATAAGTGATTTAACTATATTATTTGACATTGCAGCAAGGATAATTGTCATTCAAGCAACTTCTCAGATTATATCTCAATCCCTAGATTTAGTAGACATATCATTAGTAATAGCATCTACATCTGCAAGTCAGGAAATTACTCATAAGAAATAAAATGCAAAATCTCAGAAAAAATCTTTATAAATAACTCAAACAGCAGATATAAACTTTATAAGAAGAACAAATATACCAAATTTCAAAGCTGGAGTTATACTAAATGGGCTTTCTAATTTTTCTTCCACTACTATTTTACTTTTATTATCAGACAATTTTTTTGACTTAGAATAAAAATAAAGAGTTGGAATTAATAATCATATAAACATCAAAAATGCTGGTATAAATATTTGTCAAATCAATGCTATATTAAATATCAACACAATACCAATAACTCTTGCCAACATTATAGTATTTGCAAGCATTGTTCAAACTACATAAACATTATAATTTTTAGGATCTTTTTTACTTTGTTCACTCATTGTTGCAGTAACAGCTGTTGAAGAAACCATTCATCAAACTATACTTGATAATATAACACTACTATTCTTTGTAAAAAATTTTGATAAAATGTATCAAATATAAGAAATACTTGACATTGCTACTACAAAAAACCAAAGAGAATGAGGATTAAAAAAAGGAGTTTGTGCTATTAATTCAAAATTACATTTTATAGAATTAACAATTAATCAATCATTAAAATAAACTCAACACTGAGTTAAAGAACTTTCTATTACACTTTTATCACCAAATAAAGAGAATATAGAATATTTTTGATCAGGTAACAAAGGCAAAACTATAAATGCTATAACTCAGAATTTTAAAGTATGCATTAATTCTTCTTTACTCATAGAATCTTTTAGCTTCTCAATATATTCTTTAGAAGAAAGCAATAATGTAATAAGTAATGTAAAAGTTACTGCAAATTCCATATTTCAAGTCATAACAAAAACTCATACAAAATAAGTTATTATTCAAGAAAACTCCGAAGTAACTCAAATAGCATTAGCTTTGAAACAAGAATGAATATATGAAGCCAATATAAAAATTGATATTAATATAAATCAAGTAATTGTAAAAAATCAAAAATTATATTCTCTATCAAACCAAACACTTACAGCTCAAAATAAAGAAATTAAAGCATAAGATCTTATTCAACCAAATGATTCTATATCAGTTCATCATTTTTTTAGTGGTAAATCTCTTTCTAGTCAAATAAATGCTCATAATGATATTGCTACTAAAAATTGAAAAAATAAACTTTGTTCCATAAGAAAGAATTAAATAAGTAATTAAGATAATTCTAACATATTAAATAAAAAAAATAAAAAAAATAACTTGACTAATTATTTAAAACATTTACTCTATAAATATATAAGTGTAATAAATTTTTAATGAATAAAATAGATAAAGAAAAGTTATATAATAAAGTAACAAAATTAAAAAAAGAAAAAGAAAGATTAGAAGAACAACTAATTATAGCTAATAGAAATTCTACAAAAATAAAAATACAAAAAATGATAAGAGGTATTAGAGATGATATTGATTTTTTACTTAAAGATGAGTAATTAAAATCTAAGAGTATTTCAGTATTTTTTTAACCAAAATCTATGTTCTTTATAATTTGGCATAATATTCTTAACTTCTTGCCAAAATAGTTTTGAATGATTCATTTGCTTTGTATGAGCTAATTCATGAACTATTACATAATCTATAATATTTTTATCTGCAAGAATAAGGTTATATACAAAACTAAGATTTTTTTTGCTATTACAACTTCACCATTTTCATTTTGCAGAAGAAATTTTTATGTTATTATAAGCCAAATTATAGTTTTTAGCAAAAAAATCTACTCTTTCTTTAAAGTATATTTCAGATTGTTTTTTATAAAAATTTATAAATAATTCTCTTAAAATTTTTTCATCATTAGATTTTGATATAAACTTTTCTCAATCAAAAGTAATTTTATCTCAAGAATTTTCATCAAAAATTAATTTATATTTTTCTCATAAAAATAATATTTCCTCTCACTCTAAAAATTTTATTTTATTATTATTTAAGGGCTAAAGGCTAAAAATGTGTGCTGATTTCAATAAAAGATTGGCTTAATATAGATTAAAAGTAAACTATATTAATGTTAGTTATTAATTAAATTAATTATATGCAAAAAAAACTGTCCAAAG
>Ga0172373_10000791_pt1 | contig 52251 bp, 51 predicted proteins | sample Lak10m_2_FD_114546 | JGI IMG/M metagenome (GOLD analysis project Ga0172373, IMG submission 114546) | Freshwater microbial communities from Kabuno Bay, South-Kivu, Congo - kab_092012_10m | ecosystem: Environmental > Aquatic > Freshwater > Lake | place: Democratic Republic of the Congo... | reverse complement strand
CCGACTTCCATGAAGCCTTCGTTTTGTTGGATATCATAGATGCCGTATAAAGATGCTTTGCCAATTGCGTCCGTGAGAAAGTCGGTTGCCAAAACATCCAAAGACTCTTTGCGTAACGTGCGTAGTCTGGCGGGCATGGACCGTTTCATCCATCGTGAAATTATGGTTTGGTTCTGACCCAAATGGCAAAGTGTTGGATGCCAAACTTGATGTGCAAGTCAACGGATCGTTTTCGGTAACCTTTGCCAATTCCGATGGCACCGAATTTACAGCGCAGGGAATTTACAAAGAGGTCAATGAACCGAACCGTCTCGTTTTCACGTGGGGCTGGGCAAACCAACCTGAAGTAAATGAATTGATCTCATTGGGATTTTCTCCGGACGGCGATGGAACTCTCATGACCTTTGAGCAATCGAACATTGACCCTTCAACGTCAATGCATAATTATGAAGAGGGTTGGCGTAGTACATTTCAAAAACTGGAAAGAGCGTTGGAAACGATCAACCCTTGAAACGTGGATATGATCCCAACACACGCAGCATCACCGCATACTCGCCCAGGTGATCGAGCGCACGCTGCACAGTCTCTTCATGCACAGAGCCGATCAGGTCAATATAAAAAAGATATTCCCACGGACTCCCCTGCAAGGGACGCGATTCGATCTTCGTCAAGTCCAGATCGCGCAAAGCAAAAACTGACATGGCTTTGAACAACGAACCGGGCACATTTTTGAGCGTGAACACAATGGACGTCTTCGCCATGCCCTCGGAACGGGGGTCACTCTCAGGGATAATTGATTCTCGTCTAACAGCGAGAAAACGAGTAAAGTTTTCCGGGTTGTCCTCAATGCCTTCCTGTAGAATTTGCATTCCATACAACTCAGCCGCCCGCTTCGACGCAATCGCCGCCACATCCCGCGCACCTGACTCTTTGAGCATTTTCACGCTGCCCGCCGTATCGTACACGGTTTCAGGTTTGATGCCTTTCCCCCGCAAATACGCCGCACATTGACCCAGCGCCTGTGGATGGCTGATGGCTTTCTTGATATCTTCCATCTTCACGCCAGGATTGGCGATCAAACAATGCTGCACCCGCAGGAAATACTCCCCCACAATGTGCAGGTCGTGCCGTAGAAGCAAGTCATAATTCTGGTGGATGCTGCCCGCCAGCGAATTTTCAATGGGAGCCAGAGCCGCATCACTTACGCCGCTGACAACTGAATCGAACATCACGTCAAAAGATTCACATGGAACAGTTTCCACACTCCCAAAATAATTAAAGACAGCCTGCTCAGAATACGCGCCGGGTTCACCTTGGAAAGATACTTTCATTGAAGCTCCTGTATGTGGTCTCGATACGCCCTTCGCAAAAAACGCTCAGGGCTACTCGACCACCACTGATAACTGATAACTGACTACTGCTTTTCCGCCCACTCCACAATTTTCCGAAAGCCTGCTTCCACATCCTCATCTGAAGCGGCGATGGTCATACGGATGAAGCCCTCGCCGTATTCGCCGAATGCGGAGCCGGGCACAAGCCCCACACCCACTTCATCCAAAATCTTTTCGCACATTTCAACAGAGGACATTTTCAAAGCGCGCAAATCAAGAAAGAAATAGAAAGCTCCCTGTGGGGGGATCACTTTTACTTTTTCACATTCCAACTGGTGTGACAGGCGCAATACCAAATCTCTGCGGCGGGAATATCCCGTTCGCATTTCTTCGGTGAACTCCTGCATGGCTGGGTCGGTTAATGCAAAGGCGGCTGCTTTTTGAATGAAAGGGGCTACACAAGTAATGGAATTCTGCCCTGCCTTGAGAGCATTTTCAATAATATGGGCAGGGGCGGCAAGGAATCCCACCCGCCAGCCCGTCATCGCATAGGACTTGGACAGGCTGTTTACGATCAGCGTGCGTTCCTTTGCGCCGTCAATTGCTGCGGCAGAAGTGGGGCGCTCTTCATAGAATAAGCTTCCATATACTTCATCGCTGACGATCCACAGGTTGTGTTCTTTCGCAAAGTCTTGCAGCTTTTGCAGATACTCGCGCGTGGGATACGCGCCGGTCGGGTTGGATGGATAATTCAGGACAATGACCCGGGTTTTGGGAGTTAACACTTTCAGCCATGAGTCGAAGAAGGGGATGAATCCATTTTCGGCGGGGGCTGGGACGCGGATCACATTTCCGCGCAGCATGATCGCCATGTTGGAATGTGTCGCCCACGAGGGGTCAGGGACAAGGACATCATCGCCAGGATTCAGGATGGATTGCATGGCGAGGTAATAGGCGTGAATGCCGCCATGGGTGATGAGAATTTCGGAGGCAGGATCGTAGGTGATGCCTTCGTCGCGGATCAGCTTGTTTGCAACAGCAGCCCGCAGGTCGGGGTAGCCGCGCGAGGGACCGTAGTGCGTCAGCCCGCTTTGAATGGCTTTCATGGCGGCATCGGCAATGGCGGGATGTGTCCCGAAATCAGGGTCGCCAACTTGCAGGCCGACAATATTGCGTCCGCTGGCTTTGAGGGCGAGGATACGGTCTGCCATGGCCACAGTGGCGGACTGGCGGATGAGGTCAAATTGTGTGTTGATGCTTTGCATGATAGTTTCCAATTTAAGTGGAGATTGCTTCGCCGCAGAAGAGCAAAAGAGCGGCTCGCAATGACATGGGAATTAATGGGCGTGAGTGTATCAAAGAAATAAAAATCCCGTCAACTGATTGACGGGATGAAAATTTTCATTCTCCAAACGGCCGCGGGGGGGCTTCGCTTTTTTTATTGGTCGGCAAAAGGAAAGTAAACGTGCTGCCTTCGCCTTCCTTGCTTTCAGCCCAAATGCGCCCGCCATGTATTTCGATCATCACTTTGGCAACGGAAAGTCCCAGCCCCATGCCGCCATGTCTGCGGGTGAGATGAGATTCGACCTGATAAAAACGGTCGAAGATGTGCGGCAGGTCTTTTGCAGGGATGCCAAGACCGTTATCTTGCACAGTAACGGTAATGTATTCAGGCTTCTGTTCGCCGCGAACGATGACTTGTCCACCTTCATTGGTAAAAGTGAGCGCGTTCTTCAAAAGATTGCTCAATACAATGGAGACCTTGCCTCCATCCGCATCCACCCATAGCTCGCTGCCATCCTGGATTTCAGTTTTGAGAGAGATCCCTTTGCTATTTGCCATTTCATGGAATGAAGAGGAAACATCTTCGATGATACGCGTGATGGACACCCTGCGGGAACGGACAAGCGACCCGCCTGTTTCAAAGTTATCCACACTGGAAAGGCTTTCAATAATTTCCTTTAACCTTGAAGCATTGCGGACAATTGCATCCACTTGCTCGTGAAATTCATCATTGACCAGTTCGCGCAAAAATGTGGCGTGCCCAAGGATCAACCCAAGCGGTGTACGCAGCTCGTGGGAAGTGATCGCGATAAACTCATTTTTCAGTCTATCCAGATCACGGGCATCCTCTTCTGAAGAAAGGATGCTATTTTCAAGCATGTCATTTTGCAAGGCAGTGGATGCGAGAGACGCAAGCGTTTCGACGATGAGGATGTCCTCATCAGTATATGTTTCATTCTTGTTAAAGACTTCAAACACCCCAACGGGCCGTCCGTGTAAAATAAGAGGCACACCCAGGAGTGACCTGGTTTGGATACCGACCAGTTCATCGATCTTGCCATAGTGACGGCTGTCGTTTGCCACATCGTTGATCGCCAGCGCTTTTTCATTGAGGAATACCCAACCTGCAATACTCCCGCTTAATGGCACTCTTGCTGAGCTGACCGCCTCGCGGTGGAACCAAGGCACGGATTTAAATGTGAATTCCTGCGAAACCTCGTTAAATTCCAGCAGGGAGGCACTTTCGCTCTCGGTCAACTCGGTGGCAGCGGAAAGAATAGATTGGAGATACGTCTCCACATCCACCGAAATGCTGAGGTTACGCGTCACCTCAAAAAGACGTTCAAGAAGTTTTACCCGATCAATGGCCATATTTACCTACAGTAAGATTATACTTCACGGGTGTATCTGATACAAAAGCCGTTAACAGGTAATAAGGAAATTGCAATCCAAATTCAAGGAGAAAATTCATGGCAAGTAAAAAAGTACGTGTCGCCATCATTGGCGTGGGGAATTGCGCTTCATCTCTCGTGCAGGGCGTCCAATTTTATAAGAACGCAAAAAAGGATGAAAGCATCCCCGGCATTATGCACACACAGCTTGGCGACTATCATGTGCGCGATATTGAGTTCACTCTCGCCATTGACGTGAACGCCACCAAGGTCGGCAAGGACCTTTCCGAGGCCATCTTCGCCGAACCCAACAACACCTACAAATTTGCAGATGTCCCCCACCTCGGTGTACCCGTTGTCCGCGGCATGACCCATGACGGTCTCGGCAAATACCTGAGCGAAGTCATCACAAAGGCGCCGGGTTCCACCGCAGACATTGTCAAATTGCTGCGCGAAACCAAGACCGATGTGGTCATCAACTTCCTCCCCGTCGGCTCGGAAATGGCAACCAAGTGGTATGTGGAACAGGTCATTGAAGCAGGCTGCGCCTTCGTTAACGGCATTCCCGTTTTCATCGCCTCCTCCGAATATTGGGGCAAACGCTTTGCGGATGCGGGTCTGCCCATCCTCGGCGATGACATCAAGAGTCAAGTGGGGGCGACGATCGTTCATCGTGTATTGACCAGCCTCTTTGTAGATCGAGGCGTGAAGATCGACCGCACCTACCAACTTAATTTCGGCGGCAACACCGACTTCCTCAACATGCTTGAACGCGAACGTCTCGAAAGCAAGAAAATTTCCAAGACCAACGCCGTCACCAGCATGGTGCCCTACGACATCGGCAAAGAAAATGTCCACGTCGGCCCGAGTGACCATGTCCCCTGGCTCACTGACCGCAAGTGGTGTTACATCCGCATGGAAGGTACCACCTTCGGCAACGTGCCGCTCAACCTTGAGCTCAAGCTCGAAGTGTGGGACAGCCCCAACTCGGCAGGCGTGATGATGGATGCTGTGCGCTGCGCCAAGATCGCGCTTGACCGTGAACTGGCTGGCCCCATCGTCGGCCCGTCATCTTATTTCTTCAAGACCCCGCCCAAGCAATTCAAGGATGAGGTCGCCCACCAAAAAGTGGAAGATTTCATCTCCGGCAAATCGGACGAGTAGTTCAGTTTTCAGTGAGCAGTAATCAGTGGGATGTTTGCATGAGCAGACATCCCACTTTTTTCGAGTAGAATCCGGCGCATGAAAAACAATCATCAATCATCAATTACCAATTACCGGATAACCCGCCTCTTTCTTAACTTCGGCCTGCTTGCCCTACTATTGGCATCCTGCCAACCCGCCGCCCCCACCGCCGACCTGAACGCCATCCAAACCGCCGCGTTTCAAACCGCCTATGCACAGATAAGCATCCCCACCGACACCCCTGTCCCAACTGAAACTCTCGTCCCAACAGCTACCGCCATACGTACGCCACCCGCATTACCCGGAACATATCAAACATCCATTTTGCTTCCAACCGACATCCCGCGCAGCTACGTAACAGACTCCTGCCAGTACCTGCAAAACAAATGGAACTCGAACAACTCCATCCCCGGCACAGTTGTGATGACCATTATGTTCCACGGTGTCAACAAAGGAGACGCGACAGGGAATGACATTACTGTCTCACAGCATGAAAGACTGATGAACGATCTTCACGATCTTGGATTTCAAGCTATCAACATGCAGCAAATGGCAGATTTTATGTACAACAACGCCAAGATACCTGAGCGTTCCGTGCTTTTGATCGTAGACGACCGTCACTTTGCGGAATATTTCAACGATCACTTCCGACCTTATTTTGAGCAATGGGGCTGGCCTGTTGTCAACTCATACATCGGTGTGGACGAACGCGTTGACCTATGGACCGAAAACGCAGCTCTCTCCGCCGAAGGCTGGGTGGACTACCAATCACATGGCTACATCCACAACACTCCCATCAGCGAAAGCTCATCCGATGAATTCATCACCAGTGAAATGGGCGGAGCGATCACTTCCATTCAAAAATATATGAACAAAACCCCCATTGCCTATATTTGGCCCGGCGGAGGGTTCTCGGCTCGCGCCGTGGAAATAGGCACGCAGTTGGGCTACAAACTCGGCTTCACCGTCAATCCGCGCGGCCCCGTCATGTACAACTGGGTTCCGCAGGCAGATACAGTTAATGATTCGAATCTATACGCCATCCCTGAAACCCCTGCTGGGAACCCCCTCATGACCCTTCCCCGCTACTGGAGCACAGATGCCCGCGACAACATCGATTCCGTCCGCGTCATCGGCGAGGAAGCAAAAGCCTACGCAGAACAGAACAAAGCCGTTGAACTCGAATATTACGATATTGTCTGCGCCCCCACATACGGACCAATCCCATAAGCTCCTCCGCAAGCTTGAAAATGCACGATAACAATCGTATTGTTATCGTGCATTTTCGTTAATTAAAATTCGTTTACAATGTAGTATCTATGAACAAACAGACAGACATCGTAAAACAGGTCTTATATCGATTTGCCCCCATCCTTTTAATACTATTCACTCTGATCTCCTGTGAGCCTTTTGCTTCGAATTCCACCGCACAAACAGACGCGACCCTCGCTGAAGCGCCTGAAAGCGGCATAAACACCCCTCCCCCTCTCCCAGCCACTTTTCAGACTTCCAGCATCAATCCACTGGACACACCACACACCTACGTGGATGATACTTGTAGATACCTAAAGAACAAATGGAACTCGGAAAGCGCAGCCCCCGGCACTGTAGTCATCGTAATCATGATCGGGACCATCCAAACCAGCACTGCAATCGAACCCAACGACATCACCGAAGTCAACCTGATGCGCACCATGCAGGAGCTCAAATACCAGGGATTTCAAGCCATCAAAATGAAGGAATTCCTCTCCTTCATTGAGCGCAATGTCAAGATCCCACCCCGATCCGTATTGCTCATTCAAGATGGCAATCACAATGAGGAATACTATTTCAGGTTTTACAGAGAATATTTTGACGAGTGGGGCTGGGCTGTTGTAAACGGCTGGCAAAGCGACCCATCAACACCGGAAACGCTCTGGCGGGAAAATATCAATATGGAATATGAAGGCTGGGTCGATCATCAAGCGCTGGGAGTAACCCCCGGCACCGTCCTCTCAGATGATTCAGCCAAAACAGTCATCGCCCGTGAGTTGAAAGGCGCGTGGGATGCCTTTGGGTACAACTATGGAAAAAATCCTTTGGCCTTCATCTGGCCCGAAGGCGGGTTTGGTTTACGTCCCGTGCAAGCGGCGCGTTTGGTCAATTTTCAATTAGGTTTTACTGCCAACCAGCGTGGGCCAGTCATGTACAACTGGATTCCCCTCGCAGATGAATTCGACCCAGAGCGCCCCGAGTTTATTCCAGAAGGATTAATCAACGACCCCTTGATGACCCTGCCCCGCTACCACGCAAATGAAGCCTTCGCCGCCATAGACCAGGTCCGCGCCATTGGCAAGGAAGCGGCCGCCTACGCCGAAGCCAACAAGGACATTGAACTTAATTATTACGATGTAGTATGCAGTGAAACATACGGCCCCATACCAACCCCATAATCTTTCAGGAGACTCCCAATGACAGATTGTATCTTTTGCAAAATCATCGCAGGCGAAATCCCCGCAACCATCGTATATCGCGACGAACAGGCAACCGCCTTTCGAGACATCAATCCTGCCGCGCCAACCCATATTTTGATCGTCCCGAACAAACACATTGACTCGGTCAACATGCTGGCCGTGGATGATGAGCCGCTGATTGGGCATCTATTCACCGCTGCAAAAACCCTTGCCGCGCAAGAAGGTGTCGCCAATGGCGGCTATCGACTCATCATGAACACAAACGCGGATGCCGGTCAAACCGTCTTTCACATCCACCTGCATCTTTTGGGCGGGGCGCGCATGAAGAACCCAATGGGATGAAATCCTTTTAGGATAAAATACCCAGCGATCAGCGCACAACAGGCTGGTCGCTTTTTATAACGACTGCAAGACTGACCAACAACTGGAGACACAATGCCTGAACGAGATATTTACCTGCTATCCCCTCGCGCCCTTAGCCCCGAAACCATCGCCGTGGCTTTTGCCAAAACATCGCGTGCGCCAGAATCCTTCCGCGAGATCGCCTCGGAATTAAGTGACGAGACCTCCGCACAATTTCATGAGAAATGGGTCGTCGGCTACGGTCATGCCTCCGTGGCGGAACATGCCGTGCTGCATCTCGCCTTTGAGAATGTCTCCCGCATCGCCATTGAAACCATTGAAAGCAGCCGCCTCGCCTCGTACACCGAGAAATCCACCCGCTACCAGAAATGGGGCTCGGATGATTTCACTATTCCCCCAGAATTGGATGGGCATCCGCTACGCAATGAATTCATCCAGACTGTTCGCCTCCTTTTCTCGACCTATGCTGAATCGCTGGACCCCGTAAAGAATCTCATCCTCAGCAAATCCCCGCGACGCGAAAATGAATCAGACGAAGCCTACGACCGCCGCATCCGCTCCCAATACGTGGACAGATGCCGCTTCATCCTCCCCGCCGCCGCGAATGCAAATGTGGGCATGACAGCCAACGCCCGCGTCATCGAGATGGTCATCCGCAAGATGCTTTCACACCCGCTTGCTGAAGTACGCCAGATCGGCGAAAAAGTGAAGGAAGTCTCGAAGGCAGAAACCCCCACACTGGTGAAATATGCAGATAGCGTGCCGTATGTGGTGGAGACGATGAAAGAATTGCAGTCATCAGTGGACAGTGGACAGTGGACAGTGGACAGTGGTCAATCTGATTGGTGTTCTATGATCGACTACGACAAAGACGGCGAAAAGAAGATCCTCGCTGCTGCGCTATTCCGCTTCAATGAAATGTCATACACGGATGCGCTTGCTCATGTCAAATCACTGAAAAAGAAGGAACGCGCCATTCTCGCGGAAGCCGTGCTCGGAAAACTCGGACGATACGACGTCCCGCTGCGTGAACTGGAATATTGCAACTACACCTTCGACCTCGTCATGGATCAGGGCGCGTTTGCCGAGTTCAAACGCCACCGCATGATGACGCAAACTCCGCAGCGGCTGACGACTCGGCTCGGGTATTCAGTGCCTCTGCTCGTAACAGAAGCAGGCTTCGGGTCCAGGTATGAGGAGGCGATGGAAGCCGCGATCCAAATGTATGAAAAGTTACATGCCTTCAATCCAGATGTCGCGCAGTATATCGTCCCCAATGGATTCAACCGCCGCGTACTTGCTCAATTCAATTTACGTGAAGCCTTTGCGTTCTGCCAACTTCGCACAGCAGCCAACGCCCATTTCTCCATCCGCAGGGTGGCGCAAAAGATGTACGAGGAAATGTCGCGTGTACACCCGCTGCTGACGAAGTACATGAAACTGCGAGACGAGACCTGGCAGCAGGTGGAAGAAAATTATTTTACAAAGGTGTAAAAGCAGACCTCCGAGGTTTTGAAACCCTCGGAGGTCTTTTTGTTTAATCGTCGTCTTCGTTCTTCGCTACTACCCCGAAGATCGCATCTATCCTTTCCATGATCCCGGGCGTGATCTTATCAACCACTTCAGCTGCTTTCATGTTCTCAGTGACCTGATCCACACGGCTTGCGCCTGTGATGACCGTGCTCACAAAGGGATTTTTCAAGCACCATGCCAGTGCAAGTTGTGAAAGTTTGCAATCAAGTTCTTTTGCAATTGGCTCCAGCGCGGCAACCTTTGCAAGCTTAGCCTTATTCGTCAGGCTGCTCTGAAGCCACTCGTAGCCTTTCAAAGCGCCGCGGCTGTTTTTCGGGATGCCTTTACTGTATTTTCCAGAAAGCAAACCCGAAGCCAGCGGACTCCAAATGGTGGAGCCGTATTTATATTCACGATACAGGCGGACATAATCACCTTCCATGCGTTTGCGCTCGAACATGTTGTACTGCGGCTGTTCAACTACAGGTTTATGCAAGTGGTGGCGCTCGGCAATCTCAATGGCCTGTGTGATCTCAGCGGCAGACCATTCGGATGTGCCCCAATACAAGGCCTTGCCCCATTCAATGATATTGTGCATCGCCCATACGGTTTCTTCAATGGGAGTGGTTGCATCAGGGCGGTGACAGTAGATCAAGTCCACATAATCGAGCTGCAAACGTTCGAGAGAACCGTTAATGCCTTCAATGAGGCGCTTGCGATTCAGAGTATTTTTTTCATTGATACTGTCATGAATGCCCCAAAAGAATTTTGTGGAGACGAGGTAACTTCCGCGGCGCCATTTCAATTTTTTAAACGCGTCACCCATTACCTGTTCGGATTTGCCATTGGCATACACTTCGGCGTTATCGAAAAAGTTTACGCCTGCTTCGTACGCCGCAGCCATCATATTCAATGCCAGCTTCACATCCGCCTGATTATGAAAGGTAACCCAAGAACCAAAAGACAACTCGCTTACTTGAATGCCTGTTTTGCCTAAATGACGATACTTCATTGTGCCTCCAGTGTTTATTAAGTGACAGCCACCTTCACCAGATGACTGTCACTTTGTTCCTCTATTATAATCATCGAATGAATAAATCGATACTTCTTTGCGCGCTGCTTCTAGCCGCATGCACTCCAAAACTTGAACAACCTATTGACGTTTCGCTTCACCCCTACCTTACCAGCACGCCTGCAACAACCATCACACCGAACGTGTTCGTTGTTGTTGAAACTCCCTTGCCAACCGCTACGCCGTTCATCTATATCGTTGAATCAGGCGATACGCTCAGCCAGATCGCCGAGAAATTCAACATTTCGCAGGATGAGCTGCAAACTACGAATCCAGACATCAACCCGAACAGCTTATCCATCGGGACGACTCTCATCATCCCAGACCCCTCCTCCGCGATGACAGGCGCTTCAACGCCTACGCCCGTGCCTGCTCCCATCACCCAGGCTGGGTGCCACCCTTCAGCAGACGACGGCCAGTGGTGTTTCGCGTTGATCCGAAATGATTCCGCGGGACCCATTGAAAACGTCTCTGCGCAATTTACCTTGCTTGACGGAAACAATAATGCAGTGACAAGTCAAACCGCCTACACTCCATTGGATATTATTCCGCCAAATTCAGCATTGCCTGTTTATACTTTCTTTCCAAATACGCCAGCAAATTTAAATCTACAAGTTCAATTATTGAGCGCGGTGCAATCCAGCAGTTCACGCTTTCTTCCGACTTCATTGAACAACACTGTCACTCAAATTGCATGGGACGGAAAAACCGCCCAACTCAGCGGACAAATACTCCTGCCTGCGGAATCACAAGCCGCGTCCCGTGTCTGGGTCGCGGCGGTGGCGTATGATAAAGAGGGTCAGGTGGTCGGTTTACGACGCTGGGAAGGCGGAGCGGTGCAGCCGGGGGAAAGTATCGCTTTTAGTTTTTACGTGGCAAGTACAGGGTCGGCAATTGAAGCGGTGGATCTTATTATGCAGGCGAACCCATAGTATCTTTTTTGTGTTTAAAGCCCGTGCTCATCTTTTTTCCTGGCTAATTCCTTATCTTCGCGGCTCGGCATGCGAAGGATAAATCCCAACACAAAAACTCCGATCACCAGCGAGAACGTCAGGCAAAAGCACAGGAGAGAGAGAGTCAAACTAAGCGGCGGCCCGCTAGGAACATCTTCTTCCAGGGTTGGAGAAGGTGTGAATGTGGTTGATGGAAGTGAATTTGAAAGCCGAACATTCTCATCAATGGAGTGCAATGATGGCTGAGTGAATGCCAGCGTCGATGAAATTCCGATCAAAAGGAGTATGAGAATGAATAATGCCGTACGTTTTTGCATGGAATATCTCCGTAAGTTTTGCCTACTATAACATCAAAACATATACCGCCCCAACGACAATAAAAGCAAGTTGCACCCACTCGACAACCACTTCTTGACTGGCTCGACAACCATGTCTCGACAAGCTCGACAACCATGTCTCGACAAGCTCGACAACCATGTCTCGACAAGCTCGACAACCATCATGGATAAATAGGATAAAGTCAGGATGTTTTTATGACATCCATCCACCCTGAAAACTAAGGGGGATTTAATGTCCCCATGTAAAATGGATATTGTTTGTAATATTTCGCACTTTGTACCCCAGAGTACTGTTGACAAAATTTTTGGAGGAAGACATGAAGATCAATAAATTCTTTCTTGGTGGAGCGTTCATCCTGGCCGCAGTGGTCTATTTGATCGCTTCATCAACTCAAGCCAGCGCCGAATATTTCATGACCATCAACGAGCTTAAGGCCGATGGTTCAGCGGCGATCGGAAAAAGCGTGCGTCTTTCAGGCGCGGTTCTCGGTGACACGATCCAATACGATGCTGACTCACTGACCCTGACCTTTGATGTCGCGCACGTCTCCGGTGACAATAATGAAATCGAAGCGCAAGGCGGTTTGGCTGAAGTGCTTCACCAGGCGGTCATTGACCCGACCCGCGAAAAAGTTTCGGTCGTTTATGTAGGTCCCAAACCAGACCTGCTCCGCGGCGAGGCTCAAGCCATTATGACAGGTAAACTTGGCGAAGACGGTGTATTCTACGCCGATGAACTGTTGCTCAAATGTCCCACCCGCTACGAACAAGCGGTGCCGGAACAAGCTGCAAATAATTAACAAAAAACCTGATAGGTGATTACCTGTCAGGTTTTATTTCCCCCACCCCCTGCCCTTCTCTATTTAGGAGAGGGGAGAAACAAGGAAATTCCTATGCTTGCTGAATTTGGATTTGGTGTTTTAGTGGTAAGTTTAGTGGTCGCAATTTATAGCGGTACTGCGGCAGTTAATGGTGCGTTGAATAAATCTTCCGCAATGGTGGAAAGTGCGCGGCGGGCCATGCTGCTCACCTTTCCGCTCATCTCCATTGCGGCAGGGACGTTGATCTACTTGCTGGTGAACAATCACTACGAGGTGGCCTTCGTCTATGAAGTGACCAGCCGCAGCATGCCCACCTACCTCAAAGTTACAGCCTGGTGGGGCGGACAAGCCGGCTCCCTCGTATTTTGGTCCTGGCTGCTGGCGGTGTTCACATCCGCCGTCACCCTGCGGAAATGGGATCGTGATATTGAATTCCTGCCGTGGGTGGTTTTGGTCTCGGCTGTCACGCTCACTTTCTTCCTCGGCATGACTGTCATTTTCGAAAATCCGTTTGCTCGTTACTGGCTGGCAAATGGAAACGTGGCCCCGAGTATGTTCTCCCCCGCTTCTGGTGCGACGATATTCACGCCAGACGACGGGCAGGGATTGAATCCGCTCCTGCGCCACCCGGGCATGGTCATTCATCCGCCCATGCTTTATCTTGGCTTTGTCTCATTCGTGATCCCCTACGCCTTCGCCATGGCCGCGCTCATCACCGGCCGCACAGACGATCGCTGGATCCGCATCACCCGCCGTTGGGCGTTGTGGGCCTGGTTGTTCCTCTCTTTTGGTCTCGTGCTCGGCGGACGCTGGGCATATGATGTACTCGGATGGGGCGGCTATTGGGGCTGGGACCCCGTGGAAATTGCGGCCTTCATGCCGTGGTTGACCGGCACCGCATTCCTACATTCTGTCATGATCCAGGAAAAGCGTGGTTTGCTAAAACACTGGAACATGATCCTCATCATCCTCACCTACGCCCTCGTGATCTTTGGAACATTTCTGACCCGCTCCGGCGTGCTTTCCTCCGTCCATGCGTTTGCAAACAGCCCGATCGGACCTTTCTTCATGGGCTTCGTCTCTCTGACACTGGTCGCGTCCGTAGCACTGGTGATCTGGCGCTGGCCGATCCTGCGCAGTGAGACCGAAATGAAGTCCATGCTTTCACGCGAGGCACTCTTCCTTCTCAACAATCTGCTGTTCATCAGCATTCTGGTTGTATGTTTCTGGGGTGTGATCTTCCCGCTCGTCTCTGAGTTGTTCACAGGCCAAAAAGTGACCGTTGGTCCGCCGTTCTATGAGCGCGCCACCGCCCCGCTTTTCGCGGGCTTGCTCTTCCTCATGGCCGTTGCACCGCTCTCTGCCTGGGGGCATTCCACCGTGCAGACCCTTGGCCGTGCGATCTGGAAATCTGTAACGGCCGCACTTGTGATTGTCGTGGTGCTGTTCTTCACTTACACAAAAAATATCGTTGCTCTGGTTGGCTTCTTCCTTGTTGCGCTGGCTCTCTCCGCCACTATCAATGAATTCTGGCGCGGCGCACGGGCAAGGCAAAAAACACAGAACGAGAATTTCTTTACCGCCATCTCCCGCTTGATGGGACGCAACCGACGCCGCTATGGCGGATACATTATCCACATCAGCATGGCGTTAATGGCCATTGGCATCCTCGGCATTGAGGTCTTCCAGACTCAAACACAGGGTACACTGGCAGCCGGCGAGTCCATGGATATTTCCGGGTACACTGTGGAATACAGGGAACTTGCCTCCTGGGATAGCACTGGCGAAGGTGTGAATCATACCCGCGCGGTAGTGGACGTGTACAAAAACGGGATCTATCTGGGCGAACTCAACCCGCGCATTGACTATTTCTTCGACTCCCAACAAAACATGACCATTCCCGGCCAGCGCTCCACTCTGCGGGACGATCTCTACGTTCTGCTCGTGGACTGGCAGCCCGTCTCCAGCATTGGCGCGACCTTCAAGATCTTCGTCAACCCGCTGGTGAACTGGCTTTGGATCGGAAGCCTGGTCTTCCTCCTCGGCGTGATCTTTGCCGCCTGGCCTGATAATGACCCCGCTGAAGAAACCGCCCGCCGAAACGTTTCCCGCAGCAATCGCCAGCCCAGCGCCGCGGACTAACGCGCGATCCGTGAGGAAAAGATGAACAATACCTTTTACAAGAAATCACTACGCATTACGTATCTGGCACTCTTGCTTTTGGCTGCCCTTTTGGTTTCCACGTCCATTGTCTTTGCACAAGATGACATCCCTACAGACGATGATGTGAATGAGGTCGCCAAACAGTTGTATTGCCCTGTCTGCGAAAACACCCCGCTGGATGTATGCCCCACGGAAGCCTGTCGTCAGTGGCGCGAATTGATCCGTACCCAGCTTGGGGAAGGCATGACCGAGCAGCAGATCAAGGATTATTTCGTTGCCAATTACGGCGCGCGCGTTCTTTCTGAACCGCCGCGCACGGGGTTGAACTGGCTTGTGTACATCCTGCCGCCTGTCATCATCCTGCTGGGAGCCTTCTTCCTCTTCCGCTCTTTCAGAGAGTGGACAAAGGCTTCAGCAACGGCAGCAACTATCAGCGCGGAAAGAAGCGAAAGCGAATCATCCCCGGCCAAAGATGATTACGTCGCCCGTCTTGAAGAAGAATTAAAGAAAAGAAAATAAATTACACAGACCTGACAGGTTTTACCAACCTGTCAGGTCTCTTTCTGGAGAATGTCATGACTGAAAACATCCCACAAAAACGCGGCGTGCCGCTTTGGGCTCAAATTTCCATCTGGGTATTTCTCGTTGCGTTGCTTGTGCTGGTTGGAATCATCCTCGGTAAACGCCAGCAGGGAAATGTGCAGCCTGGTGATAAGATCCCCGATTTTTCACTGCCCCTATTCAGCGGGTATGAGTACGCGGGCAAGAGTGAAGTTAAACTTTCTGATTTCCAAGGCAAGGTTGTGGTGCTCAACTTCTGGGCTTCATGGTGCAAGCCCTGCGAGCAGGAAGCCGCTGAACTCGAAGAAGCGTGGAAGTCCTACGAAGCGGACGGCAGGGTGGTCTTCCTCGGCGCCGATTACGTGGATACTGAACCCGAAGCGCGCGCATATTTGAAAAAATTTGGAATCACTTTTTCCAACGGTCCCGATATGGGGACAAAGATCTCACAAATGTTCCGCATCAGCGGCGTACCTGAAACCTATTTCATCGACCCGAACGGCGTTCTGTATTATGTAAAGATCGGGCCTTTCGTTTCGGTGGATGAGATCAAATCCATCGTTGCACAAAAACTCCCTTAAGGCGGAATACAATGGAATTAGGCTCAATCTTTCTAGTCCTTGCTGTATTTGTGGTTGTCGGCATCTATTTATATGCGCCATTCACATCCCGCGCACGACGCGCACGCACCAGCGAATCGCATGAAGTTTCCTCTTTGAAAGCGGAACGCGACCGTGTGATCAACTCCCTGCAGGAACTTGATTTCGACTTCAAACTCGGCAAGATCCCCGCAGAAGATTACCCCGAACAACGCACCGCGCTCCTGCAAAAAGGCTCGGACATTTTGCGCAAGCTTGATGAGCTCGCCCCCGTTTCGGCTTCGTCCAGCAATGTGGAGACTCGCATCGAAAAAGCTGCCGCCGCAAAACGCGCCGACTCCTCTGCTGTGGATAGTCAGGTCAGCGACGATGATCTCGAGTCGATGATCGCGGCCCGGCGCAAGGAACACAAAAGCAAATCTGCTGGTTTCTGCCCGAAGTGCGGCAAGCCAGTTTTAGTCACCGACAAATTCTGCCCATCCTGCGGGAAAGCAGTGAAGTAAATTAGCTTTCAGCTTTCAGCAATGAGCGAGTCGCTGAAAGTGAAAAGCTGCCTTTGAGGAATTCCATGAAACTACGTCACCTTATTTTTTTTGCAATCAGCGCCGCTCTTCTCACAGCGTGTAACATCAGGCTCTCAGCAGATGTCACCCCTCCGCCCGGCTATGTAGCGCCCACCCCGGCTCCCACACTCGGACCGCTCTACCCTGCCAGCGCCCCAGACCTTGAAAATGGCGCGGCGATCTATGAAGTAAAATGCGCGCCCTGCCACGGCACCACCGGTCTCGGTGATGGTCCAAAGGGAAAAGAATTACAAGTAACCGTCGCAGCGTTCGCCCTGCCTGAAACCGCCCGCAAGGCATCTCCTGCAGCCTGGTTCACCACGGTCACACAAGGCAACATTGACCGCTTTATGCCGCCCTTCGTCAGCCTGAGCGATCAGCAGCGCTGGGATGTTGTGGCTTACGCCCTTACCCTGCACACTACCGCCGACCAGATCGATGCGGGCAAAGCCCTCTTTGAAAAAGGCTGCGCCGATTGCGCCAAAACTTTCAGCAATCAGGAAATGATGTCCGCGCTTTCCGAAGATCAGCTCGTCAAGATGATCAAGGGCGGTCAGGGCGATGTCCCCGCTTTTGGAGCCAATCTCAGCGATGAGGAAGTCTACGCCGTGGCTGCATACATCCGCACATTGACGTTTGCGGCTCCTGCCGCGCCGGTAGCGGAAGCCGCTACTGCGACACCCGCTGCCGCTGCAACAGATTCGGGCACACCGTCAGTTGAAGGTACACCTCTCGATGGCACAGCCCAAGCCCAGGTCACGCCTGAAGCGACAGAGGCACCCGTTGCCAGCGCAGGAAAAATCATCGGCCTGATCGAAAACCGAAGCGGCTCAGCCTTACCTTCCAATCAAGTCATCACTTTGCATGTTTATGATCACAGCAGCAACAGCGACCCCAACGCCGGACCTACGGAAGTTTATACCCTTGACACCACCATCAACTCGAACGGAACGTACTCTTTTGATGATGTGGAAGTCCTTGATTCGCAGATCTATCTGGCTGAACTCGAAGTGGACGGGCTGATCTATCAATCTGATTTCGTCGTTGGCACAGCTGGTGTTCCCGAGCTGGCATTGCCAAACATCATCGTCTATGCCACCACCACTGAATTGACCGACCTTGCGCTCGACAACGTCATCATCCACTTTGACTTTACAAGCGCGGACAGCATTGGTGTCTTCGTCGTGTATTCCATGCACAACACAGGCGATAAGAACATCCAGGTGGCGCTCGAAAACGATGGAAAGTCCATTCCGTTTATCAAAGCGCCCGCAAACAGCACAGCTGACCTTGGCTTCCAGATCACACAGAACAGCGCTCCCCTCATCGGAACGATGGATGGAAGCGGCTTCTTTATTCAACCCAGCGACCAACCCTACGAACTGGTTGCCTTCACAAGCCTGCCCGTCAACAAAAAAACCGAATTCAGCCAGGAACTTGTCCTTGCTGCAACGACGGCGCAGATCTTCGTCCCCGAAGGTGTGACAGCCAAGGGCGATCAATTAAACAGCGACGGTCTGGTCCCCATGCAGGGTCCTGACGGGAACAGCGTCAACTTCCAAACCTATTCCACCGGCAGTGTCAAAGCTGGTGACAAAATCACCTTTACCCTGACCGGCGAACCCAAGACCGTTTCCGTCTCTCCTGATGTGACCCAGAACAAGAACCTGTTGATCGGCATCGGCGCGCTTGGTCTCGTGCTCATTCTGGCCGGCGTATGGATGTACATGCGCGACGGCAACAAAATAGAGGAAGAGATCGAAGAGGAAGAAGATGAATTTGACGACAGCGAATCCATCATGGATGCCATCATCGCCCTCGATGAACTGCACCGCGACGGAAAACTCTCCGACCAGGCATACAAAGAACGACGCGAGGAATTGAAGAGCGCGTTGAAGAGAAAGTCGTAGACCACCCAACCACGTCATTGCGAGGAGGGTGCTTTTCCCGACAAAGCAATCTCATCATTCTGGCAGAGATTGCTTCGGGCAAAGTGGAAGTACGCCCTCGCAATGACGATATGGAATCCAAATGATCGAAACAAAAAAACTCGTCAAACGTTTTGGACTAAAAACCATCCTGCGCGGAGTGGATTTTTCCGTGGAGCCCGGTGAATTCGTGGCTTTGCTTGGGCCGAACGGCGCAGGCAAAACCACCTTCCTGCGCATCCTCGCCACCCTCTCGCGCCCGTCACTGGGAAGTGTAAAAGTGGCAGGTCATTCGCTGCCAAACGAATCAGCCCAGGTCCGCGCAAAGCTGGGTGTGGTCTCGCATATGCCCCTCCTTTACCCCGACTTGACCGCCGAAGAAAATTTAGAGTTCTATGCCCGCATGTACGGCATCATTGATTTCGGTCCACGCATTACTGAAGTTTTGGGCATGATCGGTCTCGAACACCGCCGCAAAGACCTCGTCCGCACCTTTTCACGCGGAATGCAGCAACGCCTCGCCATCGGTAGGGCTGTCATCCACGACCCCGAAGTGATGTTGTTCGACGAGCCCTATACCGGTCTTGATCAGGATGCCTCCGAAATGCTGGATGATGTGCTCAAATCCGTCGCTGCAAAAGGCCGCACCGTGGTGATGACCTCTCATGACCTTGCCCGCGCCGAAGACCTCGCCACCCGCTTCGATATCCTATCCCGCGGCGTCATCTCCGCCTCTGCCAAACGGTCGGATTTCAAAAGCACCAACCTGTTGGATTTTTACAAGAAATCACTGGAGTCGTAATTACGAATTACGTAAAGCGAAAACAACCATGAAACAAACTGATCCCTCCTTCTTCAAAGCCACCATGGCCATCGTCCAAAAAGACCTCTCGGCTGAATTCCGCTCGCGCGAATTGCTCTCCGCCATGCTGGTCTTTTCCATGCTGGTCATCCTTATCTTCAACTTCGCACTGGAATTAGATATCAAAGTCCGCCAATCTGTCACTGCAGGTGTCCTGTGGACCACCTTCGCCTTCGCCGGCACCCTCGGCCTCAACCGCTCCATGGCCGTGGAAAAAGACCGTGGCTGCATGGACGGCCTCCTGCTCGCCCCCGTGGATCGCTCCGCCATCTTCTTTGGCAAGGCCATCAGCAACCTGGCATTCATGCTCATCGTCGAAGCCATCGTCCTTCCGCTGTACGCGTTGCTCTATAACGAAGTCCGCATCTTTCAATTGAGTTTTCTCGGTGTGATCCTGCTCGGCTCCGTTGGATACATCGCAGTCGGCACATTGCTCTCCGCCATGTCCGTGCAGACCCGCACGCGGGATGTGTTGCTCCCGATCCTGCTCTTTCCCGTGGCGGTCCCCGTTTTGCTCGCATCCGTCAAAGCAAGTGGAGGGTTATTAATTGGTGCAGACTTTGCCGAAATTCTCGCCCCGCTTAACCTGCTCATCGTGTACGATGTGATCTTTATTGCAGTCTCTTTCATGATCTTTGACTTCGTTGTGGAAGAATAAAAACTTCAAAATCTACATTATGGCAAAAGAATATTCTCAGCAGCTTTTATAACTGGTACGGTCTAATTACAACACATCTTCAATCAGAAATCATAAATTTTATAAAGGAGTTCGTTCAATGCAATCCAAACCAATCGTACTCACCATTCTGGATATTGTTTCGATCATCGTCCTCGGCATCGCAGCCTACCTCGCCATCTTCTTCGCCCCCACGGAAGCCGTCATGGGAGATGTCCAACGCGTCTTCTATTTCCACATCGGCACCGCCTGGGTCGGCCTCGTCGGCTTTGTCCTCTCCGCTGGAGCAGGCATCGCCTACCTCGTCACCAAGGATATGAAATGGGACCGCTTCGAAGTGGCGGCCGTTGAAGTCAGCACCATGTTCTTCTTCATCACCATCGTCCTCGGCTCCATTTGGGCCCGCCCCGCCTGGAACACTTGGTGGACATGGGATCCCCGCCTCACCACCGCCGCCGTCACCGAACTCATCTACATTGCCTACTTCATGCTCCGTCAGGGCATTGAAGACCCCGACAAGCGCGCACGCTTCGGCGCAGTCTACGCCTTGCTTGGCGGCCTCAGCGCCCCCATCACCTTCATGGTCATCCGCCTCTTCCGCACCATCCACCCCGTCGTCATTGGCAGCCAGAGTGCCGCAGCACAAGGCGGCTTCAGCATGACCCCTGATATGCGCACCGCCTTCTTCTTCGCCCTCTTCGCCTTCACCGTCGTCTTTGTCGACCTGATGTGGCACCGTGTTCGTCTCGGCGGCTTGCAAGAAAAGGTCGAACAGCTCAAACTCAACGTCTCAATGTAATTGGAGCAAAAAAATGGAATCTATCCCCGATACCTCTGGCTACATGATTGCAGGTTACGTCATCACATTCATCACCATGGGCCTTTACATCCTCAGCGTTTATCTGCGAAATAAAAACCTCAACCAGGACCTCGACACCCTCAAATCCTTAGAGGCTGAACAAACGAAAAAGAAATGATTTTTGCAAAAGAGTCCGCTTATAATTCAGGCGGACTCTTTTGATTCCGATGCAAATACGCCGCTGGAAGATTGGACTTATCTCGATCCTGATCGCCATCTCGAACATGGCGCTCGTTCCTAAACTCGCGCCTGATTCTGCCCCCAATCCCCCACCCGGACCGGACCGCTTCTCGATCATCGCTGTGGAGTACACCGCCTACGAATGGAATCTGCTCACCTGGAAGAAAAAAGAATTGGCATGTACCATCGTCGTAGACCACGAAGGCATGCCCCTCCCCGAAGAAGTATTCAGCGACTGCGGTCAAACCATCTACAAAACATGGATCACCCAGCCGCCCTGCCCCATCCGCGAATATAAAACCTGTGTGGGGTATTACGCCGTGCAGGTCGGCAGCGAAAAAAAGGAAAAGGAAATATCCATGCAGCTCGCCCCAGCCAGCGCATGGATATCCCTTGAAGATTGCGAACCCGTCCTCAGCACCTCCACCAACATCTGCGAAACCAAACCCACTCTCGTCATCACCGGGCGGGAGCCTCTCCCCAACGAAACCATCAACCGCATTGAAGGCACCTATGACGGCCAGTCCTTCTTCTGCGAAGAGACAGATGTATGCAAATTCCGCATCCCTGAAACAGGCGAAGATGGCGTCACGGTGGAATTCTGGTCCTATTCAAGTTACGGGGATAGCAGCCCTGTGTTCAAGGCTCAAGTCCGCGTGCAGCAAGTGGATGAGGGTGACCCTGACCAACTCTACTGGTATGTGGATGTGCTCTCTCCGCAATGGCAGGGAAACCCCGTAGCCACCTGCTCCGACTCGTGGGGTGTGTTCCCGCCCGTTGGTGGCGCCCCTGAATGGCTCTCCACGCCCACCCAAAGTGAGGAACTCACCAGCGACATCCCCTACACCTACCTCGCCGCAAACCTCATCCTGCAAGGCGTTGTGGACGCGAGCACCTGTCCCGATGGCGGCCTCACCCCGGGCAATGTCGTCAATCAATGCGGTCTGGAGAAATCGCGCGGCGCCGTAAACGAATGGCAAAATCAATTCGACCAGCTGATCCTCACCACGGCAAAAGAAACTGGCGTACCTGCTCGTTTGATCAAAAATCTCTTTGCGAGAGAGAGTCAATTTTGGCCGGGCATCTTCCAGGAAGTCGGAGATGCGGGGCTGGGTCAATTGACAGAGAACGGAGCAGACACCACCCTCTTCTGGAATCGTTCCTTCTACAATCAATTCTGTCCGCTGGTGATGGATGCCGATGTTTGTAGTATGGGATACATGAATTTGCAACCTGACGAACAGGCCATCCTGCGCGGCGCATTAGTAAGCAGTGTTGACGCGTCTTGTGAAGAATGTCCGCTTGGACTAGACCTCACACAGGCAGGTTTCTCGGTTGGTGTATTTGCTCATACCATGATCGCCAATTGTGAACAGGCGGGACAGATAGTGTACAATTACACTGGCAAATCACCCGGAGAGCTTGCAACATATGAAGACCTGTGGAAGTTAACACTGGTCAACTACAACGCAGGCGGCGGCTGCCTCGCAGAAGCTATCACCAATACGGAAGCCAGAGGTCTTGAGCTGACTTGGGAAAACATTTCCCCCTACCTTACCGGAGCATGTTCCGGCGCAGTTGATTACGTAAATGATATAAGCAAATAAAATATTACAGGCTTTCTCAAATGCCATCGAACAAGTTTCGGTGGCATTTTTACTTTAATCAACCATAAGTACTGGAAGTACCTTAGTCTCATACCTTTTTCGAACCCAGGCGGTTAAGATAACTACATCAAACTATTCTATTGCTACAAGGAGAAATTATGTACGCCAAGAAGAAGAATTTTATTTTTACAGCAGCTTGCGCAATGATTATTATGCTTGCTTGTGGTTTACCCGGCACAGCCGCAGTAACTGAAGCACCCACCACGGAAGCGCCCGCAACAGAAGCCCCAGCCACAGAAGTATCTGCCCCGCCAGCAGAAATAACCTCTTCAGTTCAACATGAAGTTATTCCTGTTGGGCTACCCGCTCAACAAAGCGGACAAGCCGCCGACTTTGACGCCTCCAACGTACTTACGAATGGGAGCCTCGTTGGCGGTGACCGTTTCACTTTTGGCCGTTTTGAACGTCCGTTCAACGCCAATACAATGGATGTTTATTTTTCCCAGCTTGACATTGTGGAGACACAGGTTTTTCAGGATGAGACCTGGGTCTTTGGCAGCATAACAGTTAAGGAATTAAACGCCAACAGTTCTTCAGCAGATAAATATGCCCTCGAACTGGATACTGATCTGGATGGAAAAGGAGACTGGCTGATCACTGCCCTTAAACCTACATCCACAGATTGGGCAGTAGATGGGGTGCAGATCTATGAAGATGTGAACAATGATGTTGGTCTTGAAATGCCCATGCTCACCGATGAAAACGCTACTGGCGGGGATGGTTTTGAGGCTCTTTCCTTCGATCAGGGCAAGGGGAATGATCCGGACGCAGCCTGGGTGCGCATTTCACCTGACAACGCAAATATTGTTCAAATTTCCGTCAAACAATCTGCGCTGGGCAGCCCTTCAAAATATCTTATCAACATGTGGGCTGGAACCTCTCTGCTTGACCCCGCTCTATTCGATATCAATGATCATTTTACCCATGATCAAGCAGGCGCAGCAGATAAAGGTCTCGAGTATTTCTATCCCATTAAGGCAGTTTCAGAAATAGATAACTCCTGCCGCATGGCAGTTGGATTCCAACCAAATGGCACCGAACCGGGTATTTGTCCGGTGCCTGAAAAACAGGGAAGCCCCGTCCCGCCAAATGCATCCTGCCCATCTGGCACATTCAAGTTCTGTACCCAACAAGGCTGCTTCTGCTCCCCAATCCTCATATATATTCCTTTTGAACCTCCTGTAGTTAAGTAATATCAAACCCATCCAATTATTTAGTACTCCCCCATTTGGATCTTATATTCCAGATGGGGGAATTATTTAAATCTAATCTCCAAACCCAGCGGGCGGGATGCCCAGCGCCTGGATCAACCGCGCCCAGTAATTAACCTGTGCTGCAGTGCTCGCAAGAATCACGAATTCACGTTCTGTAAATGCAGCTTTGACTTTATCAACAAGATCAGGATGGAACTTTAGCGGAGTCTGCGAGATGACTCGGGTGTAGGCAATCGCTAATTTTTCACGTTCTGAAAAAGTGCTGACGCTTTCATAATCTCCGCGCAGGGAGGCAGCTTCTTCCTCTGTGATGCCGTGCTGCCGGTATTCGTGGGAATTCATATCGATGCAGAAAGGGCAAGCTGTCGCAATGGATGCGGTCATGCGGATGAGCTTTAGCATGCGTTGATCCATTGCGCCGTCTTCGTGGGCAACGAGGGCTTCTATGATGCCAGAGCCGATGGCGGCTTTGGGATACCATGTAAGAATGCGGGCAGGGAGCATGATCTTGCCAGTGATTCGTTCAGATAACCAAATACCGATCTTCAAGAAGAAGGGAATTCGTTTAGGTTGGGCGATGAAGGCTTGCATGAGACTCCTTTTTTAAAGGCGGGGAAATGTGGTGGCGTTTGAACACTTGGGCAGGGCCTGAAACGTATGCAACCAGAGTTATCGAGCCTGGTTCTGGATTGAAAGAATCTCAAAGCTGGCGCTCAGTATAGACTGCTTCATCATGTATGCCATCATCATTATTGAGAAAAATCATAAGCATACACAGCCAACAGAGGTGAAATACGCTGATATTGCCATATAATTAACAAGTGGTATAATTCGCCAGCCTGAAATTGGAGAGGTCGCGTAGTCTGGCTTAGCGCGCACGCTTGGAAAGCGTGTAACCCACAAAGGTTCGCGGGTTCGAATCCCGCCCTCTCCGCCAAGCAGCATCCCTCTATCAAAAGAGGGATGCTTTTGTTTGAAGTCCTTGTGCGCCCCATCGAAGGATAATATTCGAATTACGACCTCTCCGCAGAGTGTTGTCCTGTCCCTCGTTTGAGGGACATTTTTATTAAAACATAGATACATCAGTAGTGAAAGAATAAAAAAGACCTGATTTTTGAGACCAGGTCTTTTTACATCATTGGGAAAGGATTACGGTGTTGCAGTTGGAGTAGGATCTATAGCGGGAAGAGGTGTACCAGCAGATATCACAAGCGCAGAAGAAATATTGGAATGACCCGGCACATCAGCCTTGCTGGTGATGATGAAATCATACAGCAGAGAGGAAGTCCACTTGCCAGCGCCGAGAATATCTGTTCCGTTGGATTCTGCGTCAGGGCGGCGTGAGCCGGCGATGATTCCTGCATAGGAGCCCAAATCCAACTGCGCAGGGGAAATGGTTACATCCGCTCCGTGGCAGGCAACGCAGGACATTGAACCGGAATACCAAAGGTTGGATTCAATGAAGAGCGGTCTTACTTCACTAAACGTTGATTCGCAGTTTTGACCACTAGCATCAACGAACTGGAAAGCGTCTGTCTCAGGCGAGCCAGCCTCGACCCATGCACCGAGGAGGTCAGTTGCAGCAACGCTGCACTTATCAGACGCAATTTCGCCGCTTGTGGTGTTGCCCACAGCAGGCAAAGTTGCCGGAAGCAGGGTGGGAACGGATGTGCGTTCCACAGGTAATGCACCGCGGTTACAGGAAAGGGTAAAGCCGCAAGAACTGGTGTAGATGAAACCCACCCAAACCAGAACGCCGATCACGAATACGATCAACGTTCGATAGATATATTTTCTTACATCATCTTTCATTTGTGCTCCCTCCCTATTGTCCGTCTGCCGGCTTGAGCGTGCGAAGGTAATTGACCACGTCCCAACGCTCGCGTACGGTAAGGTTTTCATTCAGAGGCGGCATTTGCCCGGAGAATTGAACATCAGGGAAAAGCGAGTTGCTTGGGTTAAAGATGCCGTTGGTGATCGTCAGGAACAAGGTTCCATCTGACTTGCTTTGAACCAATTCAGTGGTGAGGTTGGCAGGCTTCTTCTTAACTAGGAAGGCGGAAATCGTTCCGTTCCCCTGTCCTGCATCGCCATGGCACATTTTACAATTAATATTGTAAAGCTCTGCTCCGCGAGCAATGGATGTTTCGTCCGCGGGCACGGGGTTGATGGGAGCGCCTTCACCAGGGATGTAGGCAGCGCCTTCCACAGGAATAGCCTGAGCCGGTACAGGACGCGGGCCAGCGCCCGTGTTCATATCCACATCCTGAGTACCGTAGGATGGCTGGATCTCCATGAAGACCACCCAGTCGATCTTGATCACATCATACGAAAGTATCATCAACGCGCCTAGCAGCACGCCAAGAACTGCAAAAACCACAAGTAGTTGTTTTAAGAGTCTCATAGGTGTTGCGCCTCCGCCGGTTTTACGGATTCAGCGCCCATTTTCTTTAAAGCGTCTGTAACTTTTTGTTCGTCTACATTCGGACATTCAACGAGGATGGCAATTTTGCCATCACTAATCTCAGGTACATATTTCATCGGGCGATAGTTCGGGAAGAAGCTGTCAAGAAATACGCCAAGGAAAGTGGACAACAACATGCCAAGCATGGTCAATTCAAACAGGATGACTACGGTTGGCGGCCCAGGGACAAATCCCTGGGTACTTACACGGATCGGATAGGGGTACAAGAACGGGGTGATATATGCAAGGAAGAAGCCTGCGCTAAAACCCAGGATCGACCCGCCCATCGCAATGCGTGGAACATTTGTCCACTGGCTGGGACGTCCAAGCATGGCTTCGGTGACGGGAACGCCGGAGATCACGTTCATGCATTCGTCATGAACACCGATCGAGCGGAGATGCTCAATGGCGTTCGCAGCAGGTTCGAGGTCCGGAAAGACCGCCAACAAATCTACAACTTTAGATTCGGTCATTTCAATCCTCCTATTCCAATTCGCTGACCGATACTACGGTCTCGCGTCCAAATTTCTTGAGTTCGTGTGCCATCTGACCTTCCTGCACTTCCCAAACAGGGATGAGAGGAATGAGCTTTGAAGCAACCATGTAGAGCAGAATGAACAGGGCCAGCGTGCCAAGGCCAAGCGGAATTTCGACACCTGGCTTGTAAAGGCGCCACGTGAATGGCATACGGTTGATGCTGAGGGATATCGGAATAATAATGTAACGCTCAAACCACATACCTACGTTGATGATGATCCCGACCGTACCAACGAGCCAAGGGGTGGAACGCCACTTTGCGTTCCATAGGATGGCCCACGGGATCAGGATGTTACAAATGAGCATACCGAACCACATCCACCCCATGGGGCCCTTTTCATGGAAGTGGAGAAGTTGCTGCGTCCATTTATCGCCACCGTACCACTGCACCATGTAATCATTGAAGAAGAAGTATGCCCAAGCCATCGAGATGATGAGCATGAGCTTGCCGATCGCGTCGAAATGTTCCGCGCGAATGAAATATTTCATATTCTTCATGGTACCGCGGATCACTGCGAGAACCACCACGGCAGCACCCATACCAGAGTGCAGAGCGCCAACGATGAAGTACGGGCCAAAGATGGTGGAAGACCAGCCCGGGCGGGTGGCGGCAGCAAAGTCCCAGGACACGATGGTGTGTACGGAGAACATGACGGGGATGATGGCGTACGCGAAGATGTTCATCGCGTTGCGCAGGTGGGTCCACTCCCCTTCCGTACCACGGAAGCCGAGAGAAAGGACTTTGTAGAAGTTCTTGCGCCAGCCGGTGGAGCGGTCACGCGCCATGGCGAGATCAGGGATGAGCGGCAGGAACAGATACATGGTGGAAGACAACAGGTATGTGGTGATGGCGAGCAAGTCCCATGTAAGCGGGGAATGCAGGTTCGGCCATAACATACGCTGGTTCGGGTACGGCATGAGCCAGTAGGAAAGCCAGACACGACCCATGTGCATGAACACGCTGAAACCAGCCTGTACCAAACCGAAGGTGGTCATCAACTCAGCAGCACGGGTGAAAGGACGGCGGAATTCCGCACGGAACACGCGCAAGATCGCGGAGATGAATGTACCAGCGTGGCTGATACCGATCCAGAACACGGTGTTGACGAGGAAAATACCCCAGTAAGACGGTCGGTTGACACCGGCGATCCCGAGGCCTTCCGCGATCATTTTTGCCCATGAATAAACGAGGCCATAGGCAACGATCGCAGCCAAGATCGTGATCACCACCCAGTACTTCCATGTTGGCTTTTCCATCATGGATTCCATCACCATCTCATTCATTTTTCCGCGTGGAAGCGGGTCGAGCATCAGGTGCTTTTCGCGGAAATGCTCTGCAGAATGACCTTGATGGTCAGCGTGAGCATGTTCCGCTTGTTTTTTCTCGTATGCCATAATTACCCTCCCTTGAAGTAGGTCACGTTTGGTAACGTGCCAAGCTCTTCAAGATGTTTTACGCCGTGACCTTGCTTTGCCAACTGGGAGACAAGGCTTTCCGGATCATCCACGCGGCCAAAGACGATTGCATTTGCAGGGCAGGCCTGTGCGCAAGCGGTGGTGAATTCACCATCTACTACTTCGCGGCCTTCTGATTTCGCCTTATCCTGCGCCTTGTGGATGCGCTGAATACAGAACGTGCATTTTTCCATCACACCACGGCGGCGGACGGTCACATCTGGATTCAATTGATTGGGCAAAGGTTCGGGGCGTTCATAATCGCGCCAGTTGAAGGAACGAACCTGATACGGACAGTTGTTCGCGCAATAACGCGTACCCACGCAGCGGTTGTACACCTGCAGGTTCAACTGTTCAGCCTGAGAGTGGACGGTTGCAAAAGCAGGGCAAACCGGTTCACAGGTGGCATGTCCACACTGCTGGCAAAGCATGGGTTGATTGGGCGTCATCTTCACTTCAGGATATTGTCCCTCCCAGAAGCGTTCAATGCGGATCCAGTGCATGGAGCGACCATACCCCGAATCAGTTTCGCCGACGAAGACGACATTGTTTTCCATTGAGCAGGCAGCTACACAAGCCTGACAGCCCGTGCAAATGTCCTGATCAATGACCATGCCCCATTTGCCGGTTTGTTCCTCGGCCAGTTTAACTTCAGAAATTTTCAGATCAGCTAAAGTCGCCATAAATTATTACTCCTCACCAAGCCCAAGGCCATATACGCCCATCAAGCTTTCAAGGCGAGACAACGGTTTCTTGGTACCAGTCTTTTTAACTTTGACTTTCATACCAGCAAAAGCAAGGTCACCAGCTTCGTTAAAGTGTGAACCAAGCAAGTCAGCGGGATTGACGCCGCGATTCTCGGCATATCTGCCATACGCAGTGTGACCCTGACCAAAAGGAATTGCGATCGTGTCGGGGCGGATAGCTGGGTACACATAAACGGGCACTTCCAACTCTCCGGCTTCGCTCGAGATCCGTACAACATCATCGTTCTCGATACCAAGTTCTTCAGCGGTGACGGGGTTCATTTCAACCCAGGTATTCCACATGACGGTGGTTGTTGGGTCGGCTAATTCCTGTAACCAGGGTTTGTTCGCACCAGCTTCAGCCATCGTCGGTGAGACGAATGGGACGAAGAAGAACTCCCCTTCCCCGGCAAACGCAGCTTCTTCAGCCGCGATGCTTTTTCCAAGCACGCCGCTGGCACTGGGAACTCCGCGGGCATCCGTAGACTTCCAGAAACCGCCGTGTTGTTGGAAATAAGCCATGAAGGTGGGAAGGTCTGGGCCAGAGATGGAACCGTCTGTTTCGCTCATCAATGCAGCGACTTTGCTTTGCAGGAATTCAACTTCATCTTTGAAAGGAAGCGCGGTGGCAAATGCGCCGCCTGCCAACTGAGCGGCAGCGATCAGCACATCTGCAGTTGCGCGGGTATTGTAAAAAGGTGAAACAACGGGCTGAGCGCCAGAAAGGACAGGCTGTGCAGAGCCAGTGGCTACACGCTGGTAGCCCCAGGATTCAAGTCCGTGGTGATCGGGGAAGACATAATCCGCTTCGAGGGTAGTCTCATCCGGGAAGGTTGCGAAGGAAATAACCTGTGCCACATTCTTGCTCGCGCCGCCGATGCCCAGCGAATTGGGCAATTCAAAGAACGGGTTGACGCCATGCACGAACAACACTTTGATCTTGCCATCCACCATCTTTTGAATAAACTCCTGCATTTCCTGAGCGGAAGCCGGGCGGTTGTATTCTGTCTGAGTCGGGGCAAGGGCGGAAAGATAAACGCCGCCAGGTTTGCCGAAATTATCGGAGAGGGCATTCAAAGCCAGCACGGCTTCGGCGACAGCGAGGCCATTGCTTTGTCCGAGGGCTGCGCCGCCGGGGATGGCCAGCGCACCGTCCGAGCCGGCGAACATCTCAGCGAGGCGATTAAGGGTTTCGAGCTTGACACCGGACTTCGATGCAACATCGAGCGGATCCACACCAGCAAAAGCAGGAGCAGAGGTGCCGCGAATTTCAGCGGCGAGTTTACCGATCGCAAGCACGACCAGCGCCTCGGTCCCGGGGCGAAGCGGAACCCATTCATCCGCCTTGGCACCCGTCTGAGACATGCGTGATTCAAATTGCACGAATTTTCCGCGCAGTTTTGTCTTGGCTTCGCGCAGTCCAGCAAATCCACGAGTGTATGAGACGGGGGAAAGCCAGGTCTCGAGGAAGTTCGCGCCGAAGGAGAAGACCACCTTTGCTCCGCCCACATCAAAGAAGGGCAGGCTGGCCTGACCGAAGAGGTTCTCAGCGGCCTTGCTCAAGGTAGCGCGGGCATCGAACATACTCAATGCACCGAAACGAACGGGAGCGTTAATGCCGGTTGCTTTCGCAAGATCAGCAACCAGGTCAAAGAGATGATCGGGAGCCATTCCCATCAGGAAGGCGATCTCTTCGGGTTTGTTATTCTTGAGGGCATCAGCCACTACTTGAATGGCGGCGTCCCATTCCACAACTTCTGTGGAGGCGGAACCGCGTGATGCACGTTTGACCGGGTCGGTAACGCGGTCTGGGTTGTACAACCCTTGCAGAGTAGCCTGTCCGCGCGCGCAAGTTTTTCCGAGGTTCAGCGGATTATTCGCATTGCCCTCGGTCTTGATCGCACGTCCCTGGCTGGTGCGGACTACGAGCCCGCAGCCGGCCGCGCATTCGCGGCATGTAGTGGCGTAATATGTACTCTGGCCGTTATAGTTGTATTCGGGCATCTGCAAATAAGGTTCGCGTTTGACGTACCGCGAGGCAGGCCCGCAACCGGTAAGGATGGCAGTGGTTGCCGCACCTACACCAGCCAGCTTTAGAAAATCACGCCGGGAAAATTGTTCGCTCATATTGATTCCTTTCGCCCGGTCTAATAATGACAAGTACCGCAGTCGGTGAGTTTGACCAGTTTTACCTGATCTTCACCGGCAGATGTAACGTGACAGTTCAAACACCAGCCCATGTTCATTACCTGGGGGTTCTGGGCAATGGTCACTCTGGTCATATCCCCATGACAATCTTCGCAGTTCTTCCCAGCGGCAACATGCGCGCGATGGTTAAACTGAACGAAGTCCGGCACAATGGCAACCGGCACCCATTGAAGGGGTGTCTGGCTTTTTACCGATGCCACCAGCGGTTTTAGCAAAGGAACTTTGGTATCAGGCAGTTGGCTGTCGAGGGTCTTTTGGATCTGGTTATGACAGCCCCAGCACTTTGCTTCTGCGGGAATACCAGCGGACGGCCCCTTCGCAGCGTTCGGATGACAATACAAGCACTGAATGCCAAAGGCCACATGCGTTTGATGGGGAAACTGAATGGGCTGAGCAGGCGCTTGCTGGGTCGTGTATATACCATACGCCGCAAGGCTGAAAACCGCCAATACGGCGATCCCCACTGCGATCAGACCAAGAGGCTGTTTCAGCCAGTCAAATATTCTTTTGATCATGGATGCTCCTGAAATAGACTTAAGCACAAAGCCGCCGTTTTAAAAAACGGCGGCAAGGCTGAATTACTTACTTAATACAATGAAGTCCGGACACAAGCATGGAGATGAAACCGGGATACCGCGAAAAAACATAAAACCCGTCCCGATGAGACTCATCAGGACGAGGAAGAAACTTATGATTATCGTAGAAACTTCCATCGCATTCTCCATAAGAATCAATTGCTGAACCCCGCCAGCGAATTAACTCGGCGGATTATACAATGAAAGTGTAAAAAAGTACATACAATGGCTCATTTAAGCCCTTTTAACCCATGATACAATTGAAATTAACAAAAAATGAAAACAACCTTTACTATCATTGTCAATGTTTTGTTATTTACCATCCTCATTTTTGGCATGGCAATCCCAAGTTTTTCGCACACAGTTTCAGCAGCACAAGGATCAAAGGTAGCTGCTCTTACCCTGCAAACCACCCCCGCCCCACAGGCTCAAGATGCATCCGTGATCGGTTCTACAGATGGAATCCTCATCATGGGAATCGTGATCGTGTTGATCGTAACATTGCCGCTTCTCTTTCGAAAAAAACCGAAATAAAAAAAGGACAGGTTCGCCTGTCCTTTTTTACAACGATATCAAACCCAGTTCGATCCCCCGCCGCACCGCCTCGGTACGGCTCGAAATCCCCAACTTCGCATACAAAGACGATAAATGAAATTTCACTGTGTGCTCGCTGATGCTCAGCGAAAGCGCGATCTGTTTATTTGCCAACCCTTGTGCCATTAATTGGAGGACTTCCTTCTCCCGCGCAGTCAACGGCTCGATTAGAGAATCCTCGCTCGAAGATTCCCCGCCCCTCGGCAGACGCATCAACTCCGCGACCAGGCCTGGTGCGCCAACCCAAAGCCCTTCCCCCACTGCGAGGACTCCCGCCACCAATTCATCTGCTGTGGCTTCCGCAGAGAGGACTCCCCACGTCCGCACTTTAGAATTCAGCAAAGACCGCACCGAATCACCATCATCCGTCAGGTAGAGAATCGAGAAATCTTTTTTATCCTGCTGCAGCGAAACAGATGAGACCGAGGCAAGGACAACCACCTCGGTCTCATTTTCATTGACACTTTCAAGATTAACAGCTTCACCCGCCACTTTGATATTTGCATGACCGCCTAGCATTTCGCGCAGGCCAACCCGCAACGCATGGTTCGGTGAAACAATTGTGACACGGATCAATTATCTTTCTCCAACCACCACATTCACAACTTCGAGCCTGCCGCCGCGCAGCACATCCAGCGGAGTGGACTTGCCCACCACATCTCCGCTCAAACGCGTGAACAATTCATCGTGATGTTCGATGGCTTCACCGGCAACACCTACGAGAATATCACCGACCATTAATCCGCCATTGCCTGCCGGGCTTTCCGCTTCGAGGCCGACGATCAGCAAACCGTTTTCCTGCTTGCGCTTCAATTGACTTTGACCATCTTCAGGGATGTTCACGGTCTGACTGCGGATGCCAAGGTAGCCGCGTTTGATCTTGCCATGCTTCGCGAGAGTCTCTGCAACTTTCCACGCTGCATCGGCTGGAATGGTGATCGCTCCGCCGCTGCCAAAGCCTGAAGTGTTGATACCAAAGACCTGACCTTCTCCATTAATAAGCGGCCCGCCTGAAAAGCCCGGGTAGGAAACTACATCTGTTTTGATGAAGCTTTCCAACATGCCGCCGCGCCCGGTACGGACGGGTCCGCCAATGGCGTTTACTGTTCCGAAACTGGATTCAATTCCACGTTTGGAGGGGCGGCCGATCGCTAGGACAAATTGTCCCACGCGCGCGGGGGTCTTCGCGACAACGGCGGGAACAGCTGAGGCGGAGTCTAATTTCAAAACGGCCAGATCAGTTCCCGGGTCCCGGCCAGCGAGGCGTGCTGTCAGTTCAGTCCCATCGCCGAGAATTACTTTAATATCCTCGTCACGTTCCACAACATGGTCGGCGGTCAGGATCATATCTTTTGCGAAAGCAATGCCGCTGGCGGGAAAACGGCGGCGCGCATCCACCAAGACAGTAGAGTTGCCTGCCTGCTCAGCTGCTGATGCCATTGCATCGGAAAGTTCGGTAAAAATATTTTTGCTCATGGTGTATCTCCTTGTCACCAGTATAGCGACGGTGTGACGGGAGTGTATCGCCGAAAGGGATTGCTTTGCACTGGACGTTTGGGTAGGTTGATTACGGCTTTTCCAAACCGTGCGCGGTGAGGAAAGTTTCATCTTCCAAAATTTCGGTGGTCAAGCCATCGGCCACCACCCGCCCTTCATCCATGACGATGGTGCGCGGGAATAGCTCCTGCACAAGTTTCATATCATGCGTGGAGACGAGCATGGTGATCGGCAATTCGCGCAGAAGATTGATGAGCGTTCTTCTCGCACGCGGGTCAAGGCCCGCCGACGGTTCATCCAAAATCAACAGACTTGGATTCATGGAAAGCACGGTCGCAATGGCGATGCGTTTCTTTTCGCCAACACTCAAGTGATGCGACAAGCGGTCGCGATAGCTCGTCATTCGTACCGCTTCGAGCGCAGCATCCACGCGTGCGCGGACATCCGCCTCGGGCAGCCCCATATGAAGCGGGCCGAAAGCCACATCTTCGAATACGGTCGGCGAAAAAAGTTGGTCATCTGGATTCTGAAAGACGAGCCCAACCATTGCACGGATGGCGGGTAGATTGTCACGCGTGAGGCGCTGCCCCGCAATTTCAACTTCGCCGTGTCCGCCTAAAATCCCATTCAGGTGCAGCATCAATGTAGACTTGCCTGCGCCGTTCGGCCCGACCAAAGCAACCTTGTCACCTACAGACAGTTTCATTGAAACGCCATGCAACGCAGAATGACCATCAGGATACGAGAAATGCAGATCCTTCACGACCAACACATCACCGCCAACTTCAGGCGGCGCAAAACTATTTTTTACATGAGTAACTGGCATTAAAACCTTCCAAGAATTTGAGTAACAAAAATAACCACAATCGCAAGCGCGGTGACGTAATAATCACGCGGCTTCATCTCGTGCGCATTCAACGTGTACAAATGACCCGAATACCCGCGCGACAACATCGCGTTGTAGATGCGGTCGCTGCGCTCGTAACTTCGCAAAAAGAGCTGACCTGCCATATTGCCCGCCACCCTGGCACGCCACAAAACGCCTCCACCGGACCTGTTCCCTGTCGTTGCCGCCGAACGGGATTCCCTCGCTCGAAGCAGACGGAAGACTTCATCCGTCAACACAAAGAGATAACGATAGAGAAAAGCAATGATGGTGGTGAGAATGGCAGGGACCTTCAAATGCTCGAGCGCGTGAATGAGATCGGGAAAACGAGTCACTGCCACGAGCAGGATCGCCATCTGCACCGAAAGCCACGAGCGGATAAGAATGCTCACGAAGCGCAGAAAGCCCGCATCTGTGACGGTAAAATGCGAAGCGAAGAGCTGAAACGTAAAAAGTGGTTTGCCGGGAATCGTAAATAAAACCGTGATGGCGATCAACGCAAAAGGCAGAGCCACAAGCGAACGCTTGAGGGTATATCCGATTCCCAATTGAGAAAGTAAATTTGCAGCGATAAGGAATATCCAGCCAAATATGAAGGCGAGCCATGCGCCATCGGGCAGCAAGGCATTAGAGACAATAAAGATAACAGTAACAAGTGCTTTCACGCGCGGGTCCAAGCGGTGAAGAAAACTTTCTTTCTCATGATAGCGGTCAAACGCGTCAAAGTGCATATTGATCCTTACATGGCTCGCGATGCATAAGTATGCACCGCGAGCCACGATTTACGTCTTAAGCTCTTGCCTTTATCCCACGGCCAACCAATACAATGACAGCACCCACGACAATGACGCCGATCACACCGGCCAGAATAGTGGAAATGGCGGTTTCACCGAGGAAAGGTAATGTGTAATCGGGGATAATGGAATAAGGCGCAGACTGGCTTGCATTAATAAAGCCCATGTCGGTTGCAACACGCTCCAACCCATCCGGGGAAGCGGATGCAAGAGGCGAGAATAAAACAACGACCAGAGCAATCAAACCGCCAACAAAGACCCAGTTGCGGCTCCCTTTCGCAGATTCGGAACCTTCAGCAAGCAGGTCGGGGCGGGTTTGTATAATAAAGGCCAGGGCAGAAACTGTGATCAACGCCTCTCCTACTCCGATCAACGCATGGACACCCAGCATGGCTGGGATGACGACCTGCAAGTCTGATGTGCCGCTTAACCATAGTTGTAATGAAGTAAGCAAAGCCCCAGTCATCACAGAAAGCCAGGCCGCCACACCGGCGACACCTAACTTTACAGATTTGGATTGACTCGCAGCAGAACGATACAATCCATACCCTACAGCGGCGGTGACCAGACCCATATTCAGAATGTTCGCACCCATGACAACAAGTCCGCCATCCTGAAACAACAGCCCTTGCACGGCGATAACAGAAGTCATCACTAACATGCCAGCCCAAGGACCCAGTACGATGGCAGCCAGCGCACCGCCCAACAAGTGTCCGGAGGTGCCGCCAGCCACTGGGAAGTTGATCATTTGTGCGGCGAAGATAAAGGCAGCCATAACGCCCATTAAGGGGATTTGTTTTTCGCCAAGTGACTTATTAGTCTTTGATATAGCCAGCCCAAGAACAGAAGCTGTAATAACCCAACAGATTATGGAAATTGCCAGGCTCAAAAAGCCGTCTGGAATGTGCATGGGTTGAACAGGGGAATACAACATAATAAATCTCCTTTTTATGGTTGACAATTGGGACAAATACCAAAAAATGTGACATGACTATCCGTTAAACGATAGCCGGTAGCGGACTCTAATTGACGGTAAAGTTTTGCAAGCAGGGCGTGCTCCACCTCCATTTCATCTCCACACGTTCGGCATTTCAAGTGATGATGTTCATGACGCGCAATTTCATAAGCCAGATGACCGTTCCCCATATGGGCAGGACGTGCCAGCCCATTTTCTGCAAGGAACTCCAAAGTGCGATAGACCGTAGGTTCGGTAAGGCCTTCTAATTCTTTTGATGCCTCTTCAAATATCTGGGCGGGAGTAAGGTGCTTCCCCGAATGATGCAGCACATGCAAGATCGCCAGCCTTTGCGGCGTCATGCGATATCCACGGGCACGGAGTTGGGGAGTATATTCTTCTGCACAGGACATAATAGTTCCTTATTGCAACTTTTTGCAATAATATATTGTATAGAACAGTGCAGGCGGGAATATCTTACATGGAGTATTTGCACTTCCCCCACTGTGAACGACTGACGATGGACGACAGACCGTGGTTTGGATATTCTACCGTCCACGGTCCAAAAATTATGGCTCCCACACGTAATGTACTAATGCGGCAAGGGTTGGCTTTCCATCGCTAATATCCATACCTACTGCCCAGGTTTGCCAATCGAGGCCGCCAAATTCATCGGTACCGGGGAAGTAAACAGAATAAACGTTCAAGTCAGGATAAGGCCATTCAGAAATGTAGTTTTTGCTGCCTGTTTGTATTTGGCTGCAAACAATAAGTGAGTTTGGAGTGAACACTTTCTCCAGTGAAGGAAGAACGATCTCCTGAAAAGAACCCTTGGTGGCTTCACCGCTTCCGAAAGACAAGCCCCAGTCTGCCTGGAAAGTGGTTTCAAAAACGAACTTCGCATCTTCCACATCATAATTGATGACCTTGCCGCCACGATAATATTGAACATCCAGACCGTGGGCAGGAGAGACCAATGAAGCGAGCAACTCACCATCTTTGGATGCGATGGCTTCGGACAGGGAGTTGATCAATTCCGTGCCGTGGATGTCAGCGCAGAATTCAGGCGGCTGAGTTGGGATAAATGTTTGGGTGAATATCGGCTGCTGCGTCAGCGTGGGAAGGGCAGTAAAAACTGGAGGCGGAGTTAATGTCCATTGGGGAGAAGCAGTTGACAGCGCGGTGGGAGGCGGAGGCGTATCCACCGGGACAGCACAGGAAGCAAGAGTCAAAATCAATAGCGGGAAAAGTATGCGTCTCATTTTTCTTCCTTGGAACAAAAAACTGGCAGAGTATATCCGCCAGTCATTGTACTATTTTGTAATGTCACTCTGTTAATTCTATTCGTTCTCGCCAAAGACGATCACTACGATGTGCTGGTTCAGGAACTTGGGGGCTGTGCCGCCTTCGGGGGTTACCTGCCCCAAGGTATATCCGCCTGCAATGGGCACGTTCGCGCCAAGAATTTCCTGCACGGCAGCGATCTCCGCACCTGGCTGGGCTTTGAGCAGCATTTGCCAGGCCACATCCACAAGTATGAGAGCAAGCGCGGGCTTGGCGCTGCCAAGCTGCAACAGAGCTTGCTGGGTGGCTTGCCTCGCGGCGCGCTCACAAGCGGCGCGGCTGCCCACCAACAAAAAGGCATCAATGCCATCGCGAATGGTAGCGTTCATACGAAAACTGCCATCTGCTTCCACACGGATCGGGGCGCGGACAACCAGCCCATCCCCCTGCTCCACGCCAAGCGGATACAATCGAGCAAGGTGACTTAAAGGAGGGAAGGCCCAGTCACGCGCAGGATAACCGAACAGGCTGGAATATGTCTCAGACGCGGGGCGCCCATCCAGCGTGCGGAGCCAGAAACCACGGGAGCGTGTCACTCGAAACTGACTGCCTACGGGGTCCCAGCCGTGATCGTAGCCGATACCCATTTTCAAATTGCCGCGCATCAGAGCCGCCACCAGAGCCCCCGTCCCTGTTTGGCTGCCTGTCATTTGGTAGGTGTTGCCGGTATGAAGGTCTCCGCTGGAGAGCGCTCCGGCGGCATTTAGATCGGATGCGATACCACTGCAAAACTGCTCGGCATCTCCGTTGAAACCATCTGCAAAAAATAACATGGACTGACGCTCCCCTCGCGCCGCCACTTGCTCCTCGACCTTTGAAGCTGTCTCACGCCCAGACTGGGCATAGCCCGGAAGCCAGAGCGTCTCCGTTTCAAAGTCACCGCTCAACAAAGCCACCGTCACCGCATGCGGGTGAAGCCCATCTACGGTAAGACCGGCTGGTGAACTAAATCCAACCATGGGCGTATCGCCCAACAAACTGGTGACTCCATTCAGCACTTCACGAGACTGGTATTGGTGGGAAGAAATCACCACGGCAAGGCCTGGCGTGCTTGCCCCAAGGCGGTTCAACGCTTTATGGGCCGCCTTCAACCCAGCCTCACGGCCGTCCAGCGCCTGAGCAGTTCCAACGGATGCGTTCATTGTCATCTTATTTCATCACCCTTCGGCAACAGGAACTGTGAAATGGAATGTTGTGCCTTTACGATATTCGCTTTCAAACCAAATGCGCCCGCCCTGCATTTCAACGAGACTTTTGGTGATGTTCAAGCCCAACCCGGTACCGGGCGCTTCACGCGCCTTGGGGTCATCAGAGCGGAAAAACTTCTGGAACATTTTCTGCTGATCTTCCACCGTCAAACCAATGCCATTATCCTTTACCCACAAGTGGATCACGCGGCGCGCGCCTTCTGCGTCCCAACGATTTTCAGATTCTTCCACACCCACTTGAAGCGTTCCGTTTTCAGGGGTGTATTTATAAGCGTTGCTAAGCAGGTTGGTAAGCACCTGCCCAACCCGGATGCGGTCTGCCCACATAAGCGGCAGGTTGGCGGGGATGAGAATATCCAGTGTCTGTTTCCGTTCATCGATCTGGCGCTTCATGGTACGGACAACTTCATCCACAAGGTCGGCAGCGCTCGTAGCTTTATATTCAAAGCGCAAACGCCCCGCTTCGATCTTGGCGTTATCGTTCAAATCCGAAACCAGCGTGGACATGCGCTCCACGTTTGACTTGATCGTATTCAGGAAGTTATTCTGCATTTCATTGACCTGACCCACCGCCCCGCCAGCCAGTAATTCAGTGTAGCCTTTGATGGACGTCATTGGATTCTTCAACTCATGCGCCACAAAGGAAACGAAGTCGCTTTTTGCGAGGTTGGCACGCTGCACTTCGCCATACAACTGAGCATTGGAAATAGCGATGGCTGCGTGATCGGTCAAACGGGTGAGGAAGTCAATATCCACCTGTGAGTCGTTCGTACTCTCCAAATAGAGCAACCCGATCACAGTCGTTTCGCGGCGGATGGGGATGACCATTTGGGTATGCGAGGCAGAGAGCAATTTATCTTTTGAGACAGCAACCGGTGCTTGCTGCGGCAATCCTGTTTCCACCGCCTTAGCCATGGCAGGCAATTCCACTCTCATTGTCTGCTGCGGAAGGGTGGCAGTGAAATCATCAAACCCAACCTCTGACATGACCCGGAGAGCGGAACCTTCCAACATGCCGATCAACCCCGCTTCCGCACCCGATTGACGCAAAGCCCAATCCAATGTAATGCGCATGGCGCGGTCCATTTCAAGACTGGCATTCAATTCACGGTCAATGCGCTGCATGACGGAAAGTTCTTCCACGCGGGCGGCAAGTTCCTGATCCGTTAATGTAAAGAGACGGGCGTTTTCAATGCCTACCGCAGCCTGCCCTGCAAACGCGGTGAGCAGGGTCTGGTCATCTTCCACAAACGGAAGTCCATCACGGCGGTTGATGACTTCAACCACGCCGGTGACTCGGTCTTTTACCTGCAAAGGCACGGCCATCAAAGAGCGGCTGACGAAGCCGGTCTGCTGGTCCACACCTTTGAAGCGGGAATTTGAAAGTTGATCTTCGTTTTCGATGACAGGACCGCGGGATTCAACGGCGCGCCCAACAATCCCCGTTCCGGGGGGTAAACGCTTCCCCACCAGGTTGGTTGCCACGGGGCCTACCGTCACACGGAATACCAATTCGCCAGTCTGGTCATCCACCAAAAACAGGCTGCCTGCTTCACAGTTCAAAATGCCAACCGCGTTCTCAAGAATGTTTTGCAGCAACAAATCAAGGTCAAGCGTGGAAGTTAACTGACGTGTGATCTCATTCAAAGTGGATAGCTGATGAGCGCGCTGTTGTGTCTCTTCGAGCAGGCGGGCCTTCACAATGGCGCCGGCGGTCTGGTCGGCGATGGCTTGCAAAAGCTCAAGCTGGCCGCGTGTATAAACAATGGAACCGTCACGGCTGCCCACGCTCAGCGCCCCGATTGACAAAGCGCCTGCGTTCAAGGGGACGCCCATCCATGCAAAGACATTTTCGAGGATGGGGGTATGGCCGCGTGCCTGACATTCGCGAATGTAATCCTGAGTAATGATCGGGCGGCTCTTGCGGATCACTTCCGGTCCCAAACCTGAGTTCTTCGAAAAAGGCAGGTTCTCACGCTCCTGGCTTCTTTCGTTATTCTCCAGACAAAAGCCATAATAAAAATAATTACTATCCTTGTTATACAAGGTGATATGAAAATGCGAAGTTGGGATGATCTGCGCGGTTTGGGTATAGATCAATTCGAGCACGTCATCGAAAGTCAGGGTGACGTTGACGCCTTGAGAAACGCGGGTCAGCGCGTTCATTTCCAAAATTCGGCGCTCAAGGTGGGCGACTGTCTGTACACGCTCAATCGCAATGGATGCTTGATCGCAGATGTTTTCCAGAAATCTTAAGTCACGCGGTGTATACGGAAGGCCGGACAGACGTGATCCCAAAGCCAGCCAGCCATTGGGACGTTCTTTGCCGGGCAACACAACAAAGAGACGTGCCCCTAACAAAGCCAGACGGGATTGTTCCGCCTGCAGGGATGCGGGCAAGGATGAAGTGTTGTCCAGATATAAGGGCAGATTTTCTTTTTCAAAGTAACGCGCCAACGGACTTCCCGATGTAAAGCGAATGTCGCTGGTGGGGCGCCTATCCATGCCAGGCAGAGCGAAGTAAAAGTCATTGAGAGAGTCATACGTATAGACGTGGACCCTGCTTGAGTTTAATGTAGAAACGATCTGCTCGCTCAGGACCTTCCCAATGGTGTTGAGGTCCAATGCGGTGGTAAGCCGATGGGAGAAATCTTCCAGTTGTTCTGCAAAGGCGCGTTCCCCGCGGAAGAAAATGGTATCCACAGCGGTTTGCAGACGAGAGCGCAGCGGGTCCAGAATGATCGCGACTAGGAACATATAACCGCCCACCAGATACGCATTGTTGGCCGGCAATGAAGTGTTGTAGATCAAACCAGCGGATGTGACAATAAGAGCGTACCCAAGCACCACCATGATGGTCAGCAGAATGTACATGAAACTGCGGCGGACGATATCGTCAGTGCGAAGAAAGCGGAAACGCAAAATGGTGTAACCGATCACCAGCGGAAATAATGCCAACGGCAGGAAAAGATACGGAGAGAAATTGGTGGGTCTGATAAACCCAAGCGCAAGCCAGATGCTCAGCGGAACGAACGCGAACACCGTTCCGATCAGGATGGTGCGCGACTGCGTCTTTACCACTGGAGATTGGGCGTAAAAGGCGTGATACAGGTTCGTTCCGAGGTACATGATCGCGCTCAAGGCAACGAAACCATAAATGTATTGCCAACTGCGGATATAGTCTGTGGGGCGGTCAAAGTTAAACAGATTTGGCAGGGACAGGGCAGCAAGGATGATACCAATGGTGACACCGCTCCAGCGCAAGTATGGACGGTTGAGTACAAAGCGCGGCTCTACAGGAAAAACCAGAGCCAGGTTGATCAAACCGCCGCCGGCAACAGCGGTAGCAATAGTCCATACCAGCGTGAACTCGTGAGTGGTGATTAAGTTAAAGTATGCGCCAGTGACAATGGCAAGGGAAGATGTGAAGAGGGAGAAAGCGCGTCCCGCCGCTTCATTGCGGCGAAAACCAAAGATCCACAAACTGACAACCAGAAATATTGCACTGAGGATTGACGGGATAATAAAATAAGTTGTGCGGCTGGATTCAGGGAAGGAATACAGAGTGATATCAAAGTTTTTTTCTTCGCCGCTCGTCTTCAGAACCGTCGCCGTGATATTCTCCCCGGGCACGCGCTGATCCAGGATGACATTGATCTCCGTCACACTGCGGACCGTAGTCCCGTTGATGGCGATCAGTTGATCTCCCACTATTACTTCTTTGTATAACGCCCAAGCCGGGTCAGCGTCATCGGGGCCGGTGCCATTGAAGACCAGTGTGTGCTCATAGAATGCGCCAATAAAGGGCTTTTGGAACCAGCGATTCGCCAGGAGCACCCCCGCTATAAAAATGACAACAGCAACAGCCTGATAGGCAAAAACTGCCCAAAGTAAAATCTGGTTTATCAGAACGCTATAGCGTTGAAAACCGAGCGGTTCATTTCGCTGCACACTTTGAGCTACCATAATGTGAGGATTTTACTCTACATCCCTGTTGCCGGTATATGGTACTTTCATAACAAAGAAACAAGGTAAAAAAAGAGGCCGCTAACAGCAGCCTCTTTTACCATCCTATTTTCTAAATATCCAAATTCCTGACACTCTTGGCATGAGTTTGGATGAACTTCTTGCGAGGGTCAACCGCATCCCCCATCAACATGTCGAAGGTGCGGTCGGCTTCGGCGGCATCATCCACATTGACCTGAAGCAGGGTGCGGTTTGTGGGGTTCATGGTCGTTTCCCAAAGCTGCTCGGGGTTCATTTCACCCAAACCTTTATATCGCTGCAAGCCCGCTTTCTCGCCGATCTCTTTGATCGCCTTATCCTTTTCCTTATCGCTATACACATACTTGACCTGATTCTTGTAGGCGATGCGGTACAACGGGGGCTGGGCAATAAAAAGGTGGCCGTCTTCAACCAACTTCGGCATATAGCGGAAGAAGAAAGTCAGCAGCAGGGTGCGGATATGGCTGCCGTCCACATCCGCATCGGTCATGATAATGATACGTCCATAACGCAGACCTTCAATGTCAAAGTTATCGCCGATGCCTGTGCCCAACGCAGAGATAAGCGATTTGACTTCGTTGTTTCCCAAAATCTTATCGAGGCGGGCGCGTTCGGTATTAAGGATCTTACCGCGCAACGGCAAAATAGCCTGGAAGTGGCGGTCACGTCCTTGCTTTGCAGAGCCACCGGCCGAGTCACCTTCCACGATGTACAACTCAGTCTTGTTTGAATCGCGCTCGGAACAATCCGCCAATTTACCTGGAAGAGTCAACGACTCAAGCGCAGATTTGCGGATGACGAGATCGCGCGCCTTGCGCGCCGCATCCCTCGCCCGAGCAGAGGTGAGACACTTAGAAATAATCGCCTTCGCTGCTTGTGGATTCTCCTCAAGGAAAGTGCCAAAGGCCTCCGCCACCACCTGCGTGACGTACGTCTGCACTTCGGGATTCATCAGCTTGACTTTGGTCTGCGACTCAAATTGCGGATCGGGATGCTTGACCGAGACGATAGCCGTCAAACCTTCGCGGGTGTCGTCACCGGAGAAGTTCGGGTCGGCATCCTTGAGCAAGCCGTTCTTACGGGCGTAATCGTTGATGACACGAGTTAATGAAGAGCGCAAGCCGGTGAGGTGCGTACCACCGTCAATAGTGTTGATCGTGTTCGCGAAGGAATATACCGACTCGGTGTATGCATCCGTGTACTGGATGGCGGCTTCGATACCGATATTCTCAACTTCTTTTTCAACATGCACTACGGGGTGCAAATTCTCGCGGTTGCGGTTCAAATAGCGGACGAATGAAGTGATGCCGCCTTCAAAGTAGAAAGTCATTTCACGATCAGCGCGCTCATCCGCAAAACGGATGGTCACACCACGGGTCACAAAGGACATTTCACGGAAACGCTGGACAAGGGTGTCAAAACGGAAATCGATATCTTCAGTAAATATCTGCTTGTCGAATTTAAAAGTCTGCGTGGTGCCGGTATCTTCCTTGTTAACCTTGCCGATCTGTTTGATAGCACCCTGAGGAACACCACGCTTATATTCCTGGCGCCAGTGCTTGCCATCCCGTTTAATCTCAGTAACCACCCACTCAGAGAGCGCGTTGACGGCACTGATACCCACACCATGCAAACCGCCGGACACCTTATATCCACCGCCGCCGAATTTACCGCCAGCGCCGATGACTGTCATAACAACATCAAGGGTTTCCATAGGCTTGCCATTCGCATCTTTCTTTGAGGGATGCGGACCAACTGGAATACCACGACCATTATCTTCAATGGAGACACTGCTGTCTGCGTGAATAGTGATGTTAATTCTATTACATACACCAGCCAACGCTTCATCGATGGCGTTATCGACTACTTCATAAACAAGGTGATGCAAAGCTTTAATGTCCGTACCACCCACGTACATACCCGGGCGTTTGCGGACATGCTCGATCCCTTCAAGAGCCTGAATGGAACTTACATCGTAATTTATCTTATTTTCTTTTTCAGCCATAACAACCTCCAACGATTGATTCTAAACACCTGTTTGCAGTACAGATCCAGGTTAAGCCTTTTTTACTAAAGCATTCGGGCGCAATTTCTCAATAACACTTTGCAGCCAGGAGCTCATATCGCGATAGTAGATAAAACTACCAGCCAGCAACGCAGTGGTGACAAATGAATGACCAAAGATCGCGAGCAATGTGATCCACGAATCTTCGGGAGACATATTCCATAAAAAGCTTAAGCCAAAAGACAGCAGGAATACCGTCAGCACGAACATACTGCTTGTGGGCAGTGTGAAGCGGGTCAATTGGATGCTGCTTATAATGGAAGTGATGACATTCTGTTTTTTTACAAAGATTCCGTGCGGCCAAAAAAATATCGGCACGATCACCCACATGGAACCAAGGCTGACAAACAGCACGAATAAATTCGCCAACACGGCGCTCAATTGAATGATGAGGAACAGTACCAATAAAAGTGGGAAACCAATAACGAACAGGATGATACCGCTAGCAATGGATATCAAGATGGTCTGAAAGACAGCGTTGAAGCTATTCACGGCGCTCTCGTCAGACGGAGCGGCGATCCATGCCACACTGCGGAAGTAAAGTCCGCCGCCTATCCAACCGACCACTGTCAGTAGGAAGACCCAGCCTGGCAAGCTTAGGGCATCGACCTGCAAAATAGCAGGGACACCCAAAGGCGTGGCAGATGCGTTATGAGGCAGAAGCAGGCTCGAGATCCCGATCGGAAGCGTACGCAAAACCCAGAATAAGTTGATGTTGGGGATGGTGCTCTCGTAAAAATCCAGCACTCGTTGAATATCCGCGGCAGGGACACCGCCTCGCTGCCAGATGTCCACCACTTCATTCTTAACCGAGTCAAACAGGGCGCTCATCTGCAAGCGCGGGCCAAGCCACATGAACAGGTTCAACAAAAGCGGCAGGAGGATCGCAGTAATATGCGAAGCGATCGTGTCAAAGCCTGCCTTGATGGAATTAATAATGCCCGGAGGGGGCGGGAGATTTTCTATTCGTGAAACTTCCATAACCGATTGATTCTACCATACCACCGCTTGCGTACATGCACGCGCACAGGTACAATCTTTGTATGCAAGAGAACCGCTCCTATCTGCCCTCGGCAGACCGTGTTGGTGTTTTGGTGGCATCTGTTTTGCTATCCTTCGCATTGACGAGGATTGTCCAGTCACCCAGTTTTACGGTCACCCTCGAACTGCCTGGCTTCTACTTTGCCGTGCCCCTCACCCTCGGCACGTTCATGACCCTGCTTGCCGCTGCGCTCGCCGCCGCTGGCATGGACTGGCTGACCCGTTTTCACCCTTCCCTTGGAACAAAAACCAATATTGAACATCTCATGCTGCCTACCATCACAACCTTTGTGATCGGTGCGCCGCTCTCGCTCCTGCCAAATGGAACAAGCTGGTGGGTGGGATTTGCCTTTGGAACGGCATTGCTCGTAATCGTCTTTCTCTCAGAATACATCACCATTGATCCTTCCGCGCCTTCCTACGCCTTGGCACGCGCAGGGCTGACTGCGCTGTCATACTCGCTCTTTATGATCCTTACCACTTTTCTACGCTTCTCGGGAGCGCGTATGATCGTAATGGTACCCGCCATTTTCATCTTTGCCGCGCTGATCAGTCTGCGTATCCTGCACCTCGACGGCACAGACCGCTGGGATTTTCCCTGGGCTATGGGTCTGGGGATCATTTGCGCACAGATCGGTGCTGGCTTGCATTACTGGCCCCTTTCCCCCATTCAATTTGGCCTCGCGCTGACAGGCCCGCTGTATGCGTTGACAATGTTATCAGCCAGCCTCGCAGAAAATATTCCGCTGCGCCGCGCAGTTGTTGGCCCAGCCATCGTGCTCAGCCTTGCGTGGTTTTCTGTGATCTTTTTATAGAAATGCAATCCCTCTCACTTTCAAAAGAACAATTACAAAATATCATCGCGTATGTTGATTCGCATACGCCGCTGGAATCATGTGGACTTCTGGCAGGGCACAATGAAAAGGTGGAGAAAATTTTCTTCGTGCCGAATCAGGCGCAAAGTCCGGTTCGATACGTGATGGACCCCATCGAGCAGTTAAATGCTTTCGAGTGGATCGAATCCAACGACATGGAACTGCTTGGGATATTCCACTCGCATCCAACTGGACCTGAAACTGTTTCCCCCACCGACATCAAGCAGGCCGCTTACGCAGTCACCTACTTGATCCTCTCCCGCGTGGATGATGTGTGGCGCGCCCGCGGCTTCTGGATCGAAAATGGCAGCTTTCGCGAAGTGACCTTGCAGATTTCGTAAACAAGCAACCTTATTTGATGTTTCGTGTTTTTATGAATACACTCAAACCGGAGGAGTTTTAATGCAAACTGTAATAGACCTTGGGGTTATCTTTTTGGCATATGTGTTTGGCTCGATCCCATTTGGATTGTTGATCGTTAAACTAAAGACAGGAAAAGATATTCGCGAGGTGGAAAGCGGCCGTACCGGAGGAACGAACGCCATGCGCGCTGCTGGTTTTTGGGCAGGTTTCGCCACTGCGATGCTGGATATATTGAAAGGCGCTGGCGCTGTGTTGGTCGCAAAGTGGATCACTCCTGCCGATGCCGAATGGGTGCATGTGGTCACGCCGCTGGCTGCGATCCTCGGGCATAACCATTCGATCTTTTTGCCAGAGCGAGATGAAAATGGAAAGATCATCCGTTTACGCGGCGGAGCGGGCGGTGCGCCATCCGTAGGCGGCGCCATGGGACTTTGGCCCAGCTCGATCTTGATCATTCTGCCGCTTGGCATGTTGACATTCTTTACCATTGGAATCGCTTCCATTACAACGATGGCAGTAGCACTGTTCGCCATTATTGTTTTTTCAGTTCTCGCCTCGCAGGGCGTTCTGCCATGGACGTACGTCTGGTATGGCGTGGGCGCGGAGCTCTTACTGATGTGGGCATTACGCCCCAATCTGGAAAAACTATTTAAAGGCGAAGAGCGTGTGGTGAAATATAGTTTGAATGGCTGGCTAAGGGCAAGACGCGAGGGGAAAAAGGAAAGCGGTTCGTAAAAAGTAATCAGTAACAATATTCCGTTTAAATAAAAAAACAGCGTGTGCTTTTTGAGCACACGCTGTTTTTTTTATTATTTCTTGCTTGTATTAGTCGAGAAGGTCGGCAGGAATGTTTCCGCCGTTTTCGGCGATCTTCTTCAAGACGGTCTTGTGAAGCCAGACATTCATGCGCGCGGAGTCGCTCATTTGATCAGCGGGGCAGCCAAGTTCTTCGGCCAATTCCTTGCGAGCGGTGCCACTGCTATCAATGTCAAGCAACTTGAGCAAGTCTACGATGGAGACCTTCCAGTTAAGCTTGGCGGGGTTTTCAGCAGCAAGCTTTTCAAGCTTGGCAACCACATCCACCTCGGAGATGGCTACGGGCGCGGGAGCTTTTGCAGGAGCGGCATCCAGAGCACGATCGTCTTTTTCAACTCGGACTGTTGAAGAAGAAGCGAGCGGCTTGGCAGGAGCAACGGATGGCTTGGCCGCCTCTTTCTTGGGAGCTGCAGCAGCGGGAGCAGCTTCCTCTGTTTTGTCCTTTTTAAGACCAAGTTTTTCGAGAATAGTTGAGAAGAGACCCATGATATAAAATTCCTTTCAATCAATTGATATAAAGGGCATTTGGGATTAACAATCTCTTGTTTAAGATGCCCTTACTAAAATCCATTATAACAATTTTTAACCGCAAAGGATCATTTTTTTATTAACATTTTCACCTACTCAGCACAAAATATTTAACAAAGCTGACTTTGATAAAGGCAACAACTCACATTAGCTAATTCAAGCTTTTCAAAAACTCAACGACATCATTGATCTTGAATTTATCCATCGCGTAAAAAACAAAAATTACGATCGCAAAAAACACAACGGCATACAGTGGAAGTGTGACACGGTCGATCAGATTATCAAAAAAGGTCGGAAGTTCTATCTTTCGAAGGTCTTCCTCCACATTAAGTTGAATGACGCCATCATCATCCAATCGTTTGCCATAATAGTCATAGCATTTGCGAAGCAAGCTTGGGGAAAGGTGCAGGGTATATTTTGACCAATTGCTGCCCAACAGAAGAAAATTTCCGTCCGAGGGATTTTCATCGGTCCGTTTTGCATTCTTCTTTTTCTGCACGCGGGAAAATATCTTATCAAAGTGCGCTTCAACTTCCTTTGCTGTTCTGGTGGGCAGGCGATAGTACGCGCTCATCCCTATGGCAAACCCAAATATAATTCCGCTGTCGGGGTGAACGAGCGCAGCACAACCATAAACGACATATTTACAATTTTGTGGCAAACCGGAAGCAGAGGAAATTATAAAATCAGTAAAGTCCGAATGAGTGCGGTTATGGTTCACTTTATCGTAGGAATATGGAACTATCGGTTCAAAAAATGAATTGCTCGTTTTTATATAAGCGATCACATTTTGATTTTCAGGAATGTCGATAGTGGGAAGGCTGCTTTCCTGTTTATGGATTGGATCCTTCCCCCCATGATTTTCATAAAGCGCTTGAGGTGCAGCAACCTCTTCCCCATGTGACAGGTCTGATTGCCGCGCCGCGTGTTCAAAAACTCTTTCGTGCGAAGTGTATGGCTCAACTCTTGATGAATATATCGGAGATGATTCCAATGGAGATTGTTTATCCCGCAGCATTTCCAACGCCTGAAGCGCCTGCGGGTTGTTTGGGTTTTGCTTCAAGCAAACCTCCAGCAGTTGGATACGCTTCTCAATAGAATCAAGCGTTTCCACATACCAGAACCAGGATTTTATATCATGAGGGTCTGAGCGAATTTGTGCTTCTAGAATCAATTGAGCCTCCCTTTTACGCCCTTGTTTGATCAGGTATATCGCCTGTTGAATATCTGTCATTATTCATCTCCGCACAGCAGATACAGCCATTGAACCTTCTTTGCTATCTTAGCACCATCCGATGGTTTGCGTATGGATTAATTCCCCCAATCACTTGTCAACTCACGCAACTGCGGCTCAACTTTTGCAGCCATTTCCTCAGCCTCACCCTTCTCACTCAACAATCCTTCAATCACAGCACCTAGTACGCGAAGCAATTCTTCCCGTTCCAGCGCAGTGACAAGTGTCTTGCTGAAAACATTTTTTACATCCTCGGGAAGATCGTCAAACCCTCGTCCATTGGATGCAGGCAAACCAAGGCGTTTACAGGCAAGGGCGAGAGCGCAGTCCCGTGCGCCGCTGATCCAATACTCGGCCTGCCAGTATCTTCCGCGCTCAATGCAAAAGCGCGCGCGCAACGCGTGGTGGACGGCATAGCCAAAGAGTTCATCCGTCGATTGCGTTTTTGGAAACGGCTTTTCAACAGCACTTCCAAAAAGCAGTTTGAACTTTGGTCCCGTTGCCCCAAACTTGGAAGCGGGCGTGAAGGAGAGATCGAACTGCAAGCAGCCCGGAAGTAGAAACACCCGATAGATGGAAGGGCCAGCTGACAGGTCGAAAAGATGCGTCGCCTCAAACTCCGCAGTAAGGCTGCGTGACCAGTCCTCCAACACATCCCCCACTGACGCATCGTCCGCTACCGCGAAGGTCAGGTCAAGGTCAGACCAGCGATCCCCGTCACTCAGCGCGAGCGAACCAACCACCGCCCCAGCCACCACCCGTGCATCGGACTCCGCCATCTGAAGCACCCGCTCACGGATGCGGTCACGATCACTGATGCTGAACATGCTGCGATGGATCTTGATTTGCGGGAAAAAGGTAGAAGAAACTCATCGGGATAAGTAGAAAACCGAGGGGCAGCATCAGGCGTACTTCGCCGATCACGCCGCCGAATAAATGGGCGAGAACAAAAACAGGGATGAGAAAGCCAGCGCGTTGCAGGAACAGCGGCAGCTTGGAATATTTGAGAAAGGCAAACAACCAGATGGTTCCAAAAATAAAGAAGACGAACAAAAAGCGGGCATCCCACCACCCCAGCGGAGAGGACAGCAGATCGGCTTTCATCAAACTGATGTTCTCAGGGAATTGCCACCAAATCGCCAGACGGGGATTATCCCTTGTGATGTAGCGAATGATGGCAACGATGGTGTAAGCTGGCAGACTCGTCCAGAAAGTGGTCCACGCCAAAGGAAACAGGGTATTGAATTTGAAATCCTTGAAGTTATATAAAACAAAGACCATCGGCAGGATGAGCATGGTCTCATTGTTCAGGGCACCAACCGCCATGGCAAGCGCATATCCCGCCATGTTCTGCTCTCGGATCGCCCACAATGCCAAAAGAAAGGTCAACAACAGCAGTGGCGTGCTCTCTTGCAGGTCATTCATAAATGAAAGCGGCATGACTGCAGCAAAGAACAGGACACCGCCAAATGCCAGCCCGGCATCGAACCATTTCCGCAGATAGAAATGGAAGCAAAACAGAACCAGGAAAATGAATACCCCTCTTTGAATAATGTACGCATTCTCGATAGTAATATCCAATATTTTTTTCAGGGCTTCAGGAATATAGAACTGCAGCAACCTGGACTGTTCATTGTTTGCATACTGGAATGCCAAAAGTTTTTCATGGTTGCTTGCAAGCTTTCCATTGAACCAGCGCGGGGTGAGGATCAGCTTGAGGCGCAAATTGATCAGGGCAACAAAAAAATAGGCACTCCCAAATATCAGCGCCTCCCGCAAATGTGGGTAGGCGCTGGTCCATTTTTCTCCTTGCTTCATATATATCTTTCTCTCCTATTTTTAATGCGAAGTCTTTTCGGCCTATCATTTACATTACTAGCTACCAAAATCACGCGGAAACGGTCCTTGAGAAACAATATACCAAATATCAATAATGATCATCACAAAAACCGTGAGGTTCGTCAACTTAGTCACGGCAGAAAAATAACTTTTCGGATTCGTAGTATGCTTGCGAAACAGGTCGGACACGACCAAGTTTACCGTAGAACTGCAAGCCATGAGAACAACCCAGAAGAAACCCATCCAT
>Ga0172373_10000790_pt1 | contig 52261 bp, 45 predicted proteins | sample Lak10m_2_FD_114546 | JGI IMG/M metagenome (GOLD analysis project Ga0172373, IMG submission 114546) | Freshwater microbial communities from Kabuno Bay, South-Kivu, Congo - kab_092012_10m | ecosystem: Environmental > Aquatic > Freshwater > Lake | place: Democratic Republic of the Congo... | reverse complement strand
CTGATTTCTCCGGATGGAATGGATAATTACAGTTTCTACAATTGGTCCTCACGACAAAAATGGGCAAGAAAGATCTTCAGGAAATTTGAAATAGATCCTACCCGGATAGCACGTTACAGTTCTTTCGCCTACCGATTGAAATTAATGCGCCCGAAGGTAAAAGCGTTTGTGGATGGGTTTTCCTCTAACAAAGAACAGTTTGTCAGGGCATCAAGAACATGGAGAACCTTCAGAAATCTTCAACCCGATGAACAGGAAATAGGCGATGCCATCAGAAACCATAAGATTCCATTTTTGATTATTATGGGCACATACGATCAAGTGATCCGCCCAAAACAAGCCTACAGGTTTGCTCGAAAGATCGGTATACCACATTGCGTAAAAGAAATACCAAATGGACATCATTTCTTTAAACCCTCCTCGATAAATAAGTTCCATCCGCTTTTACCCTTTATGGAACAATAGCTATCTTTGAACGAATAACAACGCATATGAACAGCATCCTTGATCATCTCGACATCGACCGGAAAATAACCAGACTGGCGCACGAAGTCCTTGAAAATAGCTTTGAAGAACCTACGCTCTTTATCGGTGGTATATGTGGCAATGGAATCCTGATTGCTGAAGAACTGAAAAAGATCATTTCGTCACATTCCAGCCAGGAAGTTAAGGTGTTTGAAATATTGATCAACAAGGATGAACCCTGGAAGGACGGTGTTAAACTGACCATTGATGAGTCACAATTGAAAAATGCATACATCATACTGGTAGATGACGTATTGAATTCAGGTAAGACCATGCAATATGCGTTGATGAAATTCTTGGAAGGTCCCACCAAATCGATCAAAACCGTTGCACTCGTTGACCGAACACACCGAAGATATCCTATTAAAGCTGACTACGTTGGTTTGAGTTTATCCACCACATTGAAGGAACGTGTAGAAGTTGAATTGAATGGTACATCATCGCGTGCTTTCCTGGTTTGATCATATGAAAAAAATTACCGAATCAGCATCAAAGTACAACCACCTCGAACAAATGAGTACGGGTGAATTATTGGTTAGCATCAATCATGAAGACAAATCTGTCCCGTTAGCTATTGAGAAGGAACTTCCGGCCATCGAGGCTTTTGTCGATGCGTGTTTTGAACGCATGCAGAAAGGCGGTCGTTTGTTTTACATTGGAGCGGGCACCAGCGGACGATTAGGAATTGTTGATGCAAGTGAATGTCCGCCAACCTTTGGCGTGCCACATGGACTGGTTATCGGGATCATTGCCGGAGGAGACACCGCAATTCGAAAAGCAGTTGAGTTTGCTGAAGACGATGAAAATCAAGGTTGGAAAGATCTGATTGAATACAACATTAACGAAAACGATACATTAGTTGGAATTGCTGCTTCGGGAACTACGCCATATGTGTTAGGTTCCTTAAAGGAAGCCCAGAAAGCAGGTGTTTTGACAGCGGGCATTTCCTGCAATCCCGGATCACCATTGTCGCAATTAGCAGAATTTCCGATGACACCGGAAGTAGGACCGGAATTCGTAACAGGAAGCACACGGATGAAATCTGGTACCGCGCAGAAATTAGTGCTCAACATGATTTCTACAGCACTCATGATACGTTTGGGACGCGTCAAAGGGAACAAAATGGTCGACATGCAGTTGAGCAACAACAAACTGGTTGATCGTGGTGTCAAAATGATCATGGATGAGACAGGAATTCCCTACGATCAGGCAGAAAAATTGTTGGAGGAACATGGTTCAGTCCGAAAAGCCGTTGATCATTATCAAAGTCACCATTAATGTGTGCATCCGATCAAAAACGTTCCTTTCTTGTTAACCTTTTTCAAGAACGTTGTCCCCGTTGCAAGAAGGGATTTGTCTTTAAGCAGGAAATTAGCCTGATGGAATTACCGGTCATGAACGACCAATGCGAGGAGTGTCAGTATCACTTTGACAGAGAGCCGGGTTATTTTTTAGGCGCCATGTATCTGTCCTACGGATTTGCTGCTTTACAGGGGATCATAACTTATTTTTTAATTGTAGCCATTTTTCCCACTATCAGTGTTTTCTGGAGCATATTCTGGGTGATTTTTATGATTCTCATTTGCGGACGCAAGAATTACAAATTATCCAGGATTTTGTATATCTATATTTTTCCCTGGTGACAGTTACTGCTGCTCTGGAATTAATTCTGAAACTACTATTTACATTTTAGTCTCTACTTTTTGCTTGATCAAAAAGTAACAAAAAATCAAGGCTTTGGATTTCTTCTGGGTTCGGCATTATATATTTCTAAACAGTAATTTAATTCTGTCCGAACCCTTTTCTGCTCCTTCTGTGGTTCTGTTTTGTCGGTGATCCTTCGGCTTCCTCCAAAACGACGAAACACAGTGCGGTTTGAAAACCGAAAAATCCAAGGCCGGTTTATGCTGCTAGCGTTTTTATCATTATCCTCATCATTTTCTCCACTATAGACTTTGGACTAAGGGGAATGCGCAATCGTTGGTGTAGAAGAGAGAAGGCTGATTCGAGTAGCCTCATCCTGTCATTTTGCTCCTTTTGGCCTACAAAAGGAGAAGAATAAATCCTAACAAATCTCTACTTTTGTATTCCACAGATCATGTCGAGTCACTTCCTTAAGTTCAAATCTTCCATTTCAGGCATTTCACTTCCGGAGAAATTCACCTTTCCATTTTATTACGACCCTCACCCATTGGGATTGATGGCTGCAGAGGAGCTCAAGGAATACCTCAGGGAACAGAACGAATTCGAGCACAATTTTGGACTTGACAAAAACCAAACGGGTTTGGTGATCGGAAAAATGTTCGGCGTACTCATTGTTCAGAATACGGATAATGAATTGGGCTACCTGGCTGCTTTTTCAGGTAAACTGGCTAATCGCAATCATCACGATCGATTTGTCCCTCCGGTTTTTGACATGCTGAAGGAGGATGGTTTTTTCCGAATGGAGGAACGCAATCTAACCCAATTGAATAACACGATCGAAGCGCTGGAAGGAGCTACTGATTACCTTCAACTGAAGGAGGAAATTCAACACATTGAGGCATCTTACACATCACGAATCTCAAATTCAAAATCAGAAATCAAGGATAACAAAGCTGCGCGAAAATCGGAGCGAGAACAGTTGATTCAGTTATTTCATGGATCTGAACTTGAAATGAAGCTGGAAGAATTGCGCAAGCAATCCATCCGTGAACAATATTACCTAAAGGAACTACATGCAGAATTCCGCATCGAGGTTTTTAAAATGACAGAAAAACTGGCCCTGCATGAAGATCGAATCAATGCATTAAAAGAGGAACGAAAAAACCGTTCAGCTAAGCTACAGGAACAACTATTCGAAAGTTATTCGTTCTTGAATCAGAAAGGTGAAACCAGAAGTTTACGTTCGATCTTCAGTCAAACCACGGACGGAAGAACGCCTTCCGGAGCAGGAGAATGCGCCGCGCCAAAACTATTACAATACGCTTTTCAACATCAATTAAAACCTATTGCGCTTGCTGAATTCTGGTGGGGCACCCCTCCTCCGTCTGAAGTGCGCGTTCATGGCCATTTTTATCCAGCATGCAGAGGTAAATGCGAACCTATTCTCGGACATATGTTACAAGGGTTGGATGTTGACCCAAATCCCATGCTCGACAATCCTGCTGCCAACAAAGAACTTTCGTTTATTTACGAAGACGACGAAATCATTTTGGTGAACAAGCCTGCTGAGTTCCTCTCCGTACCGGGACGCAGAATTTCGGATTCTGTTTACACACGTATCAAACAATCACATCCAGAAGCAGAAGGTCCGTTAATTGTTCATCGTCTGGATATGTCCACATCCGGACTAATGATCATTGCCAAAACGCTCAAAGCCTATCATCATCTGCAGCGGCAGTTCATTCAACGAACGGTCAAAAAACGTTATGTTGCCTTATTAGATGGCATCGTACAAAACAAAGAAGGCGTGATTGATCTCCCCATGCGCGTTGACCTTGACGACAGACCCAGGCAAGTGATCTGTTTTGAACACGGCAAACCGGCACTGACTCACTGGAAAAAGATCAGCGAAAACGCTAACCAGACGCGCATTCATTTTTTTCCTGAAACCGGTCGCACACATCAGCTACGGCTGCACGCAGCACATAAAGATGGTTTGAACTGTCCGATATATGGTGACGATCTTTACGGACAGAAGTCAGACAGACTTTATCTCCATGCGGAGCAGATCGAGTTCACGCACCCGGGTACAAAAAAAAGGTGCAGCTTCGAAGTTGCCGCACCTTTCTGAGAATCTATATTTACCTTTTAGTTCTTGACCACTTTAAGTTGTGTTATCCTACCTGCTTCATCTGCAAGGTGCAACACATAGGTCCCTGATTCAATGGATGAAAGCGAAATGGATCCGGCACTCATTTCTCCATTCAGAATTGCCTTTCCACTCAAATCGAAAAGCGTGTAGCTTACAGAACCATCTGTTTCAACAAATAATTTTTCCTCTGTAGGGTTCGGATAGATACGAGCATTCATTTCTTTTTCGTTCAATCCCATTGACGCATCGTAATTCACCCGGAAATACTGTGTAATTGAACTGGAGGCAGCTGGTATACCAAAGTCCTGGACAGAAACATTCACCGCATAAATACCCGGAGTAAGACTATTTGCATTAAACACACAAGTATATTGCTCGAATTCCGCACTCGAATTTGCGATGGAATAAGTTAGTGCCGCAGGAGCGCTACATGTGATGGACGTACTCATTCCCTGCCCTACTTCCGGAGCATAGGCAGAAATCATGAATTCAAACTGTTCTGCAAGTGATTTGATCAAGGTATCACCCGTATACACATCGATCGTATCACAGATCGCACTGCTCACAACGACAGGCGGCGTATTCGATGCTGCTGCACCGGCTACATTGAAATAAATTTCCTGTCCATCCAAGAAATCGATCTGATCTGTTGCTCCGTAAGGACCATCAAAAGCCACACCTGCTGCATCAAATTGTCCAACCTGGAAGTAATCTACCCCATTTCCGATGTTTACACCAACAGTGGCAGGGGCTCCACCAAAACCACCAACTCCCATGGAAGCATCACCTGTAGTCCATTGCATATCACCGTAACAGAAGGAAACGTTGTTACCCGCAGGCACAAGTGAATCAGAACCATTCGAAATAATTAACTGAAATGTTGATACTAAATCTGTATGCCCATTAAAATACCCCACATGATCCCAGTAAACGATCATGGCTGAAGGGGTGATTTTGTACCAAACACTCCCACCGTCACCTGCTCCGATGTAATTACCGAGACTATCTATCGTGTAGGTTCCACGCGTGTCTACGTCACCCCAGAAAGGAGCGATCATGTTATAGGTAGAATCTGGAAAAGGGTTAGCAGTAAATGTGTAATAGGGCGCAAGAAACGACACATTACCATTGTTATTAATGATCACAGAATCGTATTGATTTCCATAAAAATCGAACGTAAATGGCAAACTGATCGTACCTGAGGAACCATCATCATTGGGCAACATGGCCAATGAGAATGTGCTGTCCAAAGGAACCAGGCAATTACATACACCATTTTTCACCGTCCCACCCGAATAATGTACCGTTTGCATCAGGTGATTATCAGAAAATCGATAGTCAACAGAAGGATCTAACAATCCATTTGATTTTAACTGATCATATGCGCTGTGGGTGATCGTTACTGATTCCTGCGCAAACATCCCGAAGGTCAGGAAAGACATCATTAGTAGTGGTAATTTTTTCATGGTGTTAGTTTTTTCTAAAGACGAAGAAAGGTAATTAAAAGTTGCCTACAAATATTTATACTTTTTGAGAAATGATTTTTGAAGCTAGATTCAAAAAAATCCTTATTTAAATTAGTGATATATTTGCGCCGTCAAAACAACCTAACAATTATGAAATTGAGACTTCTGTGCGTGCTTTTCATTTTGTCTTTATCTAAAATCAAAAGCCAAATAGTCGATGCAAATGCTTTTCTAAAAGGGAATTACGTTGAGTTAGCCATCGGTCCATGCGGTGCGTTTGCTTCAACAGTTGCAGCCCCTGTTGGTTATCATCCAAGAACTGATAATTTCACTGGTTTTTTAGGTTTTACAGCTGATCCTGCAAAGGATGGTTGGACAACTGGTTCTCCTGATTATGTAGGTGATTATTTCATGCCGGGTAGTCCAGAAGAGGGTTGGGGAATCACAATAGGCACTTCAAATTTTAATAATAACGAGCTATGCCAACAAAACGATATACCAGGATCAATAATAAGTTATTTCAGCAATACGTCAGAAGTTTCAGCTGAATGGGAAGGTACAATTGGAGGTCTCCTGATTCGTAAAAGAACTTATATTCCGATGAATTCATTGTATTTCATAACTGAAGTGAATATACTTAACTCAACTGACTCAATAATAAACGACATTTATTATATGCGAAACGTTGATCCTGATCAGGGAGAACTAACTCCCGGTGGTGGTTCAACATTTAACACGCTGAATTCGATTGTTTACCAGAACCCAGATCCATGCAATAAAGCGTTCGTATCAGCTACGACAACCCAAGGGAATTATTATCTTGGACTTGGCACAATAGATTCTAGAGCACATGTTACCTATGGAGGATTTCATAACCGATCAGCCAGAGAGGTTTGTGAAGGATCAATGAGTCTGTATTCAACTGGTTCTTTGAATTCCGATATTGCAATATCTTTAGGTTTCACACTGGGAAGTTTACTTCCAGGTGAAAGCACTCAGTTTAACTACACTTATGTTTTAAGTGAGCCCGATCTTAATCAAGCACTTGCTGCTACGAACATCAATTTTAACCTGTCAGGATCGAATTTAATCTCAGGTAGTCAAACAGAAATCTGTGCTAATACCGACATTCCCATAGTTATTCATAATACGGGAAGCTTCACTAACTGGAATTGGACACCATCAACAGGATTAAACACAACAACCGGAGACACTGTAATTTCGAATATTGATACTCCAACTACTTACACAGCTGTTGGAACGGGATCTTGTGGTACTGTTTCACTTAGCATAGACATCAATCCCGTTAGCATACCAATTCCGGGTGATGCAGGATCAATCATAGGGAGCAGAATATTGTTACCTGGCGATACCAATATCGTCTATTCATTAGATTCTGTAACAAATGCCACTCATTATCTTTGGACATTACCAAACGGAACATCCTTTACGTCCGGAGCAGCCACCGATTCAATAACCTTAAATGCTGGTTTATTACCAATGTGTGGCACACTAACGGTCACACCTCACAATGTATGTGGAAATGGACAGAGCAGCTATTTAGATTTATGTATTATTGAGCTAATTATTGATTCGATTCCAAATGAGCTTTGTATGGAACAAAACTATAATCTCAATTTTAACACAAATACGGAATTATACAATGGAAATATGTTTAATCTGGAATTAAGTGATGCAAATGGATACTTTTCAAATCCTTTCATTGTTGGGTCGTTAAATTCAATTCAAAGTGGTAATATTCAATTCATGATTCCCACCGGAACTCCTGTTGGTTCAAATTATTCATTAAGATTAACAAGTTCAAATCCATACTTTGTTTCAACGGGGGTAGTCAATAACTTTTCAGTGAACTCAGTAAAACCGGTCATAGATTCGCTGAATGACGTTATTGTATGTGATGACTATGTTTTACCCAATCTTTCTTCTGGAAGTTACTTCTCACTACCAAATGGACTTGGTATTCCTTTGAATTCGGGAGACACCATTACCACCTCGCAAACATTATATATTTATGCTGTGAATCAAAATTGTTCAAGTGAAAACAACTTCAATATCACATTCAATTACACACCTGCAGTTGACAACATTACTTCAGAGAATGTGTGCGACCATTTCACATTACCAGTTTTAGCTAATGGTATTTATTTTACAGAGACAGGAGGAAATGGAACCACGTTAAATGCCGGTGATACGCTAATAAATACTCAAACGGTATTTATTTACAATCAAAGTGGAATTTGTACTGCAGAATCAAGTTTTACAGTGTCTATAATTTCGACACCAATTGTGTCGACACTAAATGATACAATTTCATGTGAATATTTCATTCTTCCGCAAATAATTCATGGGGATTATTATAGTAACCCCGATGGGAATGGAAATCTTTATTCTGGCGATACAATTTCTGCGAGCCAAATGATTTATATCTATGCTCAAGATGGAATTTGTACTAATGAATCAAATTTCAGCATTTCTATTTCAACCATACCTCCAGTGGACAGTCTTTCAGATGTAACTCATTGCGGTGATTATGTCTTACCATTAATTACAAATGGAACATATTATACTCAATCTGGAGGAATTGGAATTTCACTTTTACCAGGGCTTTCTGTGTCACAATCCGGTACAATTTATATTTATGCCGCAAGTGGAGCCTGTAGCAATGAATCATCATTCGATTGTGCAATCACACCATATCCGAATAACGCGGTCATAAATTCTGATCCATATTTAACGGCTATGGCCAGCGGTTATGCATATCAATGGGTTGACTGCAATAACAATTACCTTTCGATTAATGAGGAAACGCAGCAAACCTTGAATGCCACTCAAAATGGAACTTATGCTGTTGTTATTATGGATAATGGCTGTGCCATCATGAGTGATTGTTATGAAATCAACACCGTTCATGTTGAAAATGAATCTTCTATTGACCCTACAATTTATCCGAATCCTACAACAGGGATATTAAACCTTAATTTCTATAAAGACAATATTGCATTTCAAGTAATTGATATTACTGGTAAAAATGTCTTCAGCGGTATATCCTCAATTTCAAAAAATTCCACGTTGACTTTAGTGAATCAACCCGATGGAATCTATTATCTAGTTTTCGAAAATAGAAGGTTCAAAATAATTAAAAATTAATGAGTTAAAAACGATTGATTTTTTTTTAGACGTGTCTTTCAGTGATTAACGAAACGCTTAATCTTATTACATTATTTAACTTTTAATACCAACTCATTGATGAAATTCAGGCTTTATTCAACTTTGTCATTCCTTATTCTTACATTCAGTTTGGCAAGTCAAAATATTGAAATTAGCAGTATTGGCAACCCTTGTGAACCATCCATTGCGATGAACCCGAATAACCCTAATATCATCGTAGCTGGTTCTGTCATAAATTATTTTCATGTTTCAGCAGATGGTGGTTTAACATGGAACACGCAGTCACTAGTATCTCCTTATGGGGTTTGGGGAGATCCCAATATACAAGTGGATAATATGGGTAATTTTTATTTTACACACTTATCAAATACCCCAGGTGGTAATTGGATTGACCGAATCGTTTGTCAAAAATCAACGAACGATGGTCAGGCATGGAATATTGGAACTTACACGGGTTTGAATGGAACGAAGGCTCAAGACAAACAAACACTTACAATTGATCGAACAAATAACAACCTTTACATGACTTGGACCGAGTTCGATTCTTATGGGAGTACAGATCCACTAGATAGTAGTCGTATTTTGTTTTCAAAATCTCTTGATCAGGGCGATACATGGTCAAGCCCTGTTAAGCTCAATAAATGGAGTGGAGACTGCATAGATAAAGACAGTACAGTTGAAGGCGCAGTGCCGGCTATTGGTCCTAATGGTGAAATCTATGTCGCTTGGACAGGTCCATATGGAATCGTATTCAACAGGTCTCTTGACCAGGGACTTAGCTGGCTTCAGGAAGAAATAATCGTCGATCCTATGCCAGGTGGTTGGGATTTCATGATCCCAGGTTTAGATAGAGCGAACGGCCTACCTTTAATTAAATGTGATATTAGTGGTGGACCAAATCATGGAACATTGTATATTAATTGGAGTGATCAGAGAAATGGGACAGATAACACCGATATTGGCTAGCTAAATCAACTGATGGTGGTAATACATGGTCATCTCCTGTCAAGGTCAATAACGATACGTCCAATCGTCATCAATTCTTTTCGAGTATGGATATTGATCAAACCAATGGGAATTTATATTTTGTTTTCTACGATAGAAGAACCTACACCGACAATCAAACAGATGTGTATATGGCAATATCAACAGATGGCGGCACAAATTTCTCCAATGTTAAAATCAGTGAATCTCCTTTTTCTCCTTAACCGGGAGTGTTTTTTGGAGATTTTAATAGTATAGTTGCACACAATAATGTTGTTAGACCAATATGGACGAGATTTGACACAGGAACCTTGAGTATTTGGACAAATATTACTGATATAACCAACATATTGAAATCAATAAATTTGAATGGCGAACAAATAAACGAAGTGAAATTTTATCCAAATCCAACTTCTAATCTCAGTTATGTCTCTTTTAAACTGCATGAATTATCTCTAGTATCTCTAAAACTACAGGATATGAACGGTAAAATAATATCAACTATCCTTCAAGATGTTCAAATGGAATATGGTAAGCATACCATAACGATCGAACCAAAAAAATTAAATCTTACTTCGGGTACTTATCAATGTGTTTTATACTTAAATGGTGGAAAAAAAATCTTAAAAAACATAATTATTGAATAATGCTTTCAATTATACTGAACCTCTTAAAAAAGCATTTACCTCAATTCACCAATCATTGTTGTATTCATTTTGGATTTAATTATTAAACTTTCACTCCCCTCGTCATCTCTCGTTTACCAGGAGGTCCGGGCAAGGATTCTACTTCGAAACCAAGTGAACGTAAATCCCTTTTGAGCTGACCTTTGGCGCAATAGGTTACAAAAACTCCTCCCTGCGAAAGTAAGTGACACATCTTTTGAAGAATTTCTATCTCCCACATCTCACCTTGTGCTCGAGGACCGAAGGCATCAAAAAATACAATATCAAATCGTTCATCAGGTATTACCCAGTCTTCGATCTTTGCATGGATCTTTTGAAACTGAAAGAGCTTATCAAGTGAATGTACGTCTTCCCAATTAGAAGAATGCATTCGTGAGAAGATACTTTTTGAATTATTTGAAACCAATTCCGAATAATTGAGTTGCGTAATCAATTCCTCCTCTACCGGATAGGCCTCAATGCCTGTATATTCAAGGCGCACACTATTATTCAATGCAAATTCAGCTGCCAAAAGCGCATTCAAACCGGTACCAAATCCCATTTCAAATACCCGAATCAAATTTTTTTCCTCCAGAAACTCCAGTCCATGCTGAATGAATACATGTCGTGCCTCCTGTAAAGCGCCATGACCGGAATGGTAATTCTCCTCCATCGCTTCAATCCGTATCGTGCTTGATCCGTCAGAGGTTCGTATGACTTCGCGTTTCATTTTTTTTAGATGTTAAGACCGCTTCGCTCAAAGATAAAAGACTTCAAGACTTTAATTTGCAATTTCAAAATGAAACTTATTCAAAATCTGAAATCTGTCAATCTGAAATCTGTTAATCTGAAATCTGTAATTGAACAATTGTTCATAAACCCTACTCACAACTTTTTAAGAAAGAATTGATTTTTATTTTCTCGAAGTGGCTGCCGTTTCTCTATCTTTGTTACCTATGGAAAATCAACCGGAAAACAGCAAAAAACCTGCGTCAAGATTGCGAAATCCTTCTGTATTACTGAATGATCTGGGAAAGATTCCACCGCAATCAGTAGACCTGGAGCAAGCTGTGCTTGGTGCCATGATGCTGGAAAAGAATGCTGTCACGGATACCATCGATATTCTTAAGCCGGAAAGCTTTTATGACCCAAAACACCAGTTCATTTACGGTGCCATCCGCGAGCTGTTCGGTAGTTCCTCTCCTATTGACCTTTTGACTGTTACCAACCGATTGATGCAGAAAGGCGAACTCGAAGCGGCTGGCGGAGCGGTATATATTTCTCAGTTGACGAGTCGCGTAGCGTCTACAGCCCATATCGAGTACCACGCACGTGTGATCTCTGAAAAGCACATTAAACGCGAACTGATCCGAATGAGCAGCGAGGTGATCCGCGACGCTTACGATGACACGAACGACGTTTTTGATGTTTTAAATAAAGCTGAAGGTGAGTTATTCCAGATTGCAGAGAATAACATGGGTAAAAACGTGGACATGATGCAAAACGTGGTGCAACAGGCCATTCAGGAAATAGAAAAAGCTTCTCAGAATGCAGACGGAATTAGTGGAATTGCTTCAGGTTTCCACGATCTGGATAAACTAACCTCCGGATGGCAACGTAGCGACATGATCGTTATAGCGGCACGTCCTGCGATGGGTAAAACTGCCTTTGTACTTTCCATGGCGCGCAACACAGCTGTGGATCATGGTCATGGTGTTGCGATCTTCTCTCTGGAAATGTCTTCTGTACAGCTGGTGAAACGTCTGATCGCGAGTGAAGCCCGATTGAGTGCGGAAAAATTGCGTAAAGGAGATCTCCGGGAGCATGAATTCCAGCAATTGCACTCACGCATCACGAAACTGGCTACTGCACCCATCTTTATTGACGATACGCCGGGAATAAGTGTTTTCGATTTACGTGCGAAATGTCGCCGATTGAAAATGCAACACAACATTGATTTAGTGATCATTGATTACCTCCAGTTGATGACAGCCGGTGGATCAAAAGGTAGCGGCAACAGAGAACAAGAGATTTCCACTATATCCCGTTCGATCAAGGAGATTGCAAAAGAACTTAATGTGCCTATCATTGCGCTTTCACAGTTGAGTCGTTCCGTGGAACAACGCGGTGGAGATAAACGCCCTGTACTGTCAGATCTTCGTGAATCCGGTGCCATCGAGCAGGATGCCGACATCGTTTCCTTCATTTACCGCCCGGAATATTACGGTTTCCTTCAGGATGACGATGGAAATTCGAATCAAGGGGTTGGTGAAATCATTGTAGCGAAACACCGTAACGGTGCGCTTGATCGAGTTCGATTACGGTTCATTGGCGAATATGCCCGTTTTGATAATCTCGAAAATTATTATGAGGACAATGCTCCAACACCAAATCCCGCGATGAACAATCTTTCGGCTAATACGGGCTTCGACGGACCTTCGGGAGGAAACATGATTCTTCGAAGTAAAATGAACGAATCGAGCGATGAAGATGAGTCTGATGTTGACTTTGGTTACAGCGGAGATTCAACGCCGTTTTAAGAACTAAATTTGGTCAGATCTTTGAGCAGACAGGACGCATGTTGAAAAGTATAGCCTTCATTTTTCTTTTTCTGATCAGCTTTCAATCGAGAGCGACTCAAATTTTGGTGCCGATGGACGACACGCAGTCAGACCATCTTAAAGCTTATGGCGCAGCCTACTGGTCGCTGGAAAATACGGTAACGATCGAATGGCTTTTGAATTACAGAGGCGGTTCATTTCTCTTTCCTCATTTACGTGCGTTGGAAGAAGAACTTATCCTTCGCAATGTGAAATACGAGATTCTAACGGACGGACAGGTAAACTCGATTCGAAATCAGATATCGAATCCGGAGGTAAACATGGAGATCGTGCAGCTGGAAAAAGCACCCAAAATAGCCGTTTACACCCCAGACGGAAAACAGCCCTGGGATGATGCCGTAACGCTGGTTATGGAATATGCCGAAATTCCTTACGACAAAATCTATGATTCTGCTATTGTAATGGGTGCCTTGCCCAAATATGACTGGTTACATTTGCATCACGAGGATTTTACTGGGCAATATGGTAAATTCTATTCGGCCTACCGGAATTATGAGTGGTACCAGCAACAAGTAGCTGACGCGGAAGCTGATGCCAAAATGCTCGGATTTTCTAAAGTTTCTGAACTAAAACGGGCCGTTGCGATCAGTATCAAGAACTTTGTGATTGGAGGTGGGTTTCTTTTTACCATGTGCAGTGGAACTGACAGTTTTGATATCGCTTTAGCAGCCCAGAACACGGATATCTGTGAAGATATGTTCGACGGCGATCCTTCAGATCCGAATTCTCAGCAAAAGTTGGATTTTAGTTCCACATTTGCTTTTACCAATTTTAAATTGGAAAGAAATCCAATGGTTTACGAATATTCCAATATCGATGGGACGGATATTCATCGAATGAATCGTGTTACAGAAGCAACGGATAAGTTTACGTTGTTCGATTTTTCTGCGAAATGGGATATCGTTCCAACTATGTTGACGCAATGTCACACGACTGTTATCAACGGATTCATGGGTCAAACTACAGATTTCCTGAAGGACCTCATCAAGCCTAATGTATTAGTGATGGGAGAAAATAAATCCCTTGGTACGGCACGCTATATTCATGGTGAACTCGGGCAAGGAACCTGGACTTTCTATGGTGGTCACGACCCTGAAGATTACGAGCACAAAGTGGGCGATCCACCGACTGATCTTAATTTGCATCCAAATTCTCCCGGCTACCGATTGATTCTAAATAACATTCTTTTTCCCGCTGCCAAAAAGAAAAAGCGTAAAACCTAAATTCAAGTCTTGTACGATGAAAACCACACTACCAGCTCTTACTTTTTTGTTATTCGTTCTATTTTCTTGCAAAACTACTGTTGTGGATACTCCGGATGGACCGCAGATCGTAGGAAATGATGTTGATGCCAATGGATGTAAAGGTTCCGCAGGATATGTGTATTCCGTAATTAAAGCCAAATGCATCAGAGCTTTCGAGGAAGGCATTGAATTTCACAACAAGGAATTTTCCCAGAGTGCCTATGTGATTCTTTCAGAGAACAAAGAAGAGGCTGAAGTATTCCTTCCTATGGAAACGACCATCAATGAATGTCTATTGATGCGACTTGAAGGGGCTAAACTTTATGGCAACAAAAACGGGACAATGCAAATCACAAAATCAGAAAGTGAATTTGTCCTATCCTACAAAAAGGATTTTTTTGTAGTTAGGCGCACAGAAGATGTTGACAGCCTTCTACTGAAACTTTAAAGCATGATTCTATCAGTTCTTAATCAACGGTTTACTCCATTGATTTCCGTTGAGATCGGTGAACACTATATGATAGACCCCAGAATTTAGAGTATTCACATCGATAATTGATTCACCTTCTGTAAGTTGCCCCGAGACGACTACCCTACCCATGAGATCAACCGCACTGAATTCGTAATTCATGGAAGAAGTAATTGTTACTATATTACTCGCTGGTATGGGATATAATCGAAGGTCATTTCCAAGTTCTTCCGATAGGTTGGCAAAACAGTTATTGGTTACGCCAAAGGTAGGTGCCGTAAAGTCAAATACCCCAGCATCAGGACATCTCGCATACGAAACATCCGTCATTTGGGCCGTAAAGTCAACTTGGTCAAATACTGTAGTCCCATTTCCAAAGATAATCGATTCCCCTGCAGCACTTAATTTAAAATTCGTGTGAAGACCAGACTGATCAGCATCTTTATCTACCCAAACAATTAAATAAGCATTAGGCGCAATGAACGATCCGGAGGGAAATTGCCATTCATTCAAAAGTAGAGGGTCATCCGATAAATACATACCGGAAAGATCTTTTGCACTGGAAGTTGTATTGTATAACTCAATCCAATCGTCATTTTCATTATAATTATCTACTGCAGTAATGCTATTATCTGCCATTATTTCATTGATCACTACCTGACCTTGGGTAGGCCAGGGGATAATCACCGACAAGGTATGATATTCATGTTCGGCTCGTTGCGGACTAAATAATCCTGCATTCGCATTCTCTGCATAAAAATAATACTGCATTTGGCTGCAATTCAGGGTTACATCTACACCATAAATATGATCTCCTGCTGCTCCATCATTGTGAGCACCGTCATCATACATCGCCAAGCGTGTAAATTTGTCCTCCGAATTAAATCGGTATCCAAAATAAACATTGGATTCATTACTTGTTGTTACAGTCATCGTTATCGTTTGACCATAGTAAGGTGTCGTAGTACCAGGCGCATAAGAGGTAATTGTTGGCGCAACAAGTATGTAATTGGAATTCGTGCTAAAAAAAGTCACTCTTGCATCCATCAATTGTTGTATACCTGGAATTGACGTTCCTCCACCTGGTCCACTTCCCGTTACGGAGGTGGTCAAACTGTTCTGGTACTGTGTATACGTATAAAACTTATAGGGATCGGCCTGCACAGACGCATCGATGGTTGTTCTGATCGTATTCGCCGTGGTCAAATAATCACCTGACGCGAATATTTCTTGAACAATGGTTCGCAAATGTGCCATATACATACGTTTGTATAGAGGGTCTGCAAGCATTTTTTTGATCAAAGGATGATTGGTCGACGTACTATTAGACATGGGATCCAATGAGGTAGCGGTGTAACTTCCTGAACCCGTTCCGCCCGGGAAACCGGCAAAACTCATATTCAAATCCCAAATCACAGGATCGAAACGGTCATTCTGGTCTTTGTAGAGGTAATAATTTTGTCTGAAGGCACCGGAATAGGAATCCAAATTCACTAAAACATTATTGAAGGCCAGCATCCACAAAGCACGATCGACATCCAATACAGTTTCAATCTGGGTAAAGTCATTGTTTAATACATTTATCAGATCAACCAAATCATTCCATCCATAAGCTGATTTCAATTCATACCCATCAAAGTATGAGCTACTATCCGTATTAATCCATTTCAAATCAGGATTAACGGTACTTGTTGGACCTGCGCCACCAACAGGGTTGCATTTAAAAAATGACCCATTGGAAGAATAAAAATGGTTACCACAAAAATCTTCTGTGATGCTTTCAGCATTCGAGTAAACACCTCGCAGCGTACCATTGATGTATACATTCGCAAAGTTTGCTTTTGGACAATCCATGTATTGCTCCAAGATCGCATAGGATAATACCTCACGAATCATAGACGGATCCTGATACCCATTCTGCAACTTTACCTCCGTGTAGCCCTCGTAATCTTGACCGCCTTTAATATAGTCCAGATTCAAATGCAATGGATTCTTGTTATTTGACGCATTGTACGAACTGTTACCTTTATATTTCACCCCAACACTGTCAAAAACTACCCCGTTAATTCTTACTGAATCAGCAATCGTATAGACATCTGTGGTAGTAGCTGCGTCGAGTAGTGCATCCCAATTCGAGGATGCAAAAAAGATCTCTATTGTTTGAACTGTTGCTCGGTCGTAGAATGTTGTTTGTGATTGAACTTTAAAACTCAGGATGGTCAAGCCTGTGGTTAAAATAACAAGTAGTTTTTTCATGTGGACTAAAATAGATTCTATGACTAAAAAGCGTAATTTAATTTTAATATATCATTAAGCATAGATGATCTTAAAATTAAAATCTTGCGCTGAAGGTAAAAAAAAACGCCCTTTAAAAGGACGTTTTTGATTTTTATACCGTTGGGTTACGCGTCGATCTTTGCATATTTTGCATTGCGCTCGATGAATTCTCTGCGCGGTGGCACATCATCTCCCATCAACATGGAGAAGATCTGATCACATTCAGCAGCATTTTCAATGGTAACCTGACGAAGCGTGCGACTTTCAGGATTCATGGTTGTTTCCCATAACTGCTCCGCATTCATCTCACCCAAACCTTTATAGCGCTGAACATTCACTGAAGACTCACTTCCTCCACCCTTCATGTCCTGGATCAAACGATCACGTTGATCTTCATTCCATGCGTACTCTGATTTTGCTCCTTTCTTCACCTGATAAAGTGGCGGAGTAGCAATGTACACATAGCCATTCTCAATCAATTCCTTCATGTAACGGAACAAGAAAGTTAGGATCAATGTCTCGATGTGAGAACCGTCGACGTCGGCATCACACATGATGATGATCTTATGGTAACGCAATTTTTCAAGGTTCAACGCTTTAGAATCTTCCTCGGTTCCGATTCTAACTCCCAAAGCAGTGTAGATATTCTTGATCTCCTCGTTTTCAAAAATCTTGTGTTGCATGGCCTTTTCCACGTTCAGGATCTTACCACGAAGCGGCATGATAGCCTGGAAATGACGATCACGACCTTGTTTGGCAGTACCACCCGCAGAGTCTCCCTCGACGAAGTAGATCTCACAAGCAGCAGGATCTTTTTCTGAACAATCTGCAAGTTTACCAGGCAAACCAGAACCGGAAAGAACGTTCTTACGCTGAACCATTTCACGCGCTTTGCGTGCCGCGTGTCGAGCACGTGCGGCCAAGATCACTTTCTCCACGATGATTCGAGCTTCATTTGGATGTTCTTCCAGATAAGCTGAAAGCATTTCAGATACCGCCTGACTTACAGGAGCAGTTACTTCACGGTTTCCAAGTTTTGTTTTTGTCTGACCTTCGAACTGCGGTTCTGCAACTTTAACAGAAACAACCGCTGTCAATCCTTCACGGAAATCATCTCCATCGATTTCAATTTTTTCCTTTGCCAACATCCCTGAATCAGTCGCATACTTTTTCAAGGTATTTGTTAACCCTCGACGGAAACCTGACAAATGTGTTCCCCCTTCGTGCGTATTGATGTTATTAACATAGGCTTGAATATTCTCCGTGTAAGACGTGTTGTAAGTCAAAGAAACCTCCACTGGAATACCTTCGCGCTCACCTTCAAAATAGATCACATCTGAGATCAATGCCTCACGGTTTCTGTCTAGATACTGTGCAAACTCTTTCAATCCTCCTTCAGAGAAGAAAACAACAGAAAGAGGTTTTCCATTTTCATCCGTATGGCGATTGTCTGTCAGGGTAATGGTGATGCCTTTGTTCAAAAATGCCAGTTCACGCATTCTTGCAGCAAGCGTATCAAAGTTGTAAACCGTGTCCTCAAAAATACTTCCATCAGGTTTGAATGTCTGAATGGTTCCTGTTTCTTTGGAAACACCTATTTCCCTGACCGCGTACAATGGTTTTCCGATCGAATACTCTTGTTCAAAAACCTTTCCTTCGCGGTGTACTTCGGTACGCATGTGAATCGACAAGGCGTTCACACAAGATACACCAACACCATGCAATCCACCGGAAACCTTGTAAGTGTCTTTGTCGAATTTTCCTCCGGCATGCAGGACTGTCATTACGACTTCCAATGCCGACTTCTTCTCTTTCGTGTGCATCGCCGTCGGGATACCACGTCCATTATCTTTTACAGTGATCGAATTGTCTTCATTGATCCATACACCAATCGTATCACAATGACCTGCCAAGGCCTCATCAATGGAGTTATCTACAACCTCATAAACCAAATGATGAAGTCCTTTGACACCTACATCACCAATGTACATGGCCGGACGCTTACGAACTGCTTCCAGTCCTTCGAGTACCTGAATATTATCTGCTGAATAATTGTCTTTTGCTAATTCTTCGCTCATAACCGTTTTTCCTAAATGGGATTAAAATCACAACCCACAAATTTAGTAAAACTGAAGGGTAATAGCGAGAGGAGCTAAGACTGAGGAGCCTTAACTTATCAACAATATATTAACGGAATAAGTCTATTTTGTGATCCACTTGATCACTTCCGGATCGTTTGGCAAAGTTCGTGGGCTGATCACTTTTTCCAATTTTCCTTCTTCGTTCAGTAAATACTTCTGGAAGTTCCATTCCACCTTACTGTCCTCAAGACCATTCTTAGACTTCTGAGTAAGAAACTTGTACACCTCATGCATGTCGTCTCCTTTCACCGAAATCTTACTCATCATAGGGAAAGATACACCGTAGTTCTTCTGACAAAATTCTGCAATCTCCTCATTCGTACCTGGTTCTTGTGACATAAAGTTGTTTGCCGGAAAACCTACAATAACAAAATTGCTGTCCTTGTATTGATCATACAAAGCTTCTAGTTGTTCGTACTGCGGTGTTAGTCCACATTTAGAGGCGGTATTTACGACCATAATCTTTTTACCTTTTAAGGAAGCAAAAGAGAAGTCTTTACCATTAATATCCTGAACGGTGAATGAATGAATAGATTGAGCAGAACAAGACATGGCTACAAAAAGAATCGAGAGGGTTAATAACGTTTTCACACTAATGAGTTTAGAGTTAATACAAAAATAACAGGTATTTGTTCAAAGCACCGCTGTTTTTTAGGAACATTTTTTGCGTTTTTCCGAATAACATCATGTCATGAAGAAACGCTTTATTTTCTTATTCCTTTTATTTGTTGCGGATCAAGTCGTTTCTCAAACGGATTTTAATGGTGTGTGGCAAGGCATTATGGTGAAGGACGGCTTCAAAAACGAACAAGCAAGTATTCTTTTTGCCGATTTTAAAGTCAATAAAGGTTCAGTAGAAGGAAAAACCAGAGATGAGATCGTCGATTCCGATCTTTATGCTGTTAAAAAGATCAAAGGCACCTGCAAGAACAACGAGATCAAATTCAATCAGTTCGTTATAGAAAAGAAAAAGAATTCATCGAAAACGAATTGGTGCAATATTGACGCAGACCTTTTTTACAATGACAGCACTGGATACCTGGAAGGTCGATATACAAGTTCTGATTGCAAAAGAAATTCAGGTAAGATTATCCTCTATCGCTCAAAAGCCAGTTTTTCCGCTACGGATACCCCTGCTCTTTCGCACAGTTGGTTCAAGCCGTTTATAAACGATCTCAAAAAAGGGTATAATGCTCCGATGATCCGTGATGAAGAACGAAAGAACTTTCAATTCCAGCCGATCTATTTCGACCACGACAAGGCAGAAATCAAATCTGAATACAATGATTTTCTGATTCGTATGACGCGGGTCGTTGACGGTCACACCGATCTGAGAATTAAAGTAACGGGACATACTGACGCCGATGGTTCAGATGCCTACAATATTGACCTTTCTAAACGTCGAGCACAAGCACTCATAGATTTCTTCGTTGCCCATGGTTTAAGCCAAGACCGCATTCAGATCGATTTTAAAGGCGAAAGCGCTCCAATCGACAACAACTCTACTCCTGAAGGAAAACAACACAACAGGCGCGTGGATTTCGCGTTTATTTGATTTCCGGCTTCTTTTTCGCCGCAAACTCAATGATGATTCCAATTGACGGCTGAACAATACCTGAACTGTTTTCAAGAATTTTAGTTTTGTAACGGGTTGGGTCATTAGGATCTGTCACGGGGTTTCCATTGGCATCTGTTTCCACCAAAAGATAAGGTGCCACTTTTGTTTTGTGACCATAGACGTTTTGAATATCCAAATAGAAATTCATCGAGAATTTGTTCAGATATACCTTTTTGTCTACCCTCACATTCAGTTGATGATTCGCTCCTTCGCGCAAGGTATTCAACTGATTGTAATTCAATAATCCTTGCCCGGTAATATCCCAGACCGGTTTCAGACTTGACGTCGCAATATCGTAAGGCGTGTATGGAGAACCGCCATTGTAAAGCCATCTCATTCCAAGTTCCCATCCTTTTTTGAATCGCTTCCCACCCGTAATGGAAACGATATTTCTACTATCCCATGCACTTGGTATATAAACGCCGTGTTTATCAATGAATTCTGATCTGACAAAGGTGTATGCTACAATTCCGTAAAATCCTTTCCATAACTTTTGCTGATATAAAAATTCTACACCGTAAGATCTTCCCTCCGAAGATGAAGTCACGGCCTCATTTCCTACGACACCAAAGTCAGAACCCAGATTGGCCAGTGATATGGAATCTTTAATTGAGAACGGATAGTTATGATACTTTTTGAAGAATCCTTCAACAGAAAATCGAGCGTTCTTGTCCGTCAGGTAGGCCGCGCCCAACACAAAATGGTCAGCGCTGATATATTTGAGATTGTTGTTCTTATTCACTAAATCGCCTGCACTGTTCCTGTATCCCAAGATCGTGTATGCCGGAAGCTGGTGAAAACGAGCCATGTTACCATTCAGTGTAAGTCGGTTGTTGATTTTATAGGTTAACGAGAACATAGGAGACAACTGATCTCTCGGGTCACTCATGGATTTCGAATAATTATTAAAATCACTACGAAGTCCAATACTGAAATTCAGACGTTCATCAGCTGAACCATTGGAAAGCTGCGCAAACATGGATCCCTTACTCAGATAAAGATCAGAAGTATAATCGATAGTCACAGGAACGCCCTGAACTGAAATCTGATTGAACGTACTGTTGTTGTATCTGGCATACTCATAACCAAAACCGGTATTAAGTTTCCAACCCTGCCAGTTTACAGTGTGCTCAAGACGAAGCTTATTCTCTGCTTCAAAAGAACTGTAATCCAACAACTTATTAGCTTCACTCTCCACATTTCCCACATAGCGAGTAGCCATGTTTTTAAGCATGTTCCTACTTATTACAATGTTTTGGTAACTGTTTTTCGAATAATGTAACCAGTTCGCCCCAATCGCATAATTCCATTGATTTTGAACTGGTATATTGTTTAATAGGAATGCGTTGAATTCTCTTGTCGTAGAATCCGTAATATTATCGTTGACCTTCGTATTGAGCGAGAACTGATCCAATGCTCCCAGGCCTATCAATGTTACTTTGTTCTTTTGATTCAACTTTAGATTAACCTTGTACTGAAAATCATTGTACGTAGGCAAGAAAGGTAATTTGAGCGCTGCGAACAGGAATTGAAGGTAAGATCTTCTGGCGGAAAATATAAAATCTGCTTTTTTGCCAAGCGGACCATCAAATGTAAGTGCCGCATCACTAGAACCGAGGGCAAAATTCGTTATCAGGCCGTCTGAGTTGCCATCTTTTTGTTTGAAAGCGATCACAGAACTAAGTCCATTCGCCCGATTCGAAGGAAATGCCCCTGAATAAAAATCGACCTCACGAATAAAATTCACATTCAGCAAACCAACGGGACCTCCACTACTGCCTTGCGTCGCAAAGTGATTGATATTCGGAACTTCTATTCCATCGAGGTAAAACTTATTCTCACCTGGTGCACCGCCTCGAATAACAATATCGTTTCTGAATGTAGCTCTCGAAGCAACTCCGGGTAAAGCTTGCAGAACTTTACTGACGTCCCGACCTGCTCCTGGCTGACGTTCAATTTCTGTGGAATTCAATGTTCTCAGTGAGACAGGCGATTCTGTTCTTGGTGTAAAAGGCGTCGCCTTGACAACAACCTCCTTCTGCTCTTTCGCCTGAGGTTCCAGCGGAAAATCAAGATCGACAACCCTGGAAATGGTTACCGTAATATCATTGATCATCAGATCCAGATACCCTGCATTAGCTACTTTAAAGGAATAAACTCCCGGAGCGAGACCCTCAATGACATAGCGCCCATCCGCATCCGTAACGGCACCTGCTTGCTGACCTACGACGAGCACCTTGACAAAAGGTAATGCTTCATTGTTTATAGAATTGAAGACTTTTCCCGTAACCTTCGACTGCGCGAGTGCAGTCATTGAAAACAGGCTAACGAATAAAAAGAAGGAAAATCGCATTATAAAGTTTATAGAAGAGACAAAATTTGTACGAAATTGTTTTTGTTCAGCATAAAAAAGACCGCCGAAGCAGTCTCAATTTATTTGTCATTTTCAAGTCGTTTCCATTGTTGCGTTCGGAAAAACGGCCCGATATACCCCCGCACATTCAAGCGATCTTTATTTTCCTCGTCTAACCACATTTTAACGTCATATATTTTTCCGTTCTCAGGATCGACAATTGTTCCACTATTCCATGTACTACCGTCCCATTTGAGACTTCTTACAATCTGAAGTCCAACAAGTGGTTGATTTTTTCGATCATCAGTACACTTCGTACATGTTGGATTAGGCCCCCTTCCTTCTCTTGGAAACAGAAAGGTAATCTTGCCATACAACTTATCGTTTTGTTTGTACAACTCAACGATTGATTTTTGTTTTCCGGTTTCATCATCTATTGTAATCCATTTACCAACACAAGATTGCGCCAAACCGGCACTTGCACTTATTAAAAGCACAAGAAACGTTATAAGTGATTTCATAAATTAGTTTTTAGAGGTTTAAAAATAAGAAAACTTCGTTTCAAATTAAACTTATTTATACAAATTGAATAAAATTCATGATTATTTTCTTTCCGTGATCGGATAGGATTGATTCGGGATGAAACTGAACTCCAAAAAGTTTTTTAGAACGATCTTCAATGGCCATTACCACACCTTCATTGGATTCTGCTACACTTTTAAGCGAAGTACTTTCCAAATCACTCACGGCCCAACTGTGATACAATCCCACATTGATCTTATCGGGAATATCTTTAAACAGCACTGCATGGGTATTTATCCTTATTTCCTCGGAAACACCATGCTTAACAGTATTTAAATTGTAGAGTGAAGCACCTTCGAATTCAGCGATACCCTGCATCCCGAGACAAACACCCAAAATCGGCTTTTTTGTTTTGACTTTCTGAATTACATTAAATAAATTTCTTTTCTCTGTCGGCAATCCTGGTCCGGGTGAAAGTACCACGTGAGAATATGAATCAAGATCATCCAACGCTACGTTTTCATCGTTACAAACAACCACTTCCGCACCAATTGCTTCGAAATAGTGATAAAGATTGTACGTAAATGAGTCGTGAAAATCGACGATGAGTATTCTCAAAATTTCAATGTTGATTCGTAAAGTTTTGCAAAAATAACCAATGGAAATCTTCGTTTAGGTAAATTCGCAAACAGTTTCCTCTTGGAATCATATCCGAACTTATGAAAAAAGCTATTCAAATCGCAGGAGCACCTGCACCCATTGGCCCTTACAGTCAAGCTATCCTCAGTGAAAACACCTTATATGTCAGTGGGCAGATTCCATTGAATCCATTCAGCGGAGAACTGGTCACTGAATCCATTGAAGAGGCTACACATCAGGTATTAAAGAATATCAGCGCCCTTCTTCAGGAGTCAGGAATGACTTTGGAAAACATTGTGAAGTGCAGTATTTTTTTGAAAAACATGGATGATTTTTCAGTTGTAAACACTGTTTATGGTAGCTATTTCGGTAATATACCGCCAGCAAGAGAAACCGTTCAGGTGGCAAAACTTCCATTAGACGTATCCATCGAGATCTCTTGTATTGCCGTAAAGAATTAATTTGAGTTCACCTGCAAAACATAAGTTGGCTGTTATCATTGTAAATTACAATGTTGAACACTTCCTTGAACAATGTTTGAATTCTGTGCGATCAGCACTCAAAAACATTGATGGCGAAGTAATCATCGTAGACAATAATTCAATTGACTCATCAGTTGAAATGATTAAGTCTAAGTTCAATGATTATCTAGTTATTGAAAATAAATTTAACGCAGGTTTTTCCAAGGCAAATAATCAGGCAATAGAAGCTTCATCTTCCGAATACGTTTTATTGCTGAACCCAGACACTGTTGTAGAAGAAGACACTTTTGAAAAGGTATTGGGCTTCATGGATGCGCATCCCGACGCAGGTGGTTTAGGTGTTCGTATGGTAGACGGTAAAGGCAGATTTTTACCTGAATCAAAGCGAGGACTGCCCACTCCAAGCGTTGCGTTTTATAAAATTTTCGGCCTTTCCAAACTTTTCCCCGCAAGTAAAACTTTCGGTCAATATCATGCTGGTCATCTCAGCGAATTTGAAACCAATGAAATCCAGATTCTCAGTGGAGCTTTTATGCTCATGCGAAAGGAAGCACTGGATAAGGTGGGGCTTTTAGACGAAGCCTTCTTCATGTATGGAGAAGACATCGATCTGTCGTGGCGCATTATCAAAGGAGGGTACAAAAACTTTTATTTTCCGGAAACAACAATCATACATTACAAAGGCGAGAGCACTAAGAAAAGCTCAGTGAACTATGTGTTTGTGTTCTATAACGCCATGGTGATCTTTGCTCGGAAACATTTCTCTCAACAAAACGCTCGCTTATTCTCCCTATTGATTCATCTCGCGATTTATTTCAGAGCCTCATTAGCTATATTGACGAGATTTATCAAAAAGGCCATACTTCCTGCCTGCGATGTTTTGATCCTGCTTGTTGGTTTGTTTGCAATGACCTATCAGTGGGAAAAAATACATATTGACTTCCCGAAACATGTCTTGAACATCTCCATACCCTGTTATTTGTTCACGTGGCTGACCGGTATCTATTTGAATGGTGGCTATGACGCACCTGTCAAATTCAACAAAAGTTTGAAAGGAACCGTTTTTTCAACGCTTGTCATACTCATTGTCTACGCCCTGCTGCCTAAAAGCTGGCAATTCTCCCGTCTGTATATCCTAACAGGAGCCTTATGGATTGTTACGTACTTTTTATTATCACGGACATACTTGCATTTTGCGATTGGAAATAAATTCAATTTGTCGAAATCCAAACACAAAAGATTTGCTGTAATCGGCGATCGATCCGAGTCTAAAAGAGTTTCCGAGATCATTCGTCAAACAGGTGCACGAACAGATTTGATCTTCAATGTATCACCTACCATTGAACGCTTGGAAGATAGCATTGGAACACTGTCACAACTTGACCAGATCGTTCACATTCACCAGATTGATGAAATTGTATTTTGCGCCAAAAACATCTCGGCTGGAGAGATCATATATTGGATGACGCAAATCCCTTCCGAAAACCTTGATTTTAAAATCGCGCAGCCTGACACTCTTTCTTTAATCGGAAGTAGCTCAATCGATACCGCCGGAGAACACTATGTTTTGCATGTGAATTCTATTTCAATCAAAGAAAATGAACGCAAGAAAAGACTTGCTGACCTTTTGGTTTCTGCCGTTCTCATTATACTTTCTCCATTGGTTTTGTGGCGGTTCAGAAACAGGACAAACTTCATCAAAAATCTATTTTCCGTCATCCGGGGAAAAAAATCATTCGTTGGCTATAATATGGCCATTAGTCCCGACCCGTCATTTTTACCGAAGATCAAACCGGGCGTGCTTTTCCCGAGTGATGTTCACCTTCAAAACGATCAAGAACTGAGTGACAAACTCAATCTTATTTATGCACGTGATTACAGTGTATGGAAAGACCTGACAATTTTATCAAAAGCTTGGGTTAAACTGGACCGATAAATCGCCCATAAACCATTTGTCAAAAAGGAATTTTAGCTTACTTTTGTGCTCTAAAAATTAATCGTAACCGGTTTACCTTATGGCACAAATTGAAATCAGACTTCCAAAAATGGGAGAAAGCGTCACAGAAGCTACTATTACCAATTGGTTAAAAAACATTGGAGATACAGTAGAACTCGATGAACCTCTTGTTGAAGTAGCAACAGATAAAGTTGACAATGAGTTGCCTTCAGAAGCCGGTGGAATTCTTATCAAGCGATTTTTTGAGAAAGATCAGGTTGCACAGGTAGGAGACGTAATTGCACTTATCTCTACCGATGGTGACGGAGTGGCGGCAGCTGAACCAATCAAAGAAGTTCAGAACGTTGCGGACGCAGCAAAAGAGATTGTAGCGACGATTGAAACTGTTAAAGAAACTGTTGCTAACGAATCGATCCAACTTGATAAAAGTGGTCCTTCAGGTAAATTCTATTCACCATTAGTTCGAAGCATAGCTGAAAAAGAAGGAATTTCCATGAACGAACTGGAGAATCTCAATGGCAGTGGTCAGGGAGGCAGAGTTACTAAAAAGGATATCCTAACCTATGTAGACTCCAGATCCAATGGTGCTGCAATTGAAACGAAGGCACAACCAAAAGTTGAAGCACCTGTAGCAGCCGCTCCTCAGGTTAATCAAAACGCTGGTGGAAATGGATTCCTTGCAAATATTAAAGAACCGATCGTTGTTCCAAATCCAGGAGATGAAATCATCGAGATGGATCGTATGCGCAAGTTGATTGCGGAGCACATGATCATGTCTAAACATGTTTCTCCTCACGTGACGTCTTACGTCGAAGCTGACGTTACAGAGATCGTGCAGTGGAGAGATAAGATCAAAAAGGATTTTCAGAAACGCGAAGGAGAAAACATGACCTTCACTCCTATTCTTATTGAAGCCATCGTAAAGGCAATCAAAGATTTCCCAATGATCAATGTTTCTGTGAGTGGAACAAATATCATTAAGCGAAAAGATATCAATATCGGCATGGCAACTGCATTACCAACAGGTAATCTTATCGTTCCCGTGATCAAAAACGCCGACAGATTGAATTTAACCGGTTTAACAAAAGCCGTGAATGAGCTTGCGAACAACGCAAGAAACAACAAATTGAAACCTGAAGATATCCAAGGAGGAACATTTACAGTGACCAATGTAGGATCATTTGGAAATGTCATGGGAACACCAATCATTAATCAGCCACAGGTTGCGATCCTCGCTTTAGGAGCTATTCGTAAAATTCCAGCCGTTATTGAAACACCTCATGGTGATTTCATTGGAATACGTCACAAAATGTTCTTGTCGCACTCCTATGATCACAGAGTTGTAGATGGAGCGCTGGGTGGACAATTTGTTCGACGAGTAGCTGATTATCTAGAATCTTTTGACCCTAACCGCGAATTATAACAAGTAACCATGCGCCATCTTCTCTCCTTTCTATTTCTGTTCTTACTTGGTAATTCAATCTATTCTCAACAAACAGAGTTCGATGTAAGAAAACTGGTCAAAACAGCAACTGAAGACGACTTAGTCAAGGAGAATTCACGTATGTTGCAGGATAATTATTTCTTTTTCGCAGAGATTGTCGTGGACAAACTTCTGCAAATGAAACCTGAAAGTGCCAATTACAACTACCGTAAAGGATTCATCCTTCTAGATTCTCGTCAGGATTTTATTGCTGCGTTCCCATTTCTGTTAAAAGCAGTGACAGACCTTGACAAAAACTTTGATGCTTACGCTGCCTCTGAAAAAAGTGCTCCAACAGATGCTTTGTACCATTTAGGTCGTTGTTACCACTACGATGCACAGTTGGGCAAGGCACGAGAATATTACAATAAATTCATTGCTGAATCCAGCTCAAAATCTGAATTGATAGAATCAGCAAAACTTCGTCTTTTGCAGTGTGATGTTGCACAAAAACTGATCGAAGCACCGCGAAGTGCTAAAGTGCTCAATATCGGAGAAAAAATCAATACTGTATACCCGGAATATTCACCGGTGATTTCTTTTGACGGCAGTGCCATTTACTTTACCTCCAGAAGACAATGGGATGATAATTCCACGGATGAATTCAGAGACCCGATGTTAAATCAATTTCCTGAAGACATCTATGTAAGCTACAGAGATTTTGAATCCAATGAATGGCAGAACCCAGAGCGACTATCAATGTGTGATGGCCGTTTAAACGAGGCCACCGTGACCGTGAGTGCTGATGAACGCCGCATTTATACCTACGAAGATCGGACGGGAAACGGAGATATTTATTTTGCCGATTTCAGAATGAATAAATTCAGGGATCTTACCATTTTGCCCTATAGTAAATTCAATACGCAATACTGGGAAACCCATTGTACCGTAACCCCGGATGGTTTACAAATGTATTTCGTGTCTGATCGTCCTGGAGGACTTGGGGGTCGGGATATTTACCGTATGGTAAAATTACCTAACGGCATCTGGAGTGCACCCATCAACCTCGGTCCGACAATCAATACGCCATACGATGAGGATTCACCATTCATTGCGATAGATAACAAAACCTTGTACTATTCCAGCAATGGTCCCTTAAGCATGGGTGAATTCGATATTTTCGTTTCAGTCCGTGACGAAGAAAACAACTGGTCTACCCCTCTTAATTTAGGGTATCCAATTAATTCTCCTGGTGACGATGTATTCTATACCACAACTGCGGATGGATCTAAAGGCTACCTCACCTCTTTCCGACAAGATGGTAAAGGAGAGAAAGACATTTATGAAATAGAAAATGATGTCACCAGAGTGGATGATCTCGCCATTCTCAAGGCTACCCTCCGTACCTCTGACGGTTCGCTAATCCCTGAACGAATATGCGCCATGGTTAAATGTACCAGTTGCGATTTTATTGACGAGAAGTTAGTGATGCCGAGGGTTAGGGATGGTGTATTTTTGGCTCAACTTGCACCATGTAGAGAATACGAGATCGCTTTCAAACTTGATTCAACCGTAGATGCTATCTACACAACGACTTTCCGAACAGAATGTAAGCACGGCTATCAGGAAGTGCATGTTGATGCTGTACTTGATATTGAACGAAATAAAATCGTTCCAGACCTCGACTATACCCTCGATGGTCAAGTTTCTGACAGCAAAACAGATTCGTTAATTGCAGGAGCAACATTAACTTTTAAGGACAAGAAAACAGGAAAAGTACTGGAGTCTGTTCAAACTAATGAGAATGGTCAATTTATTTCACATGCACTAAAAGATGGTTTTCCAGGTAAAAATGTAAAATACGAAGTAACCGTTTCTAAAGACAAGTATATTACGCAGACATTCGAATGGGTCGTTACACTCGACACTGTTAAGCTTGATCATCACCTCTCTTATAAAATCGAGATGATCGATATTGGCCTTGATCTTGCGAAGATATTTGATCTAAAACCAATTTATTTCGACTTGAACAAGGCGAACATAAGGCCTGATGCGAAATTAGAATTAGACAAGATTGTAAAAGCTCTAAACGACAACCCGACAGTAGAAATTGAACTTGGTTCACATACGGATTGTCGCAGTTCAGTAGCTTACAATATGACCTTATCAGATAAACGCGCAAAAGCATCTGCCGCCTATATTAAGGCACGCATTACCAACCCCAAGCGAATTTACGGAAAGGGTTACGGTGAGTCACAGCTTGTAAACGGCTGCGAATGCGAAGGTGCTGTAAAATCGACGTGTTCCGATGCCGAACATCAGGCAAATCGTAGGACCGAATTTAAGATCGTTAAATACTGATCTGATGACATTAAATCTTGAGCGCCCTTTAGCCGTTTTCGATCTTGAAACGACAGGTATCAACATTACGAAGGATAGAATCGTCGAAATTGCGATTATCAGAATTGATCCGGATGGAACAGAAACTTCGTATTGCAAACGAGTAAATCCGGGAATTCCAATCCCAGCTGAAATCACAGCCATCATAGGAATTACAAATGAGGATGTAAAAAATGAGCCTCGTTTTGAAGAAATTGCTTCGGAGGTGATTGAATTTATAGGTAATGCTGATCTTGCAGGTTACAATTCCAACAAATTCGATATACCGGTTCTGGCAGAAGAACTTATGCGTGCAGGATCCGATTTTGATGTTTCGGCCCGACGATTCGTAGATGTTCAGAACATCTTTCATAAGATGGAACAACGAACCCTTTCAGCTGCGTATCAATTCTATTGTCAGAAAAATTTAGACAATGCTCATAGTGCTCTTTACGACACCAAAGCTACTTTGGAAGTTCTTAAGTCACAGATCCAGCGTTATGAATCGCTTACGAATGACGTAGGATTTCTGGCAGAATTTTCCAAGGGAAGTAATTTTAATTTGCTTGATTTTGCTGGAAGATTGGCACTAAACGACCAAGGTGAAGCATTATACAACTTTGGAAAACATAAAGGTAAAACAATCAAGGAGGTCATGAGCATTGAACCCGGCTACTATGGCTGGATGCTGGATGCTGATTTTCCTCTTTACACCAAACAGTGTCTCCGAAAAGAGATGGAACGCATACGTTCAGAAAGACAAAGTGAACAAGAATCAGAAACGGATTTGCAGCTAAAACTTCTGGCTTTAAAGAACAAATTCAAGTAAGATGAAGATCATTTGTATAGGTAGAAATTATGCAGATCATGCCAAGGAAATGAATGCTGCAGTTCCAACTGAACCCGTTTTCTTCCTAAAACCTGATACATCGTTACTTAAGGATGGAAACGACTTTTACTATCCTGAATTCACGAATGACTTGCATTATGAATGTGAGGTAGTGATTCGGATAGATAAAGTCGGAAAAAATATTTCAGAGAAATTTGCTTATAAATATTACAGTACAATTTCTCTGGGAATTGATTTCACTGCGAGAGATCTGCAACAAAAATGCAAAGAGAAAGGTCTTCCATGGGAAATTGGAAAAGCATTTGAACACAGTGCGCCACTATCGAACATGTTTATTTCAAAAGATCAAGTGTCTCTAGATCATCTGGAATTTGAATTGCATCAGAATGGCAAACCTGTACAAAAAGGCAATACAACCGATATGATTTTCTCTGTTGATCAGATCATTGCCTATGTATCAAGATTCATGACCTTGAAAACTGGAGATCTCATTTACACCGGAACACCTGTAGGAGTTGGACCGGTAACTATTGGAGATGTTTTGGAGGGATATATCGGAACAACAAAAATGTTCCGATTTGAGGTTAAATGATCATTTACCCTTTGCTTTAAGCACTATTAAAATCGTGTAAAGCATAATCTTAAAGTCAAGTGCAAGCGTTTGATTTTTGAGATAAAGCAGATCGAATTTCATGCGTTGCAGCATTTGATCCACATTTTCAGCATACCCATATTTAACTTGCCCCCAAGAAGTGATACCCGGACGAACACGGGTCAATTGTAAAAACTGTGGTTCAATTGGTGCGATCTGATCAATGTAAAACTGTCGTTCAGGTCGAGGACCTACCAGAGACATATCACCAAGAATGACATTTAAAAACTGTGGGAATTCATCTAATCGTGACTTACGCATAAATCGTCCAAGAGAAGTAATCCTCGGATCATTGGCAGATGACAATTGAGGCCCCATTTTTTCTGCATCAACATACATCGTTCTGAATTTTATGATCTTGAAAGTTCTTCCATTCAGTCCAATACGTTCCTGAAGAAAGAACACAGGTCCGGGTGAAGAAGCCTTAACACCTATAGCCAGAATCAGATAAACAGGCAACAGAAGGATCATTGCAAATAAGGACAATACGACATCCAGGAAACGTTTAATCGCCTGCTGCCAAACAGGCATTACCTCTAGATTAACATCTATAAGAACTGCTCCGAAAATGTTGTTCATTTTTACAGAACCCGAAAGAATATCATACATGTCCGGCAAGATCTTTATTCGGATATTTCCACCTTCGATTCTCGCTATAATCGAACGAAGCTTGTCGTGTTCCGTACTTTCAAGAGCAATAATTACTTCCTCGATCTGATTTTTCCTCAGGATGGATTCGAGCTCTTTTACATGGCCCAGATAAGGCAGTTTTTCTTCGAGTTGTCGATCAACACCATTGATATTTACAAAACCTGCGAAGTGGTGAATGCCTTTCTCGAGCTGAACAATCTCATTGTAGATCTCGATCGCCTTGTCACTACCTCCTATTAACAATGTTTTGAACGCACCTTTTCCTGAATGTATTCTTGCAACAAGAACGGAAACAAAGATGAGTCTTGGAATGAGTGTATTGAACAAGTGATTTACAAAAAGAAATAACATCAGATTGTAGTACTGATGATAGCCCGTTATCTTGTCATCCAGCAAGAGCACAAAGAAAATACATAGTGAACCTAGTATTGTTGCCTGGAAAGTTAGATTCAAGATTTTAATACGATACAAACGCTTGACATCGTGGTAGGTACCGAGCAAATAGTATAAAAGAATCCAAAGTAAAGGAATGAACAGCAATCCTGAATAAAAGGCATCGCTCACCTCAAAAGGGACTTTTTCAACAGAAACTTTTCGGAAATAAAAAAAGATAACCCATGAAATGGCTGAGGTGATCCAATCCAAAAAAATCAAGAACCCGACACTACCCTTTCTTTGCATAACGCTAGAAATGAACCACTTTCATATTATCAAATACGATCTTCCCTTCACTATCCCCATCATCCAAACCCGCTTGAAATGACATTAAAAAACTATTCGCTCCGGCAGAATTAGACACAATCTCTCTGAGATCGATGTAAATCTTCTTCCACGTTACAGAGGATGGCGACTGGGGATTCAGTTGAATGTTAATATTATTCTTGTATGGACTGGAAAGGGCAAGCACACCAGTCACTACAGCGTTCGTGTTGTAATAATCAAGTTCAAGGTAAACTTCCTCACCTTTTGGCAAGGCAAGTTCTTGAGAAGTATAAGCCACCCAATTTGTATCGGTGCTGTTTAGCGTTGAGATCCCATATCGATTCCATTTCATGATAAGTGGATCATTACCCACGATCATGGTATCAGCCGAAGTAGGATCCGTATTCAATTTTATGGCAGCATCTTCGAAATCCTCAATCCAAAATTGCGTGTAGGAACTATACTTGGTTGTTGGGTTGATCTTCAATGTTTTATTTTGAACCAGCTCTGCTGTAATTTCATATTTCTCTACAAATGGATAGATTTTCTTTGTCGCTGAAATTCCATTGTTACGCACAGTTGGATACAGTTTGATGTTACAAGTACCATTCATTAGTACTGGTATCTTGAAGGGAACCTCAAAAACGCCTATGACTTTATCGTTCACAAATACCCAAGCATCTGAAAAATTGTGGCTCAATTCACCTTCAACACTGATCAGATCGGGATTTCCCAATAGAGTCCATTCAGATACCTCTATCCAAGAAGGATCGGGATTATTTTTTATACAGCCCGAAAGTAAAAAAACAGTTGCCAGAATGCCAATCAGTCGCTTCATAAGTAACAAAGATAACGAAGTCTTATCTTAGTTATTGTCGATCATAACAGACGAAGATGTTTTTAATTTATCCATGATCTGCTGCGCAACCTCCAGAGCCCTGAATCCATCTTCAAGTGACACAATCGGCACACTATCTTCGAGGATAGCTGTATGAAAAGCTTTCAATTCTTCTCTGATCGCATTTATTTCATTGATCTCGGGCTTATCGAAATAGATCTTTTTTGCCGGTTTACCTGGACCTAGTTCCAAAACAATATCTAAAGGATTCGGTTCACCTTCAACATCTTCCATACGAACCACCTCCATTTCTTTTGTTAGAAAATCGACACTGATATAGGCGTCTTTCTGGAAAAAACGGGATTTCCGCATATTTTTCATCGAGATCCGCGAGGAGGTGAGATTTGCCACACAACCGTTATCGAACTCAATGCGTGCATTCGTAATGTCGGGGGTGTCACTTACCACCGCTACTCCTGAAGCAGAAATCCTTTTGATCCCGGATTTTACAACCGTTAAAATGATGTCCAGATCGTGTATCATAAGATCTAATACAACAGGAACATCTGTACCCCTTGGATTGAATTGTGCCAACCGATGCGTTTCAATGAACATCGTTTTACTAAAATAAGGCAGCGCAGCCTGAAAAGCAGGATTAAAACGCTCAACATGACCGACTTGCACCTTCACATCTGCTTCACGAGCCAATTGCATCAGCACCCGAGCTTCTTCCACCGTTTCAGTCACCGGTTTTTCGATGAAGACATGTTTACTATTCCTTAATGCAAGCGAAGCGACCTCAAAATGATTCAAGGTTGGCGTAACGATGTCCACACAGTCTGATAATGCGATGAGTTCAGCTGCATCTTCGTATCTGGCAATACCAAATTCCTCTGAAACCTTAGAAGCAGCTTCATCGGAAGGGTCATAAAAACCAATTATCTCAAAACAACTACTAAGTTCTTTAAGCTGACGAATATGAATCTTCCCTAGATGTCCTGCCCCAAAAACGCCGATCTTCAGCATCATTTTCTTTTTTTAGCAAAGGTAAATGCAGGTCAAATCGAATTACCGAAAAACTGAGGGAATTATTAACAAAAGGACGCGTAAATCAGTTCAACTTGTTCAATTGATTGAGATCAATGTCGCCGTAATAGTCCGTATTCTTTTGGGTCAACCATTTCGTGAGTGTTGTGATCTGTCCGGTATGGTAGGAAAAATGTTCGATCACGTGCACGATCATTGAAAAACCTGTCACATTGAATCCTTGAATGGAGTGATAAGCGTTGATTTCTGAACTTTCTGTTTCTTCAATGACGGTTCTTAAGTTCACGCGCAAGGTCTGAAGTAAAAAGATCAATTCCGATTTTTTTATGTTCGATTGAATCACGAACTCCTGATCTCTGTCACGGTTATCTGGTTTTCCACCTAAACCCGAAAGTATCCATTGACGCGCATTTCCGGACATGTGAAGAATAAGATTTCCAATAGGTGGAATATTGCTCGCAGGAGACCTCCAAAGATCGCGCTCCTCGATCATTGAAAGACATTTATAGATTCGTTCGTACGACTCTTCAAAGACTCGTTTTTCGAATTCTTTCAACAATAACTGCTTCGTAGTCATAGAAGTGTAAGACGAATTTTACCCGAATGTAAAAAAAATCCTTGAATGAATTCCTAAAAATGGGAATTTATCTATATTTGCAGGCACGAAACGGAGGTTGTAGCTCAGTTGGTTAGAGCGTCGGATTGTGGTTCCGAAGGTCGCGGGTTCGAGACCCGTCTCCCTCCCTAAAAGTTTAAAAAGGAATCCAAGAGGGTTCCTTTTTTAGTCTTACACGATTAGAATGAAGAATTCAGAAGAAATTGAAAAAAGGAGAACCTTCGGGATCATCGCACACCCCGATGCCGGAAAAACGACCCTAACAGAAAAGCTACTGCTTTTTGGAGGTGCTATTCAGACAGCCGGCGCCGTTAAGAATAATAAAATCAAGAAAACGGCTACTTCAGATTTCATGGAGATCGAGAAACAACGTGGGATCTCAGTTGCAACTTCTGTCATGGCATTCGAATATTCCGGAAAACAGGTGAATATCCTGGATACACCAGGTCACAAAGATTTTGCTGAAGATACTTACCGCACTTTGACTGCTGTGGACAGTGTCATACTCGTTATCGACTGCGCTAATGGTGTTGAGTCTCAGACGGAAAAACTGATGGAAGTATGCCGAATGCGGAATACACCTGTGATCATTTTCGTGAATAAAATGGATCGTGAAGGAAAGGATGCTTTCACACTTCTTGATGAGCTTGAAGAAAAACTGGACATCAAAGTAAGACCTCTCACCTGGCCTATTGGAATGGGTGATCGATTTAAGGGTGTTTACAACATTTATGATAAGAATCTGAATTTGTTTCAGGCAAACAAAACGAAACGCGAGGAAGATATTGTATCCATAAAGGACGTGAACGATCCTGAACTGAACGACATTGTTGGAGATCAGTTTGCAGACGAATTGCGTGAGGAATTGGAGATCATTGATGGCGTTTACGATGACTTCGATCGGAATAGTTACCTTGATGGTGAGGTAGCACCTGTTTTCTTCGGTTCTGCAGTTAACAATTTCGGTGTTCAGGAATTGCTGGATACATTCATCCGAATTTCTCCGTCGCCTATCGGAAGAGAAACAGATGTTCGAAGAATCGAACCTTCAGATCCAAAATTCACAGGTTTTGTATTCAAAATACACGCGAACCTTGATCCCAAACACCGTGACCGTATCGCTTTTCTTCGCATCGTTTCCGGAAAATTCGAGCGAAACAAATTCTATCACCACGTTCGACTCGACAAGAACTTTAAGTTCCCCAACCCTACGTCATTTATGGCTCAGGACAAAAGCGTGATTGATGAGGCATTTCCGGGTGATGTGGTAGGCTTATACGACACTGGTAATTTCAAGATCGGTGACACCCTGACCGAAGGAGAAGATATGTATTTCAAAGGAATACCGTCTTTTTCTCCGGAAATCTTTATGGAACTTGAAAACCTTGACCCATTGAAATCCAAGCAATTGGATAAAGGGATACATCAGCTAACGGACGAAGGTGTTGCTCAGATGTTCACCATGCAACCTGGAAATCGTAAGATTGTCGGGACTGTTGGACAACTTCAGTTTGAGGTTATTCAATACCGTCTTATTAATGAATATGGTGCGAATTGTCGTTTTTCACCAAAGAATTATTTCAAGGCATGCTGGATCACCACGGACAATAAAGAGCAACTTGATTCTTTTATCAAAGCGAAAGGAAGTCATTTAGCAAAAGATAAAGATGGAAATCTGGTATTCTTATCAGAAACGCAGTTCTTGCTGAATATGGCGGAGCAGGATTATCCAGATCTGGTTTTCCATAAAACTTCTGAATTTAAGCTGGAAACAACTTAAAGCTCCTTTACTTGAGTCCACGTTAGAATTCCTTCGTACTTAGACAAAGTTTGATCTTTTCTGGATTTTACAAAGGAAAAATGATTTAATCCGTTAGTTACCAATAAACAGGTTGCGTTCAATGTTTTATCGTATTTAGCGGCTTGATAAAAAGTATCTCCGTCAACGTTAACATCGGGAGCCTTGCATTCAATGATCATCAAGGCTTTACCAAGTTCATTCAGGATTAAAACGTCACACCTTTTTACACCACCATTGTATGTTAAGGGGTGTTCCACTGCAATCATTCCTTTCGGATAATCCGCATGAAAGATCAGATAATTAAGAATATGCTGTCGTACCCATTCTTCAGGTGTTAAAACAACCTTTTTCCTGCGAATCAAACAAGTTACACGTATGGAATCATCTTTTCTCGTAAGATCTAACGTGGCCATTGGCAAGTTAAGTGGCCTCACCGGAGTACTCACATGCCAAGGATTAAGAGCTCTATATCCTTGTATTTCAGATCGAATACCTTACCCAGCACTTCACTTGTGAGTGTTCCTTTGTACATGTACACACCACTTCTGAATCCATGATCATGTTTAATAAGATCCTTACACCCTCCTTGATCACCCATGTCCAGAAGTATCGGAAGAAAGATGTTTGACAAGGCAAATGAAGCCGTACGGGAAACTTTAGAGGCAATATTCGGAACACAATAGTGAATGACGCCATGTTTGACAAAAGTCGGATCCTTGTGATTCGTCACGTGAGAAGTTTCAAAACAACCTCCCTGATCAATACTGACATCCACAAGGACAGAACCGGTTTTCATTCCCTCAACCATATCCTCGGTAACCACGCATGGCGTCCTTCCTAAAGGCGCTCTCAAAGCACCGATAACGACATCAGCTCTCCTCAGTGCTTTAGCAAGAACTTTAGCGTTAATTACTGATGTATAAACGCGTCTTCCAAGGTCGTTCTGTAATCGTCTTAATCGGGAAAGAGAGTTATCAAAAACCTTCACATTAGCTCCTAGTCCCATGGCTGATCGCGTGGCAAATTCACCAACAGTGCCGGCACCAATGACAACGACTTCAGCGGGAGTGACACCCGCAATTCCACCCAGCATCACTCCTTTACCCTCTGAAAAAGAAGACAATAACTCTCCTGCAATCAAAATAGATGTGGTACCTGCAATCTCCCCCATCGTGCGTACTACCGGAAAAAGCCCGGAATCGTCTCGAATATAATCCCAAGCAATTGCCGTTACTTTCTTCTGCATGAGCTTTTGAAGTAACGTCTTGGGTTGTACCGATAGCTGCAGGGCTGAGATAATCGTTTGGTTCCCGACCATCATCTCCACTTCATCTTCTGTTGGAGGAGCTACTTTAAAAATGATATCACATTCAAAAATTTCTTTTGGATCATAACAAATCTCTGCGCCTGCTTCACTGTAATCTCTATCCGAAAAACTAGCTAACTCACCGCTTTTTGATTCGACACGAACCCTGTGTCCGTTCGCTACTAAAACCGAAACCGCCACGGGAACGAGCGCTACTCTTCGTTCCTGAAAGGAAATCTCTTTTGGAATACCAATATAAAGCTGACCCTTCTTTCTTGAGATCTCAAGCATTTCCTCTTTAGGAAGCAAACTTCCCTGACTAATAAGTTTTTTAAGAATTTCCGGGTCTGTGATCATAATTCTATTGTTAGCGTTCGTGAATTATCGTGGTTCTTGCGAATATACACTCTTACAGTATTTTCAGGCAGTAGTTCAGCTATTTTTTCAGGCCATTCAATGAAACAAATTCCTCCTCCGTACAACATCTCTTCAATGCCAATATCATACGCTTCAAGTTCGCTCTTCAATCGGTAGAGGTCAAAATGAAACACTTTGCCGTATACCGGACTTTCATAAACATTGACAAGGGAATACGTAGGGGAACCTTCAGGATTTTCCACACCCATAGCCTTTAAAACAGTTGTGATAAACGTGGTCTTACCGGCACCCATTTCAGCATAAAAAGCAAAACAGGAACGATGACCAAAATCGTCCAAAAACTGTTTTCCGACATTCGGTAAATCAGCAACTGAAAAAAGCGTTAACTCCATGAATTCGTACCTCAAACAAAACTATTCAGAAATCTATTCCGTCCGAGATGGCCTTTAAATGGATTACCAACAACTCAATGTTATTCAACAAATGAAACGCAGCGAAAAGCACAAATGAAAGAATCCAGAATACAAATACTCACCCTATGACTAAGCTCTCAGGGCAAGAATATTCAAATCCTCAAATATTCAAATCCTCAAATATTCTTTTAAAAATCATTTCGGATCCAGTACAACGAACGGAATCAATAACTCCTCCAGCGAAATACCCCCGTGCTGAAAGGTGTTCGAATAGTAATTCACAAAATGGTTGTAATTATTTGGATAAACGAAGAAATCATCCTGTCGGGCGAACACGAATTCGGCTGCAAACTTACCGGATGGCAAAAAAACCGATGACGGATTACGCACCTTATACACTTCCTTTTCATTGTAGGATAGACCTCTGCCAACCTTGTAACGCAGATTACTATTTGTTGATCTCTCCCCAACGATCTTAACAGGATTTGAAACCTTTACCGTTCCATGATCTGTGGTAATGATAAGTCGTGCCCCAGATTCCGCTACTTTTCTTACAATCTCGATCAAAGGCGAATGCTCGAACCAGGAAACTGTCAAAGAACGATAAGCGCGTTCATCAGAAGCAAGTTCTCTGATAACTTCCATCTCCGTTCGAGCATGAGAAAGCATATCTACGAAATTGTACACAATAAAATTCAGGTCATTGTCTTTGTGCTGGTTGAATTGATCTGCTAATTTCTTTCCCGCATCGAGATTCGTTATTTTATGATACGACCATTTGACATTTTTACCAAGTCGTTTGAGGTTTGCCTCAAGAAACTCCTTTTCATGTGCATTCTTACCTCCCTCATCCTCTTCGTTTTTCCAGAGATCAGGGAAACGCTTTGCAATTTCAGAGGGCATCAAGCCTGCAAATAATGCATTTCTGGCATAATGTGTAGCCGTCGGGAGAATCGAATAAACGACTTCCTCTTTATCAATAGAAAAATAGCGTGAGAAGACCGGCTGCAGAACCTTCCATTGATCAAAACGCAGGTTGTCGATAACTAAAACACACGTCTTTTTATGTGCTGATTCGGGCATCACCCGATCTTTCATCAACGTATGAATGAGAACAGGTGCGTCCTGTGAACCATTCACCCAATCTTCATAGTTCCGTTCAACGAATTTTGAAAACAACTGATTGGCCTCTTTCTTTTGCATGGTAAGAATTTCTCGCATACCCGAGTCCTGACTATTCTCCAATTCCAGTTCCCAGTACACGAGTTTCGCGTACAATTCAGACCACTCTTCTGCGTCTAAATTGTCTCCTAATCGCATCCCTAATTGCCTGAATTCTTGCTGATAATTCAAGTTGGTTTTTTGAGAAACAAGTTTCGTTTGGTCCAAATTACGTTTGATGCTGAGCAAGATCTGATTCGGATTTACGGGTTTAATAAGATAATCAGCAATCTTACTTCCGATCGCCTCTTCCATAATGTGTTCTTCCTCACTTTTCGTAATCATCACAACAGGAACGTAAGGCTTTACTTCCTTGATCCTGCTGAGTGCTTCCAGTCCCGAAATACCGGGCATGTTTTCATCCAGAAAAACGATATCATAATCATGAAGGCTACTCTTCTCCACGGCATCTGAACCATTATTTACGGAATCTACCGTATATCCTTTTGATTCCAGGAACAGAATATGAGGTTTCAACAATTCGATCTCATCATCTGCCCAAAGTATTTTCCCTTGCATCTTCGCTTTATTTCGTAAGTTTGAAAAGTTTTAAATGTATGGATTTGCGCCCGAATCTGAACCGGAACAACAAAAAGAAAATTTTTAACGACCCCATCTATGGGTTTATTTCAATTCCGGACGATTTTATTTTCGACCTGATCGAACATCCCTACTTTCAACGGCTTAGAAGAATCATGCAGCTCGGGTTGAGTCACCTTGTCTATCCTGGAGCGCTGCATACACGATTCCATCACGTCATTGGCGCCATGCATTTGATGACTCAAGCGATCGCTACCATTCGAAGAAAAGGTCACGAAATAACCCCTGATGAAGAGCGGGCGGTTCTCATTGCCATCCTTTTGCACGACATAGGTCACGGACCATTTAGTCATGCCTTGGAATACGATATCGTCCACAAGGTAAGTCACGAAGAAATCTCTGGTTTTTTCATGGACAAACTGGTTCAAGAATTTGGAGACGACATGGAGCGTGCACTACTGATTTTTAAGAACAAACACCACAAACCGTTTCTTTATCAATTAGTTTCAAGCCAGTTGGACATGGACCGACTGGACTATTTGAACAGAGACAGTTTTTACACCGGAGTCAGTGAAGGGATTATCGGAAGTGACCGTTTGATTGAAATGCTCAATGTCCATGAAGGCAATCTCGTTTTAGAAGAAAAAGGAATTTATTCCATCGAGAAGTTCATTGTAGCAAGACGACTTATGTACTGGCAAGTGTATCTTCACAAAACCGTCGTAGCGGCAGAATTCATGCTAATTCACGCACTTCGGAGAGCAAAACAGCTTACAAAACAAGGCGAAGTTCTTTTTGCAAGCCCTGCGCTTGGCTATTTCCTGAACAATGATGTAACGAGAACTGATTTCCAAAAGGACCCATCGGTCTTAGATCGTTTTGCAGAACTTGATGATTACGATATTTTGGGCGCTTTGAAAGTTTGGCAGGCGCACCCGGATAAAATTCTTTCGTCACTTTCTGAACGTCTCGTCAATAGAAAATTGTTCAAAATTGAGATCTCTAAAGAACCTTTCAGTCCGGACAGGATTCAACTCGAAAAAGAAATGATTCGCCAGCAATTTGACTTGAAGGATGATGATGTAGATTTCTTTGTCTATTCGGATATTCTGAGCAATAATGCCTATAATCAAAACCGACAAAACATCAATATGCTGATGAAAAACGGTGAAGTAATCGATCTGACAAAAGCATCTGACAATCTGAACATCTCAGCTCTGGCATCTCCGGTGGAGAAATACTTTCTTTGCTATCCAATCGATTGAAAACTACTATTTCAAGAATCAGCATAACTTGTCTAATGACTTTTTATTACTCGTAGCATGTAAAGTGATCAAAACACTATGATATGCTGTTTGTTCTATACAGCAAAACATACCATACAAATACCTTAAACGACTAAACAATTGATGTGAATATGAACAACGATTTTCAAAAGATCATAGAATTCCGAAGATCCAACCGGTCATTCGATCCAAACACTCCTGTTCCTGAAGAAGTAATACGTATCAGTTTGGAGCGCGCTATTTTATCTCCAAACAGCAGCAACATGCAATTATGGGAATTCTACTGGATCTCATCCAAAGACGCCCTGCAAGAAATGATTCCACTTTGTCTGAGTCAGCAGGCTGCTAAAACAGCACAACAAATGGTGGTTTTCGTTACACGACGAGATAAATGGAAAGAAAGGGCCCAATGGAATCTGGAGCAGATCAAAAAGACAATTGTTAACGAACCAAACCGTTTGCAAAAAGGAGGTCTAAACTATTACGGCAAGATCATGCCTTTACTTTATCGCACAGATCCATTTGGATTCTTTTCGCTTGTACGACGCAGTATCAGTTTTTTCATGGGGCTCCGAAAACCATTTTTTCGAACAGGAGGGAGTGCCAACCAGCGTATTACTGTTCACAAGTCATGTGCATTAGCTGCCCAAACGTTCATGCTTTCCATTGCTGCAGAAGGTTTTCACTCCTGTCCAATGGAAGGATTTGACGAAATACGGGTGAAGCGCGCATTAAATCTTCCAAGAGGAGCTGAAATTAATATGATTATTTCAGTTGGTCTTGGGACGGATGAAGGAATTTGGGGTGAACGAAACAGGGTACCTTATAATGACGTAGTCTTCAAAAAGTAAATCAGTTCATATTCTTTTTTTGAGCTGCAAAACGTACGACATTAATACTTATCATGAGTAAAGTCAGCAGACACAACAAATAATACCCTATTCCAAAGTGCAATTCGAGTATAGGCCCATTGAAGAGCTCTAAGTCGAACCATAGTAAGAGATAGAGAAGCAAAAGCATTGGAATTTGTAGAAATGCGCTGATCATCCCAACGATCACATTCAATCTGGAACTTTTGAAAAATAGATTCAGAATGGCCAAAAAATGAAACAGCAGGCAGACCAAGTTGGTCAAATGCGTTGACGGGTATTCATCATTGAATTCTTCAACGGGTGTTACCACGTTGCCTAATAAAGTTTCATAGGGAAGTGGAAGAACATGTACAATTTTCAACGGTAGAAAAAAGACGACTATAAATAAGAGTAGAAATAATGTCGCAATCTTTTTCGTGTTATCTATCATTGCCGAGACAACTTTCCTGCCTTCCAATCCTGAATCAATTTTGCCCATGAATACGGGTTAAGAAGATTATTCGCCGGCAACTGGCCATTGGTATACAGCTTCGTGTAACGTTGATTCGTTGCATAACCATAGGCCAACGATGCATCGTTTTCCAAACGTGCCGCTACAAATGCGAGTGATTCACCTGAAAGTTCTCTCTGCGCTCTTCGCATAGCATCATCATACGGCTCCATATCCACAAAAGCTCGGGCAAATTCTTCACGAGATGGCCAGGGGTATACCGTAACCGCAGGTAAATTAACTGTATCTCTCTGCAGCATGTGGATAATGGAGTAACGATTTTCTTGTAGCGTATCGGGCACGATATAGGTCGACGTCTTGTAGCCAAAAGAAGAAAACAAAAGCGTGTCACCCGGAAGTACAACTGTAGAAAAGAAACCGTAATAGTCAGAAATAACACCTTTATGGATCGATCTGTCATAGACCGTTGTGTAAGGCAAAGGATTCAAATCACCTTCTGATATCGCTACTCCTGAGAATTGCAATAAGCGGGAAGAATCTCCGATTGGTTTGACTAACTGAGCATTAACTTCCGAATACGCCAGCAAACAAAAAATGACTATTTGAACAAATACTTTCATTCAGGATAAATTCCTCAACAAGAGTACGCTTTTTAACCTATCAAATCAAAACATTATCAAAAAATTAACAAGCCTCGATGGCCACGCCAAGTAGCAAAATAATATTACTTTTGCAGGAATTTATTTCAAAATAAGTTCAATGTCGCTGACCAACATCAATGAGATCAAAGAGGGACTTACCTACGATGATGTATTATTAGTTCCTGCCTATTCAGAAGTACTTCCGAGAGATGTTCAATTAAAGAGCAAATTAACCAGAAATATCGAGGTAAATACTCCGATTGTTTCTGCTGCCATGGACACCGTCACTGAGGCGAAGCTGGCAATAGCTATTGCACAACAAGGAGGAATGGGCGTGATTCATAAAAATATGAGTATTGCGGATCAGGCTCTTGAAGTTCGAAAAGTGAAAAGATCTGAAAGTGGAATGATCCTCGATCCTGTTACGCTATCCGAGGACGCTCTTGTAAAAGATGCACTTCAGTTGATGAAAGAGAATAGCATTGGTGGTATTCCAGTTGTAAATTCTGAACGTACACTTAAAGGGATCGTAACTAATCGTGATCTTCGTTTTGAAAAAAACCTTCAACGACCGATAAAAGAAGTCATGACTTCTGAAAATATCGTTACGACACACGAGAGTACGAATCTTTCCAAGGCAGAAGAAATACTTCAACAGAACAAGATTGAAAAGCTCCCAGTGGTTGACAGTGACAACAAATTGGTTGGTCTGATTACCTATCGCGATATCATTAAAGTCAAAACGCATCCAAACTCTTGCAAGGATTCATACGGTCGACTTCGAGTTGCAGCCGCTGTAGGCGTAACACACGATACCCTTGATCGTGTTTCTGCTTTGGTAGATGCAGGGGTTGACGCCGTGGTTATCGACACAGCACATGGTCATACTAAAGGCGTAGTAGATAAGCTGAAAGAGGTTAAAACGAAATTCCCGAAACTCGAGGTGATCGTTGGAAACATAGCAACAGCAGAAGCAGCGAAATATCTGGCAGAAGCCGGTGCAGATGCCGTTAAAGTTGGTATCGGACCTGGTTCGATCTGTACCACTCGTGTTATTGCCGGTGTTGGAGTACCACAATTATCTGCCGTGAATGATGTTGCTCAGGCTTTGGAGGGTACTGGTGTGCCTGTAATTGCGGATGGAGGAATACGCTACACAGGAGATATTGTGAAAGCGATTGCTGCAGGAGCAGATACAGTGATGGTTGGTTCTATGTTTGCCGGTGTTGAAGAATCTCCGGGGGAAACAATTATTTACGAAGGAAGGAAATTCAAATCTTATCGGGGAATGGGATCACTTGAGGCCATGCAAAAAGGCTCCAAGGATCGTTATTTCCAGGACGCTGAAGACGATATTAAGAAACTGGTTCCTGAAGGGATTTCCGGACGTGTTCCTTACAAAGGAAATCTGGTGGAGGTAATGTATCAAATTATTGGTGGTTTGAGAGCAGGAATGGGATACTGTGGGGCGCCTACCATAGCAAAACTTCAAGGTTCGAAATTCGTGAGAATTACCTCTGCAGGCGTAAAAGAATCGCATCCGCATGACGTAACCATCACTCGTGAAGCTCCTAATTACAGTATAAAATAAAGGTTAAAATCAACTAAAAATCATACATGGTCGTTATATTTGGCCACCTTATTTTTTTGAAGCCATGAATAAATTGTTTGCTTGTATTCTCTCGTTCATTTCATTGATAAAGATTTCGGCGCAGCAGGATCCGATTTTGATGGAAATAGACGGAAAACCGGTAACGAAATCCGAATTCCTTCAGATCTATTTGAAAAACAACTCTGATCCGAAATATGATAAGGTTTCGCTGGATGAGTACATGGAACTTTTCAAAAAATTCAAACTCAAAGTAGCAGAAGCGGAAGCTGAAAAGTACGATACTATTCCCAAACTGAAAAAAGAACTTGACGGCTATAAAAAACAATTGTCTCTTCCCTATCTAGTTGATTCAGCTCAAAATCAGGTTTTGGTAAAAGAAGCATATGATCGAACAAAAACTGAAATAAGAGCATCGCATATTTTAATCAAGGTAGAAAGCAATGCATCACCGGAAGATACTTTAGCCGCTTGGAATAAGATCATGGGATTAAAAGCCCGAATCGAGAAAGGTGAAGATTTTGCATCGGTTGCCAAAGGTAAGAACGGTTCGGATGATCCTTCTGCCGCAAACAATGGTGGTGACCTTGGATACTTTACGGCTTTTCAAATGGTTTATCCTTTTGAAGAAAAAGCTTACACAACAGCGGTTGGCAGCATTTCGGCTCCGTTCAGAACAAGATTCGGTTATCACATCTTGAAAGTCACGGATAAAAGACCTGCGAGAGGAACCATCAAGACAGCTCACATCATGGTGGCCGTATCAAAAAATGCAGGTTCTGAGGACTTTATAAATGCTGAAAAAAAGATCAATGAGATTTACAGCAAACTGGTTGCAGGTGAAAAATTTGAAGTTCTTGCAAAAGAATACTCTGATGATCCAAGCTCAAACCAGAAAGGTGGTGAATTGCCATCATTCGGTACGGGTACAACGACCAGAATGGTACCATCTTATGAGGACGCTGCTTTTGTACTGCGGAATAACGGTGATTTCAGCAAACCTGTAAAAACAGATTATGGATATCACATTATTAAACGATTAGACTGGTCGGATGTCAAAGCATTCGACGAGATGAAAAAGGAACTCCAAACCAAGGTGAATCGCGACGAGCGCTCGAAGAAAACACAAGATTCCTTCGTTTCGAAATTGAAAACGAATTACGGTTATCAAAATAGTTCAAAGAAAGCATTGAAATGGTTCGTGAAACACCTCGACACAACCTACTATTTCGGAAAATGGAATGCTGATAAATTGAAATCAGACAAACCATTGTTCGTTCTTGACGGAAAGAAATATGGTCAACAGGATTTTGCAACCTACCTCGAAAACAACTATCGCGGTGTGCGTAAAGACCGCAATGAGGTAGTAGTAAATCAACAGTATAAAAACTGGGAAAAAGAGCGTATTCTCGGTTATGAAGAATCAAGGCTACCTTCCAAATATCCTGAATACAAAGCCCTAGTGACAGAATATCACGATGGTATCTTGCTTTATGAGATCATGCAGGACAAAGTATGGAATAAAGCCATGAAAGATACATCAGGTCTGAGAAAGTTCTTTGAATCGAACAGATCCAACTACATGTGGGGCAAACGTCTGGACGCGGTTGTTTACGAATGTGCTGACTCAAAGATCGCGGATAAGGTTTTTAAGATGATCCAGAATGATACGATCAACTCGAAACACGTGCTCGAAACCATCAACAAGGACAGCGAATTGAATCTCCGTGTTAAAACCAATAAATTTGATATTGAGAATACGGCATATCTCAAAGGAAAAGATCTTCAGAAAGGGGTCAATAAGCCTTATGAATTTGACGGAAAGATCTATGTCATTAAAGTGAACGAAAAACTGGAACCGAAGCAAAAGGAATTTTCAGAGGCAAAAGGAAATGCCACATCTGATTATCAAAATTATCTGGAAAAGACCTGGCTCGAAGAAATTGGCAAAAAACATACAATTAAAGTGAATACAGACGTTCTATATTCACTTGGTAAATAAGAGACACATTGATTTTTTACAAGCAATTTCTTATCAAATTCATTCTCTTCGCATTCAGTATTGGATGTCAGCTCTCTGTAAGTGCTCAATATGAAGGTATTGTCGTCGATAAGATCGTTGCACAGGTTGGTGACAATATCATCTTACTTTCAGATATCGAGAGTCAAAAACAGCAAGCTGTAGCCTCGGGTATAAAGCTGAATCCCAATATCCAGTGTGAGATCCTTGAACAACTTATGTATCAGGAACTTCTGGTAAATCAAGCGAAACTGGATAGTCTTGTTATTTCAGATGAGCAAGTGGACGCTGAGATGGAAAACCGTATCAGAGTAATTGAAAATCAGATCGGAAGCCGTCAGGAGATGGAAAAATTCTATGGAAAAACGGTAAATGAGATCAAGGATGAATTCCGTCAGGTCATCAAAGACAAGTTACTTGGTGACGAGATGGAACACAACATTACCAAAGATATTACTGTCACACCTAAGGAAGTACAGGAGTTCTACGCCACTATACCGGCTGATTCTATTCCGTTGATCAATTCGCAATTGAGCTTTCAGCAGATTGTTTACTATCCGGCAATCACTAAAGAGGATAAGAAATTAGCTTATGACAAGTTGAGTGAAATCCGTACAAATATCCAAAACGGAAAAAGTTTTGAGACACAAGCCAGAATTCATTCAATGGATCCAGGAAGTGCCGCAGATGGCGGTAAAATCGAAGCTTCTCGCGGCATGATGGTTCCACAATTTGAGGCGGCACTTTTTTCACTTCAACCCGGTGAGATATCTGATGTGTTCGAAACGGCCTATGGTTATCATATTGTGAAACTTGTCAGCAGGAAAGGTGACGATTACATTTGTCGACATATATTGATCTCCCCGGAATTCAACGCACTTGAACTAACAAAAGCCGCTGCGTTAATGGATTCTTGTTACACAAAGTTGAATAAAAAACAACTCACCTGGGACGAAGCTGTTATCAGATACTCTAATGATGAATCTACCATGCAAAACAAGGGAATCATCACGAATCCAATTACCGGTGAACAGACATGGGATATGGAAGATCTGAATCAAGTTGACCAGCAAATCTTCTTGATCACAGATGCTATGGAGAAAGGAGACATCTCTCAACCCAATCTTTATATGAACATTTTTGATCACAAACAGGGAATCAGAATTGTTCGTTTGATGGATCGTACGGAACCACATCGAGCCAACCTGAAACAAGACTACGCACTCATCAAGCGAGCTGCTGAGAATGACAAAAAACAGCGCACCATCAACAACTGGATAAGTGGCAAGATCAATAATGCCTACATTCGCATTGATGAGGACTACAGGAGTTGTACGTTCAAAAATAACTGGATCAAAAACGAAAATTAAGCTATGTCGGATAAAGAAAAGGTTGATCAGCTCGTAGTACATTACAATGAACTCAAGAATGAGATCCATAAGGTGATCGTGGGTCAGGATGATGTTGTAGATCAGGTGTTGATTACCATATTTTCAAAAGGACATTGTCTTCTCGTCGGTGTTCCCGGACTTGCAAAAACGCTTTTGGTCAATACGATTGCCCAAACCCTGGGATTGAGTTTTAACAGAATACAGTTCACGCCGGACCTAATGCCTTCTGACATTGTGGGTTCAGAAATCCTGGATGAAACTAGGAACTTCAAATTCATTCAAGGGCCTTTGTTTTCAAACATCATCCTTGCGGATGAGATCAACCGTACACCACCAAAAACACAGTCTGCACTTTTGGAGGCCATGCAGGAAAAAGCTGTGACAGCAGCAGGAAAAAACTATAAACTTCCCGCACCGTTCTTTGTTCTGGCTACACAAAATCCTATTGAACAGGAAGGAACGTATCCGTTGCCTGAGGCTCAGTTGGATCGATTCATGTTCAATATTTGGGTGGATTATCCTTCATACAATGAAGAACTTGCCATTGTGAAAGCAACAACCTCTGATGTACATGCTGAACTCCGTCATGTATTAAACGCTGAACAAATTCTTGACTATCAGGATCTGATACGACGCATTCCAGTATCAGATAATGTCATGGAATATGCGGTGAAACTTGTAGGAAAAACCCGGTTCAACTCTGAACTTGCACCGAAGATCACCAAGGATTTCATAACGTGGGGTGCTGGTCCCAGAGCATCACAAAATCTCATCATTGGGGCTAAATGTCATGCAGCATTGAATGGTAAGTATTCACCGGATATTGAAGATGTTAAAGCTGTAGCAAAACCGATCCTGAGACACCGCTTGGTCCGTAATTACAGGGCTGAGGCCGAAGGGTGGACCATGGATAAGATCATCGATGAACTTCTGTAGAAGTTAGTAGGCTGTCCAACCGGCATCAGCAACGATCACGCTTCCATTTATAAATGACGCATCAGGTTTGGCAAGGAAAAGGGCAATTGATGCTATTTCCTCAGGTTCTCCATTTATAGGGATCAACGGAAACCCCAGTGAACTTCTTTCAAAACCAAGTTCATCAGGATGCATGGCATTACCTATGGATGTCTTAATGGCGCCAGGGGCAATCACATTACAACGTATACCCTCCCTGGCGTAAGTGTGTGCGATATTTTGCGATAAGCCGATAAGCCCAAATTTAGAGACCGTATACGACGCCCCTGCCCTGCCCCCATGTAATCCGCCGACAGAAGACACGTTAATGATTATTCCATTTTTCTTAGCGACCATTTCAGGAAGGATCTCTCTGCAGAGAAAAAAGGCAGCATACAGATTAACGCGCAGTACGCGCTCCCACAAGAGATTGCTTAATTTATGTACAGGTACAAAATCGTCCAAAATACCCGCATTATTAATCAACACCTGTATGCTGCCCAAATCGTAGGTTATTTTTTCAAGAGCTGATAACAGTTCTTTTTCTGATGAAATGTCGCACTTAAATGTTTTGAGATGTGGTTCTCCCCACTGATCAATCTCCTCGAGCGTTTTTGCATTCGAATCTAGCGCAGCAACGATGCATCCTTCATTCAGGAATGCTTTAACCATCGCCTTCCCTATTCCGCTTGCGGCGCCGGTAATCAGAACAACTTTACCTTTAATCGAGACTTCTTTTTCCACTTGAATTGCCATAATGAATGCGAAGAAGCGATACATCTCACTGCTTCTCAACTAAAATGGCTGAATTGGTCTTTTTTTTCTGTGAATACCTTTGAATGTGCGATATCAATGCTGACTGATATGACCTTTGGAATGGTCTGGAATGTCAAAAATCCAGGAATAATGTCCTACAAAATGAGCATCAAAGAAGCCTTTCCTCTGATATTGCCCTTGCGAAAAATAACAGCGATTCTTTGAACTTAGTCCCATTGCCGACACCTGTGGCGCAACTCCATCCTGCAAACACGGGGCATCTTCTTTACCTGCATTGAAATTGCTTCCATATTGCCACACTTCTTTCCATTCATCAAGAATGACCTTTCCGCAGGAAGCATTTTCCGGAGCCAAGATGTAAAACCCTCCAAAGGAGATTTTTCCGCGTAATTCCTTGATCATACCTAACGCATAGGCATACCCCATACTGTGCGAAACAAAGTAAACCGTATCATTTTCAGAACGATTTGGTATCTCATTTAACTCTTGCAAGAG
>Ga0172373_10000786_pt1 | contig 52318 bp, 69 predicted proteins | sample Lak10m_2_FD_114546 | JGI IMG/M metagenome (GOLD analysis project Ga0172373, IMG submission 114546) | Freshwater microbial communities from Kabuno Bay, South-Kivu, Congo - kab_092012_10m | ecosystem: Environmental > Aquatic > Freshwater > Lake | place: Democratic Republic of the Congo... | reverse complement strand
TCCGGTGATTCGAACTTAGAAAGACTTGGATGAATATTAATGGGCGCGTTATAATCTTGCGGCAGACCCATTGAATCCATTACCCATGAATGAAAATTTAATTCTACGATAGATTTTTCGCAGATATCATCTGAGTTAGAACCAAGAACGACAAATTGATCAGGATGGCAACTCATTGAGATGCCATAACTTACAGCAACTTGACCAATTTCTTTTAGTTTTTGTATTAAGATCTCTTGATTAAGGAATTCATTGAGAGAGATCTTGAGATTCGGCTCAGTCATCAAAGGAAACAACTTGCAAGAAATTCTATAGTGTTTAATTCCAAGCTTGTTGCACTGATGAAGTGTTGCAATCGTTACATTAAGATTATGAAGAATCCTAGATGAAAGATCTAACACTGAGACGTTTCTTGGCTTCTTGAGAAACTGAGTCCTTGTCATGGTTTTAAAAGCCATATCAGGATTCTCATCTCGCAAAGTTTCCGAGATGCAAACGAGACCATACTTGATCATGTATGGATGATGTCAGAAGTTTCTAGGCTTGTCAAACCATTTTTTCGAGGAACTCCATCTTTTCTTCCCTCTGAAGAGATGGACATTCATCGCAAACACCAACAACTTCTTCTTTTTCTTTATTTTCTTTTATAAAATCCCAACCTTTCATCCATGCATTTTTAAAAGAATGAAAAACTTCTGTTCTATTGCACTTGATACATTTACAGTTCATTTTATTTCAAAGTAAAATTTTCTTTTCGTGTTTAACTATTACTTCGGGATGTACCCAAATATTGAATTGTTTTTGTTTGATATGATGGCAGAAAGCTACATCTTCAGTACAGATTTCTTGTATATTTAAAAAATTAGCAGTCGTTGGTCTGAACCAAGGGTATTCTAAGTTTTCCATGACTCCAGCTTTCATTAACATAAAGCCCATTCCGACATGGTCAACTTGAAATGGTTCTTTTTTTTCTTTTACTTCGTTATTTGAAAGCCACTCAAATGTTCCATACTTTTGAAAATAATCTTCATTCCAATCTTTAATCGCGGCGAAATAATGTCTTCTTTCATCATGAAGATAATATAATCCTGAAATAATTTGTTTATTCGCGGCTAATAACTTCTCAAAATCAGATAAAGAGAAAATAATATCACTATCTAGCCAAAGAATATAATCATATTTGGTTTTGCCGCCCCAAGGTTTTTGATTTTTGCCTTGTGTTACAGAGCCGCCAAGAACCATATTCCTAACAATATATAAATTAGGAGAATATCCAAAACTAAATCCTACATTTATACCTGCATTAAAGCAAGCGGCTTGAAAATTCAATATATTCTGTACAAATATTTCTGAGAAATTATTTCCCGGAACACAAACGACTAAATTCATTTTTTTACTCATTCAAATTCTTCTTCGTCTGTTTCATCGTAGCTTGGATATCCGCCGGTCTCTTCATCGAAGCATTCTTCGCAAACCAGCGTCGAATCTTCTAACTCATACATTTCCTTGACTGATTGATCGCAGAATGGACAAGGCTTAGGAGTTTTATATCTATGAATCATGACTGTATAAAAATAAATTTTTTAACATTTTAAGATGAAAAGTCATGAAGCTATCTCCCTTTTCGTCGAGTTCGCCTTTTTGAGCTTTCTCGATGCGATTACGGATATCTATCTTCTGACTCTCTTCAATTAATTGATTCAACAGAGATAAAATTTTCTTGTCTTTTTCTGTTGTCATCTTGATATATCTTACAGAACAATCGTGAAAATTTCAAAAGATTCTTTGCGTAAGAACCTCTAGCGAACAGACCATTCTTATTTACTTTAATAATAGTTTTCATTTAAATATATTGTTTTGTGCCGCTAAATTTCCTGTGTATCCTTTCCAACCAAAATGAGTTAAAGAACACGATTTTTCAAGATAAATTTTTCCTCCAGTCTCTCTCCAGAGTCTAGAGAATCCATAATCTTCGCTTTCGTATTTTTTTGTTTTTGGATTTACTTCGCAAGGGAAAAAATTATAAAAATTATCTCCATAATGAGCATAAGATGTTATATCGTTCTTATACTTGATTTCTGGAAACTTGTCAATGATTTTCTTCAATGCTGATTTCTTTATCAACATAAATCCAGTCGCTGCATAATCAATAGTTGAATCTTCGTTCTTCGTTATTTCTGTGGCGAAATTCGTGCATAACGACTCGTAATTCGGCGGCAGACTACCATAAACTTTGATTATTTCATCTATCTTTTTCTGATCTATTGTTTTTTTAGGATAAGCGCCGCAAATTACTTCTTTATCTTGATCTATCAATTTAAACGCATCATTTGATTCAAAAGCTATATCTGAATCAATAAAAAGCATATGAGTTGCTGTTGGATGATTTAAAAATCCTGCGGCGGCAGCATTTCGTGCTCTCGAAACAAGGCTATCAAAATAAATACAATCAAATACAATGGAAAATCCTTTCATCATTGCATCATTTGATAATCTCATGACACTAAACATGTAATGAACAAGAACGTTATGATTATAGCAGATAACTGGAAAGTATATTTTCGGTTGCATTATTTACATCTTATAATACATAAAAATGAGAACAGCTTTATGTTTTAGTGGAGAATTAAGAAGTATAGACAGATGTTTGCCAGTATGGAAAGAAAAAATTTTGCCTAAGATAGGAGATTTTGATTCTTTCTATTTCGGTTGGGAGGATGATCCACAAATTAATAAATTAAATTGTTTTAAAGATTTGAATCTTAAAGATATTTTAATCACAAAGAGAGTTTCGTTTAAAACAAGTCTTTATGAAATAAGAAAACGTCGCGAAGTTAATGTTCAAGGACTTTTGCGCCAAATTTATTGTTTAAAAATGAGTAATAAACTCAAAGAAAAACATGAATCTTCTAACGATTTTAAATACGACTGCGTTATTAGAATGCGGCCTGATTTTTTAATTGAATCTGATGCTCAATTTCCTAATTTATCTGATTTAGATTTAAAAAAACTTCATGTGTTTAAGCATGACGCTTGGTTTGGATACAATGATCGTGTTTATTTTTCTAATAGCAAAAATATGAACATATTACAAAATCGCCTTGATATTTTCAATGATTATTTTTTACAAGGAGGAATCACTCATTATGAAATATTTTTTAAATATGTTGCTGATAAATATAAAATTACTCCTCAGTTTCACGACTTTCGGTTTAAACTATTGAGAGCAAATGGATCTGTCAGTTACTGTTGGGAAACTCATCCATACTGGGGTAAAATGTGGGAATTACAAATTATTCTTTAGTTTCATCTAATAATTTTTCACCATTCATAATTCCGATCATTATTCCTCTGACAATAGAAAAATAAATTAATAGTCCTGTATTTAATAAAAAAGCATAAAATATAGGATCTTTGGGATAAATATCAGCGGCGCTTAAAATAGCTATCTGAACTAAAAAATGTATCGGAAGCGCATGTTTGAAACAGAATAGTATGAATTGATTAATCACTTCTTTATGAACTTATTATACACTAATTTGCCAAGGTTAGCAGCAAACTTACGCGCTTTTTTTTCTGGTAAATGATAAAAATACGCATGAAAAACTTCTTCGATTAATACATTTAGTTGCCTTCGAGGAAGTAAATCTGGATCAACTATAATTTGAGGCTTTGGAAGAATAGGATTGTCGCAAAGACCTTCTGCCTCGTACTTAGGCGACGGCTTTAGATATCTTACAGAATATTCTATTCCTTCAAAATTCTTAAACTTCATAGCCTCATTTTTCTTTGAGCTTTATGCAGGAAATGGTCGAGACTTTGTACAATAAAATGAGCATAGTAAAAGATTTTTCGACCGACAAATAAATATGGGCGCATAAAATATTTATATCTGGATGTCTTTTTATACTCAATCCATTTAAGCCAAGTTTGTTCATTTTCTTTGTGCAGTTTCTTTCTACTGGTATTGTCAATGGCTTCAAATCCAACTAATTTAACATCGACAATTTTACCATTTTCAAAACGTATTCTATATTCAATATCGTAATCATAATTACCATCGTTATTTTGTTGGTAATTATAAATATTAATGAAATCATTTAGACAACGCGGCTCATACCAAAATTTAATAGTTTTTAAATGACCAACTTTATCCCAGAAGTTCTTAGCTTTATCTTTACCGGGAACATATTCAGTTTCGCGTTCTTCTTCCCAAATTGATCCGTCTTCACGAATCTCATAATAAGACAAAGCACAATCTAAATCTTTAGATTGAAAATCTTTGCTGCCAACATATCCTTTTGGATCTTCTGGCATTGGAAGTGGATACTTACAAATAAGTGTGTCGTACATTCCGATAGATTTACCCTTACCCTTTCTTATAATAAATTATTGTTGAAATAGTTTTTTAGATTTTACCTCTTTAAAGTCCATGAGCAAAGCAGTTTCTTTACAAAGAGTTTTATAATAATAACCTTTTCTGTAAAGCGCGCCGTGTCCGCCAGTCACTTCGCAAGTATCAGCAGATTTCGCTTCTGCTTCATCAATCAATTTATAAATATATTCATCGCCGCCTGAATGATAAAAACGAAGAGTCGCGAACTTCTCTTTGACTTGAAGAGCTACAACTTGTTGACACTTTCCTTCATCACAATGCTCTTGAATTTTAGAACAAAGATCAAACAAAAGATCGTACCAGCCTTCGTCACATTCAAAACAAAAATCTGGCGCGAAGATCTTAGGAAATCTTTTAATTAACTTTTTATCATTTTTGAGATTCATTAGTTTCCTCTGTTCTTATACTCTTGAACGTCCCACAGAAAAAGCTTGAATAGTTTATAATCATCTTTATCTGCATCAGACAGATCGTGAATATCAGTGTTTTTAATATAATCGCAAAGATTATCTACCCAATATCTAGGTATAATAATATTTTTGCCATCAAACTTCAAATCGTCTGATTGAATTGGATACTTATCTTTCATGTACAGGTCTTTTTCCATTTTATTCTCCTTTTTTAAAGCTGTTTTTCATGTCTATTAAAAGACTATGAATTTCATTTAAACTTTTGATTCTATCTTTATATAAGATTTCAGTCTTTACTTCTTCTTGTTCAATTAACAAAATTAAATCTGTTATTTTTTTCATCGTTATCGTTGGCTTTGTGCGCTCGAATTCGTTGACGTTCATAATCTATCTTAAGAGTAAGTCTCTATATTTCCACTAGAATTTGAATAAAAAACATTCTCAAGCCCGAACTGCTTGATAAGGCTTTTGCATCCAGAACAAGGTTTACTATTGGCTAAGTTAGAATTTTTGTCAATCCTTAAAACAACTAAATTATGCCCCGAAAGATCATCTTTACCAGCTTTCAACAAGCAATCTAGTTCTGCATGAATTCCTACTTTTCCTGAATGGTAAGGATGATTTTTGATTTCTGGATGAGTTCTATTCTTATTCCAGCCGATTTTAATTATTTTATTTCTTCGGACCAAAAAAGCTACATGCGTCGTTGGTAGTCCGTTGCTTCGATTAGCTGGACAAAGAGCATGGGCAAGCTTGATCGTCTTAGCAAGAGTCTTTTTTTTCATTGACAGATTTGTTAAGGTATGGTAAATGTTTTTCACATCTGAAATCAAAGATGTAAAATATAATACCATGAAAAATATTCTGATTATCTCATCAATTATTCTGTCTCTTAACGTTTTAGGAGGAAATCCTAGCTCAAGTCCAAGACCTCGTCAAGAACAAAAACATCCTTCCTGCTCAGGGCCACGCTGTCGTCCTCAACAAATTATTATTATCAAACCAGCTCCTAGACGAGTTGATCATCAAAAAAAGACTGCTAAGAAATTTTTTCTTCCTGAATAATCAGCGAAGATGTTCTTTTTGGCAGTTTACAATTAAATTTGAGTTGATAAAAATTTTTGCCCCTTTTCTTTTGCCCATTTTATTGAACGTGACATGTTCGCATATCTCATTTATGCATGAACCTGTTACGTTTAAATGTTTACATTCGCAACCATTTGGTTTCCCGCTATAAAAACAATCTTTAAAAGCTTCTGTTTTATAAATAGCTAAACCTCCGAAACAAGAATCAACAGGAATTAATTCTTCCTGCTTGTTTATTTTTATTTGATTTTTTCCGATAAAGATCGGAATGTTGATTTGATCTATAAATCCTTGCTGTCTTTTATGATTAATTAAATCCCAACAATCATAGTTAAGATTTTTTGTTCTTAAAGTCCAAACATCGTAATATCTATCATTGCAGTTAGCTCCTAACATATCCCATTCATTCGTATCGTATTCAAAACAGTTTTTTAATCCTTCGTTGTCGAAATCTTTTAAAATAGAATCAAAATCTAACATTATAAAATATTCTGTTTTTACTTGTGTATATAAAAAATTTCTCAAACTTCCGAGTCGATGAGTTCTAGGTTTGATTTTTTTATCTAATCCATTAAAATTATATATTTCATTTTCTATTCCTGATAGATATTTTTTAACTATCTCTAAGGAATTATCAACAGAATCGTTTTCGGCGATTAATAATTTAACTGATTTAAATATTTTTTGAAACTCTTTTATTCTATAACAACTTTCTTCGACATGTGAAGCGCAGTTTTTTACGCAAGAAAGAACTGTTACGTTTACATCTTTTATTTTAGAGTCCATATTTCATCTTAGTGAGGATTTATATATTCCATTTTCGGATCCTTGATAAAAAAGAGACGGAAACCACCATATTACTTTAACATCCATATTTTGTAATTGATGTTCAATTTCCCAATCAACAGGCAAAACAAATTTTTCCATTCTCTTTATTAATTTTTCCGCCATCTGTTTTTTTATTAAATATGCTTCAGTGCCATTAGTTCCTTTGACTTCATAGCAAAATTCATTTATTTGGCGTCCTTTTGTTATTTTTTCTTTTATAAATTTAACGCCGCATCCTTCTCCCATAAAAATCATATCCCAATCAATTGAGGTATTTTTAAGATTATCAGCAAATTTTTCTATAAAGTTTTCTTTAGGAATTGCATCATCTTCTAATATTAAACCATACTCTTCTTCATTGTCAATTATTTTTTTATAAGCATGTAAATGTTTAAGCGCCAAAGATATTTCTGAATCTGATATTATATCATCATTGTCGTTATTTCTAGCGAGACTTTTTAATTCTTTAATGTAATCTTTTTTATCTTTTAATCTGTATTTTTCTTTTATTTTTCCCGTTATCTCTTCTTTGTTAAATTCTTCGATAAATTGAACTTTTGCGGGCCAATTAGAAAGATCGCTTTTAATTCTGTCTTTTCTTTCTATCAATTTGGAATAATGAGTTATGTATATGTCAGGATATTTTTGCATACGCTTGTTTCCAATCAATAAAATAACTCGTAGTTCCTTCGTGCATATGAGCAGAATCTCCGGGAATTGGACTAAAACAAACTGCTTCTTGTTTTAGGCTTATATAACCCATGCTATTTTTATGCCCAAAAATTTCTGACAATCTGCCGTCATCTGCTCCGATATCGTTATAAACTGGATTAGCTAATTGATCATATCCAATTTTTTTTCTAACTGCGCAGTCTTTCATTAAAGCCGCATATTTTTTGTAGGTTTTTACTATGCAGGCTTTTGTGCATGTTGTGCTATCAACTTCGCGAAACCAGCCGCCTCTTGGATTTAGATAAATAAAACTTCTTCTATTTCTTTCATCTCTGTATTGATCTGGATAATCTGTTGGATGATAAAAAGAGTATTGAAATTTTTTGCCTACGTTTTCGAAGAAGTACTTCATGTTCCGCATCCAAGACGGCAAGAAAAAATAATCATCTTCGCAAAAAAACAAAATATCATTATCATTAGAGTATAAATCTGCGGCGCAATAAGACTGAAAAAGACTTTGTTGATTACCTAATTTATTTTCAAAATTTTTAATCTCTGCACTCGGTACTATTTCTTTTATTCTTTCTATCGTTTTTTTAGATAGAGAATCTCCAATAACAATAAATTTATATTGATCTTTAATCAAACCAGAAGCTAAAGATTTAAGACATTTATATTTGAAATCAACTTCTTGACACCAAATAGGTCTAGAACCATTGGTCGGATTTATTTTTTCACAAGTTCTATATAGAATATTAATCATTTTTTAATGCGTATAAAGGATTTCCATCTTCATCATATCCAACTATTTTTACTAATCCTTCTTCTATCAAATCGTCCAAAGCTTTTTTAATTTCTAAATCAAGTATGTATTCATAAATTTCTTCAGCTTCTTCCTCTGTGCAATTACAACGTGTACAAATAAAAGAAATCGAAGCGGACTTTTCGGCGTCCGCCTCGATCTGATCTATTTCTTCTTCGCTTAACCGAGAAACTTTTTCAAGTAGATCGTCTATAGATCCCTCAAAAGCTTCCATTAAGAATACTTAATGAGGACATCATGAATAAGATGGCGGCTCTTGTAATCCAAGATTCTTCCATCGTTGTCCTTTGGCAAGATTGAGGTAAAATTATTCGCGTCAAGCCCGAGTGCTGCGGACATACACTTTACCTTTCGGAAGATTCCGATTTCCTTATACTTTAGAATAGCCCAGAGGATATCAATCTGCTCTGCGCTCGCCTTTGAAATTAGTGATTCTAGCTTATTTGTTGAGTCTTGATTGTTTTCAGTATTCATTTTCAATGACCGTATTGTGGTCACTGATATTATACATGATCTATCTATGATGTCAAGACTTTTCTGACTTTGTCTGCTCAATATTCGTTAAAGAACCCATATATTTTCCGTCTTCTTGAATAGAAGCGATGCACATTGCAGAAAAACTACGCCCTTTTTTATCTGTTATCACAATTGTTTCTTCGAAATTTCTTTTCTCTTTAATTGCTTTATCCCAGTGACTGAAAATTAAATCTCTTTCTTCTTCGGATATTATATTTTTCCACTTATTTCCCAATAAATCATAACATGATCTTTTAGTTAACTTTATAAAAGCTTCATTTACCCAAGTAAAATTTCCATTTTCATCAACCTCAAATATTGGTTCATTCCTATTATCTAATATCCATCTTTGACGACACATTATTGTTTTTGTAAGGTCCGTATTTGATTCTACGTCTACTTCGATTTTTTTGACAAGATCTTTTAAGGATTTTCCAGAGTTACTTGTTAATTCTGCCCTGATTTGACTTATGTCATCTGTTATTGTAGTGTATGGTTTCAATTTTTTATAAACTAAAAACATATATCCACCTATTACAGATAAAATTACATACGAACTATTTATATTTTTTATTAAATCAGAAATTGAATTAATATCCATAAGAATGTATTTTATTATTACACAAAAAAATTACATTTTCCATTTTTCTTCTTTCAAAATTTTTTCGACAGTTTGCTTGTTTGAGATATCCATTTCTTTATCAAATTTATTTAAAACGTCTTGTAAAGTAAACACTTTATCAGGAATATCTTTTTGTTTTTCTTTCAATAATTGTATTGAATCAACGATCTTGAGTAAGACATCTTTAAATTCATTACTGATTTTTTGAGGAACATATTTCGCCATTTCAAAAGCTTGAGGAGTTAAAGCTTCGATAAGGGATAAAAACAACGAACCTAGTAAATTAAATATAGAAAATGCGGCGGCGGCAAATGGATTGCTCATGGCGGCAATTCTTAATATTAAAAATAGTATAGAGAAAATTATTATTGCTGTTAAAGAACTAAGAAAGAATTTCTTTAATCCCCAAAATACAGCGTTCAAACCCATCAAACCGCCCATTGTATCTATAACTGACTTATTTGCATCGGCTTGTTTCGCTATTTCCTTCGCTTTATCAGACATCTCATCGACTTGATCGTCATAAGCTTTTTCAAGATCAATTTTTTCTTTTTGTAATTTTATTATTATTGCATCTCTTTCTCTGAGTAATGATTCTCCCCTTTTTCTTTCTTCAATTATTTCAGAATTTAATAAATCTACTGTCGCCTTGATTCTTTTTGCTTCGTCTAATTTTGGCGATCCTATAATAGAAATAACTCTTTCATTAAGAGCTTTCGCTGTGCCAACTTCGATAGAAGGATTTTCTACTTGAGATAGTGAATATTGAACTCCATAAGTTAAAGCTGATGTTTGAATATTATTTTTAGCATCATTTGTCTCTATCTTATCTAAAATTTTATCAACTTTTTCTTCTTGCTTTGTTAGTGCTTTTTGAGAATCTGTATTAATTTTAGATGGTCTTAACGAAGAAAAACATCCTGTTAATACTAACGCTAAAGCTAAAACTGTCAAATTTTTAAATTGCACATATATGTTTACACAAAAAAGCCGCCTTTTCGGCGGCTTGAGGTCACTTTTATTTTTTACTATATAAATTACTTGCTCTTCCGCGTTTATTTTCTTTTACTCCGCAAACTCTAATCTGTTTATTATCTATCAATTCTTTAACTTTAACATAAGCTAATCCATAAGACAGTTTAGGATTTGCCTTCATGAACTCTTTGATAGTGAAATCTCTAGTGGGAATTCTTACTTCCTCACTTCTGATTTCTTCCATTTCTTCTTTTTTAAGATTGTTTTTTAGAATATCTTCATGCTTTTGCTCCGCATGATTCATCGAACAACAATCAAAACCCGTGTGACCAAAAGAATTATTGTTGGGATAAAGCCATTTTGCTTCTATTTTCTTCCCGTTAAAAACGTATTCTTCTTGCCTTTTGGGTCTAATCAATTCATATTTTTTATGCTTATAATTTTTATGAGATTTCTCATAGATCATCCATCCATCTCCGAAATCTTTAACTTGTTTAAAACTAAAGCCGCGAGAAGTGAATTCTTTTTCTAGCAACAAATATCCGTCTTTATCTTTCATAGATCATTATAATTTTTAATTTCCATCTTACCATTAGCAAAAGTAATATACTGATTTAATCCTGTATCAATACAGAGATTATTTGCTTTAGTTAAATCTTCACAGTTTTCAGAACGGTGAGATTCAACTCGTTGACTTCTAAATCTAAATGTATGTCCTACAATTTGCTTTAATCCTTCGACAGGTTGAAACTCTTCATCGAAATCAAGCCAAATAATGCCGCCAACTCTTTGAGATCCGCCTCTTGAGAGTCCAGCATTGTAAGCCCAATAAGGAACTTGAGCTTTAATTTGATTTGTAATCATCTTTGATTCATCATCAAGATACTTTTGAATACATCTTTCTTCAAGAGTGCAAAAAGCAGGAATAACCAAAGGATGAAGACCCGCATGAGTACAAAGAAAATCTTCAATCCAAATATGCCATTGGAACTTATTTGTGATATTTGCTTTCCTCTTTCCGAGAACTTGATTGATAAGATGCCACTTTCTTCTCTCGTAGCCGCTGCATTTTATTAAGCTACTTTTGAAGAAATAGTGAACATCATGATTCCCCCAAAGGCTATAGTTGTTCGGTTTTGATAGAAAATCTGCTAGAAAACTAGCGGTTCTCGAACAATCATCGTCGCTATCATAAATAAAACTATCAAACCAATCACCCAAGCAAACATTAATATCCGCACTTTCTGCGGCAATGATTTTATTCAGCTTGTCCACCTCTTGGTGTGGATCGCTGAATACCAGAATCTTCTTTCCGTTTGATCTTAGTCTCATTTTTACTCCAATTTATAGCGTCGTAATTATTTTTAAATTCTTTGCTGAAACAATTTCTTGGTTTACTTCCTTTGCCGTTCATAAAGCTCTTTCATTATCTGACTTCTGACTTCGTGTGAATAATTTAGCCAGTTTTGAATTTGATATAAATTTCTGCCGCAACCTATGCAGATATTATTTTTAACTTTACATTCTTTTATACAAGGAGAAATTATTTTAGCAGCAATGTCCGTGTTTTCCATCTTTAGCGGGCATTATTTTTCTTTGTTGTTCTGCTATTTTATAAATCTCACTATAGCAGGAATAGACCATCTTGTCAAGCGTTTTTACGATGATGCTTGCTTTTTGATCAGGATTAATTGTTGAAATTTCCTTGATTAAATTTCTTAGAATTATTGTGTGCTCTTTTTTTGTATTCATTTCAATTGGCAGGGAGTGGTGGAATTGAACCGCCCATTTCTCGCTTCAAAGGCGAAAGTAATAAGCCATTATACGAACTCCCCAATAAATTTGGCGGTGAGAGAAGGATTTGAACCTTCGGTACTTTTTTGAAGTACGGAGCTTTAGCAAAGCTCTGCGTTAAACCGCTCCGCCATCTCACCTTAATTTTTCTACTTCAAAACATCCAAAACCTGCTTGATGTTCAAAAGTTAATAATCCATATCTTTTACTTCTTGGATTCAAACACACTCCAAAATCTAAATCAGCGCCATCGTGTTGATCATTATATAATGGATTGAAATATTTACAACCGCAACTGCAATCTGGATAAGCAGCATCTGGATCTAACCATCTTGTTATTTTACCGCCGTAGTCAGAATAATCAGTATCAAGTATTTTACAAGCTTCTAAAATAGGATCATCTTTCTTTGACTTCATATATTCCTCTTCCTATAAAATCTGACAATGATTTAAATCCTGAATAAGATACAGCGGAAGAAATTGCGCCCCAAAGTTCTTCTACGGATTCAGACAAAGATCTGAGTTTATTTTGATCGATGTCATAAGTTCTTCCTTCTGCATGACTTTTCTTTTTGCCAGATAGATTTAACTGTTTTTGACTTGCTGATCCCCAAAACTGATAAACGCCATCGATAACATTTTGTGCTTCATTTGTATGTGCAAAATATCCACCCATCATGACATAGTCAGCGCCAGCGCCAAAAGCTTTCGCAGCATCTCCACCGTTTCGAATACCTCCATCAGCAATTATATAATTACCATTCATTCGATCATGATAACATTCGCTGATTTCTGTTATTTGGCCTCTTGTGTATCCTGTTTGGTCTTTCGTGGTACAACCGCTGCCTTGGCCGATTCCAACTCTTACCCAAACATTATGATAATTTTTATATAAATTTAAACCTTGTTCTGTATGAATGTTTCCAACCATGATGGAAGTTTCAGGTCCTTTATAATCATAATTCAAACATTTTAACATTGATTCAACAGAACTTAAATATCCATTAGCTATATCAATAATAAAATTCCTAGCGCCGTGATCGAATAGATTTTCAAAAACTGAATAATCATTCAGTCCAATTGAGCACCAAATTTTATTCTTTTTATTTTCCGAAATGGATTCTGCAACATATTTATATGTATTGATTTGCTCTTCTAGAGTCGAGAATCGATGAAGAGCAACAGAAACGCCGAGATTATAAGCAGTTCTAGCGAATGTTTTTCCGACAACTGCTTGCATCGGAGAAACAATAATTCTGTGTAATTCACGTTCAATATGGCGTCTTGAAATTAAATCTGAAGGTTGAGCGATTAAATTTACATCATCATAGTAAATCGATTTACTCTTTAATATTTTCATTTAAAAAAATGTCTATTGCTTCTTTTTCTGCTAGAAATTGATTTCTAACATTTTCTAACTCTGTATGAGTTATCTGCTTATATATTATCCCGTATAAATCGAAAATCTTCTTAAATTTTTCGTCAGGAGTTTTGCCACCCTTGTTATACTGCTTTATATAATAAACTTCTTTGATAGTTGTGGCGGAAATGGTTTTTGAACAGGAAACGCAAGGACTTAAAACTGTAAATAAATACTTGGGAGTTTTTGAACAATTTATAATTGCATTTATCTCAGCGTGACTAATGATATCTGATTTTTCAGATCTGTCAAGAAATAAATTTTCATCTGGAATAAATTTAGCGGCAAACCCGTTGAATCCGGTTCCGACTGTCCTCCAGTTTTCATCAAACAACACGCATCCAGTTTTTGTCTGATGATCTTCAGACCTTGATCTCGCCGCAAGAGCTAAATAAGCTCCATATTCAATTTTAGATAATCTCATTTGTAAAATAAGGACGCCAATATTCTTCTGGAACAAGAGTTCTGTAATTCATTGTTAGTTCTTCTCCTATCTTTATGTCCCTTGCAGCAATTGTTGTGTAATCATCTTTATCTATAACGTTTGGATTTTCTGAATGATTTATAAATCTGCTATCATCTGCGGGAATCATATAGCTTCCATCATTGTCGATCCAATAATAATCTTTTTCATCAATGAAAGATTTTTCTTCTTCTGATAAATTTCTGTAATCTTCTGGAGAAATTCTAACCACTGAAAGTTTATTCATAGACCAAACGATTTCTCCTGACCGTATTTCTTGATCGGCGAAAACTCCTATTCCTGCTATCTGGCTTTTGTCTAATTTTGTTTTAATTTTAATCATTTTAATTTCCCCAGTATACTTTGTCTCCTCTTTTGTAGAGTTTTAAATTTTCTTTACTTTGATTTTCAACAAAATGCTTATCTTGATATGTTATAAAATTATTTGGATATAAACCAAACTGACCATTTCTTAATTCAATTAAATTTAATGGTTTATGTTCTTGTGGATATCTACTAAAACCATCTTTCCAATCAATCATTATACCAATATGTCTTCCTTTTTCTTCTATCGGTTCTCGAATACTACATTCTATGCCTTCTAAATATTTAATATGATAAACATCTAAATCTTCGCCCATCGCGGACCAAGGCATTAATTTATTACTACCATATTTGAAATCTTCAGAAGAAGATAAGGCGTGAATTGGCAATCCACTCCAATGCGCGCCTGATTCAAGAAGAACGTGACACATTAAGATTTGATTTGGTCTGCAATAAATACCGTGCCAAATTCCTTGTGTCACTCCATGAGGCATGTTCGGACCTAAAAAACCATTCTGTATATTTACATATACATGAAATGGTAGATTAGAATGCCGCGACATTTTATATCCCGGTGCTTCCAAAACCTCCGCCAGCTCTAACGGACGTTTCTAGCTCAGAAACTTCACTCCAAAATGCCGACATACATTTTTCAATAATTATTTGAGCAATTCTATCTCCTTTTTTAACTTCAAACTCATTCGCGATATCAGAATTAAATAAAATAACTCCAACATCGCCTCGATAATCAGAATCGATAACTCCAGCTAGAACATCAATTCCATGCTTGAAGGCTAAACCTGAACGCGGCGCGATTCGTCCATAATAACCCGCAGGAATAGAAATAGCCAAATTTGTTTTGATGAGCTTACGATTTTTTGGATAAATTACTCCATCATGCGCGGCGTACAAATCATATCCAGCAGCAAACGGCGTTCCTGCCGTTGGAATCTGCGCGTCTTCGGAAAGCTTTTTTACTTGGATTAAAAGTTGATTTGAATTATTCATCTTCTCCTTCATCTTCTCCTTCTTCATCCTCGTTGTCAAGCTCAAATTCTAACTCCGCGATTCTTTTCATCTTTGCTTCTTCAAAAGTTATCCAACTTTTAACTTGGCCTAAAATAGCAAATTTATTTCCTATGCCGTAATAAATAGATTCAGTATCTTCTAATGTTTCACTTTTGTCAGAGTGTTTAGTTAGAAAAATCTGTACAGAATCATAAGTCTCGGCAATTTCATTCACCATTTTTACGATTTGCTTGTAAGATCTTTCTTTTGATTTTTTATTCATGCTATATTATAAAATAATCCCAGTATTTATTATTTTTATTTTTGATAGTGAGAGAAATAGGAATTTTAAAAGCAACAGACGATGGTTTCTTCAGTAGTTTAAGCCCAGCTTCCTCTGGTGTTTTATTTGATTTTGCTAGATTAACATCTTTATCACAAAAAACTAAATTTTCCCAACTTTCTTTTCCACCTCTTGATTTGGGCACAACATGATCAATTGATCCGTTTATTCTTGCTTCCTCTCTAGAGAATTTTTTGCCCGTGTATTGACAAGTATAATTGTCTCTCTCTGAAATTCTTTGATACGACAATTTAGTTTCGACCAAAGGTATTTGATTGAAGTTTTTAGCGACGATAACAATTGGAACTTTAACCTTTAATCTTACTGAATTGATATACAATTCGTTATTTTTGGTTGGTAACGTCAACCATTCGTCAAGATTATAGGTAAAAAAATTAGGCGCGCCGTCTTGTTCTTCAACATGAACGGCGAGATAATTTCCAGAAAACAAAGAACTAATCGCTTCTCCAGCAGTTTTAGTTCCTATTGGTATCCAGCTTTTATTAAGACAAAGAGTGGTTACTTTATCTGCGATAAACATTAATGAATGATATAAGAATCATCCTTCATGTCAAGCCAATTTATATCAGATTGATCTCCTTCTGATGCTTTAGCCTTCTTAGCGCGATCAAAAGTGCTCTTGCAAACGGCGTATCTTTGCTTCTGGTTAGGGAAATCTTTCCCCATCTGGGAATTGCTCATGCAGTCTCCGATATACTTGTCTTCGTTTTGATTTTTTCTAGGTTGAGGTACTGGCATATATATTATTATACACAAAACCCCGCCTCTTGGCGGGGTTATTTAATTTTTATTCAATGAGAATCTTTTTTCTTGATTCTTCTTCTTCTTTTAGTTTTATAGCTATTCTTAGAACTCCGTCTACGAGAGAAGCTTTTACGTTTTGTAAATCGAATTTTTCTGAGATAGAAAATTTCTTTTCATAAGACCTGCGTTTAGTTTGGCCTTTAACATGCAAATAAGTGTTTGAATTTTTATTTTCTACAGAAATAGAAACTTCATCTTTTTTAAATCCGGGAAGATCAAGTTCCAAAACGTACTTGTCATCTTCCTTATTAAGATAGTAAATGTTCCAGTCAGATAAATAATCAGTTAGATAATTGGATAAATAGTTGCTCATGTTTTTACTTTCAACTACTATATAGCAAGAATCATGCCAAGTTTTTACCTCTTCTTCTAACTATTTTTGCGCCAGCTTTGTGTCACACACCTGTCACTCTGGGTCAATTTTTCCGATTTGAGCCAGAAAGTCTCTGTATAGCTTTTCGACATGTTCTTTTTCGTTGCCCAACTGAACCATTAAGAAATCTAAATCATTTGTTATTTGATTTATTTCTTCTTCATTTTCCTCTTCGCAATTTTCTAATTGTTCTAACTTCTTTAAATTTGCTTCAATTTTTTCTTCTAACCAATCAAGGCTTTCGTGAGTTTTCTCAAGTTTTTCTAAGAAACTATCATTTACTGGATTCATTTTTAATTATAATTGTAATGTTCTTTTTTTTAAAGAATCCTTCATTGTAAAGATATTGGGCAATTAACCCGGCTTCTTCGGTAGACAAGTCTTCATACGGATCAAAAATGGTTAGTTTTTGTCCAGCGATTTTCATTTTTAAATTATTGACTTTGATCGCTTTCACTACAACTATTTACACTGAAATCTTCTATTTCGACAACATCATCTAATAAGATTTTACTTTTGTCAACAATTAATTTTCTAACGCTTTCATCGCAAAGAATAAACTTGCTGAAATCTAAAGAATTATCTTTGAAAGCTTGAGCCGCTTTTGGGCAAACTCCGCAAGATTGAACTGGTAATCTATTGAAATAAGTTTGGATTTTAGGATCTAAATCCTTGAAATGCTGTGGATTATTTTTTACAAACGTCGCTAAATCTTTAACTGTTAGTTTCATTTTTCTAGGAGCTTATAGGATAGATAGGAAATGAAAGCGGCAACGATGGCTTCCTTTGATCTAAAAAGTAGCACTGAGCACCAAAATGTAAGACAGAGAGGGCATGTTAAAATCTTGGCCGCGAAGTTTGTTCGCGTCATTTTAATATATTGAGAAACAGAAAGAACAAGATTCTTCTCTGTCAAGAATGACTCATAATTAAAATACAATTTAGTCGGCTTTAAAATATACTTTGTGTACTCATAAAGAGCATTTGTATTAAGCCAGATGAAAGAAGAGTATCCAATAAGAATTGAATAAAAAATGACTTGTAAATAATTATGTATAGATTCGAATACGTATTCCATATAATGTATTATAATGACCACAATCGAAGCTTCAATAAAATTATTTGATTGGTTTTCTTCCTCTGATTATTTCAACTACCCAAAAGACTGTCAGAAACTTCTTGGTGTTTTTGAAAATGATTATGATTTTTTGCCTATAAAAACAGCTCTTTCTAACCTCCAAGAGTCTAAAATTATTTCTTCAGAATTAGATAAAGGAAATACTATTTATTTTTTAAATAAAAAATTAAATCAAGTCGAACAAACAGTTGAATTAAATTATTCTGTTGCGCTTGATGTCGCCAACACGATCAACTGGTTCTGCAACGAAATCGCCAAAGATGAGTCTGCCGTGTGCGATCCTTCGTCGATCACGCAAAAAGATATATATAATTTAACTTACATAATAAATTTTTTGAAAACCCTTGACAAGACCCCAGAGACCTAGTATAGTGCCGCCGTTCGATTAGTAGCCTGTCGAAGGAAATCTTCGGCATGAACCTTAAGAGACATCAGGCCCGTAGAAAGGCGTCGATCAAGTGGAGCTAATAACTCCAACGTTATTTCGGGAAAAGGCGGCGTTCGCAAGACGAGATCGAAAAAGCTGACCCCTCAATTCCTCTCAATGGAAAAGTTGGCAGTCGCAAGAAAAGAAGTTCAATCGAACGTTAGTTCAGTAAAAATTTATTCAAGTTATTAGCTAGGCTCTCACAGAGGGCTGAAAACCTACGAAATAGGCTGCGAAGAACTGATTTAGCTTGAATAATGTCATATTTAATCTAATATACTTACATATTAGAGATGGCTCGCTTTTCCTAATATCGCAACTCATGGAAAATGTATCAAAGTTGGCAGTCGGTAAAAGAATTATCGGTATTACTGGTATCGCTGGAAGTGGTAAAGACACTTTCTTCACATTACTGTCTAGAAAAATTCCATTCGTCAGATACGCTTTAGCAGATGAGTTAAAATATTCTCTTCGATGGAAGATTTTTGAAAAATATGGTATTGACGTTATTAGTTGCTCTAGAGAAGAAAAGACAATCATTCGAGACGAGTTGGTTTCTTTTGCGAAGCAAAAACGAACTGAAAGTTCGGGAACGTATTGGACGCGACTAGTGGAAAGCAGGATTCTCAACTCGGAAAAGAAATTCATTTGCATCACTGATATTCGATACAATGAATATCCAGAAGATGAAGTTTATTGGTTTAAAAATGTTCTTGGCGGGACTTTGGTTGATATTTCTAGAATCGATTCTGTTACTGGAAAGGAAATAGACTTTCCTAACGAAGAAGAAAGAATACAATACCCCAAAGTTAAAGCTTGTGCAGATTATTTTATTCAATGGCCCACTGTTGATGATATAAAAGAACTTGACTTTTATATTGATCGAGCTATTGTTGATCTCAGATTAAATGAAAAACTTTAAAAAATTCTCAGACAATGAGCTAATTTTGAAAATAAAAGAAGACAGTAGTAACGATCTTTTTAGAGAGTTGATGGAACGACATGAAAATTTATACTACAAAGTCTGTCATGGTTATACAAACGCTCTTAGAAAATCAGGATATTCTTTAGAAGATATTCTTGCTGACAAGATGTACGTATTTTTCTCTTCTGTTTCATCTTTTGACCCAGAAAAGAAAGTAAAATTTTCTACATGGCTGGCAAATCAAGCGCGCTTTAATTGTCTGAATAAAATTTCTAGCACAAAGAACAAATTCTTCATTGACAACGAAGAAATTTCGCCTATTATAGACTCTGAAATATCTATGGAAGCCTTTCGGCATGATAAAAGCCGAATCAATCTGGATAATATTATTCCGATTTTTTCAGAATTGTCTGACGAAAGAATTTCATATGTCTTCAAGAGGAAGTATTCTGATTACAAAGTAAAGTGGAAGAACATCGCGGAAGAACTTGGTGTGACAACGCAAACTGTTCTTAACCTTCACAAAAAAGGAATAAATCTTCTTAAACGTAAAATCAAAAATAAAAAAATAGAAATATATGAATAGTACTGCACCCTCAACAACAAGCAAGACTCAGCGCGAAGAACTTGGCGCTCTTTGGAAGCGTCAAGGAAAGAACGAGACTTATTTGACTGGTTACATCTCTAACTGGGATGGATCCAAGACAAAGATCGTCGTCTTCTCTTCGAAGAACAAGAAGAACGAAAATCAGCCAGATTTTCGCATCTATGAGTCTCTGCCTCTAGAAAATCGCAGTGGCACTGGTGAAACTTCGGAAAAAGCTTCTGCTCCAGTGAAAACTAAGAACACTGCTCCAAAACCAGCGCAAGCTGAAAGCGCCGATGATTCAGATGGACTTCTGTAATGGAATTCTGTCTTAACGTTCCTATCAATTCAGTCTCCTTCGGTCAGGTTTCTCTCTCAATTTTGAGAGAGATCTACCGAAGGGGGCTAAACCCTTCTTTGGCTCCGATAGGAAACGTCGATTTGTCCACATCTAAACAGGATTCAGAATTTAATAACTGGTTAAACTCTTGCGTCCAAAGGTATAAAACTTCTCACACAAGAGATGTTCCTGTTATTAAGCTGTGGCATTTAAGCGGCGGCCTTGAATCTGTTGCAAAAAAGCAGATTCTTATTTCTTTTTACGAACTTGATTCTCCTACTGTTTTTGAAAAGAATGTAGCAAAAAGTAACATAACAGTTTTCACGAATAAATATACTCAGAAAGTTTTCTCTGATATTGGGATCGAAACTGTTTATGTTCCTCTTGGTTTTGATGCTGATACTTTTAAAGTCGTCAATAAAGAATTCTTCAATGATGGCAGAATTACTTTTAATTTGTGCGGCAAACTAGAACGGCGCAAAAATCAAATTCGAGTTATTAAAAGTTGGCTGAAACGATTCGGCAATGATAAAAGATATTCTCTTCAAATAGCTTGTTATAATTCATTTATTTCGAAGGAGATTAATGATAAAGTTATACATGAAGCTTTAGAAGGAAAGAAGTATTTTAATTTTAATAATCTTGAAAGAATTCCCTCTAATGAAGATTATAATGAGTTTTTAAATTCTGCTGATGTTATTATTGGAATGTCAAGTGGAGAAGGATGGTCTATTCCTGAATTCTCTTCTGTTGCTTTAGGAAAGCATGGCGTTATCCTTAACGCTCACGCTCATCAAACTTGGGCTACTGAAAAAAATTCTGTTCTTGTTAATCCTCTGTCTGAAAAGATAGATTGTTATGACAATGTATTTTTCAAGAAAGGAACTGATATTAATCAAGGGCAATATTTTAATTATAAAGAAGATGATTTTGTAGCAGCTTGTGAAGAAGTAATCAAAAGAGTTGAATCTAATAAAGTAAATACTGAAGGACTAAAACTTCAAGAAGAGTTTACTTATGCTAAAACAGTTGATGAAATATTGAAACTCATATAATATGGAATACGATTTTTACAAAGATAGAGTCGATGCCGTTGCTGGATTCTTGGTTCCGGGGCAAGAAAAATATCTATTTAATTTAGTCCGAAATCTTCCAGAAGAATCTACTGTTCTAGAAATAGGTTCTGACGCTGGAAAATCCGCAACAGCAATGGGTTTCGCGGCGAAAGAAAAAAATAGTAAAATAATAGCAGTCGATTGGTTTCGAGAAGATTACAGATTCGACATGTTCAAAGAGAATATCAAGAAAAACAATTTAACTGATACAATAACATTTTATAAAAGTTCTTCCTACGAATTTTTAAAAAACTGGAACGAAAAGTTCGGGGATAAAAAAGTTGATTTTGTTTTTATTGACGCTTCTCATGATTATCAAGATGTATTGTCAGATTTTATTTTATCGTATCCAATTGTTAAAAATGGCGGATTAATTGGATTTCATGACGTAATTGAAACTTGGCCCGGATCATTTTATGCTTGGCATAATTTTGCAAAGAAAGTTTTATTTAATCACAAAAATGAACACTCTTTGTACGTAGGTAAAAAAACTAAACCTGACTTAATGTATTTATATTAATGCCTATATATTTATTTAAAAATCCTAAGACTGGAAAGATTAAAGAAATCGTTCAGTCAATGAACGAGAATCATGTCTATTTTGAGGACGGTATTCAGTGGGAACGTGTTTTCACTATTCCTCAGTCTAATATTGATACTCAGATAGATCCATTCAATGAATCAGAATTTAAGAATAAAACTTCTGGCAAGAGAGAAACGTTAGGCGACTTGATGGATCGATCAAAAGAATTATCTGAAAAAAGGCAGCGCGCCGCTGGAACAGATCCAGTTCAAAAAAAATTCTTCGAAGATTATAGCAAGAAAACTAACGGCAAGAAACACGTTAAAGATCCTTCAAGAGGAGATATCTCCGGTAATAAAATGTTTTCAGTCGAATAAATGAATATTATAATCACAGGAATTCTAGGTCAAGATGACGAAAACGACTAAGCATCTGTTAAAAAATACTTTTTAAAAATACTTTCTATCTACAAAAACAAAGTGTATTTATTTATATGGGTAGAAAAAGTACAATAAATTCTTATATCGGCAAAAAGGTTGGAGGAGTAAAGATATTAAAATCTTTAGACGTAAGAGATGGAAGATTATTTATAGAATGCCAATGTTTTAATTGTGGTAGGATATTTGAAGCTAAATTTCACAATGTCTATAAAGGAAATTATAAAAGTTGTGGATGCCAACAATTTCAAAAACATTTAATAATCCTAAATGGAAAGGGATTGGTGAAATAAGTGGAAGCTACTTTTATTCTCTAAAAAGAGGAGCTGAATCAAGAAATTTGCAATTTGAAATAACCCTCGATGAAATATGGATCTTATTTCAAAAACAAAATTATAAATGTGCTTTATCAGGAATAGATCTTAAATTTAATTCAAATAGAAAAACTCATGATGGAAACGCATCATTAGATAGAATTGATCCATCTTTAGGGTATATTATTACCAATGTCCAATGGATAGATAAAGATATAAATTACGCTAAACAAGAAATGACAAATGAACAATTCATTGAAATGTGTAAAAAAATAATAAAAAAAAATAAATAATATATGGAAAAAAAAGTTTTAATAACCGGCATAAGCGGACAAGATGGAGCAAATCTTGTAGAATATCTATTGAAGAACACGACGGTAAAAATTTTTGGAATGACTCGTCGCACTTCTAATCCAAATTTTGTTAATTGTCAATCGTTTATTAAAAATAAAAGATTTAAATTAGTTTATGGTGATTTATCTGACAGCATAAGCATAGATGGTCTTGTGCGAGACATTCAGCCTGATTATTTTATTAATTTTGCAGCTCAATCGTTTGTCGGTTGTAGTTGGGATATTCCGCTTCAAACTTTTGATGTTAATGCTACTGGAGTCGCTAGATGCCTAGAAGCTGTTCGTCGTTTTCAACCAAAATGCCGATTTTATTCTGCTGGATCTAGCGAAGAATTCGGAGATGTTCAATATAGCCCACAAGACATTCTCCATCCAGTAAGACCAAGAAGCCCATATGGAGCGAGCAAAGCTTCCGCTCGCCATCTAGTAAAAATTTATCGTGAGTCTTATAATTTATATGCTGTTCATGGTTTATTATTTAATCATGAAGGGACTAAGAGGGGAGAAGAATTTGTAACTAGAAAAATCAGCAAAGGCGTTGCTCGCATTTATCATGCTATTAAAAACAATCAACCATTTACTCCAATTGAGCTTGGTAATTTAGATTCAAAAAGAGATTGGAGCGACAGCGAGGACTTTGTAGATGGTGTTTGGAGAATGTTGAATCAAGAAAAACCAAGAGATTATGTTTTATCAAGCGACGAAACTCATTCGATCAGAGAATTTGTAGAAAAAGCTTTTGCAACTGCTGGAATCAAAGGTCTTTGGAGTGGAGAAGGCATAAATGAAAAATATGGTCTTGCATCTCCAGTACTACCATATCGAATAGATTTAGTTAAAATCAATCCAAAATTCTATAGGCCAGCGGAAGTAGATCTTCTACTAGGAAATTCATCGCAAGCAAGACAAGAATTAGACTGGAATCCAAAGATTTCATTTGACAAGCTAGTGGAAAAAATGGTAAAGTTCGATATCGAAATTTACAAAAAGAACGTATAATTATAATATGTCCGAGACCATGATTTTGTCTGATAGCTTTATTAGTCAATACAAGAACAAACAACCTAATTGGGGCTTTAATGGTCTTGGTTATGTTGTATATAAGAGAACTTACGCTCGCCTAAAGGCTGACGGTTCGACAGAAGAGTGGTGGGAAACAGTTGCTCGTTGTATCAATGGCGCTCAAAAAATTGGCGCACAATACACAAAGGAAGAAGCAGAAGAGCTTTATGATTATGTATTTAATTTAAAGTGCAACTTCGCGGGTCGAATGCTTTGGCAGCTTGGAACCTCAACTGTTGAAAGATTTGGAGCTAATTCTTTGCTTAATTGTTTTAGGTATTCTACAAAAGTTCTTACTCGTCAAGGATGGAAACAAATTGGTGATTTAGCTGGTAAAAATGTCGAAATAGTCACAAAAAATGGAAAATGGGTTACTGCTCCATTTAAATCTTATGGAAAGCAAAAGCTGATGAAAACAGTTTTTGAAGATAAGAATGGAAATGTTTCTACTATTTATTCGACTCCAGAGCATCGCTGGTTGATTCTTGATAGAAATCATAACTCTACTGATGTTTTTACACATAATTTAAATATTGGCGATAAAGTTCCCGTTGTTCGCGGGAAAAATGCTTCTAAAGAAATGAGTCCACAGGGAATTCAGCATGGACTTGTATTTGGAGATGGTTCTTGTAATGGATATGAATCAATTATTGATTTAATTGATAATACATATGATGAATGCAAAAATTATTTTTCACTGAATAGAATATCTTGGAATAATCCTGAAAATTCTAGACATGTAAGATATGCTGGAATGCCTAATTACTATAAACAGCTTCCAGATATTAATGAAAATAAACAATATCTTTCAGGATTTTTAGCTGGATGGATTGCTGCTGATGGAAGTGTTAATAAAAGTAATGGTCGAATTCGTCTTTTTAATTGTAAAAAAGATGTATTAGAATTTGCTAGGGATATTGCTGCTGTTCTTGGATATAGAACTTCAGAACCATATCTTGAGCGTGATTATAATCCTTTTGATTCAGAATGTGAGTCCAGCGAATTATGGTCTATCGCATTTTATAATTCAGATAATCCACATCATCTGATCATCAGGAATGATCACCGCTCTAAATTAGATGCATTTGAAAGAGATTATAATAACTGGGCTAAAGTTATTTCAAATGAGCTTACAGAGATTGAAGAAGAGGTTTATTGTGCGGAAGTTCCAGATACTCGTTCATTTGTGATTGAAGGGAATATTCTCACCGGAAATTGCTGGTTCGCTCAAATGAATCATCCAAAGTCTTTTTTGTTCCTTTTTGAAAACCTAATGCTTGGTGGTGGAGTTGGTTACAGTATTCGCAGAGAAGATGTTCATGAACTTCCGAAAATTAAAAAGGGAGTTAGCGTAGAACACCAAGCTACAAAAGATGCAGATTATATCGTTCCTGATAGTCGAGAAGGTTGGGTAAAACTTCTCTCCAATGTACTAGACGCTTTCTATGTCTCCGGAAAGTCTTTTTCCTATTCTACAATTTTAATTCGCGGATACGGCGAGCCAATCAATGGATTCGGAGGAAAGGCAAGCGGTCCTCAGATTCTTATAGATGGTATTGGAAAGATTACTAAGATCTTTCAAGCAAGAGAAGGTAAGAAACTTCGTTCTATCGATGTCCTTGATATTTGTAATATTATTGGCAGCGTAGTTGTTGCTGGTAATGTTCGCAGAAGCGCAGAAATTGCTATCGGTGACCCAGATGATATTCTCTATCTAAGAGGCAAGAATTGGGGAACAGGAAATGTTCCTAATTGGCGCGCAATGAGTAATAATACAATTTATGCTGATGATTATACTCATTTGATGGATGAATTCTGGACAAATGGTTATATTATTAATAAAGAAACAGGATTTGCTAATGGCGAGCCATATGGTCTTTTCAATCTTCCTTTAAGCCAAAAGTACGGAAGAACAAAAGATGGCTTAATGAAGGATAATAATCTATATCCCGGAGATGTAGATACCGTAGAAGGAACAAATCCATGTGGAGAAATTTCCTTGTCAAATTATGAATGCTGTAATCTTTGTGAACTTTATTTAAATAATATTACTTCAAAGGAAGAGTTAAGCCGCTGTGCAATTCTTCTTTACAAGACTCAAAAGGCTATCGCGGCTCTTCCGTTTATTCATGAAGAGACAAATGAAATTGTGCATAAAAATATGCGCCTTGGTCTTGGTGTTACTGGTATCTGTCAATCTTTAGATAAAGTTGATTGGCTTGATGATTGCTATGTGGCTCTTCGTAAGTTTGACGAGGAGTGGAGCGCGAAGAGAAATTGGAGCAGAAGTATTAAGCTTACAACCGTCAAGCCAAGTGGAACTCTAAGTCTTCTAGGCGGAGCAACGCCCGGAGTACATCCTGCTTACAGCAAGTATTACATGCGAACTGTTCGTATGAGCAGCAGCGATAATCTTGTTCAGATTTGTAAGGATCTAGGATATCATGTTGAATATCTATTGAATTTTGATGGTTCCGAAAATCGAGATACTGTTGTCGTTTATTTCCCGTGTGAAACTCCTGATGGAGCAATTCTAGCAGAAGACATGAGTGTTCTTAAGCAGCTTGAAATGGTCAAGAAGCTACAGAATATTTGGTCTGATAACGCTGTTTCTGTAACAGCTTATTATGAAGAGAAGGAATTAGCAGATCTGAAGAAGTGGCTTAAGGATAATTATAAAAATAATATTAAATCTGTTAGCTTCCTTCTTCGTCAAAAGCATGGATTTAAGCAAGCTCCCTACCAAGAAATCTCTAAGCAAGAGTATCTCAAGGCGACCGCTAAGGTTCAGCCTCTTTCCTCTGTTAAAATTGGAACAGGAGAAATGATTCAAGGAGTGGAGTGCGAGGGCGGAGTATGTCCGATCAGATAAAAACTCTTATTATTACTGGAGGAATAGGTGATTTTTTACAGTGTGTAGACATTGTAAATCAAGCTAAACCTATAAAAAGTCTTAACTTTTTAGTCATCACGCACTTCAAAGGCGCTGGCGACTTTTTTTCTCCATTTATAGAAAGTGATAGAATTAAGTATTATTATTTTGATGATCTCAGTTCTTTAAATTCAACTCTATGTAAAATAGATAGAACCGGAACATTAGATTGCCCAAGAAATAAATATCTTCAAATACAAGATCCTTTCGAAGTCGAAAGCCCATTCGATAACGATAACGAAATTATTGGTATTCATCCCTTTGGAAGTGATTTCGCTAAGAGCGCAAATAACCAACTTCAAAGATCATCTAAGAATATTTCTGATAAAATCGCAAGAAAAATATTCAGAGACGATAAGAATTATCTTTTATTTGGATCTAAAAAGGAATTAAGCATATTCGAAGATTTAAAATTTGCGCCTAATATTTGTCTAGTTAATCATGATAATATTTGGGTTAATTTAAGTCATGTTAAACTTTGTAAAAAAATGATTGCGGCAGACAGCGCGTTTAAGACCTTGACTTTGATGCGTAAAATGCCAACATATCTCATCGTTCCAGATTACCCAGATCAATACAGAGATAAAATGTTTATTGATCCATATTTGGAAGACGGACATTTAAAACTTTTAAAAACTCCAAATCTGCTTGAAAATGAAAAAGAAATCATTGAGTTCGTCCAAAAAGAAGTATACAGCGGTAAAGAATAATAAAACAATAGAATATAGAAGTTTCGAAACCTATTTAATAGGTAGATTTATTTCTGAAGGGGTAAAAGTAAATTACCCTATGGAAATTAAATTAGCAAAAAAACTAGGACAAATTTCAAGAGATCAAGAGTTTTGGGATTCTGTAGAAGTAACTCAAGTAACTTCTCTCTGCTACTTTATAAAAGCTGATAATTTCAGTATAATAAAGTATCAGTTTGAGGATTTCATGAAAAGCAAATGGCAAGATTTTCAAGAAGAGAAAAAGAAAAATCTTGACTTGCCGCAAAATCGTGTTATCCTCCAAGATGAGAAAGTAGGCGAAGATGTTTCGCCAGAAAAGAAAATCCTTTCTCTGAAAGACTTTTTACTTTATGGGTAGACCTCCAAAAAACCAAGACTCGAACACAGTTTCATCCAAACTTACCTCTCTCGATAGATATCTGAAAGAAAATTCAGAATATCATTTCGCTTATGACAATCCAGTAGAATACGTCGTTAGCAGCGGAAGTCTTGTATTGGATATGGAAATGGGCGGAGGAATTCGTCCCGGAGTAGTGCGTTCGACTGGAATAACAGAAGGCGGAAAAACTTCTAACGCTCTAGCATTCGCTAGGAACTTTCAGAAAGTTCATCCTGAAAATGGCGTTGTTGTTTATATCAAAGCCGAAGGAAGACTTTCGAAAGAAATTGTAGCTCGATCAGGAGTAGACACAAATCCTGAGAAATTTAAAATTATTCCAACAAATGATTTTGAGTTTGTTATTGATTTGATTAGAGACGTTACAAAGATTAATCCTGATGACCATTTTTATATGTTCATTATTGATTCTTTAGACTCTCTAGTTCCAAGAAACGATATTGAAAAGAAAGCGAACGAAGCTGATAAAACTGCTGGCGGCGCTCTGTTGACATCTAATTTCTTGAGAAAGATGGCAAATTATTTCTCCACAAAGGGGCATATTTGTTTTCTTATTTCTCAAGTACGTTCGACGATCAAGATTAATCCGTATGAAAAAGGTGATCCTAAAGTCACGAACGCTTCTGGTGGAAATGCCGCGCTTCATTATTCTGATTGGATTCTAGAATTTCAGCAAAGATATCAGAAAGATGTTATTTTTGATACAGATGGAAAAACTCCAATTGGACACTGGTGTAAGATTGTCTTCCGCAAGACTCCAAACGAGAAGACAGGAATTGAAGTTCGATATCCTATTAAGTACGGCAGAGAAAATGGAAACAGTATTTGGATTGAATATGAAATTATTGAACAACTAAAAGCTTGGGAGATGATTGAAGCCAAAACGGCTTGGATTACAATTTGTGATGATCTTCTCAAAGAATTGACCGAAGCTGGTTTCCAGATCAATAAACAAATTCAAGGTGTAGATAATCTTAGAAAACTTCTAGAGAACGATCAAAAGCTAACTCAACATCTTTTTGACAAGTTCAATAGAGTTTTTAAGAAATGAGATTATATTCCATAACAGGTAAACTGATCAGTAAAAATGTCAGTAAATACCGCGTCGATTGGAATAGTAAATCCAAGTCTAATCTTCAGTTCCAAATTAAACAATTTTTGCGCCAATATTGGATAAATCATATTGTTTATGAAGAGTTTCCTGTTTATGGAACGAGAATGAAGATTGACTTTATCAATGCAACTCGCAAGATAGCTGTAGAAGTAAATGGCGCTCAACATTCTTCTTTTAATAAATTCTTTCATAATAACTCCAGAGCTAAATATCTCTCTTCTATTCGTAGAGATTATGAAAAATATGAATGGTTGATGAAGAATGAATTTAAATTTATTGAACTAGAACAAGAAGATCTAAAAGTATTGTCCCCAAAATTTATCCTTCAGAAGTTTGACGTAGAAATATGAATATATTTTCCTATCAAGTAGAAAAGCATGTTATTGCAGGAATATTTAAGAATAAAGATATTCTTTGTGAGTTAGTTAATTTCTTGACTGAGAAAGACTTCTATAATGAAGTTCATTCAACTATTTTCTTAGTTTGTAAGAATTCTTATCTTAATAAGCAGGAAATAGATAAAGTTCTTATCGCTCAAAAGATCAAGGATCTTGGCGTCGCATTTAAAGATGAGATTAATATTTTTGATTATATCGAGAGTATTACTTTTACTCAAATAAATGAACGCGCGACACTTGAAGCAGCAAAAGAATTAATTCGACTTCGTATTCGTCGAGAAATGTTCGAAACTGGTGATAAGTTAAAAAATCTAGCCCAAAAAGCTAATGAAGAAACTGTTACAGATTTTATTTTAAATTGCGACAAATTATATTCAGATAAAGTTTCCTCTATTGAAGTTAATGAAAAACCAGCTAATCTATTTGAGAATGTAGCTTATAAGATCGAAGAGCGAGGAAATAATATTCAAGATGATAGTGGACTATTGACTCCATATCCTGAATTCAATCGTTTGTATGGTGGATTACGACCCGGTAATATTTATGCTATTGTTTCTCGTCCTGCTCAAGGCAAGACGACTTGGATTAACGATATTTGCCTGAAGACTTCTCTCAAGAATAACGTTAAAGCTCTTATTCTTGATACAGAAATGAGCCAAGAAGAGATGCAGTTTCGTATGGTTTCTTCTATTTCTGGTGTTCCAATGTGGTATGTTGAAACAGGAAATTGGCGTAAGAATGCGGAGATGACAAAGAAAGTACGCGAAGCTTTAAAGAAAGTTGCTAATTATCAATATTATTATCTCAGAGTAGGTAATAAAAGCATTGATGAAATTTGTTCAATGGTCAAGAGATGGTACTACAAGGAAGTAGGAAGAGGAAATAAATGTATTGTCGCCTATGATTATGTTAAATTAACTGGAGAAAAAATTAGTCAAAACTGGGCGGAGCATCAAGCCATCGGCGATAAAATCGATAAGCTGAAGAAACTTTCAGAAGAAATTTGCTGCCCTATTATTACGGCAATGCAAATGAATCGATCAGGAGAAAATTTTAACAGGAAGAGCAACATGGTTATAGACGATAGTTCTGCTATCGCTTTGTCAGATCGACTACAATGGTTTGCTTCATTCGTTGGAATCTTCCGTAGAAAAACTCTAGATGAAATTGCGACTGATGGCGATCAGTTCGGAACGCACAAGTTAGTTCCTATCAAAACAAGATTTCAAGGAAGAGATGCCGCTGGACATCACGATCTTGTCAAGCGAAGAGACGCTAATGGAGAATTTACATATCAAAATAACTTCTTAAACTTTAAAGTAGAAAGTTTCAATGTAGAAGAAAAAGGATCTTTGAATGATATTGCTCAAGTAGAAAATGAACAATTCGAACTTAAAGATAAACAAAGCCAAGACGGAGACACTCTATGACAAGTGTTAAAGATATTCTTATTGATCTTGGATATTCAAACATCATTGAAAATCCAAAAGAATATAGAATGCGTCCGATTTATAGAGACTCGGACAATAATACAGTTCTAGCAGTAAAGAAAGATTCTGGCAGATTTATTGATTTTAGTAGAGGAATAACAGGCTCTCTAGAAGATTTAATTAAATTATCTTTAAATCTAAAAGATCCAGAAGAAGTAAAAAAGTGGGTTTCTCAAAGAAATATCTCTATCGAACGAAAAGAAGAGAAGAAGCCGAAGATTGTAGAAAGAAAAATATTTGATCGAGAGATGCTTCTTAAGTTAAAGAAAGATCATTCTTATTGGCTTAATAGAAATATTCCAGAAGATATTGTATCTTCTTTTGAAGGCGGGGTCGCTGGATCTGGCAAGATGACTGGCCGATACGTCTTTCCAATTTTTAATAACAAAGATCAAATAGTAGGATTTTCTGGAAGAGATATTCTAAACAGGGAAGATCATCCAAAATGGAAACATATTGGGGTTAAATCTACTTGGGTATTTCCAGCTAAAAAATCTCTTAAACAAATTAAAGATTCAAGAGAAGTCTTTGTTGTAGAAAGTATCGGTGATTGCTTGGCTCTTTTCAACGCCGGAATTACAAATGTAGTAGTTTCTTTCGGCTTAGAGATTTCTACATCTATAATAAACTTCTTATTGAAATTAGACGTAAAGAAGATTAGAATAAGTTTCAACAACGATTGCGATAAAAATTCTGCTGGTAATGAAGCGGCAGAAAAAGCTTACAATAAATTAACTAAATTCTTTGACTCTAATCAAGTCGTAATAAATCTGCCTAATAAAAAAGATTTCGGAGAAATGACAACTGAGGAAATAACAGAGTGGAGAAAAAAGATTTAATATTATCGGCTTCAAGAATTAAAACTCTTGAAACATGCTCTTGGATTTATTGGTGTAATTATCACCTTAAGCTTCCTGATAAGTCAAACGACGGCGCATCGAGGGGAACCGTGTGCCACCTTGTTTTTGAATTGCTTTTAAATCCTCGACACAAAGAGCATTTTGTTAAAATTGATAAAAGAGCTTCAATAAAAGGAAGTCCCGCAATAGATCGACTAGTTATTAAGCATATGAAAAAACTTAATATCTATACCGATAAGAATTATGAAATGGTAGACGGAATGATCGTCGTTGGTCTATCTCAAGATTTCTTTTTGAGCAAAGCTAAACTCGGAGAAGCTGAACAAGAGTTTCTTATTGAAAACGATAATCCTAAATACAAAATAAAAGGCTTTATCGACAAAAATGGATTTTATCCCAAAGATAAAGTATTTAAAATTGTTGATTATAAAAGCAGCAAAGCTAAGTTCAAAGATGATGAATTAACTGCAAACATTCAGGCGTTGACTTATACTTTAGCTTCTAAGAAATCAAATAAATTTAAAGAAATCGCTAACAAGATAGAGAAAGTAGTTACTCAGTTTATTTTTCTAAGATTTCCAAAACAACCAGTTCAAGAAGTTATTATCACTGATGAACAGTTAAATGGATACGAAAGATATCTAGAGTATATATATAATATTGCTGAAAATTTTACTGAAAAAGCTGCTGTATCAAATTTCGCCGCTCACAACGACGACAAAAAATGGCTATGCAAAGCTGGAAAAACATGGGTGTGTCCATATTATGAGCCTTTTGAATATTACGAAGTAACAGATGAATCTGGCAATTTTATCAAGAATTATTTTATAGATAATCTGCCGCAAGATTTAAATAAATCATACACAGTTAAAAAGAAGACTTATACAGGCTGTCCAGCTCATAAGAGCAAGAAGATTAAGGTTGACAACTTTGACTTTTGAGGTAAAATAGCTTCGTGGATCGAATTGGCCTTTTTAAATCCCACTATTCTGTAGGGAAATCTATCTTGACTTTGGAAAAACCGGCTCCGCTTACCAGCTCGGGGCCGGTTTCTATTTTTTCTCTTGCGAAAGAATATGATCTGCCTCAAATAACCATTGTCGATGATTCATTATCTGGTTTTTTGCAAGCATATACTTATGCTAAAGATTTAAAAACAAAATTAATTTTCGGTCTTCGAATTACAATTTGTGAAGACATTGCAGATAAATCCGAAGCTTCGCTAAAGAAAAACTCGAAGATTATTATATTTCCTAAGAACTCTAAGGGTTATAAAAAATTAATTAAACTTTCTACAGTCGCATCAACCGAAGGATTCTACTATGAGCCTCGCCTCGATTACAAACTTCTTAATGACAATTACAGTGACGATTTATTGGTCGCTATTCCTTTCTACGATAGTTTTCTGTACAATAATACTTTGTGCAGTCATCTATGCATACCTGATTTTTCGTCATTTAGTCCTATATTCTTTGTTGAAGATAACAACCTGCCGACCGACTATATACTTGAGGCTAAAGTAAATCACTACGCAAAAGATAAGTATCAGGTTCAAAAAACTCAGAGCATCTTCTATCATAAAAAAGAAGATTTTCTAGCTTATCTTACTTTTAGATGCATTAATAATAGAACAACTCTTAATAAGCCAAATCTTGAACATATGGCTAGTGATACTTTTTGTGTTGAACATTGGTTAAATAATAAATAAAATGGACGACCATCTACTTAGATTTAATAATAAAGATGAATTCGTATTCATCGATGTTGAGACTTTCAACCTTTGCTTAAATCTTGTTAATAATTTACCTTGGCAGATTTCTATGCTGAAAGTTATTGGGCATGAAATCACAGACTCTAAAGACATGTATCTTAAATGGGATACTTCTCTCAAGATAAGCGATGAAGCTGCGAAGATTACAAGATATGATCAGAATAAAGTCAATCGACTCGGAATTAATCCCAAAGAAGCATTTGATCAGATGTATGATTGGTTGAATTCGGCTTTTAAGATTGTCGGCCACAATGTATTAAATTTTGATCTTTATCTTATTAAAGGATTATGCGAAAAATACGATAAACCTTGGAAGCATTTTATTGAAAAGATAATAGACACAAATTGTGTCGCCAAAGGTATTAAGTATGGCGAACCGCCAAAGAAAGATGATTCTATTATTGAATATCAATACAGATTAGCAAATGCGAGGCGAAAAGGTGTCAAGACAAATCTTACAAGTCTCGGAAAAGAATATGGCATTGAACATGAATATGACAGACTTCACGACGCTATTATTGATCTCAAATTAAATCTAAAAGTCTGGAATAAACTTAAGTATCAGATTGATATATGAATTTTTACGATAATTTCTCAGATCTAAACCTTGATCTTCACGGAGTTAGACTTCCTTCATTTGAAATTGAAAATAAATATAAAGAGAAGATCGGCGCAGACCTCAATTGTTCTAATCTAGTTTTCTTGAAGTCTTTATGTGAATATGGATTAAAAGAAAAAAATTTATTCTCTCAAGAATATATAAATAGATTAAATTATGAACTGTCTATTATAGATGAATTAAGTTTTACTGACTATTTGATTTTAGTTTGGGATGTTATAAATTTTTGTCATGTTAATAAAATCCCAACTGGCCTTGGAAGAGGCTCTGCCGCAGGAAGTTTAGTTTTATTCGCTTGCAATGTTACCCGAATTGATCCTATAAAATACGGTCTTTTTTTTGAACGGTTTATTTCTAGATCTCGATCAAGAAAACAGGTTGTTGATGGGGTTACATATTTAGATGGCTCGCTTGCTCCTGATGTCGATCTAGATATTTGTTATTATCAAAGACATAAAGTTCTAGAGTATCTGGAGAAGAAGTTCGAGGGCAAGACAGCCAAAATTCTGACTCTTAATACTCTTAGCAGCAAACTTCTGATTAAGGAATGCGGCAAAGTTGTAGATGAAAAGCCAGAGTCCGAAATGACTGTAATCTCAGGTCATATTCCAAAAGTATTCGGACAAGTTAAAGATATTGAAGAAGCTTATGGAGAAGTGCCAGAATTCAAGCAATGGTGCGATGAAAACTCTAGGATTTATGAGATCGCCAAAAAGCTTAAAGATCTAATCAAGAATAAAGGCGCGCATCCTTCTGGCGTTCTTTTGTGCTATGATAATATTTTAGAATCATGTCCAACTGAAAGATCATCTGACGGCAGTGTCGTATCGTCATTTGATATGAATTGGGTTACATTATTTAATATTAAGCTTGATATTCTTGGTCTTCGAGGCGTTTCAGTTGTCGATGATGTTTGTAAGAATATTGGAATTAATCTACTAGATATTGATGTAAATGATTCTTTTATTTATCAGAATTTACAGGAACTAAGAACTCCTCATGGTTTATTTCAGATTGAAGCTGATACTAACTTTAAAGTATTAAAGAAAGTAAAACCTAAAAATTTGGAAGAATTAAGCGGCGTTCTTGCTCTTGCTCGACCCGGAGCTTTGCAGTTCGTTGATAAGTATGCTCTTTATACGAATACAGAGACATATGAAAGCATTCATAGCCTGTTTGACGATGTTCTAAAAATCACTGGAGGCGTCGCACTTTATCAAGAGCAGTTGATGAAGATGGCTACAAAGATAGGTTTTTCTCTCGATGAAGCAGAAATTCTGCGCCGAATCGTAGGTAAGAAGAAAGTCGAAGAAGTCAAGAAATGGAAGCAAAAAATTCAAGATAAGATTATTGAGAATAAACTGCCACAAGAAGCAGGCGATATTCTCTGGAAAGTCTTGGAAGATTCAGCTAATTATTCATTTAATAAATGCGTCTTTGAGGAAGAATTAGTAGAGGAGAAGAACAAGGGTAAAATAATGCTAAAAGATGTGCAAATAGGCGATATGGTAAAGGCTTATAATGTAGATAAAGATTCTAATCATTTTGTAGATGTTTTAGACGTAATGGCAAATGAAAAAGAGTTATATGAAATCACGCTTGAAGACGGGAGAACTTTAAAAATATCTTTAGAACATAAATTACTGTGCGAAGATAAAGTGATGCGCCCACTTGCAGAAATTATAAAAAAAGGATACAATATTCTCACGGATTAATATTTTTATAATTATGAAAACTGTTAAAAAACAAAAAATAATTTCAATAAAACCAATTGGAATTAAAAAAACAATTGATCTGGAAGTAAAGCATAAAGATCATAATTTTTATGTTGGAGGAATTGTCTCTTCCAATTCTCATTCAGCTTGTTATGCGGCGCTAGCATCTATTACGACTTATCTCAAGTTTAAATATCCACAGCAATTCTTCTTGTCTCTTCTTAAAATGACAAGACATGAACCTGATCCTATTGCTGAAATATCTAAGATTCATAAAGAGATGCGGCATTTTAATATTGAACTACTGCCGCCTCATCTTCTCAAGTCTCAAAAAGACTTTAGCATTCAAGAAAATGATATCCGATTTGGACTTCTTTCAATCAAAGGAATCTCAGATAAGTCTATTGACAAACTGAATGATTTTATTGGTATTTTCCAAAATAAGTTCGAGATTTTCAATACAGCTAATGAAGCAGGATTAAATCTTGGCATTCTTTGCGCTTTGATTCAGGCGGGCGCTTTGGAAGGATTCAAGCAGTCTCGAACGAAGGTTGTTTATGAAGCTCAACTCTGGAACACTCTGACAGAAAAAGAAAAGAAACTCTGTATTAATTATGGCGCGCAATTTGATTATGATCTAGTTAAAACTCTTCGGCATATTTGCGAAAAGAAGGATGAAAAGAATAAGCCTTATATCAAAGAGTCCAGAATGGAGACCATTAGAACCAAATCTGCTAAGTATGCTGAAATTTATGACAAGAATAAAAAATCTGAGAAGTTCGCTAACTGGTTCTACGAGAATAAACTTCTTGGATACACTTATGGTTTATCGTTAAAGGATATCATTAAGGATCAACTTAACGTTCAATTGTCTGCTATCGATGACATTGTAGGATTGCCGGAAAACTACGAAGTCAAATTTATTGGCCGTCTCAAAGAAGATTCCGAAACAAGAACTTCTAAAGCTGGAAATAAGTATATGACGATGGATATTTATGATGAAACAAATATAATAAATGTGAAAATATTTAATACCAAGCTTGAAGAATGTCTAGAGTTGAATGGAAAAACTCCTAAAAAGAATGAAATTGTTGTTATTAAAGGCAATAAAAAAGATGGATGTGTATTTGCTAATCTTGTAGCCATTCAAAATAATAAGATTTATACAAAACTATCAGAAATAAAGAAAGATGAGTGATTTAAATTATCAAAAAGATTACTGGAAGAATTTCGCGGCGACATCCGAAGAAAATGTTTTAGCTAAAGATTTAAATAATTCTTGGAATGCTGAAACAGGTGAATATTCATCTCACACTGAAATTCCAAAAGAATATATTAATTACTTATCAGATAAGATATCATTTGATAAAGTTCTAGATTTCGGAGTTGGTTTTGGTAGAAATCAAAAATATCTTAAATCTATTTTTAAAGAAGTTCATGGATTTGATCTTCCAGAGATGATATCGAGATACAAGAATAAGGCCGATAAACAAGATGTTTTGCTAGATGACTTCAATCAAATTAATAATGATTATTCTCTTCTTTATGAAACAACAGTGTTTCAGTATATGCCGCCGCAAGAAGCTTTAGCTTATTTAATGAATCTTGCGCTTAGATGTAAATATTATTTTTCTTGGACAAGAAGCTATAATGATTTTTTAAGAAATTTTAAAATGCAAATGGGCGGATTGAATATGCATCATTTGATAAGATCGACTAACTTTTGGCAGCCGATCATGTGGTCAGATGATAAAATGGACTCTTTAAATGATGAAACTCACTATTTTGTTCTATATAAATCGAAAGTAAAATGTTAAATTTAGATAATGTTACATTAACTTGCTTTGTCGGATTAAAGAAATTCTTTAAGCCTTCTTTAACAGCTATTGAACATTCTCGAAGATTATGTAATTTTAAAAAAGTTAAAGTTTTTTCTTGCGAACGATTCAGACATCCATTTGTTGAATGTTTATATGGAAGAGAAAGTTCATTTTATGAATATAATCAATTCATGATCGAAGGAATTAATCGGTATATTGATACTGATTTTATTTTACATATTCAATACGATGGATTCGTAATAAATCCTGAAGCTTGGGCAGATGAATTTTTAAATTATGATTATATTGGCGCGTTGTGGCCTGTAGATTTAGAAGATGATCCACAAGTGACAGAAGATTCAAGAGTTGGAAACGGCGGTTTCACACTAAGAAGCAAAAAACTTCTATCTCTTCTCCAGAAAGATTTTAAATATGACGCTTCTTTATCAAAATATTGGAATAAACCTTATCAAGAGGACGCTTTAATTTGCAGAAAATGGAAAAAACAACTCGAAGAAAAAGGAATTAAATTTGCGCCGCCAGAATTAGCAGCAAGATTTTCAATAGAAAATGAAAAACAAAAAGAATATGAAAATCAATATTTTTCTGATTTTTCAACAATAAAAACTTTTGGCTTTCATAATAAAAGAGTAATTATAAAAAATGAATAATTCAAATTATAGAGAAATTATCAATCCTTATATTTCATATGAAACTTCTGGGTCATTAGATTTTATTTACAGAGATTCTCTAACAGCTCAAGTAAAGACTATTTTTAATACCTTAGATCAATTTTATCGGAACATAAACTCTGAATTTAACAAAAATTATATAATTCTAGAAATAGGAACTTATTTTGGCGGACTTACTAAAATTTTAGCTGATTCTGCATTAGGAAAGAATTCTAATGGAATTCACACATTTGATATAGAAGATTTAACGTTAAATAAAAGACAGTTTATGATCGAAAAAAAAGATGTTGTTTTACCAGACAAAAAAGTATCTGAATCCCTAAAAGAAAAATGCGAGAATGTGACATTTCATAAAGGAGATATTTTTGCTTTTAAAACAATAGCTTTCATTAATAACATAATCCAAAATCAAAAACTAATTATTTTTTGCGACGGTGGTGATAAACCAAGAGAGTTTAACTTTTTTTCTCAATTTCTTAAAAAAGGAGATTTTATTTTTGCTCATGATTATTCGTTCAATGAAGAAAAATTCGAAGAAAATAAACGAAATAAAATTTGGTTTTGGTTGGAAACTAAAAATTCAGACGTTCAACCAGCTTGCGATTACTATGGATTAGAGAATTTTATGGAAGAAGAATTCAACAAATGCGTTTGGACATGTAGGAGGAAAAAATAATGAGAAGCATTCCTCAAAATCAAATATCAGCCCCAGGATTAATAGAATATTTAAGAAATTTAAATAAAGATATAATAGGTTGTGAAATAGGGGTTCTAAATGGATATAATTTATATAATATATTAAGTAAAGTAGAAAATATTAAAAAGGTATACGCTATTGATCCTTGGATCGAGTATCAAGATTGGAATAGTTATATAAATAAAAATTCAATAAAAGACAGTAAAAAAATCGCTTTTGATATTCTAGATGATTTTAAAGAAAAAGTTCAAATTATAGAAAAATTATCTTCAGAAGCTTTCTGCTTTATAAAAGATCAAGAGTTAGATTTTATTTTTATAGATGGTGATCATTCGCGCGAAGGTGTTTCTAAAGATTTGAAAAATTACTATCCAAAAATAAAAAACAATGGAATAATTTCTGGGCATGATTTTCAGCTAATCGAAGTAAGAGAAGCTATTTTAGAATTCAGATACGCGAATTCAATAAAAAGTCAACTTCTATTCACTGAACATAATGTATGGTTTTGGTATAAAAATGAATAATATTTCTATTTCAATAAGTTACTCTTCTCCTGATTTTGATCAAATAGATGAAGTAATAAATAAAGCCGCATTAATTTCAGATGATATTCATGTTAGTAGCTTCAATAAATTTTTTAATGGTGATGAAGAAAATTTAGAACTCTTAGCGAAAACTTTTGAAAAAAATAGAAATAAAGCTCAGTTTCATTTTTTAGAGTACGATAACGTTAAACAATATAATTTTTCATCAGATTACCATCTATATAAATTTTGCCATAATTACTTAAGATATAATAATATTTTAAAAAGCAAATATGACTATATCTTATTTATCGATTCAGACGAAGTGGTAGAAGATAAAGAGTTCAATAAATTTATAGAAAATTTAAATTTCGGAGAGCAAAAATCATATTTTTTTGACGTTTATTGGTATTTTAGAAATAAAAAATATCAAGCCACGACTTTCGAAGCTTCCTCAATTGTAATGAGCGATAAAAGATATTTGACTCAAGAAAATATTTTCTCGATTCATGAAAGATGGGCTTTAGGAGTTAATCAGATTATTAAGAATTGTAGAAGTTCTGATAATAAACCTCTTTTTCATCACTATAGTTGGGCTAAAGGAAAAAATGAAAATGAATGCAAAGAATTATTATTAAAAAAAGTCAAAAGCTGGGGGCATTCATCAGATAAAAATTGGCCTGAATTAATAGAAGAAGAATTTTCTAGACCATTTAACGGTAAAGATTTTGTTCACGGATACTCCTACAAAATTCTTGAATAATCGTAGTTTTTTCGATAGAAATCACTATAATAATGAGACTATATGATTCAATTTTATAAGCCAAATCCCCGAAATTCAGGTTCAGCATGCTCTTTCTACAAGACTCGCGATGGCGCTATCATGTTCAGCATTATCAAGCAGGCTTCTTGGGATGACTCTAAGAAAACCGGCTCTTTTCAAAAGAATAAGACAGATCCCAAGGGCAACGTTAAAGTTAAGCTTTCTTTGGCAGAACTCGCTGGAATTCTAGAGTCTATCGATAAAGACTCAGAGTTTAAGGAGTTTCATAATAGTCCAAATCAAACAACTCAAATCCGGTTCGCTCCGTATCTAGATAAAAATACAAACGAAAGAAAGGGTTTTTCTCTGTCTGTTTCTAAGCAGACTAAAGATTCTCAAGATAAGCTTTCTTTTCTAATTGGATTAACTTTTAAAGAGGCGCGCCTTTTAAGAGAATATCTTCTCTATATCATTCACGATTCTTTTGCTAATCCTATCAAGGGAAAGAATGAAAAGGAAGACGGTGATACTCAAGAAGAGTCTGCTGAAGCTCCAAAGCCTGTAGCTCCGAAGCAGCAGAATGACGACTTAGACTGGTGAAAAAAATCCTTTTTCAAAGCGACTGCGCGACAGCGAAAACTGGCTTTGGTAGAAATACTAAAGCCATTTTGTCATATTTATATAAAACTGGTAAATATGATATTGCCAACTATTGCGTTTCTCAAAGAGAGGGAGATTCTATTTTTAAAAGACTTCCTTGGCGATGCTACGGAACAGTTCCACTGCAAGAAAGAATTCCTCAATTTTTAGATGGATTAACTCCACAAGAAGCTGAAGCTAAAAAAAATTTATTTGGATATGGAGAAGCATTGCTTGACGAAGTTATAGAAAAAGAAAAGCCAGATATTTATTTTGGAGTTCAAGATATTTGGGGCATTGATTTTGCAGTTGGTCGAAAATGGTTCGATAATATTGACTCTATATTATGGACCACTCTTGATTCTGTTCCTATATTAGAACAAGCAGTAAAAGCCGCTAAAAAAGTAAAAAATTTTTGGGTCTGGAGCGAATTTGCAGAAAAAGAAATGCGTAAAATGGGGTTAAATCATGTCAAGACTTATCACGGCGCGATTGATGAAAGTAAATTCTTCAGAAGATCTGATGAAGATAAAGAATTTCTCAGAAATAAACATGGCATAAATAAAGATGATTTCATTGTCGGGTTTGTATTTAGAAATCAACTAAGAAAATCTGTATTTGCATTATTAAAAGGTTTATATCTATTCAAGCAAAAATATCCAACAGTTAAATCTAAAGTATTACTTCATACAAGTTGGGACGAAAGTTGGAACATAGAAAAATTCATGAAAGAATATTCTCTGACAACAGAGGATGTTTTAACTACTTATATTTGTAAGAATTGTTCTTATTTTAAAGCTGATAAGCCAGATGTAAAAACTAAAAAGTGTCCAAAGTGCGGCGAAAATTCATTCGTTACAACATCTCCAAGCTGTGGTATTGCTGAAGATGATTTGAATGAAATTTATAATTTGATGGATGTTTATTGTCATCCGTTTACCAGCGGCGGACAAGAAATGCCTATCCAAGAAGCTAAACTGACAGAATTGATCACTCTAGTGACCAATTATAGTTGCGGCGAGGACAACTGCGCAGACGGCTCAGGATCGATTCCGTTAAGCTGGGAAGAGTATCGTGAACCCGGAACACAGTTCATCAAGGCGGCGACTTCAGCCGCAAGCATAGCAGATTCTCTTGAAAAAGTTTATTTGATGGATAAAAATCAAAAGAAAGAACAAGAGATAATGTCCAGAGAATGGGCGCTCAAAAATTATTCTATTCCTGCTGTTTGTTCTAAGATAGAAAAATTTATTGACACAGAATGCCACAAGAAATTTGATTACGCAGAAATAAAGTATCGAAAATATCCAGCAGCATCCGTTCCAAATATTCAAGATAATAAAGAATGGATAAAAACTTTATATAAGAATATTTTAAATACAGAAGTAAAAGATGATGATGAAGGTTTAGCTCATTGGCTACAAAGATTATCCAATGGAGAACAAAGAAGAACTGTAGAATTATATTTTCGATCAGTAGCGGATAAAGAAGAAAAGAAATTTGCGCCAAATGTCGAACTAGAAACTATCCACAAAATAGAAGGAAATAAAATTGTTGTTGTTGTTAAAAGCGGAGAAAGAGAAAGCTTTTATGCTAATTGTTTGATTAAAAATCTACATGATACTTATGAAGGATATAAAATAATTGTCGCCGCAAAGAAAGAATTGTCTCACATCTTCGAAGGAAACGAATACGTATATCAAGTTGTTGACTATCATGAAAAAATGAGCAAACCTTTATTTTTGGAAGGTAAAGGATTTGATAAAAAATATTGCGATATAGCTATTCAAATCAATGATATTTTTCCTAACTTCTCTTATATTAGGAACAGTAAAGATCAAATTAATTTCGACTTAATATGCACTTAGCAGAAAGTTTAGCTCTTGCTTCTGGATGCAAGTTGACAAATCAAAAAATCTATGAAAAATTTATTCCACTTGGAATAGATAAGTTTATTTCTTTTCATAAGATACTTTACGATAATCATCAAGAAGTTATTAATATTCTCAAGCCTATACTATCTCAACATGACATTGAAATCGTTCAAATCGGCGGCGCTAATTATAAAAATATCAAAGGTATATCAAACGTTAAAGAATACTGTCACGCAACTTATGTACTCAGGAAGTCTCTTCTTCATTTTGGAGAATATTCTATTTTGTTTGATCTTGCTGCTTCTGTGGATACTAAGAGAGTTATTCTCAATTCGATAAGCGATCCTAGATTTATAAGTCCGTATTTAGGAGATAAAGATAAAGAAATCATCATAAATAATTATACGAAGAATGGAAGTTTGCCATTTTATGATCCCAATGCGACAAAAGATTTAATCAATAAGATTAAACCAGAAGAAATCGCGGAAAAAGTATGCGCCGCTTTAGAAATCCCCTTCACTAAACCTTATTCGACGGTTTACGTCGGAAAGAGTTATAAAGAAAACTTTTTTGAAGTTAATGTTTATCCAGTTAAAGATTATATGTATAATTTGCCCAATATTGCCGAACCGATTATTCGACTAGACTTTAATTATGATCTACAATTTTTACAGAATCATCTAGGTTCAAGAAAATATAGAATCCGAACAGACAAAGAAATACCAGAGCAAATTCTAGTTAAATATAAAGAAAACATTGCTGGAATTGATTTAGAGATTAAAAATGGTGAAAACTTTGAAAAGTTCATTAAAATAATCAAGAGATTAAAGATTAATGTATTAGTATTTTCTTTCAATGAAGAAGAAAAATGCGGCGATTTAAAATTAAAGTATCTGGATATCGAACCGATTAATTTTCAAAAGATCGAAAAAGGACAAATTGATCTAAGCGAAGAAAATCTTTATTTCAAATGCGACGAATTGATTTGTTATAAGAACAACTTCTATGTTACAAAAGATGATATCATAAATAATAATAAATATGATCCCAATCGATTTAATCGAGTTAAAGATTTTGATTTAGTAGATTCTGTAGATAATTGTCTGTTTGTAAAAAGCTTGACAGTCTAAGAAGTTTGTGCTATCTTGTTTTTGATGAATAAACTAAAAGTAATAGAAAATTTTAAGAGAGATGAAAACGGCTTGCTTGTAAAGCCAACTGTTCCTTACGAATTCAATGATGATGGATCAATTAATTGGCGCGCGATGATTCGTCATGAATTCCTAGTTCCAAACAAAGAGCGAACGAAGGAGACAGATGTTTCGAAGCTAGAAGATAAAGATCTTATTATTCTTCTCGGTGGTATTAAAGAGCTTGCACAAATCAGAGGATTTACGAATGTAAATTATGCGATTACTTCGCCAAATTCTGAATATGTGGCCGCAGTATGTTCTATTAATTTTATTGGAAATTATGAAACAGGAGGCAGAGAAATTGAATTCTCAGCAATTGGCGACGCTTCACCTTTTAACACCAAAGATTTCGCTAAAAACTATCTAGGACCAATCGCAGAAAATCGATCTTTTTGTCGATGCGTCAGAAATTTCTTGAAGATTAATATTGTCGCTCAAGAGGAGCTTGGAAAGACAAAGGAGGAAGAAAAGAATAGTTTTGATCCAAATTCTCTTCTTGCGAAAGTAATGAAGGAAAAAAATATTAGTTTTGACGCATTGAAGAAGCGTTTAATCAAGGAGAATTATTCAGGCGCAGAAGATTTAACTTCTGTTAATGAAATTCCGAAGATCAAGATTTTTGAATTGATAGACAGAATTACGAAGGCTTAAATTTCTTAGGGCAAAGAACGCCCTTTTTCCAAGGTTCTATTCTTATTTTATCAGTGTCGCATCCCAATTCGGGATGCGTACACTTTTGTTGCGCATGATCAAAAATTTGACAACTCCAACAAAGACCTTTCGTAGCTAAATATTTATTATATTCTTTTTCAAATAAAAATTGCTCTCTTTCGTGAACAGTGTTTTTATTATTATTCCAACTTAAATAAACAGCCATAATTTATTATACTCAAGGAGTTATTATTCTCCAGCTAGTTTCAAAAATTTGAGCGCTGGCTGATGAAGAAGAAGAAAAATTAGTAATATACAAAGGATTAGAGTTTGTTCCTGCGAAACCAATTGTTTCTTCAGTAATTTGTCCACCTTGTTTAGTTGTTGTAATACATCCTCGAACAGAAACTGCGTTAAAATATGGTCTTCCAATAAATAAATCAGGCGCGACTAATTGCAAATTAGTTTTAATCATGCAAGAAGGTGTTGTTGATTGACTTTGGGAGGTACTTCTATAATAAGTGCCTCCAATATTATAATAAAAACCACAAGTATCTAAAATAATTTCTTCTTTAGCTGGAGTTAAAATACCAGCATCTTTTGAAGTTTGATAAGTCATTGGAATAGCGGCGACTCCATTGATATACTCAGAAATTATTGAATAAGCATTATTTTCTAATTCAGGATCAATTGGTAAAACTAAAATCGAAGCTGTAGAATTATTTTTAATTATATAAGCACTAGATATAGAAGCGTAAGCATTATCAGATCCAAAATGACCAATGGTGTAACCTCTATTAACTCCAATCGGAGATAAAGTTCCGTCATTTCTTCTTAAATTTACAATTTGAGTAACTGGCGGCGCTGGAAAATTATTAGCATTATCAGAATTAGTTTTTTTTACCCATGTGCTTTTAGTTCCTCTAGTGATCAATTCCCAATCAGATTCACTACCATTTTGAGAAATAGCACTATTATAATAATAATACTGAGCAAAATATTCTTGAGGAACAGATACTCTAAAACTTTTTAAATTATTAACGGCGTTTACAAGAGAAGTGAATGTTTCTGCATAAGTTCCCAAACTTGGCAATGCCCCAAAACCTCTAGGATTATCTTCATTTCTCAAAGGTCCAAATAATTTATTATCGATTTCCAGTGTATTAAAGGATTTAGAAAATGTTAATAATGAAGGCCATTTATTTCCATTGTTTTCTCCGTATTTAGTAGAATTAAAAAATAACTGTTCATAAGTATAATCAGGAGGAGTAAAATGACCGCCCAGTTTATCGCAACTGATATTACCTAAAGAATACTCATTTGAAGCAAATCCTTCTCTCATCGCTTCAATATAAAGTTCAGATTGCTTTACGTGCTCATGACTCATGAAAGAATCTGTCGCAGTATTTAAAAGCGAATTATCATCATCATAAGGCTTTGGAATTAATTTAAGAAAAAAGAATCTAGGATAATAACTGCCTTTATATTGATTAGAGCTATGACTTATAATTTGATTTAAACCATTTTGATTTGTTAGTGATGCATCTCCAACTTTAAAAGCAACTTTACCAAAACCTACTCCTCTATCTTCCCAATCCTTCAATCCATTATAGTCTGTTCTATACGGTTCATTTTTTCCATCAATTTCTCTGTCTAATTCTATATAAACGTGATTAGGGTCGCCAGTTTTATAATAAGCTTTTTTTATTTTATACGGTTGAACAATTCCTTTGCAAGATTTATAAAATTGAATTTTTTGAGTTGGATCTCCAGCACTGCCGATCACATTTTCATAAAAAACTTGCTCTTTATTATTTAATAAAGGCATATATCGATATGACGGAGGAGCTTCGACATATCTAGCTAAATCTAATCCTAAATTAAGATGTAAATTTTCTTTACTTTTAGGAATTCCAGCAGAATTGATATGGCATCGATCATAAAATGGACTTCCTGTAGCTGCATAAACTTCCTCTTTGAATGGAGAAGTATCTGAAGCGTTGTACGGAATAAAATTCATCCACAAAGCCCATTCATTAGTAAATTGTTTTGGCAATGCTTGTTCAATAATTCCATTTTTTTCCGCACTGTTTGGAATATCAGGATCTAAAACTATATCTTGAAAAATATCTCTTAATTCAGTTTTTGCTTGAGTTTCTTGTAAAACTGAAACGGATCTTGCCACAGCTAATGATCCGCTTTTATTTAAACTTCTAAAATAATAAGTAAGATCATCTATATAGAAATAATTAACTAAAGACAAATAAATCGATCCATTTACAAAAAAAGGTAAATTTTTAATCATTCTAATCAACGTAAAAGGACTTCCCGATGGATCGGCTGTGACAGTTCCAGTGACAGGAGAAATAAAAATATCACCGCCCGGAAAATCTGAAGCATCATGATATTCATAATTACCGCCGCCAAGATCTATTTTAATTTTACCACTTGTTAATTTATAATAATTTCCTGCATATAAAGTAGATCCATTATTTATATTTGTTCCATTATCGATAAAATCTTGTTCAATATAGCGGTCATTTATAGGAATACTAAACTTAAGATATTCTCCAGTGTTCAAAGCAGGAAGAATAATAGTTTCGTCATATCTAAAATAAATTTTAGATTTTAACACATTTGAAGAATCATAAACAGCCATCCAAAAATTAGATTCGTCTCTAGAAGACCTCGAAACTATTCCGCCAACACCCGGACCAGACAGCGGCGGGACAGTCTTAGAAAATAGATTTTCAAAATTTGTATCATATTTTTCATTTCCTAAATAAGAAAACTTAATCGGAAAACCAGCTAAACACTTATTATAAACAGTTAATAAATCTAATTGATCAGAAGGGATATATTCTCCATTGGTTAAATATTCGTAACTTGGATTACTCGCTGAAAAAGTTCCATCAGTTTGATTTAAATAAATCGCTGGATTTGCATCTCGAAATGATGCAATTAATTTATTCAATAAACCTCTAAGAGAAAAATCAGAAGAAACGCTTCCAGATCCTTCATCTCCATTTGTGTAAATAACACATTCATTTAATTTAAAATCAATTTTTTTAGTTTTGAAAGCTTTAGACTCGTATACTGAAGGAGATCCGCTTTGAACGCTGCAAGTTCCATCAGATCCAGCTATAAAAATATCTCCATTAAGATAAACAGTACCATTAAAAATTATATTACCTGAAGAAACTCTATATTTATTTCCTTTTGTTAAATTATAAGAAGAAGATGCTGATTCAGCAGCAAAATTTTCTATAGATCCCGTAATTGGTATTGTTTGCCCATTCGTAATACCAGAAATAGGTCTTGAATTATTTCCATTATCAGAAGATTCTGGGTATTTTAATTTTGCATCTAATTCATAATAATCTATTTTTCTAATTATTCCACCATCAGATTTTGCTGCATTATATAAAATAGGAAATCCAGAAATATTGGCTTCTATATATGGATAAATTGCGCCGGGTTCAGTAACAACTACATTATCTTCGTCTCTAATTTCGAAAGGAAAATCATAATAAAGAAGAGAATAATTTTTATCAGCAAAATAATATCGATTTACAGATGTTAAATCAGAACCTCCAAATAAAGCAGCTTTACCACTTTGTAAACTTTTTTCCGAAGTAAATTTTCGTTTTAAAAGAAGTAAAAAGACATTAGATTTTTCGCTTGTAGTATTAGGATTAATTATTGCTCCAATTTTTAATAAATCAGTTTTCTCAACAATGCCATAATTTCCCTCATCATTATTAGTAATACCTAACCATTCAAAATATTCATTTGTTCCATCACTTGATGGTGGATTATGAGTACCATTAATGCAACTATATTTTTTTACAGAAATAAAATCAGCTTTATTCCAATTATCACCAGAAGCCTGCTCAAAACGATAATAAATAAAAGATGAAACATCATTCGCATTAATTACTACGAAATCATAGCTTCCGTAAAAACTCAATGGAGAAAAAGATATTTGAGAATTAGTCGCTGGATTTAAAGTTAATCCTTTAACTAAAGTTCTATCTAAATCTGTCAAGATGTCTAAACTCGAAGAAGCCTGAAAATCATATATATCAATTCCTGTATAATAATTACAAAGAAAATTAGGATTATTTACATCATCTAAAGTATTATTTGGATCTTGAAAAATAATTTTATTATTTGAACCATCGACATTTAAATAGTACTTTAAAAAATTAAATAAACCACCGTCAATGGTTGCTTGATTTGGTAAAACTATAGTATTTCCAGATGAAACGGTATCTGAAATATTTAAAAAAACATATTTTTGATAAGGAACTTTAACATCTTTATTTTCTTTAATAGTACTTGAATTTAATCGTCCCCATGTATAATTTTGTTTAGCATATCTAGAAAATTTTAAAGTCTTATTATCCGCTTCAAGACTAACATAATTATCAGGTTTTACTATTCTAGTATACAAACTCAATCTTCGCGCCGTTTCAAAAACCGCATTTGTATTTAATTCTGAATTATTATTCGAATGAGAACTTTGAGGAGTATTAACACTGCTACTTAAAATATAGCCATAAGTTTTTAAATTATCACTTAAACGAGTGCAAAAATAAACAGTTTTGTTAGTTTTAGCTTCAATATCATAAGAATCAACTCTCATATTAAATGGATGACTAGAAGAATCAATATCGCCATCATTTATACCATTATATGTAGCCGCTCTTAAAAGAGCGTAAGCATCTTCTATTTGAGGTTTATAAGCAAATAAAAAAATAGGTTGTAAATTAATCGCGCCGGTTCCGGCTGATCTTAACACAACATTTTTTATTTTAAAAACTAAAGAAGTGTTCCCTCCTGAAATAAATTGATCAATAACTTGAGAAGAAGAATTAATAGTAGCGCCAAAATCAAAAGAGTAAGTTTTTTTAAATAAAAAACTAGAAGCAGAAATAGAATTTTTTCCAGAATAAAACTCAACCTCAATAGCAAATGATTTTAAATTTGTAGACTGAATTTGAAAACTTTGGAATGCAAAACCTTGCGGAACTAAAACACTATCTAAAGAAGTTGGAAATGAATAAAGGCGAGTCGGAATTTCGCCAGCGGTTCGATCCAAAAATCCCTTTTGCGCTAAAAAGTTCAAAATGTTATTTGAACCTGATATGGTTTCGAAAGGAATCGTTTGATCTTGAATAGTTTTTTTAATTGAAGCGTCGCTAGCAATCGTTAAATTCCAAGAATCATTTTGATTTGCGACATTATTAATTAATAACTTTTCATTTGATGAAGAAGTCAAAGAAGATTGATTAAAATTAAGACGCTTTGAAGCGATAGCAATTTCTTCTAATGAAGTAAAAGTTTCTTCGTCGTTAAGATAATAAGCAGTAGCAAATCCAAAGCTTCCAATTTCTGGCGCATAAGCATATTGATTTCTAAAAAACCAATCCAAATCAAATCCTTTAGCGAAAGATATATAATTATTTAATATTCTATACAAATGATTTTTTATCTCTCTTCCTAAATAAACATGCGAATTATATTGAGCAAGATGGTGTTTATTTTTACTAAAATTTCTATAAACATTGTAATTTTTATCTGTAACTACAAAATTTTTACCATAAGAAAAAACATTAAAATAACTATCATTTATATCTGCCGAACCTTTTGGACAAGTTATAAAGCCATAACTGCGTTTAGTATCGATTTCATGAATTGTCGCTATTGATGAAGGATATATAATACCCGTTTCTAAATCAGTTCCGCATCCATCTTCTTTGATAACAGTCGGTATTGTTCCATAATAACCACCATAACTGTGACCAGATGGATTTACAGTATTACCATTTATATAACCATTAGACAAATATTCATAAGCAAAACCAAAAGCAGAATATTCTTTGACATCAGAAATGCCAACATCATTAAAATAAGGAAAAATAAAACCTCGAAAGTTAGAAGGATTACTTTTTAAATTAATTTGTATTTTACTAGCTCTTACGTCTTCTCTGTCATAAACATAATAACCATCATCTTTTATTTGGTAATTCATACCAAAAATAAATTTATTTAAATTATTAGTTTGAAGATTAGCTCCTTCTGCGGATTGAGGCGCAGTTGTAGGCCAACTATCACCAGAAGAAGGATTTACAAATTGATAGAAATCAAAGAATTCACTTTCAGGAGTATAAAGAGTTCCATCGTCAAGACGAGGTTTTCTAAAATAAGCGCTGAAAATATAATATGGAATTCTCCAATGAGCATCGCCAGCACCAGTTAAAATTCTAGAATTAATAGCTTCAGCAAAAGCAACCATTTCTTTAGAAGTTGGAGCAGAACCTCTAGTTGGTTGAATAGCTTGTTTTAAAGTAATAGCCATATAAAATTATAACCACCTCGAAAAAGAATCATAAGTAGTTGGCGGTAAATTCGGCGCTGCAATTCTCGCTCTATTTTCTTTATTAATGTCTTCCGCTAATATATAATCATCTGCTTTCATTTGTGGATTAGATGGAAGACCAGATATATTTAAACTAGATAAAAAATCAGATACTTTTAAAGGAGAGTTTAAAAATTGAAAATTTACAGGACCGCCAGATTGATAAACAGGACTGTAATTTACAATACTAGCTGAAGGATTTCCGTGTATATCAGTTATTGCATTGCCCGTTTTTATTAACCAAAGACTTTTGGGTTTTAAAATAAAAAAAGTAGTACGAGTGTCGATATTTTGATTGTCTTTGGCTATAACTGGTAAAAATAAACTATAAAAAACTCTTTCATCAATACTGCTTCCGGGTTCTGGCTGAGTAGTGTATGAAGAATATTTCGAATCTTCACTAATAATATATTCGGCTACAGGACGTGTAAAATTAAAATTAGTTTTAGGCATAATTACTGATAATAAATTGAAAGATTTTGAGAAATTTCACCAAAATTAGTATTTAAATTTAAATCTACAAATGAATTAATACCACCTTCATTTAATAAACTAGTTAAAACTATCGCGCCAGAATTGTTCGCATTTATACTTATATTATTTATCAAATCAGTAGAAAAGTAACCTATATTTCCTCCAACCAAAGAGCCTGTGAAAATAATAACATTTGAGCTGCTTAAGTTATTAAAAACTCCAGTTAAATAATCTCCAGAAAAAGATTCTGGAAAAGTTAAAGTATAATTTACTTGCGGGCCATAAATATTAAAATTAACATCCGCTGTTAAACCATTACAGTTAAAAAAGAATTTATTAAATTCTATATCAGATTTTACGCCTTTTGAACATCTCAATGTATTATTAACATAGTAATCATAATTAGATTCATCGCAAGAAAATGAAATAGAAAAAGGAAAAG
>Ga0172373_10000778_pt1 | contig 52513 bp, 47 predicted proteins | sample Lak10m_2_FD_114546 | JGI IMG/M metagenome (GOLD analysis project Ga0172373, IMG submission 114546) | Freshwater microbial communities from Kabuno Bay, South-Kivu, Congo - kab_092012_10m | ecosystem: Environmental > Aquatic > Freshwater > Lake | place: Democratic Republic of the Congo... | reverse complement strand
GTGAAGTCGAGCATTTTGTTATCCAGCAGGTGCGTCATGTTTTAAAATCACCTGAAGTGGCTGCCCAAACAACTCTGCTTTTAGAGGGTGCAGGGCTGGATAAAACCCAAGTCTTTGATCTTCTCAAAGACATCGACAAGGTATGGCAGAATTTATTCCCCATCGAGCAACAAAAAATTATTCACACGCTGATCCGTGCTGTGTATGTCAGCACAGAAGGGATCGATGTGCGTATTAATCAGTACGGTTTACAAAGCTTAATAATAGAAACGCAAGATGAGGCAATAACAGTATGATCCAGACCAGCACTATTGATGGAGAAGTCTCAATTTTTATGCCGCTTAAGCTTAAAAAACGCGGGGGCAGAAAAATGATATTAGCACCACAGGGTGTGCAACCGGCATCGGAAGACTCTAGCGTCGATCTCACGCTGCTAAAAGCCTTGGTGAAAGCCCATTTATGGCAGCGTCAATTAAAATCCGGCAAGTGCAGTGGCATGAAAGAATTATGTGAGCGCTACGATATTACCGCTAAATATGCCCAGCTGATCTTGCGCTTAAATTTTTTGGCACCGAAATTGAAAGAGGCTATTTTATCTGGCGAACAGCCCAGGCATTTAAAATTAGCTGACTTGATGAATAACGTGCCAGTGCTTTGGTCAGAGCAACAAGAAGTGTTTGGGCTGAAAGTGTTGGAACAAACAATACCATCGAAGCTCATAATCAACCATAAAATTCATCTTTAACTTGAGGGTTTATTCATGCAATATTATTGTATCTCGTTGTTTTAGCACGACCAACAACACTTATTACAAAATAACAGCCATCAATCTTTAGAGGTCTCTATCATAAATTGTTTTATCAACCCTAAAAATATATCTCTTGTAAATTCATCGGATGGTTTGCTCTCTGATTGCATTTGAATGAGTGATAAATCTTCAACGGTTTTAGGGGTGGCTTGATTATAATATTTATTCCACGTTTGTTGGTCTAAATCAGCTTTTAAGGTAGACAGGCCAACCCAAGCAAATTCAAGCAATATTTGCGTCTTGAGCTTTTTTAAGGTCTGTAATTCTGCATTGTTAGGAGAGCGATCATAATAGGCTGTAAGAAAGACTTCAGTTAATTCATCATTCAGTCCATACCATGCACATACATGCGCTACTTCTTTTCTAGGATCGCCGATGCCCGCTAATTCCCAGTCTAAAAGCGTTATTTTTTTGTCATTAAGCAACACATTTCTTAAATTTGGGTCATTATGTAACATGGACTTCTTGATGGGAAGCTTATTAACTTCATCGTTAATTTTTATCCAATGTTTATATGCTTCTTTAAGCACTGAGGGGCCAATAATTTTGTCTTTTTCAGCAACTGCTGTTTGATACCATTTTTGACCAAATGTAAATTGGCTAAATTCTTGATAATTTTCCTTAGGCGGTTCTGCATTGTGTACTTTTGATAAGATAGTACCAATAGTTTCAAGGATTTTTTTGTTTTTAGTATCACCCAAATTTAACGTTCTACCTTCGGCAAATTCTGACAGAATAAAAGAATATTGGCCTTGATCGATTAAATAGTTTTTTGGTCCAAATCCATTCAACCCAGCCCACTGGAAAGAAGTGCTAATAGTTTTTCGCTGATCCAAACTATGATTGTTTCCCATAAATCTAAGGACATAATTTTTTTCAGAAAAATTTATCTTAAAAAGTGCATCTGAAGAAAAGCCTCCTTTTAGAAGAGAAATCTCTATAGCAGATTCTTTGTTATTTAATTTACTGCTTTGCAAAGCCGTAACAAATGATTTCCAAGGAAATTGAGGATGCCTTTGCATCATGGAATCAAATGAATTATTCACTATTTTTTTATGACTATGCCCATCATTTTTCGGCATGCTTTTATGCGAATCTGGTGCCATAGATTTTTCCATTCCTTCATGATTTCCAGGCACACCACCTTCCATATGTTTATGAGCATCAGTGTTTGGCATAGATATCACACCAAGGCCATATCTGTACACTACTTCCGCTCCTTTCCACCCAGTAATGGATAAAAGAGAAGTTGCTATAACCAAACATCCAATAAAAATTATGTTTTGCTTTTGGTTAATCCTATATAATTTAACAGACCAAAGGGTTAGAAACAGAAAAATAGAAGCAGTTATCAATGCCCAATTTTTGTGATCCGTCATAGCTGCGTGTGACGGTTCATCATGAGTCACCGTGTTATAAGCATAAAACCCCGCCGCAACAGTAGCAAATGTAAACAAACACCCCAACCACAAATTAATATAACCAGCTTCTAAAATTTTTAATCTGAAATCATTTTTGATAAATAGGCTGCTCATGATTAACAACGTCGCTATTGAAAATAAAGCAATTGTAAAATGAACAAAAATAGGATGCCAATTTGGTATAATTTCTGGTAGCACAAACGCTCTCCCTATACTAAAATTTTAAGTTCAATCCAAGACCAAAGCGCGCACTTGAATCATAATTGCCCGAAATGTAGAGTTGTTTTGTTATGGCGTAACTCAATCCAAGTGTGTATTCTTTGTCTGTATTCCATCGCCAATCAAAAGATACTCTATCTGTTAATTGATGCTCATTTGCTAAACCAAAACGTAACTTGCCTTGTGTATTGATTCGTAAATCTGCTTTGATGAGTAGCGGTAACGTATATGTTGCACCCAAAATACCCCGATTGTTTTTTTCCCCATCTTTACGTTCAAATTCACCTCCAACATAAAAACCAAGGAATTGAGATACATATCTTTGATAAATAAGTTCTCCTTCATAATCTTTTTTATAGTTATGACGAAAATCTGCAATAAGGTTATCATTGTGTCGCATAAGTTTTGTCGTAGCATTAGCAAAGTTAGAATACCCCTCTAATCTGGTTACACTAAACCATGTATTACCATGTTCTGATGAGTGATCTCCTGCATGATCCATAAGGGCTGGGTCATGCTTTGTTCCTTCATAATGGATAATGCCTCCCATACCTAACTTCATGTGGTAAAGATTATGACAATGAAAAATCCAATCTTTTTCTTCATTGGCGTCAAATTCAATTTCTACAGTTTCAAATGGCGAAACGTTTACGGTATGCTTGAGTGGACTGTATTCCCCTTGACCATTTAACACCCTAAAAAAATGCCCATGTAAATGTATTGGATGATTCATCATTGTTTCATTAACAAGGACGAATTTAACATTTTCTCCTCGTTTGATAACAATCTCGTCTGCTGCATACATCGGTGTATCGTTGATAGACCAAACATATCTTTCCATTGATCCGGTTAATTTTAGAGTCACAATACGAATCGGATTTTCTTTTGGTAACGTTGTTTTTACAGGAGATTTAATAGACTTATAATTATCTAAGTAATCAACATGGACTAATGGTTTAGTGATTGTATATGATACTTCATGTTTCATTGCCATAGCATGATGAGGCATATCATTCATACCTTTCATATTATGCTTAGGCGACATCTTTCCTGACAGAGGGGGACTACCTCCATTGTTTTGAGAAGTCGACATGTTCATTCCGCTATGCATAGAGTGGTCTTGCATTTTCCCATTCATTTTGACTTCACTTTTTAGTTTTGTGGAGTGCTTAAGTGAACTGATTTTTGTTGCACTTTGATTTTTGTTGTGAGAGGAGTGATCCATTTTTGGTATATTAGACATGTTCATATTGGCGTGCTCAGTTCTACCACTAGACATATTCATAACATTCATTCCTCCATGGTTTGTGCCTGACATATCCATGGAATTATGAGTTGCATTATTTCCTGCCATGGGCATTTTCATGCTGCTCATGTCATGACCACCCATGCTGCTATGATCCATCCCTCCCATCATATCCATAAGAACCAAATTTGGCTTTGGATATGTAGATGCTGGAACTAAATCTCCATGACCAATATGTACTACAGCATATCCTGTACCATCTTCTGCTGATGCTCTAAATTCGTACGTTTTATTTTCTGGGACAGTAACAATGACATCATAAGTTTCGGCCATGGCTATTCGTATTTTCTGAGCGGTGAACGGCTCGACTTTTACCCCATCAGATTCAATAACTTTCATGGGGCCACCAGAATACTCAAAAATGAAGTATGATGAGGCCGCAGCATTAATGATTCTAAGCTTCACACGTGTACCTGGTGTTGCATGACTGAGAACGGAAGATTTTTTGCCATTAATCAAAAATGCGTCATACCCGATATCTGACATATCCATAGGTCCCATGCGTGTCCATGCATTATTGATTCTAATTTTTACAGCTTCAGCGCCAGTTTCTAAAACCTTGAGCCAGGACTGAACGGAATCTTTTTTAAGGGCATAATAGTCTGAGTCTTTTTTGAGATTAGCCAAAACTTGGTCAGGATGTTCATCTGTCCAATCGGATAAAACGAGCACATGTTCTTCGTCATAATTTTTTATCTCATGATCAGGATAAAAAACGAGAGAACCATAAACACCTTGCTGCTCTTGCAGAGCAGAATGGGCATGATACCAATATGTTCCACTGTGTTTAATAGGGAATTCGTATGTGAAAGTTTCTCCTGTTTTAATAGGTGGCCCATTTACATAAGGAACACCATCCATATTGTTTGGAACAAGTACACCATGCCAATGTATCGAAGTATCGGTATCAAGGTTGTTTGTAACTGTTACACGCAATATGTCTCCTACTTTTGCTTTTAGTGTAGGCCCTGGTATGGACTGGTTCAAGGTTAAAGCTGTAGCTTCTTTTCCAGAAATATTGACTTTTTGTTGATTTACATTTAGCTTATATTCAACTACCTTAGCGTGCGAAGTGCCAGCGAATCCGAGCGATATAAGTATCACAACCATTAAATGGCGCATATTTCTTTCCCCTTTTTATTTACGAGCTACACCCCCTCATTTATTTTAGAGAGTAAGACGTTAAACTTCTATTTTTCCGCCTCACAACTAGCAATTTAGATAACTTCTATATTTTTAATAAAATTCTTCCTATATATAGAGTAAAACTTTATTATGGTTTATTCAAGAAAATTCTCGTTCTGTGGGTACATGTGCCATTCTCCGCCCCAATAACGAACCTCAAGACCAGTTTTGCAAAAACCCAGTAAAATCAAGGGTTCTGGACATGCGTACCTTCGAGTCGGACGTTCGCATGTAACGGAGAAACGGAGAACAAAAAGGGAGATTGTGGGGTAAAATTGGTGATTTTGTGATTCTCTAGGTACGCATGTGTCGGACGACTAAAAGGCGCTAAAGCCTATGAATACTGGGGTTCGGAGTGGAGTTTATGAATTTGAAAATTGACGCCCAAAAAGTTCGAGCGCTGTAATCTGGCGGAGAGAGAGGGATTCGAACCCTCGATACGTTTTACCGTATACACGATTTCCAATCGTGCGCCTTCGACCACTCGGCCACCTCTCCGTACTTGTCCTTGAACTTAATAATCTCCCTTGGCTTTGTCAATTCCTAAAGCATACTTGGGGCAAGAATATGGATGATTATGCAATAGATTGAACAGACACAACGAAATTATTACATAGGAGAGGATCTTGATTTTCTAGAGCTTCCAGACGAAGGAGGGCGGTGGCCATGGTTTTGCCATCATAAAAAATACGGCTGCGTAGTTCACCCACCTCTTCATCGTTTTGTGTAATACTTTGAAAAGAAGTCGCATCTCCTTCAATAATGACGGGAAGAAGTTTTTTTCGTACAACCCCACGGTGATGGGTGCGGGTTGTTAGTTCTTGCCCCACATAACACCCCTTGGTAAAGGAGATGGCGTTGAGATTATGGAGTCCTGCTTCCAGGGGGAATGTTTTGTCGACGATGAGGTCACATATGTTGGGATCGTCATTGTTTTCGGGCAAATTATGAATAATCCGATGGAGGTGATAAGCAGTGTATGTGTTTTCTGTTGGGGAAATAATTTTTTCGCACAGTCCCCAGACAACGCCAGTATTACCCCGGGGATCCTCAAAAACATGATCAAAATCATCCTTTTTTAAGAGATATTTATATCCTGCATACACGTGAAAATTTGCAAGGGATAACGTTACATCGCGACGCAGTTTATAGATACTAAGACGTTTGAGAAGCTCCTGGGGGCGCGATGAAATAATCAAAAAATCTTCTTGGATCGCGAGGACAAAGAAGTCATAAAGATAGCGCCCTTGCGGGGAAAGCATCGCTGTATAAATGGCGATTTGTGTTTTAAGAAGAAAAATATCCTGCGTGATAAGCCCTTGTAAAAAATCGAAGCGGTCCTTGCCTTTTACAAGGATAACGCCACGATCTTCTAAAAAGTGTAAAAATCCACCGGTCATGTCCTTTGATTACGGTTATTCAAGGGGATAGTCAAGGGGATAGCCTGCGTTCATTACGATTTGCCACATTTTATCATCTCGTCGCACAATGGGGGCGCGTAGGTTAAGGCTGGGGTTTTCCCCTGAACAACATACAATGGCATAGATAAGATCATCGATTTCAGAAAGATTTTCCGAGATGAGGCCATCCACTAAATCTTTGCTGGGGTAAAAATCCCAAGGAAGTGAACAAAGCAAAAAACGGACAGAAGGATCCTTTTTAGATTCAAGGAGGAGGTAAGCGTCTTCTCCAAAATGATGGAGATAAAACTCTTTGTGCTCATAAAAACCAATAAGACCATGGGGAAAGAAAATCTCTTGGCTCCCTGTTTGAAGAATATGAAGAGGAGTCGTATTGGTGTGTAAAGGCATATTCGGTGCGAGTGTCATGATAGTTCCTTTCTAAAATTAGAGGTCATTTCGATCAAGGCGATCGAGGAGGCTTTGAAGTTCTTGTTGAACAAGGATATAGACGGATTCTTGGACCCTTTTCATGGTTTTGCTTTGGTAAAGTTCTTGCATTACCTCCGATTGAGCGCGGTATCCGGCATCCTTTGCGTCTTGGGAGAGGATGCTGTTTTCTTGGTTAAGATCGTCGATTTTTTGTTGTGCGTCCCTGCTGATTTCGCCAGCACGTTGGAGATCCATGCCCAAATTGGGGTTTGCTGTATTATTAAGAAGATTTTGACTTGCAACCCAACAGGCGTGATTTTCATCGTTCACATCTCCGCTTTGAGCAATACGAAGGGCGCGAATAAGCGCTTCAATGCCTGTGCTTTTTGCATCTACCTTAAAGGGCTGTACGATAGTCCCATTGTCAACTTGTCCAAAAGTACCTTGGAGATATGAAAAATTCTGTATGGCGTTTGAAGGAAGGGCGCCTAATTGGGAAGGATCAATGGGAGCGGTTGTTGACGTTTGGCTGGCAAAGGCATATTCGCCATTGCTCATAGTGCGGTTAAATTCCCTCGCAATGGCGGTAAGTTGAGATTGGCACCATTCAGGGAATGTATCATCCTTCATAGGGTTACTGGCATTGCGTACATTAATAAGGCGTCTCCCAAATTCGGAGGAGATATTTTGGAGGAGTTGCAATCCTTGGATTTGTGCTTTGGCCTTTGTATTAATATCTCTAAGATTCGATGTAAGAACGGTGTTTTGTGCAAGCTTATTGGTGGTGCTAAGGAATTTTTTGAGCTGAGGCGTGTTATCAGCCAGGTAATCTGAGACACCACCTGTTTGGAATTCCTGGTTGAGGGCCTGTGTGACTTTATCTGTTTGCGCGGTCGTGTACCGTGCATAATCGACGGAAGTGAGGCCTGGTGTGTTAGTCGGGACGCTTAATGGCATATCTTAGGCTCCTCTCTTAATTTCCTATGGTTTGTTGGAGAATGCGACGCTGATCTTCTTCAAGCTTTGAAAGTGCCGCCATAATTGAAAGCGTGTATCGTATGCCGCGAGAGATATCCGTAAGCTTCAAACGTTCGGATTGAAGATCCACACCGGATATTGAATGGAATGATTTTTGCCGTGTTGTAAGCAAGGCTGTAGCATTTTTTAAGCTTACCCCTGCTTGTTGTTTTTGGGTGCCGTAAAATTCTGTAAATGTTTGGGCATAGTCAAGAAGTGATGTCCATCGTCCTGCAAAATCCCCTGCCGCTGAAAAACTTTGCTGTGAAGAGAAAGCATCGGAGAGGGCTTTGAAAATGTTATCCCCTGGTGCGGGGCGCTGTACAAGAACAACGGATGCTGCGGTCAGAGGGCCCGCATCAGATATAAGTTTGCATCCAGAAAGCTTGTTGGTATTGTTTGCAACATTGGAATTTACAGACATTGCTCCAAAAAGGCCCGTCGTATTCGTGCTCGTAATGCTTAAAAGGTCATTGAGGTGAAAGAAGTGGGAAAAATTTGTGGATTGCGCACCGTTATAGGCGGCCCCTGCGCTTACTTTAGCCGTATTCCCAACGGATCCGATGCTAATACTTTGTGCGCCATTGTTAGCTGCAACCTGAAGCTGACCTTGGGCTGTAAGGGAGAGCGTAAATGTTGATCCTGTGTTCAGCGTATATCCAGCAGTATTCACCCTTGTGATAAAAGCATTGATTGTTTCATTGGCTTGTAGGCCGATATCCTTATAGTCCACAAGACTATTATTGGTGGGATTAATAAGGGCAATACGAACGGTTCCTTGGCCTGAAATTACTTCAGTGCCAGCGATTGCTGTTCCTTCACTGCCGAACATGCCAACGCTTCCTGTAAGAGTGTTGGAAGGAGAGAGGCTTGTGCCAAGGTTGTGAATTTCATTGAGAGTATTGCGCAGGTTTTTTGCAAAATTATCGAGGGATGCCTGAATTTTTTGTAAATTGCTGTCCGCTTTGATGAGTCCTGCAAGCTCACCCGTTGAGATTTGATTTTCGATGTTAATTCCGTTGAGTGTAATGTTATTTAAAGCCGTTCCTGGGGAGGGGTTGGCTGTGGCTGTGTAGGAAAGCTGCTGAACAAAGGCTCTTTCGGTGAGCTTTTGATAGGATGTTCCATCAAAATCACCAATTTTTACCGAGAAAAATCCCGTTTCAATGCCGCGTCCCAGTTCGGTCGTAATATTAATTTTTTGGCTTAGATTAAAAAGGGCATTATTAAGGTCAATCTCATCTTGGGCTCCACGATCTGCACCGTTAAGCTGACTAATTTGATTCAAAAGATCATTGATTCCATTTTCACCATTAACGAGTTCTTCTTTTCGCCTGTCAACATCCGTGCGTAGATTGAAAATAGACTGTTGAATTTGGCTGAATTGGGCAAGTTTATCATTAAGATCGCGTACGAAGGCTTCACGATTTTCTGGGGTGTTGTTAATCGTAAGGTTATTAAAATTATTTATAATTCCTTGGCATACTTTATCAAGGGATCGCGGTGATTCCTTTGTGCCGAACTGATTCATAAATTCCGTATAAGTGGAATTAATTGTTTGCCAGTAGGCCTGTTCGCCATTGGATTTTCTTAAATATCGGGTAAGCCCTTCATCCGTATAGATGGTTTTTTTTCCAGGTAAGATCCCCATGTCTCCTTGGGAGGAGGCTTGTTGATCAATGCGCAAATTCCCAGGAGCATTGGCGTTGTTAATATTGGTGACAGTATTTTCAAGAAGCTGTTGCTTCGTATTAAGTGTGGTGAGAAGGGATGTGCTGGGGTCAACGCGGCTCATTACACAGCCTCATTTAAAGCAACGGATTGGGGGCGTGTTGTGACGCCGTGTCTTGTGTAAAAAGCACCGCGTTGCCGCGTTTGTTCCATTCCGTGAATTGTTTCAATAAGGGATAATTTTTCCTGTTCTTTTTGCTTAAGTTTCATAAGGGTTTGATTGACTTGATGCTTTATGGTTTCAACAGCATTTTTAAGAATTTGTCGTTCTTGTTGGCTCAGACTCAAAATCACGGAATCGTCTTTGAGGGTGCTGAGGGCGCTGAGATAACTTTGTGTTAGTCCCTCCTTGTTGCTCATAAACTCTTGGAGGGAGGGTAATTCATCAGCATCGATAATCCTTTCTTCTTCATTCATGCAGTGAATGTACGCATGGTTTTGTTGAAGAAAGGCTTGAAGTTCTGGCCTGCATGGGAATATTGGGGGGTTAAGCGACATGACTAACCTCTCTTATTTGCTTCATTGGCTGAGGTGTTTGACCCATCCAATATTCTTGAGGTGGAGTTGTAAGGAGCCATGGTGATGTTATAGGGGGCTCAGATCGATTATGAGCTTCCTCAACATTCTTGGCTTTTGTTTCTACGGCTGGTGCTTCCGTTACAAAGGCGAGGGGAGATGTCTTTGGGGCTGTTGACGGTATTTGAGAAGCTTCATTGGCATTTCCCTTCATCAAATGATCGGCAATTTTTTCATGGGTGGGGGAAATATGTTTCCCCAAGGACTGGGCAAGTTGTTCCACAAACATATCCTTTGTCATGCCGTAACCATGGCTATCATCATCGCCCCGAATTTCTTCAAACATGGATTTAAACATCTGGCTATAAAAGGAACTCATCATGTCTTGGGCGGATTTAAGTGCTTCCTCTCGCGTCACTTCCTTGTGGGCATTAAGGGGTTTAATGCCGTGGGACGAAGAAGGAGAAGAGCCTGTCTGTATAGCTTTGCTGGCAGCATCGGGATTGTTGAGGAAATTTTTGAATCCTTCTGCGGCGTGCATGGAGCTTCCAACAAAGGACGATGGCTTGTTGTAGCTCAGATGGTCGTTAAAATGTTGTTTTTGAACGCCTAAGGACACAGGGAAAATTTGATTAAAAAAACATCTGTCTGTATCAATGCAATTTTCGTGCCAGGCTAAAATTTAAGGAATGCTAAAAAAATTAGTGGTTATAAAAAAACCGAGGAAGAAATCCTCGGTTTTTAAAGGGGTGAGAAATCTGTTTTTATAAAAAGACTTCCCGGATTATTTGACTACCTTCTTCTTATTGCTGCCGGAGCAGGAGCAGGAGTTGGTGCAGGTGCTGGCGCTACCGCTGGTGCCGGAGCGGGAGTTGGCGTCGGTGCTGGCGCTGCCGCTGGTGCTGCAGTTGGCGCTACTGCTGTAGGTGTCGTTGGCACGGGTGCCACCGTGGTGGCGGGTGCTTGCGCTATAGGTGCATCGGGTGCGTAAGCCTGGAAGGGGTTATCCGACGTCAATTTTTTGTTGTCGAGATTCATTTTCTTAAGCATTTTTCCTAGAGCATCCGATTGATCATCAAGAGAGACATCCGGACATTCTTTTTCGTAACGTTCGACCCATTTATTGGCTCTGTCTTTATTTGTGACATCTGCTAGCTTAAGATTCTTTACTTTCTTTGTGCATATCTCTTTCTTTAGTTCCTTAGCCGTTTTTATAATGGGGGCTGGGCACTGTTCTTTTTTGAGATCTTTTATAACGTCTTGAACCTCTGGAGCTGTGCTATCCTCATCAACAGAAGCAGCTGTGTTTTGGCACTGATTTTGAATTTTTTCCTCTTTTTGTGCTTTTAATTCTTCACGTTCTTCGGATTTGCGTCGTTGTTCAAGCTTGTGTTGCACTTCTTGCTCGAGCAAACTTCCCGCTGTGGAGGCTGCTTTTGAATGAAGAAGAGCTTTTCCTCCCTCAGCTACTTTAGAAGCAACTTTGCTTGCTGTGGAGGGGCCTTTTTTCTTCGCGACTTTCTTCTTTGGAGCGGGTGTGTCATCGTCCTCATCATCATCTGCTGCGACTACTTTTTTACCTTTCACAGCCTTTACAGGAGGAGACTTTTTTGCTTTCTTAGGCGCAGGAGTATCATCGTCCTCATCATCGTCTGCTGCGACTACTTTTTTCCTCTTCATAGCCTTCACAGGAGGAGCTTTCTTCACGACTTTCTTTTTAGGAGCGGGTGCGTCCTCTTCCTCGTCATCATCTGCTACAGCTGCTTTTTTAGCTTTCATAGCCTTCACAGGAAGAGCTTTCTTCACGACTTTCTTCTTTTTAGCGACGGGGGCATCATCACCATCGTCATCTTCTTGCACAACAACATGCTTTTTCGTGGCCGCAAAGGCGTCTTGGGTCATTCCTTGTAAAACAAAGAGACTTACCGATAAGAGTGCGAGCTTTTTAAACATTTTGAACCTCAACTCATGTATTTAATAAAATTATCCTAATTTAAATTTATTATTTAAAAGTTACTATTTCGTTAAAATATTAATAAATCTATGTTCTGTTTTATGCTCTAACCACGTCTATGGTATACTGGAGCAGGTGGCGGCGCAGCGGCAGCGCGAGCGCGAGCAGCAGCCTCAGCATCAGCCTTCGCTTTTGCGGCGGCAGCAGCTTCAGCATCCGCCTTTGCTTTTGCAGCGGCGGCATCTGCATCCGCTTTTGCCTTTGCTTCCGCAGCAGCACGAGCTTTTGCAGCTTCTTCATCGATAGGTGCAAGGCTAAAAAGCTCATTATCTTTTGGAAGGGTTTCCTGGTTAATCTTTTTCTTTTTAAATGCAGCTTGAATTACATCCTCGTTAAGCGCCCCTCTTTCAGTGCATGAAGTAAGGTTCTCGGCAATGAGCGAAGCTTTATCAGAATCCTGAGCATCCTTAAGTGTTACTTTGCTTACAACAGCTTGGCACGTCTCTTTCATGATATTTTTGATATCTTTCGCATGCTCAGATACGTTGCATCCAGCTTTTACCAATGATTTTTTAAGTCCAAGTACAGCCTTCACATCACCATCATCGGGGTCGACCCCAGATATGATAGTACTACAAGGGTCTGCTTTTGATTTTGCAGCCGGTGCAGTTTTACCTTTTGGTGCAGGTGCTTTTGCCTTGGGAGCAGGTGCTGAATCGCTATCGTCAGTTTCGTCGTCTTCTGCAGAAGCTGCATCATCACTCCCATCATCACTATCGTCTGCATCCGTGTCCTCGTCATCATCCACGGGAGCCTTTGCTTTTATAGGGGCAGATTTTGCCTTTGGAGCGGGTGCCACTTTCCCTTTTGCTTTAGGTGCTGGCGCTGCATCATCGCTCCCATCATCACTCTCGGCAGCATCGTCCTCGTCATCATCAACCACAGGGGCCTTTGCTTTGACAGGAGCGGCTTTTTTTGCAGGGATAGGAGCCTTTGCCTTGGGAGATGGAGCCGCAACCTTACCTTTTGGAGCTGGTGCTTTGGCATCGGGGGTTTGCACGAGCTGACATGTATATCCAGCATGGGCCTCTTGGGAGGATCCTTGTAATGCAAGGATGCTAACGGATAGGAGGGCAAGTGTTTTTAACATAGGGGCCTCAACAAACAACAAATATGACTTTTCGTACTTCTAGTATGGGGATTAAAAGTTTCTATTCTGTTAATGGCACCTTAATTTTCTTAAATTTTCTCCTTTTTCTGGGGAAGAGAATCATCCATCATCTTTTGGATCCGTTTGTGGGTTTGTTGGTATTGAGGAAGTGTGTAATACACAAATTCATTTGTATGCAGGGTGATTAATGTGCGCAGTATCCTTGCGAAATCCTTGGGCATTAGTGGATTTTTACTGTTTTTCCAAAAAACCAGGGTGGGTTTTGTTTTGTAAGAGAGCATCCCTGAATAAAGATCATTGGCAGCCGAAAATAAATAACTGCGGAGTTCATGCTCTTCAAGGAGGTGGTTCTGATTGAAGTGCATTAAAGATGCGGTGGCCTTAATCAAAGGGGATGTTGATAGAATTTCATCGAATGTGGGTGCATGAGAGACATGGGTCTTATAATAGTGTGTATACGTCTTTGAAAATGAAGTGAGATGCTGGTGAATAAGGTCACGGCGTGGATCTTCCTTGGCCAGGCGAAAAAGGGCCCATCCATAAAGCTGAACAAGGCTTGCTGATGCATCAAGGGCTATTTTTTTACCATGAGACGAGGTGAGATGGCTTGATTCCTCTGGATGGTGACGGTGATGGGGGAGACGAAGGAGGTCCTTAAACAAGGGATTTATAGTCATTTCAAGGTGCCGTGCCGCAAGAAGGTAACACTCGCCCGCAAAAAGGCTGCGTTCTTTATAGAGATTTCCTTCCCCCCTCATTTTTGTATCGGCTTCTTTGGGTAAATTCACAATGGAAGAAGCTATCCGTATCATTGCGTGGATAAAATCATCCTTGGATTGCGCGCCCATAAAGGTCATGGAGACAAGGGATCGAGGGAGGATGTCTTCCATATCCTTTGTGTGTTTTTCCCATGCTGTGTCGAGGAGATATTTTTTCAAAAGAGGATAATGTGTTGAGCTGTGGAGGGATTCCTTTGTTAAATTCAAAAGAACTTGTTGAGCTGTCGTAAAGCTTTGTTCTTGTTGACGAATGGATTCTTTTTTAAGCCGGCTTTGGGTGGCGGCTTGGGAAATTTCCTCTGTAAAAGCCAGTGGTTTTCCAAGGAGGAGTGGTTGTGATGAGGCAGATATTTTTTCAGAAGCCCAGCTTTCTTGTTTTAGAATCGCAAAGATTCCCAAAATAATTACAAGAATTTTTAAGAAAAAAGGTGGCATAATGCACCTCAATATAAATAATTACACTTTTTATTCTATAAACAATAAAAGAATAAATTGTTAATTATCTGGACAATTTTCTGAAAATTGTATAGTGTGCTGATCTAACAATGGCATATGTCACCGAAGAGTCCCGAAAACTCTACGGACACAAAGCTCAAGCAAGAAAGGGTTTTAAGAGAGATGGTGCGGTCGAGAAGAATCGAACTTCCACGGGATTTCTCCCACAGCGACCTCAACGCTGCGCGTCTACCAGTTCCGCCACGACCGCTAAAACTGTGATGTTCTTGAAATAGCAGACCCACTTTGGTAATGCAAGGTAAAAACAGGGGGATTTTAAACTTTCTTTTTAATTGTTGGTTTTTGTGGTGCTGGTAGACGATACACTTGATCGACTTACACTCCTGGATAATGTGGACATTTCAATCATTTCTTGGTGTGCCTGTCCTTGAGCCTGTTCTTTTTCTTGTTTCTCTGCCAAAGCTCTTGGGTATTCTCTTTCCAATTCTGCAACAAGGCCTTCGCTTCTTAACCAAGGGCAGCAACAAGTAGTTTTATCTTCTTGTGCATCACTGGTTGCCCAGACAATGGTTATTATCAAAGCAAGAATGGTTGTTTTTTGAATAATTTTTATCACGGGCACATCTCAAAAATTTCAAAGGGTTTTTCTTGATCTATAGGATTTTTCTGAATAATAGAAGATCATTTTTGTTTTTTAAATTTAGATGTTAATTTGCTTTTTAGTTTATTGTATGATTACAGAAAATAATTAATAAAGAAATTAATCTATAAAAATGAAAATATTATTTAAAATTTTTGTTCTTGTTTTTTCTTTGAATTCCGCATGTTTTTCCTCATCGGATCCAAAAAAAGATGAGTCGGGCATTGAGAAAGCTATTCTTTTAACAATGAGAGCTTCTGTTGATAGAGCATATTCCGACCTTGTGTCAAATCAACATATTTTACCTTATGTATCTTCTTCAAAACCTTTAAATGATGCCGTGTTACGGATAAATGCAGCTCTTCAACTTCTTCAAGCAGCAAAATTTGATTTAGATGGGGCTTTATTAACCTTTTTTTCTCAACAGTCACTAGGAAGTGTTTGTACTATGGCATCATCAGCCACCACATCAACAACATCCAATTTGTCTGCCTCGTCAAGCGCTTCTTCCTTAACAGTGTCTTCAAAAGAATCTGAGACAAAAACCCAAAAAGAGCCCAATAAAACTCTGCCTTCTTCTCAATTCCTCCTTACAGAAGATGAAATGAAAACAGTGAACTCTCTGTTTGCAGACTCGAAAACAATTAGTTTTATAGAATATGATCGCATCCTTGCTCCACAAGGCCCCATGGGGGAGCTTCAGGCGATTGCCATTGCATCGATGATGAAGGGAATCGCAAAAGGCACAATTAAGTATGCTGTTTTTAATTTTTCGGAGTGTTCTCCGCGCCTTCAACAATATCTTGCATCTGGGCTTGTTGCTAACCTTGATATGAGGGAATTATCCATTACATCTCAGGCATCACCCCGTGATAATTCCAATCTCCTCGTTGGACTAAGGACGGTTTTGCCATCTTTAAAAGGCCTTACAACGCTGACCCTTGCAAATTTAGGAATTAATGATACGGCCGTTGTAGGAATTGCGCAGGCGATTGCAGATCTTCCCAATCTTGTGGAAGTTTCCTTGACATGCAATCCTATTGGGAAATCTGGTCTTCAAACTCTTTATGAAGCTCAAAAAAAGAGCCCCAAAAAGTTTAAGGTCATTTATACATCAACAGAGCAAAAATCGTAGGGGAAAACATTTTTCCCTTAATGATAAATCTTGTGAAATGCCCTTAGTTGCTGAGGTAGTTATCTGCGTCGGCCATCACAGCTTGCATTAATTTGAAATGCAGTGTGTGACCAGAGTTGACCCCAATGAATTTCCCTTTGAGGGTGGCTCCTAAAAGTGCAAGGTCCCCCACAGCATCGAGGAGTTTGTGACGCACAAGCTCATCATCAAAGCGAAGACCTGCTTCGTTCATGATCTCACCATTTTGAAACACGATGGTATTTTCGAGGGAGGATCCCTGGGCAAGACCTGCAGCCCAAAGTTGTTCCGCATCCTCATAAAAACCAAAGGTTCGCGCAGAGGCAATATGATCGGGAAACGCAACGCTATCGGGTGCAAAATCAAATGTCCATGAAAGATTATTAAGGCGTCTTCCCGCATTAAATGTCATTTGCATGCTAAACGTTTCATCGGGGAGCAGCATGGCTTTGCTATCGCCGTGAGTAACACTGACAGGGCGAAGAATTTGAAGAACCTTAGCTGATGCAGAGGGGCTTGTGTATACACCTGCTTTTTCAATCATGCGCACAAACGGTGCAGCGCTTCCGTCCATAATAGGAACCTCAGAGCCGCTTAATTCAACAACAGCATTATCAATGCCGCACCCTTTAAGGGCCGCCATGACATGCTCAATGGTGCGAGCGCTATGCCCTTTTGTATTGGCAATGGTGGTGCAAAACGTTGTGTCGACGACTTGGTCAAGGGTGGCGCCAATGGCATCATCCAGGTTTTGGGTAAGATCACCGCGCACAAAAACAATCCCTGTTCCAATGGGTGCTGGGTGTAATGCTAAAAAGGCTTTTTGTCCGGAATGCACGCCTACACCTTCACAGGAGACACTATTTTTAATGGTCGTCTGATTCAATAACAAAGGTGTGTGAGCCAGTTTTTGCGCTTGCATTGCGGGTTGCTTTGCCTTTTATAAATATTTTCGTTCAATTTTAGGATCTTCTATTTCACACCACACTTCAACATACCCTTTGTTACAAACTGTTGCATAAAGGTGAAAAGCGCGTTTTAAAAGCTTTTTTAAGGAATAAAGACAAATGAAGAAATAATTTTCTGATAACATCATTTTTTATTTGATTCCATTAAACATTCATTAACATTCGCTCGTCCATGATAAACAAAAGTATGGAACGGAGCGATGTTAATGGCGCTCTTGAGACGACAAAAACAATATAGCATTTGGCGAGAGGGAGATGCTCCTCCTCCATCAAAGATCAAGACCCTTGCTGTTGATCTTGGACATCTTGAAAAGCAATCCATCACCTTGCCTGCCAATTATTTTTTTCAAAAACTTTACTACAAATGGTTATTGGTCGATTCAAAACGCAAGCAGTCTTTTGCTCGGTATTCTTGTGGGGGACTTCTGTCTTTTGCCAATAAGTCCCTTGAAAATTCACTAACACACTATGGTGAAGTTTTTCACGATGTTCCTAACATCGCTTTAATAGACGACCTTATGATGGCTTCGTTGGGGCCGTATCTGAACAATTCCCTTTGGAGCATGTTTCTTTGCGAGCAAGAAACCTATGTGTGCCTTAGCACTTTTAAAAATAAAGACCTTGTTTTCAAGCGGCGGTTTTTTAAACACCATGACCTTAGTGAGGAGATTCAAGCAACTCTACGTTATCTTTCTCGTCATGGATATAAAGGGGAAGATGTATTTGCTTATTACCTTAATCCTCCAGGTAACACTTTATTTCCTCACATTCCTTGCGTTACCTTTAAACGCCTTCCGTGTTGTATCAATACACTGGTGGAAGAAGGATTGAGGCGATTAAAATCAGATTGCATGATCTATCCACCCCATGCCCCTGTCCTTAAAACAGCTAAAACAGAGGGAAGGCTCAAAAAATGCGTGTCTTTCTTCTCAGCTCCTCTTGCTGTGGCAGCAACTGTGATTTTTTTAGTGGAGCCTTATTTTGTAAGAACTGTGGATGCATCACTCCAACAAGAATATAACGATCTTATAAAAAAAGATGATAAGGAGGTCTTGTTTGACAAACTTGACAAATTAAACATAAGTTCCTTTGATGCTGTTTTCTTGCGAGCGCTTAAGCGCGAAATAGTGCCGCTTCTTCCCCAAGGTGTTCATGTTGATGTCAAAAAAGAAATGATGCAGCTTCATTTTAAGGCTGATGATTACATCCTGAGGGAAAAAGCCATGAAACTTGCCAAAGCCATGCCGCAATTTTCTTTTCAAGCACAAAAAAATATTATCACCCTTGGGTTAAAACAGGGGAAAGTGCGATGATTCTTGGTTTTAACATCCCCTCTTTATCGAATGCAAAATGGCCATCACTTTTTCATGGTAACTCTCACCATCGCCTTTATTTTTTAGTCATTTTGAATCTTTCCCTTTTAGTATTTTCGGGAAAAGCGATCTTTAATATCTATGATGATTTTTTTGATAAGGAAAACAGCTATGAAGATTTAACAAAAAAAATTGCTGAGGCGAAAATAGCCCGACAGGCCCAAGAAGATCTTTTAAACAATACTTTTTTGCAAGAGCAATATGACAAGCTCACGATGCACTATCAGCACGCGCATCTTGAGGAATGGCTTCACGATTTTTGTAAAAATCATGAGTGTTCGGCCATTTTATCTTTATCGCATAATACCCATCAATCCTCATCATTAGGAGAATCTGTACTTAGCATTCCCCTGAGCCTTACTATTCGCAGTAAAACGGATCGTGCGGTGTTTTTATTGATGCACGAACTTATGCAGGAATGCCCTTATCTTGTTGAGGTGAATCAATATCATATAACCAGGAATCTTCACCCCACAGCTCCTATTGCATTACAGGGTAAAAAATCCATAAAACAGTCACTTTCTCATCCAATTTCAACACCTGAAAGTTTAGATTCTGACGATCCCCCAACCTATCCCTTTGAAGCAAAAATCGATGCCACGATTCTTAGCTTGGTTGAGTAAATACGTTTTGCTCATGTTGTGGATAGATGCTGAGAATAAAGTATTCTCTGAAGAACCATCGCGCCTTTTGGTAGAGAAACAAGAAAACTCCATTTTAAAAAACACCAAGAAACCCAAAGCTGAGATTGTCTCCCTTCTTATGACGGAGGAGGAAGAGAATTTGTTTTCAGGAAATTCTGAGCGAAAAAATAAACCTTTTGAAAAAAAATCGGAACCTATCAAAGCCGCAAACACGTCATCCATAACGGTGCAGGCTATTTTATTCCATGAAAAAGACAAATGGACCGTATGGATTGATGGCAAATCCTACACTCCCGAACAAACAAAATTACCTAATGGTCTTAAGATCAAAGCCCTTAATGGCCAATCCATTGAGGTAACGGACGGATCGAAGACAAGCCTTCTTTTCACGGGCCAAAGCTACGAAGGATAAGGTTAGGGGTTTTAGTGCACGCCTTCTTATTTCTTCTTTTTTCCCTCATAAGGATTGCGGCCGCCGCGAATAAAGATGCGTACAGGAGTACCTTGGATATCAAAAGCTTGGCGGAGGCTGTTCACAAGGTAACGCTCATAAGATTCGGGGAGTTTTTCCGCTTGAGAAGAAAACAATACAAACGTCGGCGGGCGTGTTTTTGCTTGGGTCATATACTTTGGGCGAATACGGCGGCCGTTGACCATGGGGGCAGGGTGGCGGCTAATGGCTTCACTCAACCACGCATTTAATTTAGCGGTGGAGATGCGTTTGTTCCACATGCGTTCCATCAACAAAACAGCGTCCATAAGTTCGGTTAATCCCTTTTCCTTAAGGGCGCTTATGCCAATAAAAGGGATGTTTTTTGCTTGGGCAAGCTGCCATTGAAGTTGGTGTTCAATAGCCTTTAAAAAAGTACTTTTATCTTTGACAAGATCCCATTTATTAAGGGCGATCACCATGGCCCGTCCTTCATTATAAATTTCATAGGCAAGGGAAAGATCTTGTTTTTCAAGGGGGGTTGTCGCATCGATGACAAGCACAACTACTTCTGCAAATTGAAGGGCTTTGCGCGCATCTTGGACGGAGAGGTGTTCCACCGTATCATCAATGCGGGCCATGCGGCGAATGCCTGCTGTGTCAATGAGCTGGATAGGGCGTCCGTTATATTCCCAAGAAATGCGAATGGCATCCCGGGTTAATCCGGGTAGATCGCCTGTAAGCTGGCGCTCTTCTTTTAAAAGGGCGTTGGTGAGGGTGGATTTTCCCACATTGGGGCGGCCCATAATCGCCAAGCGGAGAGGTTTGTTTTCGTTATTGTCTGAAACAATTTCTTCGTCAAACATATCTTGGCAGTGTGGTTTGAGGAAATCATAAAGAGCATCAAGGCCAAGACCATGTTCCGATGAAATTTCGGCAATATTTTCAAACCCAAGCTTTATAGCATCTTTTGCGCCCTCAAAAAAACCATTGCCCTCGACTTTGTTAGCGAGAACGTACGTCGGTTTGCTGTGTTTGCGAAGTTCCCGGGCAAGCTCCTTGTCAAAGGGGGTGAGGGGCATTTGTGCGTCAATCATAAACAAGAGGACATCTGCTTCTTGAATGGCCTTTTGAGTTTGGGCAAGCATGCGCTGTGTAAGATCAGACTTATCGGGGTCAGCAAGCCCTGCTGTGTCAATCAGCTGAAATTTAAGTTCTGCCAGGGAGGCATCCCCATAACGTCTGTCCCGGGTAATGCCTGGGCGATCGTGGACAATGGCAAGTTTGCGCCCTGTTAACCTGTTGAACAAGGTAGATTTGCCCACATTGGGGCGACCAATAAGGGCAATTTTCGGTAAAGCAATTTTTGATAAAGGCTCTTTTTGCATGGGATTCACATTATTATTTCACTCTATTATCTAAGGCTTCTTGCGCAAAGAATCCAGGTTTTTTCTAAAAAAGGGTCTAATGGGGAGCTTGCTTTTTTTGTTGTAGAATATTGGGATGATTCTTATATTGCATTTTGAATGTTTTTTAATTTTAAGGATGTCTTTGTGAGAATAATTTTAAATTTATTTTTAATTTTTTCAATTTTTACTTTTGCTGCCAAGTATGTGGAGGCCTCTGGGATTCTTGGTGGCTTTGATTCAGGCTCAGATGAAGAAATTGATATCGTAACGCTTTCTCCAAGATCGGCGGCTCTTGTGGCGGAAAATAAGAAAAAATTAGCTGAATTTAAGATAGAGCCATTTCCCAAAAGGGGAGAAAAGCGTAAGGGGGATACTGCTGTTGGTGAGGAAAATGGAAATACTTCTGCTGTAAGTGCGACGGTTGCGTCTGCACCCTCTGCCGCAGCATCATCATCTTCTTCATCATCTTCCTCCTCCTCTTCTTCATCATCATCTTCTTCTTCTTCTTCTTCTTCTTCTTCTTCTTCTTCTTCTTCTTCTTCTTCTTCTTCCGCTGCTGCTGTAGAAGATTCGAATGCGGATGCGGGATATGATGATCGATTTAAGAAATATAAACGGCTTAAGAAATATGAAGAACAAGAAGAAGATGATGATGAAGAAGAGCAGAAAAAAAGTTCTGTTTCGTGGGGTGGTGCTGGGTTACCTGAGTTAGATGAGGAGGGGTCAAAAGAAAAAGCCGCTTCAAAAGGTAAGGGGAAAAATTATTGGCGAGCTGTCTTTAAAAAGAATAGTTATGTGCGGGATGTTGACGGGGATGGCCATGAAAAAGCCCCTGCAAAGGCAGTAAAGGTCCGTAATAAGCATCGGGAATTGGCAGAGCATATTCAAAGCGGGATTACGGACCGTGCAAAGTTATGTGAAATTATGGGTTTGTTGCCTAAGTCCTTGCATACATATGTGGGGGCTTTGCGTCGTGCGGGAATGCTTTCTGCTGAGGATGATAAGAAACTGCAAGATGATCATCATTGGGGGTATATTGTTGCTCAAAAAATAAAAGAGAAAATTCCTCTGAATGATATTCTTGAATACTGTGATTTTAATGTGAAAGGAAGAAAAGCTCAAAAACTGAGGCTGAATGGAATCATTACAAGGTTATATAAGAAAGGAATTCTTGTAGAAGAAGACACGCTTTATTTGAAATCAAAAAAAGTTGTGATTGCAGGCAACGGAAATACAAAATCAAAAATTCTTGATTTTCTTGAGGAACGCTCCCAAGGGGAGCCTGCAAAAACGATTATAGATCTTGTGGGTGAATTCAATGCAAGTGCTTTTAAAGCGGCGCGTGCGATAACAGATAATACGTTTCGAGGCCATGTAAGGGATATGTTGGATGAGGGGCATAAACATTATGGCCGGATGAAGGCGTTGGAGTTGTTTTACAATTCTTGCAAAGATCAAGTTCAAAGTGCTCGAATTTCTAAACAAAACAAAGGACAATAAAGACGGAATTCCTTTTTATTTGTGTGTTTAAGGGGGGAGGTGCACTTACCCAGGGTGTTTTCTGGATCTATCGTGGGGCAGTAAAGTATGTCGATGCTAAACGATAAATATTCTTAGAAAGTCCTTAAAAATTAAAACATTTTTAGGATTATCTAAGTTAAATTTGATGCTATGATGATCAAAAGCTTTGATAATTAGCATCGCATGGCTCATGCAACGCCGCTTCCGGCGGATTTAGAATCGCAGTTTAAGGACAAGGGGTATCTCCTGACGTCTTTGGATAAGCTTACGGATTGGGCTCAGGGGAACTCCTTGTGGCCCATGAGCTTTGGCCTTGCGTGCTGTGCTGTGGAGATGATGCACACAGCAGCCAGTCGTTATGACCTTGATCGTTTTGGATCGTTTTTTCGCCCGAGCCCCCGTCAGTCAGATGTTATGATTGTGGCGGGAACTCTCACCAACAAAATGGCGCCCGCCCTTCGCAAAGTCTATGATCAAATGCCTGAGCCGCGGTATGTGATCTCCATGGGGAGCTGCGCCAATGGTGGTGGATATTATCACTATTCCTATTCTGTGGTTCGCGGGTGTGATCGGATTGTTCCTGTGGATGTGTATGTTCCAGGGTGCCCCCCCACGGCGGAAGCTCTTTTGTATGGAATCCTTCTTTTAAAACAAAAAATCCAAAAACAAACGACATTTAGGCGGGTGTCGCCATGACGATGCCTGTGAATGAGCGCCAATTTTATGAAAAAGTCACAGAGCTTTTAAAGGAAGCGTGCCTTACGTGTTCTTATACCCATGATGAGTTTTCTGTCACTATTGAGCCGGATCAGATTCTACGTTGTGTAACATTTTTACGCGATCACGGTAGTTGTTTATTTAATCAACTGATTGATATTACGGCAGTGGATTATCCCTCGCGGAAAAAGCGTTTTGATGTTGTTTATCATTTTTTAAGTTTGGCTTTTAACAAGCGCCTTCGCCTTAAATGTGCCATAGGAGATGACGAGACAATGCAATCGATTACGTCGGTGTTCCAGGCGGCGGATTGGTATGAGCGCGAGGTTTTCGATCTTTATGGTATTGCGTTTGTGGGGCATCCCGATTTGCGCCGTATTTTGACGGATTATTCCTTTGAGGGGCATCCCTTGCGAAAAGATTTTCCCCTGACGGGATATGTGGAAGTACGTTATGATGAGCTTGAGAAAAAAGTCATTTATGAGCCTGTATCTCTTTCCCAGGCGTTTCGTAGTTTTGATTATCTGTCCCCTTGGGAGGGTATGCTCCAAGGGGTGAAAGACAATAACCCCAAGCCTATTTTAGAGGCGAAAACAGGAGAAGGGGCGCAACTTTCCCATGGGACTGAAGGTGCTCAACAAGGAGGGGCTATATGAGCTATTCTCAATCCCTCGATAAAAATATTTATACCATTAACTTTGGTCCACAACATCCAGCAACCCATGGCGTGTTGCGTCTTGTCCTTGATTTAGATGGTGAGGTTGTGGAGCGTGCTGATCCCCATATTGGCCTCTTGCATCGTGGTACAGAAAAATTAATCGAACATAAAACATATCTCCAGGCAATGCCCTATTTTGATCGGTTGGATTATGTTTCCCCTATGAACCAGGAGCATGCTTTTATTTTGGCGGTGGAAAAACTGCTGGGGGTTGATGTCCCAAGGCGTGCTCAATTTATACGAGTCCTTTTTTCAGAACTCACACGGATTGCCAATCACCTTCTTAATATCACGACCTTTATCATCGATGTGGGAGGGTTGACGCCGTTTTTGTGGGCCTTTGAAGAGCGGGAAAAAATCATGGGATTCTATGATCGCGTTTCAGGGGCGCGTCTCCATGCAAATTATTTGAGGGCAGGGGGCGTTCACCAGGATCTTCCCGATGGATTATTAGAAGATATCGCCATTTTTTGCGAAACCTTTCCTCCCCTTATTGATGATATTGAAACCCTTATCACAGAGAATCGCATTTTCAAGCAACGTACGGTGGATATTGGTGTTGTGACAAAGGATCAAGCGGTTGAATGGGGTTTTTCAGGGCCCATGTTGCGTGGAAGCGGGGTGCCGTGGGATCTTCGCAAAGCCCAACCTTATGAAATTTATGAAGAACTGGAATTTGATATTCCCATTGGCCTCCATGGGGATTGTTATGATCGTTATCTGGTGCGTATGGCTGAGATGCGGGAATCGGTAAAGCTTGTCAAACAATGCATTGCCATGATGCCCGAAGGACCTGTGAAAAGTGCAAATACAAAAATAACGCCACCCTCTAGGTCAGAGATGAAAAAATCCATGGAAGCGCTTATTCACCACTTTAAACTTTATACAGAGGGCTATCATGTTCCTGCGGGGGAAGTTTACTGTGCAGTAGAAGCTCCCAAAGGAGAATTTGGTGTATTCCTCGTCGCAGATGGATCCAATAAACCGTACAAATGTAAAATTCGAGCCCCTGGATTTCCTTTTTTACAGGCAATGGATTGGATGAGTCGCGGTCATTTGATGTCGGATGTTGTGGCGATTTTAGGATCGATGGATATTGTGTTTGGAGAGATTGATCGATGACAAAAACCGCTGAAAAAGTCGCTTCTCAATCTTTTTCCTTCACAAAGGAAAACTTAAAAACCATTGAAAAGCATATGGGAAAATACCCCAAGGGGCGCGAGCAAAGCGCACTATTGCCTATGTTGGATATTGCGCAGCGCCAAAATGGTGGGTGGCTTTCTTATGCGTGTCTTGAGGCTGTGGCAAAGCTCTTGAATCTTTCCCCTCTTAAAGTTCATGAAGTGGCAAGTTTTTATTCCATGTTCCACCTTGACCCTGTGGGTAAATATCATGTGCAGGTGTGTGGCACAACACCATGTATGTTGCGCGGTGCCGAAGCCCTTTGTGAGCGTGCGAAAAAACATCTGGGAATAGAGCTTAAGGAAGTTACGTCCGATGGTCTCTTTAGCATCGAAGAAGTGGAATGCCTTGGGGGATGTGTGAATGCACCGATTGTTCAAATTAATGATGATTATTTTGAAGATTTAACAGAAGACGCTCTTGTTGATATTCTTGATAAATGTCGTGGCGGCAAAATGCCAAAGCCATTTTCTGCCGCAGGGCGTATGGGCTCTGCTCCTTTTGAGGGAATGCCCGAAGAAAGCGTTTCAAAAAAGAAGAGGTCAACAAAAGAAACAGTCACAGAGAAAACTGAAGTAATAATGCAGGTGCAAAATGCTCAAAGCTGAAGACCGCATTTTCACCAATCTTTATGGAACGGAGTCGTTTTCCCTTGTTGCTACAAAAAAGCGCGGGGATTATGACGGCACAAAAAAAATCCTTGCCCTGGGGCGTGAAAAGATCATCGAAGAAGTCAAAGCATCTGGCCTTCGCGGGAGAGGGGGAGCTGGTTTTAGTGCGGGAATGAAATGGTCGTTTATGCCAAAACCGCCCAATTTAACTGGGAAACCGTCGTATTTGGTTATTAATGCGGATGAGAGTGAACCTGGAACGTGTAAAGATCGCGATATTATTCGCAACGAGCCGCACAAGATTATTGAAGGCGCTCTTATTGCAGGATTTTCCATCAGTGCAGCGGCCGCTTATATCTATATCCGGGGCGAATATGTAAATGAAGCAAAGATTTTGCAGGCAGCCATTGATGAGGCCTATGATGCGGGGATCCTTGGTAAAAATGCTTGTGGATCAGGATACAGTTTTGATTTGTATCTTCACCGAGGGGCAGGGGCCTATATTTGCGGGGAAGAATCAGCCCTTCTTGAAAGTCTTGAAGGGCGCAAGGGGATGCCACGTTTAAAACCACCATTTCCCGCAAATGTGGGGCTTTATGGATGCCCGACAACAGTAAATAATGTTGAGACGATTGCAGTTGTGCCTACGATTTTGCGTCGTGGGTCAGCATGGTTTGCAGGGATTGGAAAACCTAACAACACAGGAACCAAGGTGTTTTGCATCTCAGGGCATGTTAATAAACCGTGTAACGTCGAAGATGCCATGGGGATTCCCCTTAAGGAATTGATTGAGAAGCACGCTGGTGGTGTGCGTGGTGGATGGAATAACCTTAAGGCCGTTATTCCGGGTGGTTCTTCCGTTCCTCTTCTCCCTAAAAATATTTGCGATACCATTGATATGGATTTTGATAGCCTGCGGAGTGTCGGATCAGGCCTTGGGACTGCGGGGGTGATTGTCATGGATCAGTCGACGGATCTGGTGAAAGCAATTGCGCGCCTTTCAAAATTTTATATGCATGAAAGTTGTGGTCAGTGTTCCCCTTGCCGTGAAGGAACGGGATGGATGTGGCGTATGATGACAAACCTTGCAAAGGGTAAAGGCACATCAAGGGATATCGATGACCTTCTCGATGTGACTTATGAGATTGAGGGGCATACGATTTGTGCCCTTGGTGATGCTGCAGCATGGCCAATTCAGGGGCTTATGCGGCATTTTAGGCATGAGGTTGAATCACGCTTGAGTGAAAATGCCGATAACCGGTTGGTGGGATAGGAATATGGTTACTCTTACGATTGACAATCAAACGGTTGAAGTTCCTGAGGGATCCACGGTTCTGCAGGCATGTGATCAACTGGGGATTGAAATTCCCGTTTTTTGTTATCACCCCAAGCTTTCTATTGCTGGGAATTGCCGTATGTGCCTTGTGGATGTTGAAAAATCACCAAAACCTGTGGCGAGTTGTGCCATGCCCGTGGCTGAGGGTATGGTTGTAAGCACCCATACAGACAAGGTAAAACGTGCACGCCAAGGTGTTCTTGAGCTTTTATTAATTAATCATCCCCTTGATTGCCCCATTTGTGATCAAGGGGGGGAATGTGACCTCCAAGATCTGACAATGAGTTATGGGCGGGGGTGCTCTCGCTTTAGCCTTAATAAAAGGGCTGTCAAAGATAAATACATGGGGCCACTTGTCAAAACGGTGATGACGCGGTGCATTCATTGCACGCGATGCATTCGTTTTACGAATGAAATTGCAGGTACGGCTGAGCTTGGCACAACAGGGCGTGGTGAGCACGTTGAAATTACTTCATTCCTAGAAAGTGCAATTACAAGCGAGCTTTCAGGGAATCTTGTGGATATTTGTCCCGTAGGGGCCCTTACCAACAAACCTTATGCGTTCCATGGGCGCCCTTGGGAGCTTAGCAAAACCCCCTCCATCGATGTAATGGATGCTTTGGGGGCTCATATCCGCATTGACACCCGTGGAACGTGGGAAGTCATGCGTATTTTGCCTCGTGGGAATGACCTTATTAATGAAGATTGGATTACGGATAGAACGCGTTTTGCCTATGACGGCCTTAAATACCAGCGTCTTGATCGTCCTTATGTGCGTAAAAAAGGAAAAGTAATTCCAGCAACTTTTCAAGAGGCCTTCGAAGTGATTGCAAGCAAGATTAAAAACCTTGCTGGAACAGAGATAGCCGCTATTACAGGCGATCTGTGTGATGCTGAAAGTATGTATGCTCTTAAAAAGCTCATGCTTTCCTTGGGATCACCCCATTTGGAGAGTCGCCAAAAGGGATCCACCGTTCGTTTTGATGTGCGTGAAGACTATCTTTTCAATACGATGATTGCAGGAATTGAAGATTCTGATGTTGTTCTTTTGATTGGGACGAATCCCCGTATGGAGGCAACCCTCATCAACACACGTTTGCGCAAACGTACTCTTATGAGTGGTGGTAATAATAGCGTGTTTAGTGTGGGCTTAATCGGTCCCAAAGTGGACCTTACCTATCCCTATGATCATCTCGGTGAAAAGGCTATTGATCTCGATTTTTTGAGTGATGGAAAGCATTTCTTTACTCAAAAACTTATTAATGCCAAAAACCCTGTGATTGTTTTGGGGGAGGCTGTTTTAAATCACCCGGATGGAGAGAAAATTCTCCACCGTGTGCGTCAGTTTGCTGTGAAAAACAAGCTGATTCGAGAGGATTGGAATCCATTAAATATTTTGACAAGCCAAGCCGCAACCACTGCAGCATTGGATCTCGATTTTCTTCCCCAAAAGGGTAAGGATGGTGGGCAAAATGGGCTTGCCTTAGAAGGCATCTATCAAGCTGTTGAAAAAGGTGACATCAAAGCAGTGTATCTTTTGGGCGCTGATGACGTGAATTTTGAAAGGCTTAAAGGGGCCTTTATCATTTATCAAGGCCATCATGGTGAGCAAGGGGCACAGCATGCGGATGTAATCCTTCCAGGCGCTGCTTATACGGAAAAAAATGGCACATATGTTAACCTTGAAGGGCGCGTTCAGCAGGGAATTCAAGTTGTTTCTCCTCCAGGAGAAGCTAAGGAAGATTGGAAAATTATTCGTGCCCTTTCCCAACAACTTAAAACACCACTACCATTTGACGATCTTGCGGCTTTACGTGCGCAGATGGCTAGTGAATACACAACGTTTCGTATCATAGGGGATATTATCACCCGCTCTTATCACCCCCGAGTGGATGAAAAACTGGCGCAAGGAAAACTTACAAACCGTGGGTTTGATTTGCCCATCAGTGATTTTTATCTCAGCAATATTATTACTCGACATTCAAAAATCTTGGCCCAATGCTCGCGCATCCGTGCTCAAACAGAAACAGGGGAAAGGGTTTTTGAAGAAGAACCACCACTCCATGCTGTGGGGCATAATCAATGATGAATGCTTTTGTGACCACAGCCATGGAATGGATCAGCCTTTACGGCATGATGACACTTGAGATTGTGCTGAAAATTCTCCTTGTTCTTGTGCCGCTTCTTATAGGTGTTGCGTATTTAACCTTTGCTGAGCGCAAGGTTATGGCCTATATGCAACTTCGCGTAGGACCGGGAGTATGTGGTCCATTTGGTCTATTCCAACCCCTTGCTGATGCTTTGAAATTAATGAATAAGGAAACAATTATTCCTTATGCTTCCAATAAATTTCTTTTTCTTTTGGCGCCCATTCTTTCTTTTGCGCTGAGTTTGTGTGCATGGGCGGTTATCCCATTCAACAGTGGCTTTGTCATTGCGGATATTAATGTTGGTATTCTGTACCTTTTTGCCATTTCATCCTTGGGGGTTTACGGCATTATTATCGCAGGCTGGGCAAGTAACTCTAAATACGCATTATTTGGTGCGTTGCGTTCTGCTGCTCAGATGGTGTCATATGAAGTATCCATCGGATTCGTTCTCATCACAGTGATCTTACTCGCAGGATCTTTGAATTTAAAAGACATCGTAGAAGCACAGCGGGATATGTGGTTTTGTATTCCTCTTTTTCCCATGTTCGTGGTGTTTTTTGTCTCTGCTTTGGCAGAAACAAATCGTACCCCATTTGACCTTGCAGAGGCAGAATCCGAACTTGTTGCTGGATTCCATGTTGAATATTCATCCCTAGCATTTGCTCTATTTTTCCTTGGAGAATATGCCAACATGATTTTGATGAGTGCTATGGCGTCCATTCTCTTTTTAGGCGGATGGTTGCCTCCTTTTGATATTCCTTTGTTAAAAACCATCCCTGAAACGGTATGGTTTATAATTAAAATTTGCTTTTTCCTTTTTATCTTTTTGTGGGCGCGTGCCACGTTACCCCGTTTTCGCTTTGACCAACTGATGCGTATTGGATGGAAGGTCTTTTTACCTCTTTCTTTAGTATGGCTGATTTTGACTGCTACGGTTGTATATGTCTTTGAATTGAGGGTTATTCCATCATGAAGCAATTCAAACGCCTCTTTTTATTAGAAATTCTGAAGGGGTTTGCCCTTACTCTTCGGTATTTTTTCAAGAAAAAAGCCACACTTCTTTATCCGTATGAAAAAGGCCCAATTAGCCCTCGGTTCAGGGGGGAGCATGCACTTCGTAAGTATATAAGCGGAGAAGAGCGTTGCATTGCGTGTAAGCTTTGTGAGGCTGTCTGTCCTGCGCAAGCCATTGTGATTGAGGCAGAACCAAGGGATGACGGGAGCCGCCGTACCACACGATATGATATTGATATGACAAAATGTATTTATTGTGGGCTATGCCAAGAAGCATGCCCTGTCGATGCGATTGTGGAAGGGCCAAACTTTGAATATGCCACATACACGCGCGAGGAACTTTTCTATAATAAAAATAAATTGATTGATAATGGCGATCGTTGGGAAACGGAACTTGCTGCTGTTATCGAAGCAGATACAAAATATCGGTGAGCCATGACGCCTGAACTTCTTCTTTTTTACCTTATTGCAGCGAAGCTTGTGATTTACAGCTTGTTTGTGATTTGTGCAAAAAACCCCATTCACTCTGTCTTAGCGCTTATTGTGGCGTTTTTATGTGCTACAGGACTTTTTATTTTGGCAAACGCTGAGTTTTTAGCTTGGATTTTGGCTATCGTGTACGTAGGTGCTGTTGCTATTTTGTTCTTATTCTGTGTGATGATGTTTGATGTTGAGTTCGATCATGTAAAATCCCGTATTAAAGGGTTTGGCCTTATGGGAATTGGTGTTGCCGTTCTTTTTGCAACGGAGATTATCGGAGCCGTCTGGTTTTGGAAAAATTATAAAAAAGCTTCGGATGTTGTGCAAAACACAATCTCTTCCCAGGCCTCTAATGTTCTTTCCTTTGGGCATATTTTGTACACGGATTATTTTTTTCCCTTTCAACTTGCAGGGATGGTCCTTCTTGTAGCGATGATTGGTGCAATTGTTCTAACGCTTAAAACAAAATCTTCCTTAAAACGCCAGAATATTGAAGCGCAGCTGGAGCGTTCACCTAAAAATACACTGCGCCTTATGAGCGTTGAATCAAAAAAGGGGCTCTTGTCATGATTCCAACACAGCATTTTCTTATCTTAGCAGCTTTGATTTTTAGCATTGGTTTGCTTGGGATTATTTTGAATCGTCGTAATTTGATTTTAATTCTTATGTCCATTGAGCTTATGCTGCTTTCTGTAAACATTAATTTTGTGGCATTTTCTGCTATGCTGCGCGATCTTACGGGGCAAGTATTTTCTTTGTTTATTCTTACGGTGGCAGCTGCTGAGGCGGCCATTGGTCTTGCAATCTTAGTAATTTATTACAGGCAAAAACATTCCTTGCGTGTGGATGAATTGAGTGATCTGAAGGGGTAATGATGACGGAACTTGCTCTTTTTGCGCCATTTCTTGGTTTCTTATTCACAGCCTTCTTTTGTGGACGTGATAAGGATCATATCGCCCAATGGATAAGTTGTGGTTTTATGGCAATTGCTGCTGTTGTATCGTGCAAATTATTTTTGGAAATTGCCCTTGAAGATCATGTGTCCCTTATTGAACTTTGGTCTTGGTTAAAGGTCGATAAAATTAACGTAAGCTTTGGCATGCTTTTAGATCAAACCAGTGTCACGATGATGGCGATGGTGAATGTTGTTTCTCTTGTCATTCATATCTACTCCGTGGGGTATATGTCCCATGATTCTTCGATTCCTCGTTTTATGAGTTATCTCAGTCTTTTTACTTTCTTTATGCTTTCTCTTATTTGTGCTCCGAATCTTGTGCAGCTTTTTCTTGGGTGGGAAGGAGTGGGGCTTGCATCTTACCTTCTTATTGGTTTTTGGTATGGGCGTCCTTCGGCAAATACAGCCTCGATTAAAGCATTTGTGATGAATCGTGTGGGGGATGCAGGACTTATCATTGGTCTAGCGGGGATTTTTGCCATGACATCAACCCTCGATATCAACGATCTTTTAACCCAAGTGAGTGCTAAAAATTTTAAAGCACCCTTTATGCTTATTTTTGGGATGGCGGTGCCATTGATCCCTTTTATTTGTGCAGCTCTATTTTTAGGAGTGATGGGGAAGTCTGCACAAATTGGCCTTCACACTTGGCTTCCTGATGCTATGGAAGGGCCAACTCCTGTATCCGCTCTTATCCATGCAGCAACCATGGTGACTGCGGGAGTCTACCTTTTAATTCGATTGCATCCGCTTTTTGAGATTGCCCCCTATGTTCAAAATGCAATTGCCATCATAGGGGCTGCAACATGCTTTTTTGCAGCAACGGTGGCTCTTGTTCAAGACGACATTAAACGCATCATTGCTTATTCAACGTGTAGCCAACTTGGTTATATGGTGATGGCTGCAGGGATGGGGGCTGTGGATGCTTCATTTTTCCATCTTATTACCCACGCATTTTTCAAAGCTCTCTTGTTTTTGGGGGCGGGTGCTGTGATTCATGCCCTTTCGGATGAGCAGGATATTGAGCGTATGGGAGGGCTTTACCGGTATATTCCCTTTACCTATGCAATGATGTGGATTGGAAGCCTTGCCCTTGCGGGGATACCGTTTTTTGCAGGGTATTATTCCAAGGACAGTATTTTAGCATCCACCTATGCCAGTGGTGTGCCCATGGCTCACATTCTTTTTTGGGTGGGGATCTTTGTTGCATTTATGACTGCGCTCTATAGCTGGCGACTTCTTTTAAAAGCATTCCATGGATCGCCCCGTGCCGATGAACGTGTGATGGCTCATGTTCATGAAGCGCCTTGGATAATGAAGGCTCCCCTTTTAGTGCTTGCTGTGGGATCTGTTTTCTTAGGATTTATTGCTGAGCATTATTTTATAAAATCCCATGTGGATGTTCCAAGCTGGGTGATGCAGGTGCCCGTGATTGCAGCGATGCTTGGTATTACGTTTGCATTTTTCTTCTTCTTCCTAAAGCCGCATCTGGCGTTTAATTTCTCGAGAATTTTCAAATATATTTATGTATTTTTGCTGAACAAGTGGTTTTTCGATAAAATTTACCAACGTGTTTTTGTACAAAGTACCATGACGTTGGGGATGCTTTTTTGGAAGCGTGGTGATGTGGGACTTATTGATCGTTTTGGTCCTGATGGACTTGCTTATGGCTTTAGTAAGATGTCAGAATCTTTGAAAAAAATTCAAACGGGCTTTATTTACCATTATGCATTCGCCATGATGGTGGGAGTCATTGTTATTTTTGCATTTTTGGCTTACATAAGGATACATTTCGGATGAATGTACCAATTCTTACACTTCTTATTATTATTCCTCTTATTGGCGCACTTGCGATTCTGTTTATTCGTGAGCCCCAAGCAAACGCCAATGCGCCACGTGTTGCTTTGCTCACAAGTGGAATCACTTTGTTTCTGAGCCTTTTTGCTTGGTATAAATTCGACCTTCTTTTTAGTGACTTTCAGTTCGTTGAACGTTACCTATGGCTTTCAAGTTTGAATAGTTACTATTATCTTGGTTTGGATGGCTATTCCATTTTGTTTGTGGTCTTAACGGCTTTTCTTGTTTTTCTTTGTTTCATCCACCGTTTTTCTGTGAAACGAATCCGAGAATATTATATCTGCTTCTTGCTCCTAGAATCCTTCATGATGGGGGTTTTCTGCTCCCTTGATCTTGTGTTGTTTTACATTTTCTTTGAAGCTGTGCTCATCCCTATGTTCCTTATTATCGGCATTTGGGGGGGGGAACGACGTATTTATTCAACATTCAAATTCTTTTTATTTACGCTCCTTGGCTCTGTATTAATGCTTGTGGCTGTTGTAACCCTTTATTTTGAGGCAGGAACGACGGATATCCAGCAAATTCAAAGCTTTTCTTTTGGGTTCGAGCTTCAAAAGCTTCTTTGGGTGGCAATGTTTGTGGCCTTTGCTGTAAAAATTCCGATGTGGCCCTTGCATACATGGCTTCCTGATGCTCATACCGAGGCTCCTACAGCTGGATCTATGATTTTGGCAGGTATTTTGCTGAAACTTGGCGGGTACGGTATGTTGCGTGTTCTTATACCTTTTTTTCCAGACGCTTCTTTTTACTTTGCTCCCGTTGTTTTTGCTTTAAGTATCATCGCTATTATTTACACATCCCTTGTTGCCCTTGTTCAAACGGATATGAAAAAACTTATCGCCTATTCATCCATTGCGCATATGGGGTTTGTAACCCTTGGAATTTTTACTCTGAATCCTCAGGCCGTTTCTGGGGCGATGATTCAGATGATTAGCCATGGTATTGTTTCTGCGGCTCTTTTCTTTTGTGTAGGCGTCGTGTACGAGCGATTCCACAGCCGAGAGATTGCCCATTATGGGGGGCTTGCTAATAAAATGCCCCGGTATGCCGTGTTTTTTATGTTGTTTACTCTTGCCTCCATCGGCCTTCCCGGAACAAGCGGATTTGTGGGTGAATTCTTAGTTATCGTGGGAACATTTAAGGTAACACCATCATTTGCGGTTTTTGCAGTTTTAGGTGTTGTGTTAAGCGCTACATATGCCTTGTGGCTTTATCGACGTATCTTTTTTGATAAGCTCAATATGAATTTTTTAGATCTTAAAAATATTACAGATCTAAAATCATCTGAGATTCTTGTTTTAGGAATGCTTGTCGCACCTGTATTTTGGATGGGTCTTTATCCGGCTGCGTTTACGCAAGTTCTTATGCCGCCAACCAAACGCTTAATAAACGAATTTCAAAAGCAACGAAAAGTTCAAACCCAGATATTTATGCCGCAAAAACAAGCATCACCATTTGCTATTCCTAAAAAGAAAGCTAAGAAAGGTTAGTCAATCATGGATTTTATGACTTATTTTTTCCCAGCTTTGCCTGAGGTTATTTTAACCCTTGCCATTCTATGGATGCTTATTGTTGGGGTTGTTTTCAAAAGACGTGCCCAGGAGCTTGTCTTTTTTTTGGCAAAAGTAGCGCTTTTGGGATCTTTTATCGCCCTTTATTATATTCCAAGCTTGCGTGACATAACCTTTAATGGCCAATTTTTAAGCGATAGTTTTGCTGTGTTTGGGAAGTATATTGCGGGGATTTGTGCACTTATTGTGCTTTTGAATGTAAGGGGGCATCAGGCATTTTACAGAATTCAGAATTTTGAGTTTCCCATTTTATTGCTTTTGGCAACATTAGGAATGTTTACCCTTGTTTCTGCCAATGACTTTTTAAGCATGTTCATAGGATTAGAGCTTCAAAGCTTATCTCTGTATGTATTAATTGGGCTGCATCATGAGGAAGCGAACGTCACAGAGGCCGTCATAAAATATTTTGTTCTTGGGGCGATTGCGACGGGATTCATTTTATTCGGGATTAGCTTTATTTATGGTTTTTCAGGGACGACGAACTTTGGTGTCCTTGAACAAGTGTTAGTCACTAACCCACCCATGGGATACGCTTTTCTCGTAGGGTTAGCGTTAATTATTTGTGGTTTTGCCTTCAAAGTCTCAGCCGCACCCTTTCATATGTGGGCCCCGGATGTGTACCAAGGGACGCCTTATCCCATCATGCTTTTTCTAACAACGGCTCCTAAAATCACAGTGCTTGCCTTTTTGATGCGATTTTTGTGTGGACCCGTTTATCATGGACTTGAAAAATGGCAACCCATTCTTATTGCTCTTGCCCTTGCTTCCATGATTTTTGGAGCAGTGGCCACATTAATGCAAACAAACATTCGACGGTTTTTGGCATACGCTTCCATCAGCAGTGTAGGATTTTCTTTGATAGGAATTGCTCTTGCGAGTGAAGATGGATTGCGTTCCAGCTTATTTTATACGGTCCTTTATATCGTAGCTGTTTTGGGTTTTCTTTCTTGTATAATGATTCTCCTTCGTCGTGGCTTTGCTGTAGAAGACATTTATGATTTACGAGGCCTTGCAACAGAACGGCCTGTGCTGGCGTGTGCGATTGCTGTGTTGGTACTGTCCATGTCAGGGCTTCCCCCTTTTCCGGGGTTTCTTGGGAAGCTCTTTTTACTCCAATCAGTTGTGGGGGCTGAGTATTATGTTGTTGCGATTGTGATGGTTTTATCCACTGTCCTTGCTGCTTATTATTATCTTAACATCCTTAAGGTCATGTTTTTTGATACAGCAAAAGCGCCATTCACAGCTCTTTTGTCAGTCAATATGACAATGAATTACCTTGTTGTGGGGGCGTCCATTGGCATTTTATTTTTACTTATTTTCTTGCCCAAGCTTCTTTTGAATTGGGTAGGGCTTGCTGCAGCCATTATTTTTTATGCATAGCTTTACAGTTTTTTCCTTTGATGTAGTGACAAGCACTATGGATGTTGCACGGTCACTTTATGAAGAGAATCGCGAAGATGGGATTGTGGTGCTTGCTAATTATCAAACGAATGGGAGAGGGCGTCCTGGGCGTGTGTGGCATACTAAAAAGGACGAGAATTTTCTGACAACCTTGGTTTTGAATGTTGATGGCATTCCTTTTGCGGTTCTGCCGTTTCTTATATCACTTTCGTTGATTGAGACGCTTATGGATCTTACAAAATCCAAAGGTCTATCCCTTAAGTGGCCCAATGATCTTTTATTTCATAAAAAGAAATTGGGTGGAATTCTTATTGAGAAGATTGACGATCATGTGTTTTCTATTGGAATAGGGCTTAATTTAAGAGATGCTCCCAAAGACCTTGATTCTGGAGGTGGTATGCTTTTCCCTCCCGTTGCCCTTAATGACTATTTTCAAGGCTATGTTCCAACGAATGAGGAGATTGTTTCAGAACTTTTTTCCCACATTAATAAGAATGAATCTCTTTACAGAGAAAAAGGATTTGATCCCATTCGGGAAAAATGGTTGTCCCATCATCTTCCTGTAGGAACGTTGATGTCAGTCAAATTATCGCAGCAATCCTATCAAGGAACATTTGTTGATCTTACATCCCAAGGTCACCTTATCCTTGAGTTGAGCGAGGGAGGGCATAAAACCTTTGCCACAGGGGATGTATTTATCTAGTCTTGTATAAAATTTTAAAAAAATTGCTGTTATTCATGCTTAAATCCCATGCTCCCCGATCGTCTATTGTCATATGGCTTTTAGCTTGTGTTTTTTTAACAATTATTATGATCCTTTTAGGGGGGGCAACTCGTTTGAGTGAAGCGGGTCTTTCCATTGTGGAGTGGAAGCCCCTTTCTGGGATTATTCCCCCCCTGAATCCTGAGCAGTGGGGGATTGAGTTTGAACATTATAAGAAATTTCCGGAATATGCTTTAAAACATACAACAATGACACTTTCAGAATTTAAATTTATATTCTGGATGGAATATAGCCATCGCCTTTTGGGAAGGCTTCTTGGATTAGTATTTATTGTTCCGTTTTTGTTTTTCTGGAGATTTTTTGACGATTCCATGAGAAAGCGAGCTTTTTTATTGCTTATGCTTGGCTGTCTTCAGGGGGGGATGGGCTGGTTTATGGTTAAAAGCGGTCTCGTGAAAAACCCTTATGTAAGCCATTATCGTTTAGCAGCACACCTTTTCTTTGCGCTTATTCTTTATCTCGGTTTTATGGAATGTCTCTATCAAATAGGAAAAGAAAAAAAATCTTATCCATTGTTGATAAAACCAGGCCATCTAAAAGGAACATTTTTTCTTGTGATATTGACGATTCTGTATGGAGCTTTTACGGCTGGGCTTCGGGCAGGGCATATGTATAATACATTTCCACTCATGGGGGATTCTCTTATCCCTGGGGAATTTTGGTTTCATACACCGTTATGGATAAATCTTTTTGAAAATCCAGCAGCTGTTCAATGGATTCACCGTTTTCTTGCGACATTATCCCTATTAGCAGCAGTTCCTTTGGGAATTCGTCTTTTGAAGCAAGGATATCGACACGAATCCTATTTGATTTTAGGAGCGGTGACTCTTCAATACTCCTTGGGAATTTTGACGGTGGTTCACATTGTTCCGCCCATGCTTGGTGTGATGCACCAAGGGGGCGCTGTTTTATTAATGACGATTCTTTTTGTTTTTATTTTACGAACGCGTTCTTTGTAAAAGAAAAAACAGCGTCCATAAAAGAAGAAATCCCATCCTCAAGTTGTTTAAGAAATGCTTTATAAGAAGGAGGTTCTTTGTTGAGGACCTTTGTTTCGGGTTTTTTATAATTTTCAGGATAAACCGTTAACACAACAGCAGGGGAAGTTTTCAGAATAAATTTAGCAGCCGCTTCAACTTCTTCTTTTTTTATAGTTGCAATTTTTTTATCCCAATTTTCAATGTCCTCGGCAGGAATGCCATAAGCAATGCTTGAAAACATATCAACACTTGGAGAAACACCATCTTTTAAGAAGGCAAGATCTGCGAGCATATCCCGTTTGGCAAGATCGAGTTCTTCGTTGGTAATTCCTTTTTCAATAAGCGCATTGATTTCTTGGACTAAACGATCTGTTGCCTTATCTGGATCGATATCTTGATTGAGCGTCATTGAAAATGTAAAGGATTGTGGATCAATGGATTCAAGATCGTAAGATGCTGTAATAGACGATGCGATGCGTTCTTGTTCAACAAAGAGTTTATATAAGCGTGAAAGTTCATTTCCGGCAACGATTTGGGCGAGAACATTTCCTGGAATGGCGTGTTGACGATCTTTTCCTGTATAGCTTGGGGCAAAATAACTTATGTGTATAGCCGTGAGTTTGATCCTGGGGGCTTTATGGTCGATATAAAGGGTTGTCCCCTCATGGGAAGGCTCTTGAAGGCGGATGCGTTTAGGAACAGGACGTGAGGGAATGGAATCAAAATATTTTGAGGCAAGGCGTTGCACTTCTTCGAGGGTAACATCACCTGTAACAATTAAAATGGCATTGTTGGGTGTGTAGTGTGACTTGTAATGCTCCATAGCTGATTCATAGGTATAGGCATTGATATGCTCAGGATAACCAATCGGTGGGATGCCATAGGGGTGTTTCCAAAAAAGAGCGCGTAAATAAATCTCTTGGCCTTTTCCAAAAGGGTGATTATCAAGGCGCATGGCACGTTCTTCAAGGACGACTTGGCGTTCGGATTCTACATCTTCTTTTGTAAAAGAAAGGTTATGCATGCGATCCGCTTCAAGAAATAAGATAAGCTCAAGCTGATCTTTCACAATATCTGTTGTGTAGCAGGTATAATCGGCATTTGTGTGTGCGTTATAGATTCCACCTTGTTTAAGGATAAGCTTATCAAGGTCCCCCTTAGGGACGGCTTTTGTTCCTTTGAACATCATGTGTTCTAAAAAGTGAGAAAGCCCATGTTGACCACGTGGATCATCTGCTGTGCCCACTTTGTAAATTAAACTTACATTAACAATGGGGGCAAGATTGTTTTGAATTACATAGACTTGAAGGCCATTTTTAAGAGTAAAGTTTTTATGATTAAAAAGCTCTGCTTTTAAAGGAGTCATGAGAAATAAAATGAAAAGGATTATGCGTGTTGTCATGCAGTTATCCCATTCTTTTGAGGATCTAAATCGTTTGTTGGGGGATTTTCTTGGCCAACAACAAAAAAGTTCAGATGATCTTGAGCAAAAAATTCTTGTATGACTTTGTTAATTTCATCAAGGGTGACTCGTTGAATAAGGGCAGTGCGTTTCTTCAGAAAATCGATGCCAAGATTATGATATTGAATGGCAAGGAGAATGCTTGCGATGGCTGTTGTATTCCCGAAGCGCAAGGGGAACATTCCTAAAAGCCGCATTTTCGCATTATCTAACTCTGTTTGAGTAACACCTTTTTCGACAAATTTTTTCCATTCACTGCGAATAAGGTTAATTACTTCAGGGACTGTTTTGTGACGTGTTGATGCTGATCCTATAATAAGTTGTGCATGTTTAGATATGTCGAGTCCAATGCCAATGCCGTATACAAGCCCCTTTTCTTCGCGAACACTTTGCATAAGTCGGGATCCAAAGTCACCACTTCCAAGGATATGTATCGCAAGGTCGATGGGGTAGAAACGACTGTCGTTTCGTTTTATTCCTGGGTGAGTAAATAAAATAATACTTTGGGGGATGGGAAGACTTTTTTCGCACAAAGGACCAGGATCGTTTAACACAATATCAGAACATAATTTTGCTGTGGATGTTTTTGGAAGGGATGCAAAGGCTTCTTCAATCTTTTGCTGAAGCAGCTCTTTTGACATATTTCCACACACTCCTATAACCAGCTTATCTTGGGTAAAACGCTCGCTGATGTAGGTGCGAATATCGTCGCTTGTAATGTGTGAAAGATGGGCAATATAGGACGATATTTTTTGAGCATAAGGGTGATTCCCAAAAAGCTTTTCATTCATAAATTCTTTGGAGACGATACCTTCATTCTGGGTGGATTGATTATAATTGGTAAAAAGATGCGCTTTGACTTTGCTAAGGTCTGAGGTTGTAAGGCGAAGATCTGTGAGAATTAGATTTAATGCTTTAAAAGCGGCGTCTGTGGATGTTTTGGGGAAGCGAATATTAAAAATGACGCTGTCTTCGTTAAAATCTGCGTTGAAAAGAATGTTATTCTCGAGGAGGAATCTTTTGAATTGCTCAGCAGTATAAGGCCCAGCACCTTCATCTGTCATGGCCAGGAAAAGTCTGACGAGTCCTTGTTTATTAGAAGGATCAGCCTTAGAGCCAGCATCGGCAATCATAACAGAAAAGCTTACAACATCAAGGTCTTTGCGCTCGACAAGCCAAGCTTTAATACCGCTTTTTGAGACGACTTCCTGGATTTCAGGATCAACAACGACGTTACTGTTTTTTATTTCAAAGGGAAGATGGGCTTTTGCATCATGTGGAGTTCCTTGTTGTCCAAACTCGTAGCTAGCGTTTGTGCTTAGTGTGCTAAAGAGGAGGAGTACAAGGAACCATAAAACCATGCTTTTTCCTATGGAGTTGGAGGAGCTGCAGTTTTTGAAGCAACCGCCGTATCCTGATCTTTTGCGGATTTATCACCAGCTTTTTTCCCTGTTTTAAGGCTGCCGATGTTCTCTTTTGCTTCTTTTTTCCATTTGGAAAGTTGATTGTCGACCTTACCTTCAAGGGTTGTTTCATCAACAGCTTCTTTATTCACAACATCACGAATATTGGGATCGACAGCTTTTTGTCCGGTTGCCGTGATAAGCGTTGATTCAGACTTGCTTGTTGATACAGCTTGTTCCTGGGTTTTTAATGCTTTTTGAGCTTGGACTTGGGGCGTTTGAGCATTTGTTGGAGCTGCACCTGGAGTAGGGGGGCGCAAGTTGAAATCAGGAGGAATTGTAAGGGGAGGATTTGTGGGTACTGAAAAAGCATCGGCCTGATAGTGATCAAGGCCAAGGGTGTTGCGAATACTATCGCAACCACTTTGCAGTGCGAGAAGGGAAAGTGAGAGAAAGCCTAAATGTAGCCTTTTCATGAGTAGGTTATCCTTATACATGTTGATTCTTTTTTACAATAAATTGATTAAAAAATAATAAACCGACGCCAATGCAAATTGCTGAATCGGCGACATTAAACGCAGGCCAATGATGCCCCATGATGTGAAAGTCCAGAAAATCGATCACACCACCTAGACGTATTCTATCAAAAAGATTCCCGATGGCACCCGCAAAAATCATGGAAAAAGCAAATTTATCAAAAAATTCTTTGGATGTGATGACAAGGTACAGTACCAGAAGGGATAAAAGGGACGTCAGACCGATGAGGAGGTATACACCATAAGCATGGGTTGCCGTAAACATCGCAAAGCTTACTCCACGGTTTAATGTGAGGACGAGATTAAAAAACGATGTCACCTCAATGGTGTTTGTGATGTGTGATGCTGCCCAAATCTTCGTTGCTTGATCGAGGGCAAAAATGCTTACAACAAGGCCTATAAGAAAAAAAATCCTATTCATCTAACTTTTCCTCTCAACAACATCATCACAACGCTGACAAAGATGTTTTGGGGCTTTTACCTCCTCAAGAACACGCCAGCAGCGTTCGCATTTTTCTCCTTCTGCTTTGCTTACTACAACCCCCATATCAGGCACATCGTCGAGCATAAAGGCGGAGGCCACAGGCTGTGCCATAACCAGAGTTGCTTTTGATGTGATGGCAAACTCAGCAATATCAATATCTTTGAAAAGGTCAATAATATCTTTAGAAGTATATATTTGTAATTCTCCTTGGAGGCTTGAACCAATGGTTTTGGCGGCACGTTCAACTTCAAGGGCACCTGTCATCACGCGGCGATAGGTGCGAATTTTTTCCCATTTCTCGGCCAAGGATATATTTTCATATTCTCCAGGAAAGACAAGGAATGCTTGCATATGAATGCTATCTTTGGCGTTGGGGAAACGACACTGGTAAGCTTCTTCTGCTGTAAAGCTAAGCACGGGGGCAAGATACCTTGTGATGGCATTGAAAAGAATATCCATCAACGTACGCGTTGCACGGCGCTTAAGGTTGTTGGCGTCATCACAGTAAAGACTATCTTTTCGGATATCAAAGTAAAAGGCCGAAAGATCCACTGCGCAAAATGTGTGAAGCGTATTATAAAACGCTGCAAAATCATAATCTTCCGAGCATTTTTTAAGTTCTTGATCAACGCCGTAAAGTTTATGAAGAATATATTTTTCAAGCTCAGGAAGTTCCTCATAACTTAGCTTTTCAGTATCTTGGAAATTATCCAGAGCTCCCAAAAGATAACGGAGGGTGTTTCTGAAACGGCGATAGATATCTTCAAGGTGCTTCAGAATTTCCTTTCCAATGCGCACATCATCAGAATAATCCACTGATGTCACCCAAAGGCGTAGGATATCTGCGCCATATGTTTTAATAATATCCTCGGGCGCAAGGCCGGTCCCTTGGGATTTGGACATTTTATAGCCCTTTTCATCCAAGACAAAGCCGTGGGTAATGACTTGGTTGTAAGGGGCACGTCCCATGGTGGCGACACCATGCCAAAGAGAGGATTGGAACCATCCACGATGTTGGTCTGAGCCTTCAAAATAAACGTCTGCGGGCCAAGAAAGTTCTTCACGTTCTTGTAACACAAAAGAATGAGTACATCCTGAATCAAGCCATACATCGATGACATCTTGGACTTGTTCATAGTCATTTGCATTATACTTTGAGCCTAAGAATTCCTGAGCTGGCACAGAAAACCAAGCATCAACACCCTGTTCAGCAACTTTTTCAACAATGCGTGCGTGGACCTCAGGATCTTTAAGAACTTCTCCTGTTTCCTTATGAACAAAAAGGGTAAGGGGTGTTCCCCAAGCACGTTGGCGTGAAATGCCCCAATCCGGGCGATTAGCAACCATGGCTTGCATCCGATGACGACCTTGTTCGGGCACAAAGCGTGTGTTTTTTACAGCCTCAAGAGCGGTTGCACGCATTTTTTCCACATCAATGAACCACTGCGTTGCAGCACGGTAAATAAGAGGTGCTTTTGATCGCCATGAGTGGGGATAACTATGCACAAGCTTGCTGTGATGGATGAGGCAATGAGCTTCGGTAAGCTTTTCCAAAATGGGTGGATTTGCTTTAAAGACATGAGTTCCTTGGAAATAAGGAACTTCGTTTGTATAAATGCCGTCGTCGCTCAATGTATTGGGAACGGGAAGGCCATGTTTTTGACCGAGGATAAAGTCTTCCATGCCGTGGCTGGGCGCTGTGTGGACAAGGCCTGTACCTGTATCCGTTGTCACGTGATCGCCATAGAAAAACGGCACATCAAAGGTGTATCCAAGATCCCGCAAGGGATGGTGGGCAATGGTTGAGTTGAGGGTTTGTCCCTTGATTTTCTTTAATTGGGTATAAGCTTTAATGCCAAGGGTTTGACACGTTTGTTCAAGGAGCGCTTCCGCAATAAGGAAACGTCTTCCTTGGAGTTCTTGCCTCTCACTTTCATCAATATTAATAAGGATATAATCAAAGTCACCATAAGCAATGGCGCGGTTTCCAGGAAGGGACCAAGGGGTTGTTGTCCAAATAACAGCATGTGCGCCAACAAGTTCGGCAACATCGCTCTTAACAATAGGAAACCCTACGAAAATAGCATCGCTTGTGTGATCTTTATATTCTGTTTCAGCCTCAGCAAGAGCTGTTTTTTCAATGACTGACCACAAAACGGGCTTAAGCCCTCGATAGATAAGGCCCTTCGTGTGGAGCTTTCCAATTTCGCGTACGATTGCTGCTTCGGATTTAAAATCCATGGTCGAATACGGATTATCCCAATCTGCAACAATGCCGAGGCGCTTAAATTCTTCGCGTTGGATATTAATCCATTTATCGGCAAAGGTGCGGCATTCTTTACGAAATTCAAGGGCCGGAACATCATCCTTGTTTTTACCAGAAGCCTGATAATTTTTTTCAATCTGCCATTCAATGGGAAGGCCATGGCAATCCCATCCGGGCACCATGGGCGCATCAAATCCTTGCATTTGCTTGATTTTATTAAGGACGTCCTTGAGGGATTCCGTAAGGGCGTGCCCGATGTGAATATTTCCATTGGCATAAGGGGGGCCAAAGTGAAGGATAAATTTTTTTCGCCCTTTGCTTTGCTCGCGAAGAGTTTTATAAAGATCCATCTCTTGCCAGCGTTTTAAAATATCAACCTCGCGCACGGCGAGGTTGGCTTTCATGGGAAAATCCGTTTTGGGAAGAAAAACCGTGCTTTTATAATCCACGGTTTCTTTTTTTGTTGTGTTATTTTCAGCCGACATGGCGTTGCTCTTTTTCTTGGAGTTTGCGCGGCAATTTCACTTCGATGTGAAGCTCTTTGAGGCGATCATTTTCAAGCTTTGTGGGAGCTTGCATGAGCAAGTCTTGGGCTTGTTGATTCAGGGGGAATGCAATGATTTCGCGGATATTCGGCTCATCAGCAAGAAGCATCACGATGCGGTCCACACCAGGAGCACAACCACCGTGGGGAGGGGCGCCATATTTAAACGCATTCAAAAGGCCGCCAAATTTACCTTCAACATCATCTTTGGTATACCCTGCAATCTCAAAAGCCTTATACATGATTTCAGGAAGGTGATTTCGAATAGCGCCTGAGCAAAGCTCAACACCGTTACATACAATGTCATATTGATAGGCGTTGATGGTGAGGGGATCCTTTGTAAGAAGCGCATCAAGTTCACCTTGGGGCATGGAGAATGGGTTGTGGGAAAAGTCAATTTTTCCTGTATCTTCATCCATTTCATACATGGGGAAATCCACAATCCAGCAAAAACGAAAGGCATTTTTCTCGATCACATCAAGATCATGCCCCAATTTTGTGCGAAGTTGCCCTGCAAACTTCCAGGCATATTTGTGGCAAATCAAGAAAACGGAGTCACCTTCGCCAATGCCGGCTTGGGATTTAAGGTCGTTTAATTGGGCTTCTGAGAGGAATTTCGCAATCGGTCCCTTTGCAGTACCTTCTTGAAATGTAATATATCCAAGACCTGGCAGGCCAAGTTCCTTTGCCCAATCATTCAAATCGTCAAAGAATTTGCGGGATTTGGAAGCACACTTGGGTCCTGGAATTGCGCGAACAACAGCACCTTTACTGATGGCTTCTTTAAAAGCCCCAAAATCGCTTGCTTCAAAAATAGAGGTAACATCCGAAATCAAAATCGGGTTACGAAGATCAGGTTTATCGGATCCGTATTTTAAAAGGGATTCTGCAAAAGGAATGCGACGATAGGGGAAGCTATCGACAGCGCGTCCTTCGGCAAATTCTTGGAAGACACCGGTGAGAACGGGTTCGACAGCGGCAAAAACATCTTCTTGGGTGACAAAAGACATCTCAAGGTCGAGTTGATAAAATTCACCAGGAGAGCGATCCGCCCGCGCATCCTCATCACGGAAGCAAGGGGCGATTTGAAAATAACGATCAAATCCCGCCACCATGAGGAGTTGTTTGAATTGCTGAGGGGCCTGGGGTAATGCATAAAAATGACCAGGATGTAAACGGCTTGGCACCAAAAAGTCCCGAGCTCCTTCGGGGGAAGAGGATGTGAGGATTGGTGTTTGGAATTCCACGAATCCTTGCTCAATCATACGGCGGCGTAAGGACGCAATGATATTTGAGCGAAGAACGATGTTTTTATGAAGCTTCTCACGACGTAGATCAAGGAAACGGTACGTAAGGCGAGTATCCTCGGGGAACTCTTGTGTGCTGTTCACATTAAGGGGAAGGGGGGCTGCTTCGGAAAGAACACGCACATTTTTAATGATAATTTCAATATCCCCTGTGGCCATTTTTTTATTTACGGTTTCAGGGGTGCGGGCGACAACGTCTCCCTCAATAGTAATGACGCTTTCATTTGAAAGCTTCTCAAGCTTTTGAAAGACATCACCGTGATTTTCAATCACACATTGGGTAATGCCGTAGTGATCCCGAAGATCCACAAACAAAAGCTGTCCATGATCCCGTTTTCTATGGATCCAGCCTGAAAGGCGTACAGATTGGCTTTTGTGGGAAAGGGTAAGCTCACTGCATGTATGCGTGCGATAAAGGTGCGTCGTCATTACTCAAAATTTCTTGTTATTCGATGTTCTTTTATTTATAGAGGGTTCCACCCCCTCCAGGCAAGCGTCTGTATGATAAATAAAGGAGAGAGTGTCTTTTAAACGCTCTCTCCTTTTGTGTTGTGCCTAAAAGGCCGTGGAGGTTTTAACCCCCCTTTTATTTTGACTTAGAAGGGGTTTTTGCAGGGGCCTCTCCTTTTTTCTCTTCAACAGCGCTGGATTCAGAAATAGATTTGAATTGAACCACCACAAACTGCTGGGGAAGGCCACGGCGGGTAACGCTCAAAAGAACGCTATTACGCCCCGATTTCTTGCTTTCCTCAATGGCAGCTTTGGCCTCCTCAGGCTTGGTTACGGCTTTTGTGTTCACTTCATTAATGACATCTCCTTTGCGAAGACCGCTATCTTCGGCGCTGGAGTTTTCTTTGACACCAATGATCAAAACACCTTTAAGCGGTTTGCCGCCATCTGGATCTTTTAGATCTTTGGGGGCTTCAGCCAGGGCCATGCCAAGCACTTCAACGGCTTTTTGGGTGGCCTCAGCCTTTTGTTTTGTAACATCTTCAAGGGTCGATGGATTCGGGAATTCACCCAGGGTAACTTCAAGATTCACCTCTTTGCCATCGCGTAGAATCTTAACCGTCACTTTCTTGTTTACTTCAGTTTCACTTACAATGCGGGAAAGACGTGCCTTGTCATCAAGTTTGCGACCATTAAACTCTGTGATAATGTCTTTTTCTTTGAATCCAGCCTTAGCTGCAGGGCTATCGGGAGTTACTTCCATAACGATGCCACCGCGTTTTTCGCCAAGGGCAAGGCTCTCGGCCATCTCATTGGTGACAGGATAAATTTTTACCCCAAGCCAACCGCGCTTTGTGCGGCCAAAATTAATAAGTTGGTCAATGGTTTGCTTGGCAAGGGAGGAGGGGATCGCAAAGCCTACACCAACGTTGCCACCACTTGGCGAGAAAATTGCTGTGTTAATACCGACAACTTGGCCGTTCATGTCCAAAAGAACACCACCCGAGTTCCCCATGTTAATAGACGCATCATGTTGAATAAAATCATCGACAAGGTCCGTTGCCCCTTTTGAAGAGCGAGATCGCATAACAATATCACGGCCTTTGCCCGAAATAATACCCGAGGTTACTGTGTTTCCAAGGCCAAAGGGGTTGCCAATAGCGAGGACGAAATGCCCGACCTTAGCATCGTCAGAATTTCCCCAGTCGAGTGTGGGAAGAACGCGCTTTTCCTTGGGGAGGGAGTCTGTTTTTACTTTAACGACAGCAAGGTCTGTTCGTTCGTCATAAGCATGAATGGTGCCCTCAAGTTCGGCCTTGTCATTTAAAATAATGGTAATTTTCTTAGCATCGGCGACGACGTGATAGTTTGTTACAACGTAAGTTTCAGTTTCTGACGATTTGACGACGAAACCTGAGCCCACGGATTGAACGCGCTTGGGGCGTTCTTGTTGTTCAAAGAAATCCTTAAAAAGATCTTCGAGCGGGTTTCCAGGGGCCATGCGAGGGCCTTCTTGTTGTTTTGATTCAATAATGCCAGCGGTTGAGACGTTCACAACGGCAGGGCTTGTTTTTGCAGCAATATCGGCAAAACCCTTTTTAAGCTCAAGAGCATCCCCTGATCCTCCAGAAAGAGCATGGGATGTTGCTTTTGAATCTCCGGAAGAAGAAGGAACAACAATTTTTTTCTCAATTTCTTTAATCTGGGCAGCGAGTTGGTTTTTAACTTCTTCTTTGACGGCTGTATTGATTTTTGTTGAGAGATCGTCGTCAGTATGAGTTTTTGAGGTATCAACTTTATGAGTATCCTGAGAAGCCTCTGGTGCTGTTGCTTTGTTTCCTATTTGAGGAGAAGCCTTATTTTCAGTGCTGGCTTTTTCTGTCTGGGATCCAGAATCGCACGCAGCAATGGAAAGAAGAAGAGCTGTTGAAAGGAAAAGCTTTGAACAAGTGTGACGCATGGGACTTAATCTACCTTATCTATATGCATGAGTTAATGGACAATGTGCGTTAACAGTTTTGAAGTCATATTTATCGCATTTGCTTATTAGGATGGCCAAAAAATCTAAACAAATCGTTATCAGATGAAAGAATTAACGTTGTGTCGTCTTGAAGGGCCTCATCATAGGTATACATGCTGCGATAAAAACTATAAAACTCAAGGTCTTTGCCAAGGGCTTTTGATGTAATTTCAATGGCCTTTGCATCGGCTTGACCTTTTATCTCCTGGGTTTTTTGTTGAGCATCAGCAAGAATAATCGTTTGCTCAGCATCTGCGCTGGCTTTAATTCCTTGGGCAAGCTCTTGACCCTTTGCACGATTTTCCGTCGCAATTCGATTAAGTTCTGCATTCATGCGGGAAAACACAGCATTGCGGTTTTCGGGGGGGAGCTCGGTGCGAATAATGCGCACATCGATGATCTCAATCCCAAGACCCTTTGCGAGGTTTTTCACTTCCCCCTCAATCTGACGCATAATAATTGAACGCTCCTCAGAAAGAAGTTTGCGAAGGGGGACACGCCCCAAAACGTTTCTTACAGAGCTGCTGATGATGGTTTCAAGCCTGAGTCTTGTTCCTTGTTCGGTTGCGGGTTTGATACTTTGAAACAAAAGAACAGGATCATGGATGATGTAGCGGGTGTAGGTATCTACAATCAGGCGTTTTTGATCAATGGTGGTAATAGGAATGGGAGGAAGGTCGTAATCAAGCACCCGTTTTTCATACAAAATAACTTCGTCAATAAAGGGAGCTTTGACTTTAAGACCAGGTGTTGTGTGCACGTGAGTAAGGGCACCAAAGCGAAGAACGATGGCCTGCTTTGTTTGATCCACGGTAAAAAGCGTCGTTGTTAAGACTACAAGGAGGACGCTAATCCCAATTAGAAGGGGAAGGATGAAACGATGTTGTGTCATTATTTTTTCTCCTCTTTCTCGGGAGTGGTGGGAGCAGGTTTTTTACGAAGCTCATTTACGGGTAAATAGGGAACAAGATCTTTTGCTGCTTTGGGGTCAAGAATGATCTTGTTTTTCGAGGATTTCAGCACCCGAGTCATGGTGTCAAAATAATGGCGATTAAGGGTGACTCCTTTATTTTTACTGTATGCTTCATGAATTTGATTAAAACGCACTGCTTCACCTTCTGCCTCGGCAATGACCTTTTTGGCATAGGCCTGGGCCTCTTGCTTAATACGCTCAGCATTTCCCCTGGCTACGGGGACAATTTGATTTTTATAGGCTTCCGCTTCGTTTCTTAGGCGGTCCGCATCAACAAGAGACGCTTGGACGTCATTAAACGATTCAATGACTTGTTGGGGGGCTTCAACACGCTGTAGCTGGAAGCTCATGATTTGAACCCCTAGCTTGTAAGAATCTAATATCTTTTGCAAAAGCTCTTGGGCTTTTTGGCTAATGGCTTCACGGCCCTCTGTAAGGGCGAGACGGGCCACCGTTTGTCCAATGATCTCTCGTATGGCGCTTTCAGAAGCCACAATAATAAGCCCTTCAGGATCGCGTGCTGTGAAAAGAAACTCGCTCACATCCTTGATGCGCCATTGAACTGAATAACTAATAACCACCATATTTTCATCAGCGGTAAGAGTTAGCACTTGGTCGCCTTCACCATTTTTAGTATCGGCGCGCATGCCACCATCAATACGGTTCACAGAACCTATTTTTTGGATAATGACATTTTCAATGGGGGTGGGCAGGTGATATTGAAGGCCAGGTCCAGAAATGCGGACGTTCTCACCAAATCGCATGACAACTCCGACCTCTCCTTCTTGTACACGGAAAAAACCCGAGGCCATCCACACACCCAACAAGATAGCTGCTCCTGCTGCGAATCCTTTAAGAGGCGAGGAGAAAAAACCGCCTCCATCGCCATCACCAAAGGCTTTGCGAATGCGTTCTTGGAAATCATTCAAAAGGTCGTCTGGTGCAGAAGATTTGCGTTTTTTTTCCCAAATGCTTTGAGGCTCGCTTGGTTTTTTGCGCTGACCCCAAGGATTTTGAGGTGGAGTATTATCGTTTTGGTCGGTCATTGAGGCTTAACAATCATCATTCCGGATTGCTCCGGTATTCCCTAAGATTTATACTGCACAGGTTATTTCAGATATCAACGATTTTTTTAAAAATGAAAACAAATTTTGCTGTTAAAAAACCTATTCCTGGTGTTAAAAAAATTATCGCCATTGCCTCTGGAAAGGGTGGGGTGGGTAAATCCACAACGGCGGTGAACCTTGCGCTTTCCTTTGCTGGGCAGGGGCTTAAAGTAGGGCTTTTAGATGCAGACATTTATGGTCCGTCCATCCCCTTGATGATGGGACTCAAGGAAAAACCTGATGTTGATGGGGATAAAAAACTCATTCCCCTTGAGGCCCATGGAATTAAAGTGATGTCCATGGGATTTTTAATTCCAGAGGAGTCTACCACCATTTGGCGGGGCCCCATGGTGCAAAGTGCCTTCCTACAGCTTTTATTTGAAGTGGCTTGGGGGGAGCTTGATATCCTTATTCTTGATATGCCTCCCGGAACAGGGGATATCCAACTGACCCTTGCACAGCAAGTGAAAGTCGACGGTGCTATTATCGTTTCAACTCCCCAAGATATTGCTCTTTTAGATGCGCGCAAAGCCCTGTTTATGTTTCAAAAAGTAGATGTACCAGTTTTGGGAATTATTGAAAATATGAGCATGTTCGAATGCCCCCATTGTCATGAGCTTAGTCCTATTTTTGGCGTTCACGGAGCAAAGGATACAGCTGAATCCCTTGGGATTTCTTTTCTTGGAGCCATTCCCTTGCATATGACAATTCGGGAGTGTTCAGATGCAGGAAAAGCGATTGTTTATGATAATCCCTCCATAGCAGCGTATTATGCAGGCATAATCAGCAAGATGAAGGTGTAAGATCATCATGATCACTTTGATCTTGGACTTTAAATCCGCTATAAACAAATCCAACGACTTTAGAAAAATGGAATGAAAAATATGTCACTTACACCTACATCTGCCCATGATTTTGGTGCGCAACAACTTCGGATGTTTATTGAAAAAGTTGAACGTTTAGAAGAAGAAAAAGCCCGCGTGATGGAAGAAATCAAAGAATGCTTTGCTGAAGCGAAAGGGCATGGATTTGACCCTAAGATTATGAAGCAGGTGATTAAACTCCGTAAAATGAAGGCGGAAGAAATCAATGAGCAAGAGGAACTCTTGGATCTTTACAAGCATGCCCTTGGGATGATTCCATCGGGCTTTGATAAGCCAGCTGATCAGGCCGAAGCCGCTTAATAATACAGCGAATTCATAAAAAAGGAGGGGCTATGAGCCCCTTTTTTTGTTGCTTTATGAGCTTTCCCCAATGCGCGAAGCAAGGGCAGCTTCAAGAAATACGTCGATGTCTCCATCAAGCACACCTTGGGCATTTCCTTTTTCCACACTTGTGCGCACATCCTTAACAAGTTGATAAGGCTGGAGAACATAGGACCGAATTTGATGCCCCCATCCGATATCCGTTTTTGATGAGCCTGATGCAGCGGCTTCTTCACGTTTTCTAAGCTCAAGTTCATAAAGGCGTGCTTTAAGCATATTCATCGCTGTGGCGCGATTTCGATGCTGGGACCTGTCGCTTTGGCATTGTACGGCAATGTTTGTGGGCAAGTGGGTAATGCGAATAGCACTTTCCGTTTTGTTGACGTGTTGTCCCCCTGCGCCGGATGCTCGGTAGGTATCCACACGAATATCTTTATCTTCAATGACAATATCAATGCTGTCATCGAC